>Ga0193728_1001504_pt1 | contig 11875 bp, 10 predicted proteins | sample U1c1metaG_FD_143037 | JGI IMG/M metagenome (GOLD analysis project Ga0193728, IMG submission 143037) | Soil microbial communities from a riparian zone of the East river system, Colorado, United States - U1c1 | ecosystem: Environmental > Terrestrial > Soil > Riparian zone | place: USA: East River...
TCCCTCTTTCTTCCGCCGTTTAATGATGTCCAAATCCGGCATGTCAGACGCATTCGACATTCTATCCGCTCCTCTTCTTTATGCCTCTAATTGCGGTACCATCAAAATCGATACCCCCTATAGCATCCAAAACTCGTTGAGGCTTTAGTCCGTTAACCAGCAATACATCTGTTCCCGACGCTGCTATCTTAAAGGCTTCCCTAATTTTTCTGCTCATCCCCCCTGTGACATCCGTAAGCATTTTTGAGAACTGTATCGATTTGTAGGTCGCGTAATTTATTTCCCGGATAATCTCTCGGTTCTTCGGATCTCTGTATAGTCCATCCACATTAACTAGGAAGATAGTCTTTGTAGGCATTAGTACCTTTGCTAGAATTGTCATCAAGGCATCTCCTGAGAAAATAGAATAATTTCGACTATTTACGTGAACAACATCCCCAAAAGTAATAGGAATTATTCCCCCCTTGGCAATAGTTCTGAGTTCTTCAATTTTAGTAGTGATTGGTCTGAAACCATTTGTGAACATGGAAGGCATAACGGCATACGGATTTGCTCCTTCTTTGATCAAAGAATTGACGATGATTTCGTTTAAAGCAATCATCGATTCGTGAACTATTGAAATACCCCGCAAGTCATATCCATCAGGCTTGGTGTGCATCCTGTATTTGACAGACCAGTAATGTCCAAATGATCCTCCACCGTGGACAAAGACTGCAGGCATCTGCAAAGAGGCCAGCACGCGGGACAGGTCCTTTATCGCCTTAAAATTGGGTGAAAGGGGTTTTTCTTTAAAAGTTATAACGGAGCCGCCCAGTTTCATTAGCAGCAGCGCAGATCTCATCTTTCTCACTCCATAATTTTGTTTAGATTTAAAGTTTAGTATTAGGATACAAGGACTCCATTATAATCTACCTTCACCGGAATCGATTCACTGCCCCATCCGTTCTTACTAATGCCTTCAAAAAATATTTTGAATCTATCGTCATTAGAAGGGACCAGCACAATAATACTTCCTCCTCCTCCTGCTCCGGTTAGTTTAGCTCCCCATGCTCCATTTGACAAACAAAGGTCAACCAGTTCATCGATTATCTTATCTGAAACGCCGATCTCTTGGAGTAACACCTGGTTCTGACTCATTAAATTCCCCAGCATTTGTTCATCGCCTTCTTTAATTGCGGCGAAGGCTTTCTGGCAAATAATGTTTGAAAGTGAGGCCAAGACCTTAAATGAGAATCGATTCATATCTTTGAATTTTTTTACGGAGGACACCAAATTTGCAGTCGAGTGCTTCTTTCCTGTATTTATCAATCCTAATGACAACTCTTTCTTTGAGTAAATATTTTTGAAGCCTTCGCTTTTGACAAAGTACATCATACCACCAAAGGTTGAAATATTGCAGTCAGCGCCCGAGGAGTCCTTATGGATTAAACGTTCCGATTCGGCAGCCTTGGCACATACCCAATACCTATCCGGTTCGTGAAATAATGAATCGACTGCAGCTGTTGTTGCTACGCAGCAGGCTGCAGAAGAGCCGAGTCCCACACTCTCTGGAAGGTTCGAAACTAACTCAATATCCAGTCCAAGATTGCAACCCCGTTCAGAAAGGACCAATCTTGCACATTCACACAAAGGCGCCAAAATTGTTTTTGCTTCTTTGGTACCTTTATGCAGGTGAAATCTCGAATCCTCAAACGAACCAATGAGTCCAAGGTCTGAAGTAATATTGATACTACCGGCGGTGTTTACATACACCGTTACATTGACACGTCTGTCAATTGCCGCCAAGATCGCCGGGTTATCATAGACTACAAAATGTTCGCCAAACAAAACAACCTTTCCAGGCGCAGATGCTCTTGCAGAGCTTCTTTTCAATCTCATGTAAAAATAATTGATGCGTAACCAACCACATTATTTGTGTCGCCTACTATATCACCGCTTGTGGCATACCTTAACAATTCTCCTTTGGTCGCGCCAAGTGCTTTGGCTGCTGTCATTATTGATGCAATTGCACCATAACCACAGGCAGAAACATTAAGTCGCTCCAAAGTGGTATAAAAAATCGAAGTATCTAGAGACAGTATAGCCTCAATCAACTCGCGATCCTTTCTGTGAGCCGCGCTGTTTGGTTCGTAATGGGTAAAATCCGAGGAAGCGATAAGCAATGCGTTAAGAGTTCGCGTGGAGTCGGCTATAGACTCGCCTATTTCTGATGCCGTACCTTTGTCTTGTATAATCATTATAATTGGCACTACTTTGAATTGATTTTTTTTTATATATTGAAGAAATGGAAGTTGAACCTCAAGACAATGGTCCCTGCTGTGCGCTAAATCATCAAAATCGAGGATCCCTGAACTTTCGGAAATCCTTGAAGCAAGCTCGGTATCTATTTCAACTTGACCTAAAGGAGTCTCCCAGATTCCGTCCCTCACGGTTGCGAGGCCTGTGCCAATCCCATAATGATTAGGGCCTATCATTACTACTCGGTCGAAATTCATCGAAGATGTTTCATAATATCCGTTTGCTGCCACGGCACCAGAATAAATATATCCTGCATGAGGCGATACAATTCCATAAATTCGCCTTCGCCTGAGTTCTTTGGACGGTGGCAAATCACCTGGACCAAAACGTCGTTCTTTAAAGGAAAGTTCTATCAGTTGATTAAGCTCATCTGCACCTGAGGGATAGAATAGGCCCGCAACAGCTGGCGCTCTTCTATTCCCCCGAATCAAGAAATTTCCTCGACTAACTTCGTTTCAAAGTCATCGATCGGCATCTTCATGTCGCTGTCTAATTTGATCGTTCCTTGCTTCTTTAAAACCTCCCTCGCAAGCAGCCAGTAAACAGTGGCGAGGGCTTTTCTTCCCCTATTATTTGCAGGAATTACTAAATCTACTTTGGAAGTAACATTGTCACTATTCGCGATTGCTATTACCGGAACACCCGCTCGGGTAGCTTCAATGACCGCCTGTTGATCCGCCTGTGGGTCGGTAACGATTACTATCTCTGGCTCCATATATTTTGGTAAAGAGGGGTTCGTGAAAGTTCCTGGCATAAATCGTCCAAGTATACGTGTAGCACCTGTAAGTTCGCAGAATTTCTCCACAGGAGTTTTACCATATTCTCGCGCAGATGTGACTGCGACCTTTGAAATGGCTGAACGCCCGATGAATTTTGCTGCCACATCTATTCGTGACAGTGTCTTACTGATATCAAGTATGTACAATCCTTCTGGATTTGCACGAACGATAAACGGTGTCATGTATTTAGTCTTTACCGGTGTCCCCACACGAATACCAGTAGAAAGGATCATCTTTTCCAAGTTCTCTTCTTCTGGAAGATAGTCCTCTGCGTCTTTTCTCTCCTCGTGAGGTCTGTCCGAATTTAGATCCGTCGAGGCAGGCTCGCTGTTATTGTTATTATCGTTATTATTGTTATTATTGTTATTATTGTTATTATTGTTATTTTCTGGATTAGAACTACTTTCAGTGCTACCGCCACCATTGCTCGTGCTGCGTCCCTCGACAGCGGGGGAGATGACACCCTCTGAAATCTCTGCCTCGTCACTCATTTTAATTAGAGGACAGTTCAGCCATGCCATCTATTAAATCATACTCCGTTAATCTTAGAAGTTCGTTTAGTTTTGCCACTCGCTCACCCCCGAGTATGCCAGCTTTCAACATTTTTGAGTCGGTCGCAATCCCGATATGAGACAGATGAGTATCGATTGATTCTCCTGATCTGTGTGACGTGATAAGTTTAATGCCATTTGCTGCACACTCTTGAGCGAAATTCATGGCATCGTAAAGGCTTCCTGCTTGGTTGACCTTCAAAATTGCTCCGCTACATGCATTATGCTGGGCCGCCCTTTTGGCACGCATAGTGTTTGTGACTAACATATCATCTCCTGTAACAATGCAATTTGTGTTATCTTTCGTGATACGTGCTGTGCCTTCGAAGTCTTCTTCATTAACAGGATCCTCAACGTAAATGAGCTTGTAATTCTTTATCAGCTGATTAACATAGTCTATTTGCTTTTCCCTGTCACGAGTTATACCCTGTCTTTTGTAATTATACATGCGTGTTTTCTCATCCCAAAATGACGAACTTGCGAAATCAATCCCAAGTGACATGTCGTCACCCATCGTAAAACCGCAGTTTTTGACAGCGAGCTCTGTAATCTCCAATGCCTGATCATTATTTGCGTTCGGTGCCCATCCGCCTTCATCTCCCCGACCGTAAGTAAAATCTTCGTCCTTAGCTTGGATGACTGATCGCACTTCTTTGTGAAGTCTGAAATTCATTTCCAAGGCTTCACAGATGTTTCTTGCGCCGATAGGACATGCAAGAATTTCCTGTATGTCTGGAGTACCTGGTCCGGCGTGAGCACCCCCTCCCAGTATGTTACCTAACGGAAACGGAAACCTATATGGCTTATGTGGTTTGAGCAGCATGAACATCGGCATGGCCAGTGCCTTTGATGCAGAATCAACGGATGCCAAGCTGAGCGCATAAGCAACCGCACCCCCAATCACTGAATACCTCTCAGTATCGTCAATCGATCTAAGCGCATCGAAGATTTCCTTTTGGTTCTCGGCGTCTAATCCTATGAATCTTATTTCGTTGGCTTGGAAAACCTCCAATGCCTTTTCAGGACTATTTCTTGGGAAACTCTGAGCTTCATGTTTTCCCACACTTGCTCCAGATGGCGCACAAGCTCTACCTGAGAATTTTTTATCTGTTGTGACGTCAATTTCGATGGCTTTAGCTCCCCTGCTATCGAAGACGATTCTGCTTTTGAGCCCGGTAATTGAAGGCATTAAAACCTATTCATTCAGTTTCTGACTGAATCTCGGACATTCTGCGTCTCAAAGCTTCGTAATATGGTATTACTTGATATATAGTTTCGACTGTGGAGACGAACATCCTTCTACAGCAATAGCGCTTTATATTCAATGAATCGCTTACTTTAGCTGGTTCTTCGCCTGCTTTTATCCTGTTAGTATACTCTAGATATTTGTCTCCGATTAATTTTCCACAGGTGAAACATCTCACAGGCACTAGCATCGCAGAATCTAATTATTCAATGTGTTATAAAAACCATTTTCTGGCCGCATGCCCTGGAGTTGGCTCGTTACATAGATACGTCTCAGCGTGTTGGCAATAGTCAAATTACCGCGTATAGGATACGATCTTATATTGGTATATCGTTGGGCTGAAAACAATATGTGCTGCCCGGCACACCGTATTAAGGGAACTACGACGGTGATTTCTCATATTGGTTTGAACGATTTCAGCCCTTTTGACCTCCAGCAAGTCTTCCTTATGCTCCTTTGAACAGGCTAGACAACTCATTAATGGTTAACGACTAAAATTAATAGAGTACGTAACAAGAGTCAGAATGGTCAATAACATAGTATCCTGTATATGTGATTCAACATTAACCCTAACAGGTTAGTATTCTCTAAAACCTAATATTCAAATTAGTCCTCGAAAATCATTAAATAAAATAAAAAAGCGGGAGTCGCCCAGCATGGCCAAAGGCGTAAGACTGAGGCTCTTATCCCTTAGGGGTTCGTGGGTTCAAATCCCATCTCCCGCACTCGCTTATGCTGAATGACGAGTTGGCCTGGGAGATAATGACTTGAAAGCTTCAAACACCTCTTGGCTGTGTCCACTTGGCTTGACCTTCGCAAATAGTCTAATGATTCTCCCCTCTTTATTGACCAAGAATGTTGATCTGTTGACGCCAAAATATTCTCTACCCATAAAACTCTTGGGACCATAGACCGCGTACTTTTTTGAGATCTCGTTCTCAGAGTCAGTAACAAGTAAATAGGGAATTTTCATTTTCTCTCTAAATTTTAGATGCGATTGGGCATTATCCGGGCTAACACCTATAATTTCAATATCAACGTCCTTGAACCTCTTGTAGTCTCTTGAAAATTCAGTCGCTTCGACCGTACATCCAGGAGTGAAGTCCTTGGGATAAAAGTACACAACAACATTCTTCCTGCCGCGGAAATCTGAGAGTTTAATGTTGTTGCCATCTAAGTCTGTTAAACCAAAATCGGGTGCCCAAACTCCTTGTTCTAGTGTCGTCATTCTTCCTTCCTCTGCCTTAGTGTCCATTCCATTATTACAACCAAATGATGATAAAAAACCTTGCATCTCCAACCGTTACAATTGACCGTGGACGAATGCATAAAAAACAAAATTGTCTAAATACGATTCCGTTTCTAATATTAATAACGAGACAAAAACAGCTCCGACTTCCGTTCTTGAAAAATCGAATCAACTCCTGTCTTTCCGTTACTCATAGTCCGAGCCAATTCTCTTGATTGACCCGATCTCCTCTTTTTTCGAACAGATTTAAGAGACGGTTTTTGCTGTGATATAGCGGAGTACAGATAACTATGCAACAACAACAACAATTTCTTTGGATGCGATTATACATAGCAATTTTTTTGCAGGGCCAAATTAAGAAGTGGAAATAGGCTTTCTGTCGCTTTTAGGCGACTTCTTGCGTGACCGTTGCCACCCAGGTTGTATTAATTGCGGTTTTTAGATTTGTGACTGGTCTAGCCCCGTCAAAAAATTCGACGAGGAGGAGGAAGTGTTACAACAATGGTCTGAGTGCGCAGACTTACTGTAGATTGCAGTTTCTTGGCTTGCGCATGAGGATTCACAGGTTGATTACTTGCTAAATTATTAAAGTCAGCGCCAAGGGACTGGTAATATCCCACAGTTAAGATATAACATTTGCCAACAAAATATGCAGATTGAATCCATGGAAATGACAAGAGACGAAGAACCAGTACTCGACAAATTATATTCTCTAATTTCAACAATCAGTGGGGCAAAATACGCGGAAACACGTTATCATTGTCGAATAATTAATGAAGTGAATTTCAGCAATGGAGAAATTGAACTGATACGCAGCGTTTCACATTCAGGCTGCGGCATTCGAGTTTTGGTAGATGGCTGCTGGGGTTTTACTAGCACAAGTAACATTTCGAAGGACGCATTGAAAAATGCCCTTTATGAGGCAATCTCCATTGCGAAATTACTATCTGGAAACAAGAAAAAAAAGGTGGAGGGACTCGCTGAAGTGAATCAAATGGCCAAGGGTCACCTGGAAGCGAGGGTAAATGGAAATCTCAAGAACATAGATATTGAACAAAAAGTAAAAATTACGAAAGATGCCGAACGGGCCGCTCGAAATTATTCCGAAAAAATAAGATCGGCGTCTTGTATTTATCGAGAGATTTTGGATCATAAGATCATAGTCAATACAGACGGCGCCGAAATACAGCTGTCTGATTCTAAGCCTGAGTTTAATGTAACAACTATCGCAGCAGAAGGAAACGAAACTGCAACTACGTCCGAAGGCATAGGGATAACAGGTGGGTGGGATGATCTATTCGCTAAGCACAATCCTCTAGATTATGCCATTTTAGCATCTGAAAAAGCTGTAAAATTACTTAAAGCAAAACACGTACCTGGCGAGAGCACAACTATTATTTTAGATCCTGGAATGGTGGGTTTGATAGCCCATGAAGCTATCGGTCACCTGGTGGAAGCAGACTTTGTTCTGTCAGGATCACTCGTGAATGATAAGATAGGACAAAGAGTTGCAAGTGATCTGGTCACTATAATAGACAGTGGAGAGTCGAAGACTTTTCCAAAAGGAGCAGGCACTATTGCAGTTGATGACGAGGGAGTTAGGGCTGAAAACGTTGTCATCATAGAAAACGGATATCTAGAGTCTTTCTTACATAACCGTGAGAGCGCTTTTATATTTGACGCAAAACCAGCTGGAAATGCACGTGCATACGAGTACGACGATGATCCGCTCATTAGGATGAGGAATACGTTCCTTGAACCCAAACGTGACACAGTTGATGACATGCTTAAGGAGACAAGACAGGGATACCTGCTAAAGGGAGCTAGAAATGGACAGGCAGACGCAAATGGGGAATTTATGTTCGCATTTCAGGAGGCATATCTGATCGAAAAAGGGGAAATCAAAGAGCTCATGAAGGGGGCAAGTGTTTCCGGAAGAGCTTTTGATGTTTTAAAATCTGTGGATATGGTGGGCAAGGATTTCGCTTACGATATGGGTACTGGATATTGTGGCAAAATTCAACCGATGAAAGTTGATGGTGGAGGGCCACACATCAGGTGTTTTGCGACGGTCGGAGGTTTGCAATGAGGACACTGTTATCGTTGATTGATGCATGTAGTACAGCTGTAAGGGAAGCTGTGAGAAATGGAGCCTCTGATGCAGAGGCCTATGGGATTAATACTAAAGAGAATGAGGTTATCATCGAAAACAATGACTTGAAACAATCAAAGTCACACGAAATTGGCAATTTAGGAATCAGAGTACTCGTAGGAAGCTCCCAGGGTTTTTCGTCTGTTAATGTTTTTGAAAAGGAGCAAATTATTCGGTCAGTAAAACTGGCAATTAAGCTTGCTAAAGTCAGTCCCCCGGATAACTTTAATTCAATCCCGCATAAAACGGCGAAAATCAGCCTTTTAAAGAAAATATATGACAAAGAAGCTTCGGGTTTCGAGCCATCCGACAATGTGAGAATGGCCAAGGATATGCTGTTGACAGCCAGATCATACGACAACAGAGTGAGCATAGATAGTGGTAACTTTACTAGTGCCCTCCTAACACACACGGTGTTAAATTCCTGCGGAATAGACGTAATAGAAAATATTAGCTTATTTTCCTGGTCTCTTATGGGAATGGCGGTAACCCCTGATCAGGTCTCCAATTTTGATGTTCAAATTGATAGCTCTCATTATGTCAAAGATATTGATGTGATCTCAACGGCAAAGGAATTTTCTAAAGCTGTTATAAATCATCTTGGACCTCGAAATGTCGATAGTTTCAGGGGCGAGATGATCCTAAGTCCTTTTGCATCTACGGAACTACTCCAAGAGGTGATCGCTCATTCGATTAACTCCAATAACGTTCAGAAAGAAGCCAGTAAGTTTAAGGAAGATATTGACAGGCCTGTTGCCACAGATTTGTTGAATCTCGAAGATGATGCCACCAACGTCGATGCATTAGGTGCGTCCAGCTTTGATCGAGAGGGCGTAGATCATCTACGAAATGTGATCATAGAGAAAGGAATCTTGAAGGGGTTTATTTATGATACTTACAGAGCCAATAAAGCTAACGTTAAGAGTACCGGAAATGCAGGAGGCTCTCCGAAATATCCCCCTATGGTATGTACTACGAACATGATTGTCAGCGCAGGCAACTCCAAATTAGAAACCTTGATTTCTGAGATTCAAAAGGGAATCATAATAAACCGGTTTTCGGGAACAGTGAATCCTGTAGATGGGGATTTCTCAGGTGTTGTAAAAGGGGGCTATTACATTAAGGATGGAAATATTATTTGTCCTATCAAAGAATTGATGGTGGCTGGCAATATATTTGACGCCCTAAGGAATCTCACTGGCGTGTCTAAAGAAACAAAGTCTTTACCAGACTCCATCCTGCCGTACACCCGATTCAGCAATATATCCTTCACTGCCAGCGAAAGGTAATTTCCGACTTCTGTAATTGCCTCTCAAATAAATCATGGTGAGCGATGATTATTCTCTTCAAAATCCTTAACCACTAGCACTGCTTGTAACATAAGCTTTTACACTATCCTCACAACATGAGGGAAGAATCTTATCTGCAAGCAACTACCAAAGAATGGGATCAGCGGCATTATATATTTGGGAGATATCAGATTTATCTTGACAATCGACTAGAATGGTGACCTATGATATAGCTGTTGTAGGTGGAGGCCCGGCTGGTCTCTCTGCTGCATATGCGCCGCAAAAGCCGGGGGGAAAGTAATTTTATTAGAGAAAGACGAGGCTATTGCACATAGCATCCGAACGAGTGGCGTAACATGGATAGATGAAATTGAAAAACTAGGCATTAACAGCGAGTACTATAATCCTATAAAAAATTATTCATTCATATCGAGTTCCAACGAGGTTACCATCAGAGGGATCACTCCTAAAGCATGTGTCTTGAACGTGCGCAGTACTTATCAGCATTTAGCGATGTTGGCAGCTGAGGCTGGTGCAGAAATTTTGGTGAGGAGCAGGGTGACCAGCGTCATTACTACTCCAGAAGACCGACGGATTTGTGGGTTAAAGGCGAAGACTCCCAAGGGCGAAACTGAGATAAATTGTAAGGTAGTAATCGATGCCAGTGGTTTTAGTTCTTCTATTGCCCGCTGTTTGGGAATAGTTAAAGAATGGAGACGATATGGAATTGGCGCTGAATACGAATGCTACTGTGAAAATCTAGACCACGAAACGTGGGTATTAATGGTTGGTACAAAATACTCCGAAGCAGGTTACGCTTGGGTTTTTCCGGTTTCCAAAAATAAAGCACGCATCGGGGTTGGAGTCGGGAGACCCGAATCTAATTCGGATCCTTTACAGAAATTGAACGATATCATGGATAAAAAGCTGCGCCCGTTAGACGAAATACGAAAAATCCAGCCAATAGAGCTTCATTATGGATTTATCCCGAACGAAGGTCCAAGAACCCCCATCGTCTATGATAGGTTGATACTTGTTGGGGATAGCGCAGGTCAGTCCAACCCTTTAGTGTTGGAAGGTATTCGGTATGCTATTGAATATGGGAGATTAGCGGGCAATATTGCGATGAAACAAAATTGTAGTAAACAAGGATTTGCGGAGTATGAAAAGATCTGGAGAGACAAGAGCCAAGCCATGATAACGTCCGCACTAAGAGTTCAGAAAAGATGGATCGGTCTCTCAGATGAAGAATGGAATAGAGAGATCGATATTCTTAGAGAAATGTCTGTCGATGAATTTGTCGACTTTATCAAAGCAGAGTTTACTATCGGCAAGCTTCTGAAGTTTGCGTTAACCCATCCTAAACTCGCCACTCGACAGCTACTAGGCCTTGTCACGAGATCTTAAGGCAAAACTTTTATATCTTTCCCCAATCAGCAACACATGTTTTGCCTGGTGAGACCGTCACACAGTTTACACCTATTCTGTATATGCTTGGTTTCGGCGTATTAGCTGGAGGCATTTCCTTGATTTTGTCACGATTGATTTCGCCTCGGCGAAGGTATAATCCTGTCAAGTTTTTACCTGTGGAGTGTGGCCAAGTACCAGTTGGTGAGGGCCGTTCTCACTTTATGATGCAATACTATGCGTATATACTGATGTTTGTCGTATTCGATGTAATGGCAATTTTCCTTTACCTGTGGGGTGTCTCGTTGTTTTCCATCCCTAGGGTTGCGACTCTTCCTATTATGGCATTCTTGGGAGTTATGTTCTCTGCGATGGGTTATGCTTTGTACTTATCTGGAAAGAAAGGCATATGGTAGGCGTGATAATATCACTAACAAGTATTAAATATCTAATAACCGAACAAGTAGATGAGGGATGGCAATGATCAAGGACTTGATAAACCCAACTCAATTTAACGTCCTGGTGAGCAAGCTAGGTGATATATTAGTCAAGGCTCTGGACAAGCCATTGGGTTATGCCATCAATTGGGGAAGGATATGGTCTTTATGGCCAGTACATCTCGAAACTGCCTGTTGTAGTGTGGAGTTTGGAGCGGCTTCAGGTCCAAGATATGATGTTGAGAGATTTGGAATTATCGAAGCTTTTGGTTCATTGAGGCAGTGCGACTTGATCGTTGTGCAGGGAACGGTTACCAGAAAAATGGCACCACGATTAAGAATGGTCTATGATCAGATGCCAGAACCCAAGTACGTAATTGCAATGGGTGCATGCGCAATTACTGGTGGACTATACGTTGATTCGTATAACGTCCTTCCCGGAATCGACGGGATTATACCGGTCGATG
>Ga0193728_1001505_pt1 | contig 11874 bp, 4 predicted proteins | sample U1c1metaG_FD_143037 | JGI IMG/M metagenome (GOLD analysis project Ga0193728, IMG submission 143037) | Soil microbial communities from a riparian zone of the East river system, Colorado, United States - U1c1 | ecosystem: Environmental > Terrestrial > Soil > Riparian zone | place: USA: East River...
CGGCAATAGCCGGAGCCGACGTCACTTTTACCGGCACCGATACCGGATTCACTCGCTCCATGAAATCGGGGACCGACGGTGACTACAACTTCCCGGAGTTGCCACTGGGTACTTATAGCGTTCACATCACCCACTCGGGCTTTAAGTCCGAGACGCAGACGGGCATCGTGCTGCACGTCAACGACAGTCTAGTTCTCAACGTGAACATGAAGGTGGGCCAAGTCAGCGAGACCGTCACGGTGGAAGCCTCGCCCGTCGAAGTCGAAACCACCAGCGGCGAGTTAACCGGCTTGATCGAAGCCAGTCAGGTCTCTGAGCTGCCGCTGAATGGCCGTAATTTCATGCAACTGATTACCTTGATTCCCGGTGTTGCTCCTGCCGAAGCCTTCAGCGTCACCAATAAGGGACTGAAAGGCGCTTCAGACGTTTCTGTGAGTGGCAGCCCTTCCAACGGCAACCAGTGGCTCGTTGACGGCGCCAACAACAATGATACCGGTTCACAGCGCACCATTCTTGTTTATCCCTCCACCGAATCCATTCAAGAGTTCAAGATTGAACGCAATAGCTACGGCGCTGAATTTGGGCTGATGGCCGGGGCCACCATCAGCCTGGTGACCAAGTCTGGAACCAATGGTTTCCATGGCAGCGTTTATTACTCTGGACGCAATGACAAGCTGAATGCGTACGACACCGAACTCAAGGCCGGCTGCCCCACGTGCGCCAAAAACAAATTCCGCGGAAACGACTATGGCTATACTATCGGCGGACCCGTCAAAAAGGACAAAATCTTCTTTTTCTGGTCTCAGGAATGGAACAAGCGCATCGAAGGGTTGACCGCAAACGCCCACGTTCCGACCCTGGCAGAACGCACTGGCGATTTTAGTGACCTCGCCGCTTGCCCGGCTTCCGCCAACACTGGCTTTCCTGCCGGCGGTCTGCACGACCCTACTGGCGCTCCTGGTAATACCTCCTTCGGGAACGTGATTCCGGCGGCCCAAATAAGTCCCGGCGCCGTCCTGCTATTGCAGCAATATCCGGCTCCGACGCTACCCTACACTTCTACTTCTTGCCCATTTACGAACTGGACAGCATCGCAGAACGTGCCTACTCCCTGGCGTGAAGAGAACGCTCGCGGCGACATCAATCTGACCAAGAGCCTTACTTTAATGCTGAAATACACCAATGATTCCTGGCAGATCGGCCCCCCCTCCAATGGTTTCGGCTGGGGAAACAATAATCTGGGAGTCATCGATGAGTCATGGAATCAGCCCGGACGCATCGTCGCGGCCAAGTTGAGCAAGACCATCGGATCCAGCGGCGTCAACGACTTCCAGTTCTCTTACTCCGCGAACCGCATCAACATTCTGCCTTCGAATATTGGACTCGAACAACAGCTTAATGACGCCATCCCCACCTTTTTCCCGATCGCGGACAAGAGGTACGGCGACAAGGGTCCAAGCATTTGGTTCTCCGGTTGGGGCAATGCTCACCTTCCCAGCGTTTGGACCATTTCCCCTTGGGCGAACGCGCAAGACCTGTACACCTGGCAAGACGATTTTTCCATCGTGAAGGGACGCCACACCCTCAAGTTTGGCGGTATTTATAGCAGAAACTCCAAGAATGAGCAACAGTCCAACGCAGAATTTGGCAACATCAACGGCGCCGTGGGTTACAACGGTTGCAGTGGAAAGATTGTCCCTGGCCAGTGCCCCAACGCAGACGGTAACCTCACCGGATATGATGTTGCTGACCTGCTGCTCAAAAATATGGCCTTCAATTGGTCCGAAGCCAGCAATATCAACATCAATGATATCCGTTGGCAGAACACTGAATTCTATGGCGCGGACACTTTCCGCGTGACCAGCCGCTTCACCATCGTTTATGGCGTGCGTTATTCCCTGCTGCCGAACCCCTACTTTGCGGATAACTTGTATACCTCCTTCAACCCGGCCGCTTATGATCCAGCCCTTGGAAATGCCACCTGCAATGGCTTGTTGTACTCCCCTGGACTCGCGGCCAATCCATGCCCAGCGGGTACGGGTGGAGTCGCCGGTCCAAACCGGGCTCTATGGACCAACAACAATCATATGTTTGCTCCGCGTTTGAGCTTGGCATATGACCCCACTGGAAAGGGCAAATGGGCCATCCGTGCTGGTGCCGGGCAATTCTTTAACCGCGATCGCTTGTATGCCCTCCAGATTGGCGGCGCAAATCCGCCGTTCATTGGCAACTTCACTAGCACCAATGGACGCTCTATCGACAGCATTGCCGAGCCCGGGGCCTGCGCCCCGACCTGCTTCGGCCAAGGCCTTGGCAATGCCGCTATCGGTGGTGAGACCACCAATCAGATGCCCAACAGTTGGCAGTACAACCTGACCATCCAGCATGAGCTCTTTAAGAATGCCGTACTGGAAGTGGGTTATGTTGGCAACCACAACCTTCACTGGGAGATTCGCTCCGACATCAACGCCGTTCCTGAGGCCGACCGCCTGACCTATGTCCAGGATTCGGGTGATGGTGCTGCCCGTGCCGCGCTTCGCCCCTTTGGCCCTCTGAAACAAGACAGTTCTCTCACCTACTACACGCGAAACGCTTCCTCGAGCTACAACTCGTTGCAAGCACTCTTTAACATGCGTTTCGCCCGTGGCTCTATCTTCCAGGTGGCCTACACCTGGTCGAAGCTGATATCAGACACGCAGCTAATCGATACGCCGGCGCTTAACGTCGACCACTATAATCCAAGTGCGAGCCGGGGTCCGGATTTGCTGAACCGCCCGCACATCCTGGTCTCCAACGTGGTGTTCAACCTTCCGGCGCTGCAGGACAAAAACAAAGTTGTCAGGAGCGCTCTTGGTTCGTGGGAAGTCAGCGGCATAGTGAACCTGGCGAGCGGACCTTCCCTGACGCCGATTATCAACAGCATCGCCAACCTTGGTGATCCTTCGGGTACGGGAAGTAATAGTCTGGAGCGGCCAATGCGCGTACCAGGTCAGCCGTGCCGTGTCAGCTCCCCCGACGGCAGACAGTGGTTAAACCCGAATGCCTACACCATGAACGGTTTCGCATTGGGCCAGATCGGCAGCTCCGGGGTCGGTATCTGCACTGGACCCGGTAACAGCGACGTCGATGCCTCCTTGCGGAAGAACTTCAAGATCACCGAACGGGTGAAGATGCAATTCCAATTTGATTTCTTCAACCTGTTCAACCATCCTCAGTATCAAGCCAGCGCCCTCAACATGGGATTAAATTTCGATGCGCCGAACACTGCCGCCCTTCCAGAATTCAAGGATGCCGCTGGAAACGGAACGACCAGTATCTCCAAGGCCGTCTCTATCCAGAACACAACCCTGAATCCGGGCACGTTCGGATACGCGACGCAATCTCGTGAGAACGGATGGCGTCAAATGCAATACGGTTTGAAGTTTAGCTTCTGACCGTTCACCCCAACCTGATTGTTCAAACCGTCCCGCCAGGTCGGCAACTAGCCCTGGCGGGACGGTCTTTTAGAACTACCTGAATCTCTTTTCATCTTCCGAAGTAAAATTCTGATGCGCTAGAATGAAACCATGCCCGGTTATTCCGTGAAACGCCCGTTACTCCGAATCTCCTATCTCGCTCTTACCCTGATGGCTCCGAAACTTGTTGCCGCCCAAGCCCCAGGCCCGCAATCTGTACCCGTCCCACCGCCCGTCGCCAAGAAGGCTAGCGCAAACGCCAAGACCAATCGCGCCAATCTCCCTCCAGTTCCCACCTTTAAGGACGTCGCCAAAGAAGTCGGCCTCACCGCCCCCCATATCTCCGCTCCAGAAGCTCATTACGTTATCGACTCCACCAGTGGCGGTGCCGGCCTCTTCGACTGCGACGACGATGGGCGGCTCGATGTCGTCCTCATCAACGGTTCCACCGTCGAGCGCTACCGTGCCGGTGGCGACCCGCTCGTTACTCTCTATCATCAGCAAGCCGACGGCACCTTCAAGGACATCACCACAGAAGCTGGCCTGACGCGGCGCGGCTGGGGCATGGGCGTCGCCGTCGCCGATTACGACAACGACGGTAAGCTCGACCTCTTTGTCACCGGCTTCGGCGGCAGCGCCCTCTATCACGGCCTGGGCAACTGCAAGTTCGAGGACGTCACCGAAAAAGCCGGCGTGGGCGGCAGCGGCTTCATGACCGGCGCGGCCTGGGGCGACTATGATCGCGACGGCTTCGTCGATCTTTTCGTCTCCCGGTACTCCCATCTCGACATGAACAATCTTCCGCAATTCGGCAGCAACAAATTCTGCCGCTTCAAAGGCATTCTGGTGCAATGCGGGCCTTGGGGTCTCGAAGGTGAAAGTGATTTCCTGTACCACAATCGCGGCGATGGCACCTTTGAGGAAGTTTCCGTCAAGGCCGGTGTCCACGATGAAATCGGCTACTACGGACTGGGCGTCACGTGGGTAGACTACGACGATGATGGCTGGCCAGACCTGCTCGTTGCCAACGATTCCGTCCCCAATTATCTCTATCACAACAATCACAATGGCACCTTCACCGACGTTGGCATGCTCTCCGGAGTGGCCCTCAGCGGAGAGGGCATGGAACTGGGCAACATGGGTGTCGATTGGGGAGACTACGACCACACCGGCCGCCTCAGCTTTTTCGTAACGCACTTTGAAGAGCAGCCTAACTCGCTCTATCGCAACCGCGGCCCGCAAGGTTTCGACGATGTCAGTTGGACTTCCAACGTCGGCCAGCCCAGCTATCCTTATGTTGCGTGGGGAACTGGCTTTTTTGATATGGACAATGACACTTGGCTCGACCTTTTAGTCGCCAATGGTCACGTTTATCCTCAGATAGACACTCTGGAAAGTGGTCCCCGATATCGCGAGCCGCTGCTGTTGCATCGCAACAATCGTGAAGGCACGTTCGACGAGGTCTCCAAGGAAGCTGGTCTCACGGCGCTGCCTAATCATTCGCGGCGCGGCGCTGCCTTTGGTGATGTTTTCAATAGCGGCAATGTCGACGTGCTGCTTCTCAACGTTGGCGAACCACCCTCGCTCCTTAAAAATATGAACGCCAACGGTTATCATCGCGTGCTGTTTAAGCTGATTGCCACCAAGAGCAATCGTGCCGCTATCGGCGCGCGCATAACCATTCGCGCCGCAGGAGTGAAGCAATTCAGCGAAGTCCGCGGCGGTGGTAGTTACCTCTCGCAAAACGATCTGCGCCTGCACTTCGGTCTGGGCACCGCTAAAAAAATGGACACCGTCGAAATCCGCTGGCCAAACGGCACCGTCGAGACGCTTCAGAATGTTGCCGCAGACTCTATTTACACCGTCGTGGAAGGCGTGGGAATCCGGGACACCAAGGCTCTGCCGCCTCCCGCCACCACGGCCACAGCGGGCGGCCATTGATTCACGTAGGCACTTGCACTTCGCCGTCGCGACGGATGCTCTTCGAATAAAATAGGGACACCATGGCTCGAGTTGGTTATCAGTTTTCGGGGTTCGCTTTACCATTGAGCGCCCACCCCAGCTGCTTTGTGTTGGTATTTTTGTTGACGGTATTTTTTCCCCTCGTCATTCGCGCCGCCGACAATCCCGGGGAAGCCCTACGCCAGCGATTTGAAGCCGCCAAGACATCGCTGGGCAGCGGCAATCTCGATCAGGCGGAAAGCGACTATCGTCAGACCATTGCGCTGGGTCTGCGGCAGTTGGGTAATCTTTCCATCTCCGAAGAGCAGTTCGAACCGGCCACCCGCCTCTTGGACGAAGCAGTGAAGCTAACTCCCGCCGACGCCAGCCTGCAGGTCGAGGCAGGTATCGCCTGGTTTCGCAGGGGTAACGCCCAGAAGGCCGCGGAAATGGTCCAGGCCGTTCTAGCCACGGATCCGAACAACGAGCGCGCGCATAATGTTCTCGGCCGCATTAAGCTTTTCAAGGGCGATACCGAGGGCTCTATCGAAGAGCTGAAGAAAGCGGTCGCTCTCCACGACGATTTCGAGACCTCTTATTTTCTCGGTATCGCCTACCTTAAGGCCAAGAAAGTGTCCGAGGCTGCAGCCTGGTTCGCCGAAGTGCAGTCCAAGATGGGCGACTCCGCAGCTTTGCACGTGTTATTCGGGCGGGCCTACACGGTTACGCACTTCCCCGAACCGTCCATAGCCGAATTTCGTAAGGCCATCAAGCTGGATCCAAAATACCCGCGTGCGCATGGACTCCTCGGTTATTCCTATCTCGAGCAATTCGGCGAGCAAGCCTATCCGCAGGCGCGTGCAGAATTCGAAAACGAGTTGAAGATCAATCCCGAGCAATATTACTTTCTGATGTTGCTGGGCATCGCGACGGTGGCGCTGCGTGACTTTCCCGCTGCGGAAGTCACTCTCCGGCACGCGGTTCGCCTGAATCCCGGCGAAGCTACTCCTTACCTCTATCTCGGGGAGACCTACACCGAAACCAATCGCATCGCCCTCGCGGTCCCTGCCCTGGAAAAGTACGTTAGCCTGGTGCAGCATCCCGAAGAAATGCAGCGCGATGTAAGCCGCGGCTACTTTCTGCTTGGCCAGGATCTTCGCCGCCTTGGCCGTCTTGAGGAAGCCAAAAAAGCGCTGGCGAATTCCCAACGTTATCGCGAAGCGAAATTCAGATATGATGCGAAACACATTTTCGACGAAAAGCCCAGCACCGATGGCGCTGACAGTCGCCCCTCCGAGCGCATCGCTGGACTCCTGGAAACCGGCGCACCTGACGAAAATAAGACTACGGAATCAATGGTGCAGGGAGGCATGCCTGCAGACGCCCCCGTTGCCGGGCAGGCCCCCAAGGTTCCACAAGTTGCGGAGCCTAAGGCTGCAAAGCAATACCGCGCCTTCGTAGCCGAGATCCTCGCCAGATCGTACAACGACCTCGGCGTAATGAGCGCCAAGAACTCCAAGTTTCCCGAAGCCGCCGAATTCTTCAAACAGGCTGCCACCTGGAATCGCGCCCTTCCCGGTCTCGATCGCAACTGGGGTCTTGCGAGCTATCGCGCTGACCTCTACTCCGAAGCTGTTCCACCGCTGGAGCGCCAACTGGCGGCTCATCCCGACGACCATCTTGTTCGTCAGCTTCTCGGCTTAAGTTATTTCCTGACCGATAATTTTGTAAGGACCGCGGAAGTGCTCCAGCCATTTCTCAAGGCCCCTCCGGACGATCCGGGTTTGCTTCTCGCCTGGGGCACGGCTCTCATTCGAACCCGTCAGTCCGAAGTTGCCGCTGATATCTTCCGCCGCCTGCTCGTTCAAAATGTCGCCAATCCTTCCGTTCATCTTCTACTTGGGCAGGCCTACTCACAACAGCAGGACTCTACAGATGCTCTAAAGGAATTGAACTCCGCTTTACAGCTCGATTCCCATCTCCCTGAAGCACACTATTTCATGGGGCTAATCTATCTTCGGCAGAGCGATTTCGAATCCGCGGCCGCGGAATTCCGCTCCGAACTTGCAATTCGCCCGGCGGATCCCGTCACCAGCTATCATCTCGGCTACACTTTGCTGTTGCAGGGCCACGCGGACCAGGCAGTGACCGTTTTGCGAGAGGTTGTCCTTGCTAAGCCCGACTATGAAATGGCGCGTTTCGAGCTCGGCCGCGCGCTTCTGCAGCAAGGCGATGCCGCCGGCGCCATTGAAAATCTGGAAGCTGCAAAAAAACTCTCTCCTGACCGAGACGCCACTTACTATCAATTGAGTCAAGCCTACCGCCGCGCCGGCCGCTTGCCGGAGGCGCAGCAAGCGCTGGCGGCGTATCAAAAACTCATTGAGACCAACAGGTTGAAGAAGCGCGAAAGCCTGGAAACCGAAAACCCATAGGTCCAAGTTGTGGATTTATGGGTGACCGCCTAAACGTTACCCAACCAGGAGCTCAATTTGTTCGTAGCGCAATGCGTTCTTTTAGATCGCTCCGCGAGGTGCGACGAGCCTGACGCCTAAATCGGCTCCGATCCATCGAAATACGCCAACGACGTTCGCGCCGCCATTAAGGCTTTCGACTCCCACCTCTTGATTACCGACATGCAGCCCATTGATGCTGTAATGGAAAAGGCGCAGGCCTCCACACGCTTTTCGTTGCTGCTCATCGGAACGTTCGCGGTAATCGCGGCGCTGCTCGCGGGCGTCGGACTCTACGGCGTGCTTGCGACCGTCGTGCGACAGCGCACCGCTGAAATTGGCGTTCGCATGACCTTGGGTGCCCAGCCCAGCAATATTTTCCAACTCGTTGTGGGCCAGGGACTTCGTCTCACGGCCATCGGCATCGTCGCCGGTTTGATTGCAGCTTTCATCCTCACCCGCGGGATGACCACCATGCTGGTCGGGGTGAAAGCGGCAGACCCTGCAACCTATAGCACCATGGCGGTATTGTTCATCATCATAGCCGCCATGGTGTCCTGGCTACCCGCGTGGCGGCGTCAAATCTTGACCCCACCGCTGCTCTTCGTGAGGAGTGACAGTCTAAGGTGCGTGGGGTCGATCGGAGCGGTTGTCTCGAATACGCCGCAGCAGGTGTTCCCCTGCAGTCGACTATGGACACCTGCCGTCGAGCAGCGGATCTGTTCTAGTCGCGACGAAGATTCGCGAAACCGGCGGTCTCGACTAGCCAAATCCGGGGCTAAGCTTTACAAGCGCTATTGCCCAAAAAACTTCTCTGCTCGTACCCTGCTCACAGAGTCCTGTTTATCTGAACGCAAGTTATGGGCCCTGGGTCGTGCGGTTGGTTCGCGCGGCCGCAACATATCGAGGCGAAAATATCGCGATGGTGAAAGTCTATGCTGCCACGGTATTCGAAACCGCTGCCATTCGCTGCCCCCGCGATCCTCCGGTTGGTTCGACGTGTCGCGCTTAGGCCAAGGATGGGCGAAGCTCGTCAACCGATCTCCTGTTCAGCGACCGCTCAGAAGTTGGATGCAAAAACGTCGCTGGATTACCTGCAAGCGCAGGCCGAGATGAAGGAAGCGGTGAATCCAAACTTAATCGTGTGAATGCCTTTGTTCACAATGGCGTCGTCGTAAAATTGGAAGGAACTCCAGTGGAAGAAAAAAGCGGCCTCTCGGCCACGCCGCCCAGGAAAGTTGTGAGTCCGCCAACGAAGATTTGCGGACGCCTTCATAGTGAAGAAGAAAACGGTTCGTTCCGGGACGATGGCGATGGCCACGCGGACTCCTTATGACCGCGGCGACGGTTAATTCCTGGCATTTGATTGCACCACTGCGGAAAAAACTGGCGCACATCTTCAGTAAAGCGGTGAGGGTTTGCACAATCTCACCAACTCTTCATCGAATACGCAAGAAACCTCGGGTCACCGGTCCTTCAGCGGCAGATACAATACTGTTCATTCGGCGAGAATACCTTTTTTGGATTCTCATCACTTGCATTTTGAGTTTGCGTATTATTCGGAGCCCACGCAATATGTCGCGTCCTTCTCGAAAGTCCAGACACGATCACGACGCGATGAAACAGGAGAAACTGCGTGGATGCTACCGGCTCACGAAAAGTCAAGAAGACCATTGCGGCCTTATCGATAATTGTTTTTAGTCTATCCGTCGCAGTGTCAATTTATTCACAGGTTACTGGAGCAACTCTCTCCGGCATTATTTCGGATTCGTCTGGAGGTGCAATAGCCGGGGCTCAGATCTCGGTCAACAATACCGCTACGGGTATCAGTCAGAACTTTCAGGCCGATTCCGCCGGTTACTATACCGCTCCGAACCTGACGCCAGGAACCTACGCCGTGAAGATCACGGCTGATGGCTTCAACACCGTGGTTTCGACGATTACGCTGGCCGTGGGTGCGCAGCAGCAGCTCAACGTTCCGATGAAGATCGGAACGGCAACCGAGACGGTGAAGGTGACGGCCGCGACGCAAATCGAACTCACCTCTTCGACTCTGACAGGACAAGTCGATTCACAGACCGTGACCGACTTGCCTTTGAATGGACGCGACTGGACTTCGCTGGCCACCCTCACTCCCGGAGTAAACCTGATCGAAAATCAGATGGACTACGCTTCCGGATCCGCTCGCGGAAATCGCGGCTTCGGTGCGGAACTTACCGTCTCGGGCCAGCGGACGTCAAACAACAACTACCGGCTCGACGGAGTGAGTGTCAACGATTATGCCAACGGTGGCCCGGGTAACGTGATCGGCGCAGCCTTGGGTGTAGACGCGATTCAAGAATTCTCGGTTCTGACGGGCGGTTTTTCAGCCGAATATGGGAAGGCCACCGGCGGAGTCATAAATGCCATCACCAAGTCGGGCACCAACGACTTTCACGGCGATCTCTACGAGTTCATTCGAAACAGCGCCTTGGATTCGAGAGATTACTTCTCGAGGAGTGGCGACACTCCGGTAGCGGCATTCCGCCGCAACCAGTTCGGCGCCGCAGCCGGTGCGCCAATCATAAAAGATAAAACTTTTATCTTTGGGGATTACGAAGGGATGCGTCAGGGAAAGGGAATTACCACGGCGATTACTGTTCCTTCGGACTCCGCGCGAGCGGGAACGCTCCACTACAACGCGACGGGCACGCCGCCATCCGGATGTACCGTGACCGTGCCAGGCACCTGTACGGTAACGGTGGACCCTGCGGCGGCGGCAGAGTTGGTAATGTTCCCCAATGCGACGCCCGGGACTTCCGTTCTTGATAAAGGAAAATTCATCAACTCCGGCTTACAAATTGTGCATGAAAATTTCTACACCGTGCGGGTAGATCACAAACTGGCCAGGAATGACAATCTTTTCGGAACCTACTTGTTTGACGACACCGACCTAAAACAACCCGACCCCTTCAACAACGATATTCTGAACACCCACACCAGAAGGCAGACGGTCGCGCTACAAGAGAGTCACACGTTCGGCGCAAGTGTTGAGAACGCCGCGCGAGTTGGCTTCAGTCGCACTCATGCGCCCAACCTTACGCCGGCTGGTGCCGTTAATCCCGCAGCGTTACTAACGTCATTGGGTAGCATGCCGGGGGAAACTGCGCCAATGATGGCCATCAGTGGGTATACCAGGAATCAAGGAGGTGTGGGATCGGCTCCTTATTTTGATCATACTTTTAATAATTATCAGTTCGCCGACGACGCGTTCTGGTCCTTCGGAGCTCATATTTTTAAGTTCGGAGCCGAGATCGAACGCATGCAGTACAACTTAATTGCGTACGAAAATCCGGGCGGAAGATGGAATTTCTCGAACCTGGCAGCTTTTCTCACCAACGATGCAAAGCATTTCGAGGCGGGCATACCGTCCACGATTACACCGCGTGAATTGCGACAAACGCTGGTCGCCGGATATGTCCAGGACGACTGGAAATTTCGTCCCAATCTCACTTTAAATCTCGGCGTGCGTTACGAGATGACGACGGTGATTAACGACGCCCAGGGCAAAATTACCAACGTAGTAAATATAGGTGGTCCAACGGTGCAATGCGGCACGCTGTTTAACTCCGGCTTTGCTCCACTTAACACATCCCCGGATGGCTCTGCCTGCGACAGTGTTGGGCCTTACTACTCGAACCCAACGCGTATGAATTTTGCGCCCCGAGTTGGATTCGCCTGGGATCCCTTCCGCGATGGAAAGACCTCCATCCGCGGAGCCTTTGGCATGTACGATGTGTTACCGCTCCCCGCTTACTTCCTCACCATGCAAAACCAATCCGCGCCGTTCATCATATTCGACAGCGTAGATAAACCTTCGTCTGGTCCGAATACCCTAGCGGGACAATTCTATACCGGAGGAGCGAATCTGCTGACAAACCCGCCGCCCGGCGCTCAACTGGGCCAGCTGGCTACGTCTACGGTGGAAGCTCACCCTCACCGAAACTACGTGCTGCAATGGAACCTCAACGTGGGACGCCAAATTACGA
>Ga0193728_1001506_pt1 | contig 11868 bp, 12 predicted proteins | sample U1c1metaG_FD_143037 | JGI IMG/M metagenome (GOLD analysis project Ga0193728, IMG submission 143037) | Soil microbial communities from a riparian zone of the East river system, Colorado, United States - U1c1 | ecosystem: Environmental > Terrestrial > Soil > Riparian zone | place: USA: East River...
TCAGGAGAAGAGTCAAGGCTAATCTGGGCGTAGTCATACGAACCGTGATAGGCCCCCTCAACTTTGGCAATCTTGGGCCGTCCCGTATAGGCTCGAGCAGCTTTGATGGCCATCATCACCGCTTCAGTGCCCGAGTTGGTAAAACGAATGTGTTCTATCGACGGAACACGCGATGAGAGGAACTCGGCCAACTGGACCTCGATTTCGGTAGAAGAGGCAAAGGATGCGCCCTTCTGGACCTGTTTGGTCACTGCATCGACGATTGCGGGATGCACATGTCCATGGATGAGTGCCGAGCCATTATTCGTGAAATCAAGATATTCGATCCCGTCAACATCAACAATACGTGCGCCACTCCCATTTGCCACGTAAATTGGATACGGATCATGGAACACTCCAGATCTCGTATTGCCACCTGGCATCACACGACACGCTTTCTTATATAACCCGGCAGAGCGAGAATTCTGATCTGGATACATGCTTCCTTAGTACCTCCTTTCAAATGAGCCATTGTCTGTCAGAACCTGTTCAGCGGTAGACAGGACCACCTATTGACAACGATAGAGATAAAGCAGCCATTACTCTTTAACTTGGGTATAAAAAAGCTGAATGGCCGCCCGCATGCCACGAGAGTCTTCCCAGTATTTGATTGGTCGACTCTTTTGTGGTATATAAAATATATACCACAAAAAACCAACTTTTTCAAGGCTTTCTCTTGAAAAAAGTCGACTTTTTAAAATGAGAGGAAAAGCCTTTCGTTGTCTTCCTGAAAAACGCAAACTTCTTGGTTCCTGTTGCTATTTGCGTCAATGTGCTGTATGGTTTGAGGGGAGAAAATGCTATAGCTGAGCCATAGGGAAAGGTTTAGCGATATCTGTTCTTCCACCAGTCCACGCATTCTCTATCAAACGCATTGGAGGCAAACATATGGAAACGAATAGTCACACGATTATTTCACGTGTGTTTGAACGTTCCGCCCACCCCGACTCACTGGTCAGATCGATTGCAGAATGGGTTGGATGTGCAATTATCGAGGAGCGTCTGCTCCCAGGTGATGATCTCAACTCTCACGACCTCTCGAAGCAATTCAGAACGAGCCGGACCCCAGTACGTGAAGCCTTGATCTGGCTTGAGAAGGAGGGCCTCGTCGAGATACCCGCACGTCGACGTCCACGTGTTGCACGCATGAGCCTCAACGAAGTACGCGCGATTTATCAGGTACGCGCCAGCCTCTATGCACTTGTTGCAGAGTTAATTGTCATGACAGCCTCGGCAGAAGAGATACTCTCACTCCAACCATATCTAAATCAGATGGAAGATTTTGCTGCAAAAGACGATCTAAATGCATATTTCTGGGCAAATGTTGCTTTTCGAGATACTGAGAGCACTCTTTGTGGGAACGATGAGGTAAAACACATTCTTGATTCACTGATGTTACGAACCCTTAAGTGGCGAAGGTTCACTTCATCCTTGCCAGGACGCATGCAACAGGAGGTGGCCGATAACAAGCGGCTGTTGCGTGCCTATACGGAGCGCGATGCTTCCCTGGCGATAGCTTTGAAGCGTTCACTCGTCTTTAGAGGCCTTGCTGCCATTGAGCAATCTGGATGGGATGGTGCTAAAATGCAAGAGAGAAACAAGACCTATCAAGAGAAAGAGTAATGTGCTACGTACATTCTACCATCTTGTCGCTGGTGAGACCAAATCATGCATTGATTTCTGCATTCAGATCCAAAACTGCTCTTCTAGCTGCCTGGGCAAAGTCCTCACCTTTTGAGGCGTAGATGATGCTGCGCGAGGAATTGATGATCATACCCCAGCCACGACTATCTCGTCCAGCTTTGACAGTTGCTGCGACATCGCCCCCTTGTGCACCTATACCAGGAATGAGCAATGGCATATCTCCAACGATCTCGCGGACGCGCTTCAATTCACTGGGGTAGGTTGCACCGACGACAAGTCCGCAGTTCCCGTTGGTATTCCAGCTCTGTGCTACGCTGCGTGCTACTACTTGATAGAGCGGCTCACGCGCCTCGCCCACAGGCAGGTTCTGGAATTCACTGGAACCGGGATTTGAGGTTTTGGCAAGCACAATAATGCCCTTCTCCTGACGTGCGAGGAACGGCGAGAGAGCTTCTTTGCCAAGATAGGGATGCACGGTAATGGCATCAACTCCCAGCCAATCAAAGGCCGAGGTGACATACCCCACGTTGGTATTACCGATATCAGCTCGCTTGGCATCCAGGATAATAGAAATATGGGGATAGCACTCTTTGATATAGCGTACCGTCCTGTTCAATGCCTGCAGCCCCTCATCGCCCAGTGCTTCATAGAAAGCGATGTTGGGCTTATAGGCACAGACTAGATCATGGGTTGCGTCGATAATATCATGGGCAAAGACAAAGAGTGCATCTTCGATGGAGTGAGAAGCTTTGACTGCCTCTGGCAGACGGGTATATTCGGGATCTAAGCCGACACAGACAAATTTGTCAAGCTGCCAGCATTGTTCTAGCTTTGCGATGAATGTAGATATAGAAGCATGTTGGAATTCGGTCATTTTATCCCCAGCCTTACTATCCTGCAGCTTGTTTCTTCGCCAGGAATGCACGTCCTTTGCCCAGTTCAGTATCAATGGGAACCTGCTGCTGGCAGAAGGGACATTCTTCCTCTGTGTAGGTCTCCAACGACAGAGAGATGAGCGCATGAATTGGAACATCCCCAACGTCTGCGGGCTGCACATTGCCGCGATTGCACAGCACACTTATACCCACAACATTTCCACCATACCCACGCACTGTTTCCACGACCTGACGCACAGAGCCTCCCGTCGTGAGCAGATCCTCTACGATCAGGATAGTTCTGCCAGCAATAAATTTGTCATAGCCGCGACCAAAGAAGAATTTTTTGTCAACACCATCATCACCTTTTTCGGCAAATACAGCTAGCGTCTCGCCAGCGGTGCGGTTGACGTTGAGAGAGTGCGCAACCCACTGCGAGAGAACGATGCCTCCCAGGACCGGGCCCACGACAACGTCAATCTGGTCGGCATGATATGGGCGCGCCATCAACTGGCAGAGGGACGAGATGATCTTAGTGTGTGCGTAGAGTGCATCTTTGTTGATATAGATTGAGCTGTGTCGGCCAGAGGTATAGACAAAATGGCCATTGGTGACGATTGCGCCGACAGCCGCGAACATTTGCATGATCTCGGGGTTGTTCATCTAGTACGGTCCTCGGTCTTCAATGACCATTTCCGATGCAGATTTGCCACCTCCAAAACGTTGAGCACGCCTTTCACGTGCCTCACGCTCCTCTTGCGTTAATGGCTCTCTTGCCGGAATATGGCTGATTTTCCCCTCGAGGTATTGCCGCTCCTCTAACTCATCAAGCGTTAAAGGGCGTTTTCTTTGAGTGGCTGGTTGCATCTTGTAGATTATTTTATGCAGAAGCTGCTCGGGATCTAACCCGCTTCTCGCTGCTTCTACAGCAAGGATTACATACTCTTCGTCGTTCAAACTGATTTGGTACACCATCATGGGACCTCTCTTTACATCCAAAATGAGATTTAGGAATAATTATTCGGGTCCTCGACTCTGAATCCCTCAGCAAGGGCAATATCAAGCAGTTTAATATCCCCAGACACAAAGACGAAATCGGGAGGATTGGGCTCAGATAGCTCAACTTCTAAAGCCTCCTTCCCCGTACGCACTGCAATAGCACAAGCAAGCTGCACAGCATCGTAGGATCGTAACTTGTATGAACGACATAGGTCACCAGCTGCGGTATAAAGTGTCTCATCAACTAGTCGGACGCCATAGCTACGCCAAACACCTTGCCTAAAACTATTGATAATCGTATCGCGTACCTCAACGGGTATATTTTGCTCACGTGCTTTCCGACAGATGCTTGCTACTACCTCGATAAATGCTGCCTGTGAGATATAGAGTTCGCTCCTCTTGGCAGATTCGTGAAGGACTCGAATCCAATTATGACCTCGTTCCAGAAAGTAACGCTTCACGATAGCCGACGAGTCGAGAAAGTATATTGCCATTAGTACGGTCCTCGATCTTCAATGATCATCTCTGAAAGTGGTTTACCTCCTGCAAACCATTGAGCACACATTTCAATCGCGTCAAGTTCTTCTTGTGTTGGCGGCTCTCCTGACGGAATATGGGTGATTTTTCCCTCGAGGTATTGCCGCTCCATTAACTCTTGGGCAATTGAAGGGCGTTTTCGTTGAGTGGCTGGTTGCATCTTGTAGATTATTTTATGCAGAAACTGTTCAGGATCCAACCCGCTTCTCGCTGCTTCTGCAGCAAGGATTGTATACTCTTCGTCGTTCAAACTAATTTGGTATGCCATGGTACTACCTCCCAATTTAAAGAAATTCTTCTATATTAGTATACCACATACCGCTGATGAGCACCATTCCTCCAATTGAGGACCTTTTAACTAGCTCTGACAATGCGCTGCCCCAGCGGCTCGCCAACGATTTTCCCGTCGTGATAGACAAGTCGACCACGTAAGAAGGTGGCAACTGGTCGCCCGATCAGTTCCATGCCCTCGTAGGCTGACCAGCGGTTCTTGGTGAAGAGGTCTGCTTTCTGCACCTTCCACACCTGTTGCGTATCAACAACGGTGATGTCAGCATCTCTGCCCTCTACCAAGGCTCCTTTCTGCTCAAAGCCAAAGATGTGAGCAATGTTCTGCGAGGTCATCTGGGCAATACGTATCAGCCCCTCTTCCAGTGTCTCATGACCAAAATGCTTGATCCAGTTGGTGATCAGGACAGGTAAGGTTTCCTGGATACCGGGCATGCCCGAAGCGATTTCCCAGACGCTCTCTTTCTGCTTTTCGGCCAACGTGTGGGGGGTATGCTCAGAAATGACAGCGTCGATCTTGCCTTGGCGTAGCAATTGCCACAGTTTTTGCTGTTCCGCTGGTGTACGAACGCTGGGTGCGACATTAATGAGGCTACCGTAGCGGGCATAGTCGTCGCTATGAAAGGCCAGTTGGTAGCTGGCAACTTCGCCGGAGACATCGACGCCGATCTGGCGCCCAAATTCGACGGCAGCGAATTCTTCACTGGTGGATAAGTGCAGCAGGTGCAGCTTGACGCCAAACTGTCGAGCAAGGGCAATCATCTCCAGAGCAGAGGTCAGCACAACAGAGAGATTGCGTGCTTCATCCCAGGCTTGTAGATCGTGTCTATGCAGCTCGTCACGATACTTATGAGTAAAATAGTTTACCAGCTCTTGGTTCTCGGCATGTAGTAGGGCCATGATTCGACGCTGGCCCAGGATCTCGAAGATACGTGCAATATCAGCTAAGTGAGGAATAGTAGTGGGAGTAGTGGCATGCCCAGCAGTGAAGATTTTAACGCCAGTAATCAGGTCTGGATCGATCTTGTTGAGTTCATCGATATCATCGACCGAGGAGCCCATGTTGATGGCAAAATCGGTGTAAGAACGGCCCGTATAGCGCTTGATCTGGTCTTGAACACGGGCAACTGTTGTAGTAGGAGGTCTGACATTGGGCATATCAAAGACGGTGGTATAGCCACCAGCGAGGCCAGCACGAGTGCCATGCGGGATATCCTCTTTGTGCTCCAAGCCGGGCTCACGGAAATGACCATGAACCTCAATCAGGCCGGGCAAGATATACTTGCCGCGAAAATCCAGGACATGATCAGTATCTACCGGGAAGCCTTCCTCGATGCGCACAATCTTGCCGTCTGCAATCTGGATTGTCCCCTGAATGATCTGATTGGGCTGGACAATGGAGCCCATAATGGGTATGGTTGGCTGATTCATCGATACCTGCGAGTCTCTTCAGGGACTTGTGTAAAGCCTGCTTGTGTAAAGTGATGATCACCTGTCAAAGCCCGAGCGATGCCAAGCCGCCTCATTACGATAAAGCTGCTTGCATCTACTAATGACCAGTCTTTATCGGATCGTGTTTCTAGATGCTTCCAAGCATCCCTATCAAGTGCTTGATCAATATGAATGATCTCTGTTCTTGTATATGTTTTGACAGTATTGACCAACTCAATTATGTCTTTGCGAGGAAGATGATAACGACTGGAAAGAAGTGGCACTAACTCGGCAATGACGTAGTTGGTTGTGACAAAATTCTGCCGATCCCTCTTTGCACGTTGCATGAATTCGCTAAATGCACTGTAGAACTCGTCCTGAGGACATAGAACACTAGCCCATCCTGATGTATCGATGAACAGATGGTCCATTTTCTGCTTTCGCTTCCCCATCCAGATAGACCTCCCCTAGGAATGACTGAAGAACAAGTTGCGCTTTTCTGTGAGCTGTCACCAGGATTAGATGGCCAAGTTAAATCTTGGCCATTCCTAAGGATTATGCGTTACTTTCGGCAAATCAGCATATTTCGCAGTGATCATCCGAATTTGCTGGAAGAACGGATCGTCCAAGTCTTCCTCTTCTTCCTCAAGGCCAGCTTGTTTCCTGAGGTATGATTGGTGGAAATCCATCCAATCAGCGAAAGTATCTATCCATCCCGCAAAAGCACTTTCTAGCGTCTCTCCACTCCATTTCTCATATTTCACCAGATCATCATACTGCTCGTCTGAAACATAAAATGTATAGAAAGCTCCGTTGCCGTCTTTTATCGGTTTATCAATGCCTATTTTAGAGAGGAGGGTCAAGAAAGATTCAGAATCTTCCTCATCCTCATCATCCTCATCATCTTGTCCCTTCAGATGTATGGGCTCTCTAGGTCTAGATCCTAGGACTTTCAGATGGTCAATCTTGCCCCGCACCCAGTACTGGAAAAGTGTTTCCGGCGTCTCATCGCCACCATCGGTATAGGTTGCGATGTTGGCATAGAGGTCGTCTGAAATGTGAAATGCGTGGTTCATATATCCTCCTTTTTGCCCCAAGTTCGTATTATGTGCATTTGGAATCGCTGTGTCCAACTATTCACGTGACCAAAAACCGCTAGGACATCGCTTTTTATGAATTATATACAATAAAAACAGCTTTGTCAATGCATCAATGCATAAATTGTTGAATTTACATGTTTCTATCTATGCCATCCACTTTTTGAGCATGGCCCTATTCCTTCACAAGTGCTGCTAGAAATGTCCTTTCTTCTCTCACTGTTCCGGGTATTCTTTCGCATAATACGCGTCATGATCTTGGGGGCCATCAACTGTGATCGGTATATATGGTGTTCTGGAGTCTTCCGGCTGGTATCTATGCTTGGCAATAAAGCTAACACGAAGTTGCTTGCCGTATGTTTCCATGAGCAAAGAGATCTGGTCTTGGGTGAGCAGGGTATCCGTTAACTCTTCCATCTGAAATGAGATTCGCGCTCAAGATCTCAGTTTAGATGAGCAAAGATTCCCAGTTTCCTTGACACCCTGGTGAGCTTTTCTGGTGCCCCAAAAAGCTGGAGCGCATACCTACTCATGGCCAACGCCATTTCCAATTCTTCGACGGTACTCAGATCGCGCACCACTCGTACACTGTCTGGCTGCTCAAAGAAGACGCTCTCGGGACCCGGCACTGGCTGGCCACTCCAGATGCAGAACTTCTCATAGGCCAGCTTATCTGTTTCATAGACCATAACGCGTAGCGTATAACGTTGTCGCAGATCACCCGTATTGCCACGATAGCGAAGAGGACCGGGGTAGAGACGTTCGCGTTCCACTGCTAGGTCATAGAGTTCTGGATGGTCTGCGTACGCTTTGCGAAGCTCATCACGGATCTCCAGCATGGTCAAGCCCTGTTGCTGGAATGTGCGATGGAGACCGCGAGTGATCTGCGCCATTTCAATGCGTTGACGGACCCATGTTTCATCATATCCCTGTTCGCGCCAGACTGGGACATGCTGTTCACACCAGCCCATGAATCCCGACTCGATTTCCGCCGCATCCTGAAACGAGGCATCAATGAGCATCTCCACGTACTGCTCACGTGTCATCAGAGGAGCACTATCTTCCATTGAAATCGGCACCTTTCTCAGACAAGTGGATTGGGCACAAAATCACCACCTCGGCAGCGTTTCAAATAGTGGAGTGCATACACCTGACCTGTCATTTCCAAGACATCACGGTAGATAGGATCATGCCAGCCCTCAATGTCAATGGCACCCGTAAAGCCACCCCAGCGGAGTTCACTCACGATATCCGTCCAATTGCAGTCTCCAAAGCCAGGCGTCCGGTGGAATGCATACTCTTTGGGACCATGGACTCCGTACGTTTTGACGATATCCCATTTGATAGTGCAATCCTTGCCATGGACATGGAAGATTTTTTTAACCCATTGGCGCAATTGCGGGATAGGATCAATCAGGTCTAACATCTGGTGACAAGGTTCCCACTCCAGGCCAAGATTTTCGGCAGGAACCGCATCAAACATCATCTCCCATGCACGAGGGCTATGGGCAATATTCCAATCGCCAGCCTGCCAAGTGCCCTTCATATGACAGTTCTCGAAGGCCAGACGCACTCCCTGATCGGCAGCACGCTTAGCCAGTGGCTCAAAGATCGTTTTGAAGCGTGGGATGGAGATGTCGATGGGTTGTCCACGCAGTCTGCCCGCAAAGCCACTGACCATGTCCGTACCAAACAGATGTGCGTGGTCGATCAAGGCCTCCCAACCACAGAGCGTCTCCTGGTCAATAGGTGTTTCTTCTAGTGGATTGCCGTAGATACCAAGTGAACTAACCGTGGCATTGGTTCCGTCTAACACCTCCAGAACCAACGCCGCAAGTTGCTTGAGATCGGCACCTCCAAGCGTTTTCCCAAACGTTAAGGAGAAACTCTCAAACCCATAAGGCAAGATGTGCTTGATGTAACGAGCAGGGTCGGGGACTTTGCTGCAATCAACTAAGGTGCCAATCTTGATATCCAGAATAGCGTTCATAGACGTTCCTTTCTATTCCATCTCTCTTTTGATCGTCTCCCAGGAGTATACTGGTACACTCCTTGTTGCTCCTGAATAACCTGTCTTCTGGAGAGCACGCTTCCCCCACCGATACTTTCTCAGAAGACTCCTCATATCTCAAATTAGGAAATATCCTCAAGGTTCTCCAAAAAACTGCGTATCTCGTTTAAGAGTCTATGAGAAGTAACGGTACGCGCTAGATTGTTTAAGGCCGCCTGGGCAATTCGACGAGCTTGATCTCTTTCCCCTTTTGCTAGGGCTACCCGAGCAAGTCCATATTGAGCATATGGTATTCTATCGACAGCAAGGTGTTGCCACCTGTCGAATGCTTCATTAAAACATGCCTCTGCTTGCATGAGATCCCCACTAGCGAGATATGCGTTACCTAATCGAATATCACCTCCTTCTCCACCATACCGTATACTTATCCGATCTGCATTCTTATAGAATTTCCTGGCTTCTGAGAAATCATTCTTCCTATATGCAATATCACCAGCTATTATACTGATGTGTTGTTGGGTTATGGGCCAACATTCAAGAGATATAACCTTATCAATGAGTACTGATGCTTCTGCTAGATTCCCTTGTTCCAGAAATACCCCGGCCAAGAACGCATTGGCTAAAATGATGAGCTCAGTAGCCTCGATACTAGATGTCTCAAGGGTCTGAGCAATACGTAATCCCTTGTTAATGTCTCCTATTCCATCTGTCAGATGACCTAATTCAAGGAGAAGCCAACCACGGGCATCAATGTGCAATAAGGCAGCGTCCTCCTTTCGCCCCAACCTGCTAGCGGCTTCTGCTGCCTTCTGAGCATAGTAAAGACGTGCAGAAAAGAACATGCATGCCCACATGTAATGAGTCAATAATAACATCAAATCGACCAGGATCTGATCTTTTCCTTCCCCATCAGCCCATGCCAATACTTCCTGTAGGTTGAGCCATTCGGGATCTATAAGCTCGCGATTGTAGGGAGGAAGTGCATTCCAGTAGGGTCCTTTGAATTCGTTTCGTGTAAGACTACGAACCGCCAGATCTAAATAATACTCACTCCATCTCTTCCTGGCCTGTCTGTCACCTTCTGGTCTTTTTCCTAGCTGGGCGCTCGCAAAGGCTCGTGTGAGCGGATGGATGCTATAGTGCTGACTAATTGCCACTGATGCTTCTTTAATATCTAACAGATTCAGCTCTACCAACTCTTCTACAGCATTGTCCAGGTAATACTCCGTCAATCCAGCAGTGGCTCCTAGGGCTTCTTTACTCGCATAGTCTACAAAGAAAGGGGCAACGAGCAGAACAAGCTTGGCATCTTCTGTCATCACATTCCAAATGCGCTGGAATAAATAATCAAATACATCATCTACCGTCTTACTGGCGATATATAACTGTTCTATGACCTCGTTCAAACTCAACCTGCCACGTTTGATATATCCCAAAGCCATACCGATAACTTTGGGGCTTCCAGCAGCGACTCGCACGAGACGGAATAGTCTGTCTTCACTGGCAGTTTCTAACGACTCTAATCCCAGAGATTGAGCAGAACTGCGAATGAGTTCCAGCGCAGCAGGATCCTCCAAGCCTTTCAGGGCGATAGAGCATGTACTGCGTAACTGACTCCGGCTCGTGATCAGAACTTTGCTCGGCTCTGGGATATACTGCATCCAGGTCTCCAGATCAGGATCATCAATAGTCTCAAAGTTGTCTATGATGAGCAGTGTGCGGTAGGCATGCAATAACCGGTTGACCTCTGCTTTTTTCTGCTCTATTTGCTCCTCAGAGAATTGCTTCAGAGAGGGATAGCCAAGTATCCAGGCTATTGTATCAAGAACTTCATTGAGCCAGCACTTCTGCTCCGGTTTGTCCTTCGCTGATACCCATACCACATACTCAAATGGGGGATCGAGAACTGCCTGAGGTTCTGCTAGACAGCAGCGGGCTGTCTCGATTGCCAGGGTTGTCTTGCCGATACCACCGAATCCTTCAATGGAAACGAGCGGCCAGCGCGAACACAATCCATTGAGTACGCGCTCTATGTCCTTCTCGCGGCCTAAGAATTCACCACATTGAGGTGGCAGGTTATCATGCACTTTTGGGCGAGTTGGATCAGCAGATGCAGCAAGGAGGAACTGGTTTTGAGCAACGGTTTCTACGAGTGTGGTCATCAACTGGTTGTGATCACGTTGCAGGCTAACCAGTTGATGAGATTGCTCAAGGGAAGCCCATTGCAATTGTGCTTGATAGATCGGAGCAAGTTGGGGAATGGTCATCACTTCCTCCGTTAAGCAGCGCAGAAAGAAGGAGACTGCCCGCCCAACTCTTTGTGGCTCCATGGTGGGCAGCACATCGGCAAAGGAATAGAACAGGGTCAGATGCTCTTGTTGAAGATAAGATAATGGCTTAGTAATCATCTCCTGCAAGGCACTTTGTACGCTGGGAATGTCCCAGAAGTGTGGACCTTGAGTGAGAGCTTCTACCAGTTCCCTGTCTTCATGCCGGAGAACAAGCTTTTGAACAGCACGTTTCAAGGCTGCAGCAAGAGCATCCTGGAAGGCTGCGTCAGAACGGTAGGCCTGTATCAGTTTGCGCAAATGCCCATTAGGAAAAGCTCTTGCTAGTGTGTCAACTATACGATCTTGGATCTCTATTTGTTTATGAGGAGGAATGAACTGCTTGATGATTTCAATGCCATCAAACGGATTCAGCATAATCTAGCTCCTACTGACTGGTACAAGAAAAGCATGACATTTCCTCTGCTAAACGCCTATGTCACGTATAACTAAACGTTTTTCTATGTACCAAATGAAATCAGGTAGGACTAATATCCCTCTGCTTGCTCAGCTGATGGAGCGAGTGTCTGAGACGCCTCTCCGCTCGTTTGATCACGACATGCTCTCCTGAATATGACGGGCATGGCCCTATTCCTTCACTGGCTGCACAGTCTCAGTAG
>Ga0193728_1001507_pt1 | contig 11865 bp, 11 predicted proteins | sample U1c1metaG_FD_143037 | JGI IMG/M metagenome (GOLD analysis project Ga0193728, IMG submission 143037) | Soil microbial communities from a riparian zone of the East river system, Colorado, United States - U1c1 | ecosystem: Environmental > Terrestrial > Soil > Riparian zone | place: USA: East River...
TTAAAAGACATGCGGCGGCGGCATCCTTGATTGTTCCTGCGCCAAGCTGCATGTCTTTTAATTCGGTATTACAAACAGTTCTCAATAAGGAAAAATTGGCCAGAGCCGCTGCGCCGCGGTTTGTATATTCCACGGCCCTGATTCCCGCTGCATAAAGCGCTTTCAAGACGCCAACGCTCAAATCGGCATCAGCATGAAAATACAGCGGCAGTATTCCCTGTGTTTGCAATAATGATATGATCCCTTCTCTTTTATCCATAATGCTGAAAATGATAATGTATCACAATTTCCATGCAGGCTTCTCCAGGTTATCCAGCCATTGCCAATCGAAATAATTTTTTGCATTGTGAAAACAAATGTCCTGTATGATCTTTCCGATCCATTCCTCATCATGCGGTAATTCTCCAGCTTCCATCTCCCCTCCAAAAAGATTGCAGAGTAAGCGACGAAAATATTCATGACGAGGGTAAGATAAAAAACTCCTCGAATCGGTGATCATCCCAACAAACCGGCTCAACAAACCCATATTCGATAACGCATTCAGCTGTCTGGTCATGCCATCTTTCTGATCCATGAACCACCAGGCAGATCCAAACTGAATTTTACCGGGCGCGGATCCGTCATTGAAATTTCCGATCATGGAAGCCATCAATTCATTATGTGCAGGATTTACATTGTAGAGGATCGTTTTGCTCAACTTTCCATTGACATCCAAACGGTCTAAAAACTTCGCGAGGGCTTTGCCCGACAATGCATCTCCGATAGAATCCCAACCCGTATCGGGGCCAATCGATTGCCGCATCCTGGAATTGTTGTTGCGGAGCGCACCAATATGAAACTGTTGCACCCACCCATTGTCATGATCCCATTCAGCAAACCGGACCAGGATGGCAGACTTAAACTTCCTTCGCTCCATGTCCTCCAAAACCCTTCCGCTGAAGATCTTATTGAATATAACGCTTAGTTCTGCCTCTGAATAGTCTTCAGCATATATTTCTTCCACGCCATGGTCAGACAACCGGCAACCCTGCGAAGTAAAAAAATCATGGCGGCTCTGCAATGCATCTATATAATGTCCGAAAGATTCAATCGAAATTCCCGAAACGGCTTCCAGCTTAGAAATATATTGCCTGAATGTTGCAGGATCATCCACATTCATCGCCGCATCCGGGCGAAATGTCGGCAACACCAAAATCTCGAATCCTTCATTTTTCAGTTGCTGGTGATATTTGAGATCATCTGTGGGATCATCCGTTGTGCAGATCACCTGCACCTTCATTTTGCGCAGCAGGTTGCGTACGGAATATTCCGGTGTCCTAAGTTTTGCGGAACAATGATTATAAATGGCCAATGCAGAATCAGGCGATAATATGGTCTGAATATCGAAATAACGTTGCAATTCGAGATGCGTCCAGTGATAGAGCGGATTTCTTAACGTGTAGGGAACCGTTGCAGCCCATTGTTCAAATTTCTCCCAATCGGATGCATTGCCTGTGCAATATTTTTCATCCACAGCATTCGAACGCATCGCCCGCCATTTATAATGATCGCCATACAACCAGGCCTGGGTGAGGTTATCGAACGAATGATCTTCTGCTATTTCTTTGGGCGACAAATGACAATGATAATCAATGATGGCAAGGTTCTTCGCATATCCATGATAGAGATGCTGCGCAGCACGCGAATCAAGCAAAAAATCCTCGTCTAAAAAATCTTTCATAAAAAAATTGCCTTATTTACAAACTGACACCTCTTTTCCAGGGAATGAAATCATCCTGTCCGTGTCTTACGGCGCTGACCGTAACATCTCCGCTGGCGACTTGAACCACATAGTCGAGTATGCGGGAGCCGCATTGCTCAATCGTTTCCTTTCCTTCAATGATGGTTCCTGCGTTGGCATCAATGATATCTGGCATTCTGTTGTATAAAACGCTGTTGCTGGATATTTTTACTACCGGGGCAACAGGGTTGCCTGTGGGTGTACCGAGGCCTGTTGTAAATAAAACGATGCTGGCTCCCGATCCTACTTCAGCCGTGGTAGATTCGACGTCGTTGCCGGGTGTACACAATAAATTCAACCCCGGTTTTCTGATCCTTTCGGGATAATCCAATACATCCGTTACGGGAGAAGTGCCGCCTTTTTTCGCCGCGCCTGCAGACTTGATGGCATCGGTGATCAAACCATCCTTGATATTTCCGGGTGATGGGTTCATATCAAATCCAGAACCCACCGCGGTTGCCCTTTCCTGGTAGGTTCGCATCAGGTCAATAAATCTCGTGGCAGTATCTTCGTTTGTGCAACGGTCGCTCAGTTCCTGCTCCACGCCGCAGAGTTCCGGGAATTCTGATAATATAACAGAACCTCCAAGCGCAACCAATAAATCGGAAGTAAATCCTATTGCCGGATTAGCAGAGATACCGGAGAATCCGTCGGATCCGCCACACTCAAGCCCGATCACCAATTTACTCAGTGGCGCCGGCTTTCTCCTGTATTGATCGATCAGGGTCAGTCCGGCAAAAGTCTGTTTCACGGCGGCAGCCATTAGGTCTGTTTCCAGTCCGATCTTTTGTTGTTCCAGGACATAGAATGGTTTGTCAAAACCCGGAATCCTTTTCTCAATTTCTTCCTGCAACATGGCCACCTGTGCATTTTGGCAGCCCAGGCTCAATACCGTGGCGCCGCCTACATTAGGATGTGTGATGTACCCGGCCAGCAAACCACACAGGGCCTGGGCATCCTGCCTGGTACCCCCACAGCCACCCTCGTGCGAAATAAATTTTATACCGTCAACATGTTCAAATAATTTCTTTTCTGCTACGAGCGAAGGGTCGTCTTTGAATTCGGAGGCCAGAATTTCGGATACCGGTTTCCCTGCCTTATAGGATTCGACCAATTGCCTGGTAAACCGTTTGTATTTTTTTGGCCTGGCATAACCCAGTTCTTCCAGCAGAGCTTCTTTCAGCACTTCCACATTCCTGTTTTCACAAAAGACCAGTGGAACGATCAGCCAGTAATTAGCCGTGCCCACACTGCCGTCGGAACGGTGATAGCCCATAAAGGTCTTATCCTTCCATGCACTAATATCGGGCACGTGCCAGGAGGTTTTTCTTTCCGGCATCAGGCGGAATTCGCTGGAAGCATGCTGCAGATTGGCGGTAGAAATTTTTGCTCCTTTAGGAATGGATGCTTTGGCGCGTCCTACCAATACGCCGTACATGGTGACCGCGTCTCCGGCTGATAATGGAGTCGTCGTGAATTTATGTTTGGCGGGAATATCGTCAATCAGAACATAGTCCTGCCCGTTATAAGATACCTGCTGACCCTTTGGAAGGTCCCTCAACGCAACCAGCACGTTATCCTTTGGATGCACCTGTAAAATGGTTTCCTGCATGGCGTTCATTTATTTTGTTGCTTCATCTGCATGAGTATTTCCTTTGCACCGCGGTCCTGCAGGTATTGAAGGGTTTTTGACACAGCTGCTGTAAAACCGGGGAGCGTGGACAGATCTGCTCCCCATAAATTTTTATCCTCAAGGATCACCTGCACCAACTGCTCCGGTCTTTTCCACTGTTCTGCATAATACGCAGCTTTATTATCGTTGACAAGGTACTCCTTACCGTTGATTTCTCCATAATATTGGCCATCGGTATGCCTGCCGGATTTCATAAATAAGAGGTGGGCAGCCCAGCCCAGGGCCATATATGCCGGAACACTCCCGAACCGGTCCACATACCGGAGCAGCAGGGGCACATCGCGCATCTGTATTTTCGAGGAATACTGCATGGTAATGCTAAGCCATTTGTGCTCCATGTAAGGATTCCGGTACCTGTCCAGTACCCGGTTAGCAAAATCCACGGCCATATCCGCCGATAAGTTTTCATCTACAATAACCGGAACGATTTCCTTCATCATGAGGGTTTGAACATAATCAGCAAAAGCAGGATCGGCCATGGCTTCTTTTACTGTTACAAAGCCTGCAAGATGGGCTAACCCACAACTCATGGTATGAGATCCGTTCAACAGCCGCAGTTTCAATTCCCGGAAAATATGAATGTCCGGCGCAAGCACAACGCCCTTGTCCGCCTTACTGAAAGAAAGCTTTTCCCGTGTTTTTTCACTGCTCGTTTCGATCGCCCATAGGCGGTAGGTTTCTGACATGATCATCAATTCATCCCGGTAGCCCAAGGCCGCTTCCATGGCTTCATGCGCTGCTGCAGGCAATTTCCCCGGCACGATGCGGTCGACCAGGGAATTGCAAAATTCATTGCATTGCTCCAGCCATTCCGTGAACGCGGGCCCTAATGCGTTCTGCGCTGACAAGGATACCAGGATCGATAAAAGCTTTCTGCCGTTATCCGGTAATAATTCCGTGGGGATCACAACCATGCCCTTGCCGGGATCGCCCTTAAAAATCTTATACCGCTGGTATAAAAATGCCAGCAATTTTCCGGGAAAGGACAGGGGGGGCGAAGAATGAATATCGTCATCGGTCAACACAATGCCAACCTCCGTCGTATTGGAGATCACGACGTCCAGGTTGGGATCGGCTGCTGCCGCAAGCACATCCGCCCACTGATCATTTGCAATAAGTACCCTGCTGATAGAAGCATTGACGGCGTTTTCCTTGATCTTATGACCTGATTCAAGACCACGAACACAAAGTGTATACAGGTTATCCTGCCGGGCAAAAGCCTGCACATCACCAGCACTGGTGGATTTGATGACTATAATTCTGCCCTTGAAAATACCCTGTTTATTGGCCTTGTCAATGAAATATCCGGGCAATGCCCTCAGCAGGACGCCCGTGCCAAATTGCAATACCTTTTCGGGATAGTCAAAATTTGTTGCCGAAGGCAATTCGACCCTGGCGGATGCAATATGGTCAATACTTTCTCTCGACAATGTCATCATGACTTCATATCAGGTTAAAATGTTTTCCTGGCCTGGTTAGACAAACAAATTTTAATTTTGCCCCCCATGGGACAAAAAAAACTCCAACGTTTTGAAGCGATCAAATCTTTTCCAAATGTATTGCAATACCCCGAAGGTATGGCAGGTAAATGGCATGAATTCTTCAAAAATGAAAACCCCCTGACATTGGAATTAGCCTGTGGCAAAGGAGAATATACCGTTGGATTGGCTCGTTTATATCAAGACAGGAATTTTATTGGCGTGGATCTGAAAGGAAACCGGATCTATATCGGTGCAAAAAAATGCCTGGAAGAAAAGATCAGTAATGCCGCTTTTTTACGAACCCAGATCGAACAGGTGAACGCATTTTTTGAACGGGATGAAGTGTCTGAAATATGGATCACTTTTCCCGACCCCCAGTTGCGGATATCAAAGGCAAAAAAAAGGCTGACGCATCCTAAATTCCTTCGCCTCTACCAAAAACTCCTCCGGCGCGATGGATTGATTCATTTAAAAACAGATTCCCCGGTATTGTATGCCTTTACCCTGCTCGTGATTGACCTGTATGGATTGGCATTGCACGACCACGCCGAAAATATTTACACCAGTTCTGCCCTTAAACAAGAACTGGAAATCAAGACCTACTATGAAAGCCTTGACATCGCCAGGAGCAAGCGTGTATATTATATTTGTTTCTCCTTACCTGAACAAATTTTACCGGAAATAGACCATATACTACAGGAACGAATTATAGAAAATGAACAAGCAATTGGTTGAAGGCATAGACTTCTATTATAATGAGGAAGGATACATCGTGCTGACGGAAAAATTTCACCTGGAAAAAGGATCCTGCTGTGGCAACGGCTGCAGGCATTGTCCTTATGATTACGAGCGCGTACCCGAACCAAAACGCAGCGAATTATTACTGAAAAGAAATCAGAATAAATAACTATGGCAACTTCAAAAAATAAATTACCCATCAGGCAAAAGCTGACCACATTAAATCCTTCCGGCAAAAAGGAAGCCTCTTTTTTTGAACTTGTATATGAAGTGGCCAGACAGATCCCGAAAGGAAGGGTGACTTCGTATGGCGCGATTGCTGCCTGTCTCGGTACCAGGCTTTCAGCCAGAATGGTTGGATGGGCAATGAATGGTGCTCATCATGTAAAGCCAAAGGTTCCGGCGCACCGGGTGGTCAACAGGAGCGGCATGCTTAGTGGAAAACATCATTTCAAGCCGGCTGGTTCGATGGAGAAATTATTGCGAAAGGAGGGCATCAAAGTAAAAGATGATGTTGTGGTGGATTTTAAGAAATTGTTTTGGGATCCCGCGAGTGGAGAATAGTTCTCAATAATAGGGATTGATCATCAAATAAACTACCACGCCCGTAACCGCCACATAAAACCATAACGGCCAGGTTATCCTTGCAATTTTCCGGTGCCTGTCAAATTTTTTCTGAAAGGCCTTTTGCAAAGTGAACAACACAAAGGGAATGATGATGCCGGATAAAAGAATATGCGAAGTAAGAATGAAGTAATATACATACCGCAGGTTCCCCGCCTGGGCTTTCTCGGAATCGCTGAGCAGGCCATCGTGGTTAAGGTCTCCATACCTTACCGAAGGATTGGATGCGTGATAAATGACATAAGAAACCAGGAAAACAACGCTAAACAACACGGCGATCAGGTTGGCCGTTTTATGCGCCCTGACCCTTCGGTTCCTGATAAAGTATAAACTCGCTAACAGGAGAATGGCCGTTGTAGAATTCAGCATCGCATGGAATAAAGGAAGCGACCTGGTATCGAAACCAGGATTGATTTTTACCTGCGGAACCATGATCAGGAATGCGACGGCCAGCGGAACGGCGATGGATACAACAACAATAGGGATGGTGAGATTTCTTTCTTTCATGCAAAATGTTTTCTTTAGTTTTTATACCCTTGCCGGCTGAAATAAATGACGGCAATCGCAGTTCCCAGGATCACAATGGCCATCATGGGCATCAAAGGTCTTAATTCACTCAACGCCGATTTGCTGTTTTTATCTTTTTCAAGATTGATGAAAACGATATCATTTGCAAGCCTGAGCAGGTCCACGCTGTCCAATCCATCATAATATCCCCTGATCACATGCTGTTTATCCATCATCACCATTTTCTGGGTATGAATAAAGTTCGAATCAACGCCTTCTCCATCGGCAATGCCCAATTTCAATTCATCCAAGGCAAAATCATAGATTGTTTTTTTTGGCCCGGTCAAAAGCCACCATACATCCGGATTGATACCATACCGGTCTGCATATTTTTTTAGTTGCGTCGCGCTATCCCGTTCGGGATCTACGGAGAAAGAAAGAAAATGCACAAAACTCGTGTCCACACGTTTCATGTCATCCTTCAGGATGAGGCCGTCCTGCAGTTTTTTCATGTTCCTGGTCAGTGTGGGACAAATGCTCGGGCAGCGGGTGAAGAAAAAATCGGCGATGATAACCCTTCCCTGCAGGTCGTCCAGCGCAACGGCATGACCTAGCTGGTTAACCAGTTTGATATTTTTGACCCGGTGCCAGGTTGTATCGGTGATCACTTTTCCATCCTTTATGGTACTGGTCACCGTATCGGGATAATACCTGCGCGGCATGGCGAGGGCGCCCTTGCTTTTGTAGTCTGTAATGCTAAAAAAAATCAGCGGAACAAGAATGACCACGCACAATGCCAATATCGCTTTTTTGCTCACATCTTTCAGTTTACCGATGAACCAAACAATAAACCATCGCGGCAGGGCGATGGTTCAATGGAGGAAATATATCGCAATTCATCTATCTTATTCCATCGCACCGGGCTTCCTGGCCTCATGCTTTTCTTCCTTTTCCTTCACCACTTTCTTGCTTTGCTCCACATGATTGCGGTCGTACTTATTGCGCAGGTTTTTAAAAGAATTCCCATCCCATAAAAAAGCGCCCAGGAACCATAAGAACAGCGTGGCCGGTATGCCAATGGTCATGATCAGGTTCTTGAGCTCATAACGGAGATGCATAAACTCTGCTATAATAAAAAACGCCTTGGCCAGGGTGCCAATGACGAAAATGCCATTCAGGAAATGCTTGGGGAGGAAGTCGGTTTCATAATACCAGATGGCCAGTGCCAGTTCTGCTACAGTAATGATGAGCAAGATCCAAAACGTCCGCCAAATGGCTTTGGTTGAAAAACTGTGGCCATCATCGTGGGCCGCTTCGGTCGCTGTTGAATGTGTATGATCCATTTTCTCAGAATTATTTGATGCTGTCCGAAAATCTTACAGCAGGTAGAAACAGGTGAATACAAATACCCAGACCAGGTCAACAAAATGCCAGTACAAACCAGCTTTTTCAATCATCAGATAATGCCCCTTCTGCTCAAAAACACCTTTCCATGTCATGATCAGCATAATAATATTAATAATCACGCCGGAAAATACATGGAAGCCGTGAAAGCCAGTAATGGTAAAAAAGAAATTGGTAAAATTTGTAGTCGACTGTGTTCCATCAATATTCATGAATGGATTCCTTCCCCACCAGGCACCTTCACCATGCAAATGGGTCCATTCCCAAGCCTGGCATCCCAAAAAAGCAAGGCCGCCCAGGATAGTAAAAAACATCCATTTCATAACTCCTTTTCGATCGTTTTGATGACCGGCACCAACAGCCAGAACCATGGTAACAGAACTCATGATCAGGATAAAAGTCATCAGGCTCACAAAGGCCAGCGGAATCGGCATTTCACCCTTTACTCCGGGAAATGAACGAAAAACTTCATTGGGATTGGGCCAGGAATTGCTGGAAAAGCGAATCGTGCCGTAGGAGATCAAAAAAGCGCCGAAAGTAAACGCATCGCTCATCAAAAAATACCACATCATCAGCTTACCGTACTCAACGTTGAAAGGGCTTTTACCCCCACTCCACAATTTTTGTCCCGCAGCTACTGCTTGTGCCATGTTGTTGTTTTATACTGGTTACAAATGTATTCAACAAATCCGAAAATTATTGTATCAACATAAAGAAAATGAACAAATAGATCCATAGAATATCTACGAAATGCCAATACGTACTCATGATTTCTATGGGTACAGGATCATAATTGCGGATTTTTATATTGATGGCCCTGAAAAATAGGATGATCAAGGCGATCACCCCTGCCAGCACATGCAATGCGTGAAGACCTGCGATGACATATAAAAATTGCCCCGCGCCAGAACCCTGCAGGGTCACCCCGCTGTTCCAGATATGGGTAAAACTGATCCATTGCAGCAGCACGAAGAGCAGGCCAAGAAAGGTGGTGATGGAAATCATTTTTTTATAGCGTTGCATCTGCCTTTCTTTGAAGGCTTTTACCGCCATTTGTATTGTGAGGCTGCTCAGCAGGATCACTGCAGTAGAATACCAGAAGCTACGCGGGATCTCAAATGTGGTCCAGGCCGGCTGTTCTCTTTTTACAATGTAAGCGCTCGTCAGTCCGGCGAACATCATGATGATGCTGCCGATCGCGATCCACAGTGTAAACTTATGCGGATGTATTTTTCTTCGCTGTTCTATCACGTTTCTCAGTTCAAATGTTTTTCTCATCGCCTGGTTTCATTAAACTTTTATCTTGTCTATTAACAAAGCCAGCAATACTACCGGTAAATAAATATAGCTGCTGAACATCACGCGCCTTGCAGCCTGCACGGTCATGGCCGAATACAATCGCACGCATTGCCAAACCATCAGCAAATTGGCCAGCAATACGACCACCAGGCTAACGATACCGCTCATTCCAAAAAAATACGGCAATACGCCGACAGGGAGCAGCAACAGGGAATAGATCACAGACTGTATCGCCGAATATTTTCCAGGTCCTTCGTTTGACGGAAGCATTTTAAACCCTGCATTACTGTAATCCTTATGCGCAATCCAGGCAATGGCCCAGAAATGCGGAAACTGCCAAAAAAATTGCAGGGCGAACAATATCCACCCGCCGGCACTCAGGTCATCATTTCCCGCGGCCCATCCAATAAGGCAGGGCAACGCACCGGGCACTGCACCCACCAACACAGAAATGGAGCTGACCTTTTTCAGTGGTGTATATACAAATGCATAAATAAACAGGCTGAATGCCGACAGGGCTGCCGTCAGGAAATTAAAATGCCAAAGCATCCACACACCTGCGATGCCGGAAACGATGGCAAAGATCCAACCCTCCTGCACGCTCATCCTCCCTGCCGCGACGGGACGATTGGCGGTTCTTTTCATCAGGGCATCGGTATCTTTTTCAACCACCTGGTTGATGGCGTTGGCGCTTCCTGTAACCAGCATGCCTCCGGCAAACAGCAGCAGGATGGCATTCAAATCATATACGGTGACTTTCGGGGCCAGCAAATAACTGATCACTGCAGAAAAAACGACCATGAAGCTCAGGTTGAATTTGATCAGGAGCTTGTAATCCTGCAGTTTGCTGGCTATTTTAAAAGAACTGGATTGCTTCACGATTTCCTGCTGCATCAATGCGTAAATTATTTATGGTCATCTAATGCTTACTCTCATTGGCACCAACAGGTTCTGTTTGCGGAATAAACTCTCTTCCATCTTTCCCATAGTCATAAGCCCAGCGATATACTTCGGGGATCTCTCCGGGCCAGTTTCCGTGTCCGGGACGTATTGGCGCAGTCCACTCCAGGGTATTGGAACCCCATGGATTCTGACTGGTCACTTTTCTTCCCTTGAAAATCGAATAGAAAAAATTGAAGACAAACATCAGTTGCGCGGCAAAGACCACCATCGCGACAATCGAAATAAACCTGTTCAGGTCGGCAAACTGATTGAACGAGGTCCAGCTCCTGTAATCAAGATAGCGTCTGGGCAAACCCGCCAGGCCCTCGTAGTGCATCGGCCAGAAAATAAGGTAAGCGCCGGCGAACGTGATCCAGAAATGGATATAGGCCATAGTATTGTTGAGGTATCGCCCATACATCTTCGGGAACCAGTGATAGATCCCGGCAAACATTCCAAAGAAAGCAGAAACGCCCATCACAATATGAAAATGCGCAACGACAAACAAGGTATCGTGCAAGTGAATATCGAGTGTGGAATTACCAAGGAATATACCTGTTAACCCACCTGAAATAAACAGGCTGACAAATCCAATCGCGAAAAGCATTCCGGGCGTAAACCGGATATTGCCTCGCCAGATGGTCGTGATCCAGTTGAATACTTTAATGGCTGACGGTACGGCGATCAACAGGGTGAGCAACACAAATACAGAACCCAGGAAAGGATTCAACCCGGTCACAAACATATGGTGAGCCCAAACCAGGAAGGCCAAAATGGCTATCGCGAACAAAGAACCTACCATGGCCATATAACCGAAAATCGGTTTGCGGGAATTAACCGCCATGATTTCCGATACGATGCCCATGGCCGGCAATATGATAATGTATACTTCCGGATGACCCAGAAACCAGAACAAGTGCTGGTACAGGATGCCGCTTCCCCCTTCGTTGGGCAGGGCCTTCTGGGTGGATGCTATAAATATGTCGGAGAGATAAAAGCTTGTGCCCGCATGCCGATCGAATAACAGCAGGATAAATCCGGATAATAACACCGGGAACGACAACACGCCCAAAATGGCCGTAAACAAGATCGCCCAGAGCGTCAGGGGCAACCTGGTCATACTCATCCCCTTGGTGCGGAGATTCAGTATCGTCGTAATATAGTTCAGTCCACCTAACAGGGATGACACCACGAACAAGGCCATGCTGATGAGCCAGAAATCCATCCCCGCCTTGGAGCCCTGCGAAGCATCCCCCAACGCGCTCAGTGGCGCATAGCTGGTCCAGCCACCACTGGCGGGACCGGTTTCAATAAACAAAGAAGAAAGCATCACCACGCTGGCGAGCCAGAAGAACCAATAAGACAGCATATTCAGGAATGGAGAAGCCATATCCCTC
>Ga0193728_1001508_pt1 | contig 11865 bp, 13 predicted proteins | sample U1c1metaG_FD_143037 | JGI IMG/M metagenome (GOLD analysis project Ga0193728, IMG submission 143037) | Soil microbial communities from a riparian zone of the East river system, Colorado, United States - U1c1 | ecosystem: Environmental > Terrestrial > Soil > Riparian zone | place: USA: East River...
AGACGCTGGGCGCGCGTGTTCGCCGACGACGGCACCGATATCACGCCCGCCACCGTCGCATGGCACGAGAACGATCTCGCGCAGCGCCTCGGCCCGAGCGCGTGGTACGTCCTAGACGACGTAGGGCTGGACCATGCGGGCGAAGGCATCGACGGGGCGCGCGCGGCGGGCGGCACCGTCGTCGCCCCCGCGGAGCTGCCGTTCGCCACGCCGCCCGGGTCACGCGTCGCCGTGCACGTCTCCGCCGCCGTCACCCACACAATCGGGGGACTACGCGTGGACACGCACGCCCGCGTGCTCGACGCGAACGGGGAACGGATCGACGGGTTGTATGCGGCAGGCGTCGACGCGGGCGGCGTTGCAACCGGCGGGTACGCGAGCGGTCTCGCGCAGGCCCTCGTGCTCGGTCTTGCCGCTGCGGAAGACCTCGCGGCCTAACGGCCGACGTACGCGCAAAGCCGCCTGTCGCGGCGGCCCGACCTTGGTGACGAGCAGCGTCTGCCCGTCGGTCTCGATCTCCGAGCCGACGGCCGGCACGTCGCCGTCTTGCTCCCGGAGCTCGTAGCCGGATGTCTTCCAGACGAAGAGGAGGTGACCGTCGGCCATGTCGGCGCGGAGCTTACTCGGAGCCGGCGTACGTGGGGAGGACGAGACGCATTGTCGTCCCGTCGTCAGCCTGCTCCACCGTCAGCGCTGCGTGGAGTGTCCGGGCGCGCTCCTCGAGCACCTCGATCGAGCGTTTGCGACGCTCGCCCGGCGCGTCGTCCGTGATCGTCGCTTCGAGCGCGTCGTTCGCGGTCTTCACGATGCGCACCGAGAAGTTCTTTGGTGGGCCGCGGCGGATCGCGCCCTCGAACGCCTCGCGGACGATCTGGTACAGGGCGGCCTGCGACCGCTCGCCGAGGATCTCCGCGAGGGTGGCGTCGACGTCGACGTGGATGCCGTGCTCGATGCCGCGGTTCTGTGCGAGCGCGTTCACGGCCATCACGAACCCGTGGTCGCGGAGCACGACCGGCTCCAGGTTGAACGAGAGGTCGCGGAGCTCGCCGATCGTCAGGCGCGTGCGCGACATCGCCTTCTCGACCACGGCGGCCGCCTGATCGACGTTCCCTCGCCGCATGAAGTCGAGCCCTGCATCGAGCATGAGCGCGACGCCCGCGAGCGACTGCACCGGCCCGTCGTGGAGGAAGAGCGCGATGCGCCGCCGCTCGTCCTGCTCGGCTGCGAGGACCTGCTCGGTCTCGTCGCGCGGCGCAGACTCGTCCGCCACCGAACGTGCCTCAGTCGATGATCGCGTCGCGCAATGCGATCGCGACCGCGTGCGTACGCGTGTCGGCCTCGAGCTTGGCGAGAATGTGACGCACGTGGCTCTTCACGGTCTCCTGCGAGATGAAGAGCTTTGCGGCGACGTCGGCGTTCGACATGCCGTCGGCGAGCAGCTGCAAGATCTCGCGCTCGCGGCCGGTGAGCATGTCGTCCTTGTCCTTACCCGTGAGGAACGCCGGCATCAGCGCAGGGTCGACGTAGCCTTCGCCGCCGGCGACCTTCTCGATCGCGCGCAGCAGCGTCTGGTGCGGCGCTTCCTTGAGGATGTAGCCCTTCGCGCCGGACTCGAGCCCTCGGCTCAACAGGCTGCGCTCGCTGTACGCCGTGAAGATCAGCACCGCCGTCTCGGGCACCCGCTCCGTGAGGATCTTCGTCGCCTCGAGCCCATCCATCCCTGGCATGCGGACGTCCATGATCACGACGTTCGGGCGGCGGCGCTCGGCGAGGGCGATTGCGCTCTCGCCGTCGGCTGCCTCACCGATGACGCGGATGTGCGGCGCCCGCGAGAGCGACAGGCGCAGGCCCTCCCGGACGACCTCATGGTCGTCCACGATCAGGCACGTGATCTCGTTGGTTGCCACAGTTCGTCGATTCTATGGCTAAGCGTCGGAAGGTAGGTAATCCGTGCCTTTAGACAGCTAGCTGTAGCTGCTCGGGATCGGGCGGCGGCTCGAGCCGCAGCCGGCGCCGATCGCGGATTCCGTGCTCCCTCGCGAGGTCGCGCACGTGCTCCCGCACCGGTGTGGTGTCCTTCGCCGCGAGGTACGCCCGGCGGGCGTAGCGGCGCTCGTACTCCGGCAGGAGCTCGGGCCAGTCGCGCTCGAGGGCGGCGAGGAAATGCTCCTTCGTACCCGGCCGCAGGTAGAGGACGTTCGCCCAGATGCCGGTCGCGCCCGCCTCGCGTGCCGCCCGTACGACGTCGGCGAGCAGCTCGGGCTTGTCGCTGATCCCCGGCAAGATCGGCGCCATCCCGACGCTCACCTTGATGCCTGCATCCACGAGCAGCTTCAGCGCGCGCAGCCGCTGACGGGGTGGGGCGGTCCCGGGCTCGGTGCGCCGCCAGATCTCCTCGTCGAGGGTCGGGATGGAGAACATCACGCGCACCTTCGCCCTGAGGGCGGCGTCTGCGAGCACGTCGGCGTCGCGCACGATCATCGGCCCGCGGGTGATCAGCCGGATCGGGGTGGCCGCTCGACCCAGCTCGACGATGCACGCGCGCGTCAGCCTGTACCGGCCCTCCGCCGGCTGGTACGGATCGGTCGCAGCGCCGATCGCGACGTCCTCGCGCTGCCACGAGGGGCGGGCGAGCTCGCGCCGGAGCACCTCGGCCACGTTCACCTTCACGCGGATGCTCGCGCCGTACCGGTCGTCGAAGGGACGATCTGCGCGCTTCTCGAACGCGCGGACGTAACAGAACGTGCACTGGTGAACGCAGCCCATGTACGGGTTGAGGGACCAGCCGAAGCCCATGCCCTGCACGCGATTGAGCGCAGAGCGGCACGGCTCTTCGCGATACTCGACGTTCACCTTGGCTCACCATGCTATCGAACATACGTTCGCAACGCCGATCGAGGTCGAGCCGGGGATCCTCCGGCTGACCCTGCCGCTCCCGAGCGGGCCGAAGCACGTCCACTCCTACTTCCTCCGCGGCGACGACGGCTGGACGCTCGTCGACACCGGGCTCGGCCTTGTGGAGACGCCGTGGGCGGATGTGCTCGCGCAGGTCGACGGGCCGGTCGTGCGGATCTTCCTGACGCACATGCACCCGGACCACGTCGGCGGCGTCAACGCGGCGGCGGCCGCGACGGGGGCACCGATCTTCCAGGGCGGGCTCGACTTCGAGCAGTGCCGCCGGGTCTGGGGCACGGAGGGCTGGCCGGAGCGGATAGCTGCATGGTTTCTCCGGAACGGGATGCCGCAGGAGCAGGCGCAGGAGATCCTCGACTCGGGTCACGTGTTCGCGGACTTCATGCGCATCGACTGGGAGCCGACCGTCGTCGAGGTGGGCGACGACGTCGACGGCTGGCGCGTGCACTGGGTACCTGGACACGCGGACGGGCATCTCGCGCTCGAGAAGGACGGCGTGCTGATCGCCGGCGACTCGATCCTCACGCCGATCACGCCGGCGGTAGGCCTCTATCCCGAGAGCCGACCCGACCCGCTCGGCGACTATCTCGACTCGCTACAGCGGATCGCCGACCTCGATCCGCGCGTCTCGTACGGCGGTCACGGCGCAACCGTCGAGCGGCCGGCGGAGCGTGCGGCGGAGATCGTCGCGCATCACGACGAGCGCCTCGACGTGACCGAGGCGGCGCTCGACGACGAGCCGCGCGCCGGCTACGAGCTCTCGCACACGCTGTTCGCGCGCGAGCTCTCGCCGATTCAGCGCCGCATGGCAGTCGCCGAGACGCTGTCGCATCTCGAACGGCTCGTGGTGCTCGGCCGGGCTGCGCGCGCCGGGGACGACCGGACCCTCACCTATACTTCGCTCTAGCCCGGTGGACGACATACCCTCGAGTACCGACGCCTCCGGAGCGGGGGCATGAGTCTTCTCTACGAGCTCGTCGGCGTCGCAGTCCTCATCCTGCTGAACGCCTTCTTCGTTGCGGCCGAGTACGGCCTGGTGACGGCGAGGCGGACGCGGATCATCGAGCTGCACCACCAGGGGAACCGTCGCGCGCGCGACGTGCTCCGGATCACGAGCGACCCGCCGCGCTTCATCGCTGCGATGCAGCTCGGCGTCACGCTCACCTCGCTGGCCATCGGTGCGCTCGGCGAGCAGGCCCTCTCGAAGGCGTTCAAGCCGCTGATGGCGTCGTTCCTCGCGATCGCGCTCGCGTACCTGCTTCTGACGTTCGTGCACGTCGTTATCGGCGAGCTCGTGCCGAAGGGAATCGCGCTCGGTCATTCGGAAGGCACGGCGCTCGTCGTCGCAGCGCCTGTACGCGCGTTCTTCACGACGTTCGCGCCGCTCGTGTGGGTGCTGCGGCGCTCCACCGAGCTCGTTCTGACGACGTTCGGGCTCGAGCCTCCGGGTGCGGAGGTCGACGCGATGTCGGAGGCCGAGCTGCGCATGTTGCTCACCCGCTCGACCGAGCAGGGCGAGATCGAGCAGGAAGAGCGCGGCATGATCGAGAAGGTCTTCGACTTCGCCGACAAGGACGCCGCCGACGTGATGGTGCCGCGGCCCGAGGTCGTCGCGATCTCGATCTCGCTGCCGCCGGAAGACGCGCTCGCCGCGGTGATCGACTCGCCGTACACGCGATACCCGGTGTACCGGGAGACACTCGACGACGTCGTCGGGATCCTGCACGTGCGCGATCTCTTCTCCGCGATGTACGAGAAGGGTCTGGCCGATGTCCATCTCGAAGAGCTGCTGCGTCCGGCGCACATCGTTCCCGAGACGAAGGATCTTGCGTCGCTGATGCAGGAGTTCCGGCGCACGAGCACGCACTTCGCGATCGTCGTCGACGAGTACGGCGCGATGGCCGGCATCGCAACGCTCGAGGATCTGATCGAGGAGATCGTCGGCGAGATCGAGGACGAGTTCGACGTCGCGGAGGTGCAGATCGAGCAGATCGACGAGGACACCTATCGCATCAGCGGGATGTTCCCGATCGATGAGTTCAACGAGCGCTTCGGCACGGATCTGCCGGACGAGGACTTCCACACGGTCGGCGGCTACGTCTTCGGGCAGCTCGGACGCGCGGCCGAGCCGGGCGACGACGTCTCCTGGAAGGGCGTGCGGTTCGACGTCCTCGAGGTCGACGGGAACCGGATCGAGCGGATCGGCGTCACGTTCAACGAGCGCCCCGTCGCGCGGCGGGCGGCCGACGACCCGTTCGGCGACGACAACGACCTGGAATAGCGGCCTTTTCGCACGTGCGGCTTTACGTTCCGCTCACACGGTAGGGGGCTACGCTGGCCGGGCCTACTCTTTCTGCGAAACAAGGAGCACGATGAATCGCACACGCATGCTTGCGGCCGGTGTGGCCGCCCTCGGCACTGCGCTCGTCGGGATGGGCATCGTCGGCGCGGGCGCTGCGGGCGCCGCGACGCCGAAGCTCACCGCCACGGTCTCCGACCCGCTCAACATCTCGCTCACGGTCGGCGGCAAGAAGGTCTCGAAGCTGAAGGCCGGGACGTACACGATCGTCGTGCTCGACAAGGCGGCCGATCACAACTTCCACCTCAAGGGGCCCGGCGTGAACAAGTCGACGTCGGTGGGGGCGAAGAGCACGACGACGTGGAAGGTGACGCTGAGGAAGGGTTCCTACACGTTCGTCTGCGACCCGCACGCAAGCTTCATGAAGGGCTCGTTCACCGTTTCGTAGGGAAACCGGGGTAGGCGGCGCGGCGTAGTACGGGCACATGCAAACGCCCGAAAGGATCCACATGCTTCGACGTCTTCTGTTCCCCATTGCAATTCTCGCCGTCTCGCTGACCACGGCGGCAGTCGCCGGTGCGGGGACACAGAAGAGCACCGGCCTCACCGGTGAGGTCGGCCCCGGCTACTCGATCGAGGTCAAGCTGAACGGCAATGACCTCAAGACGATCAAGGCCGGCACCTACACGATCAAGGTGCAGGACAAGGCGAGCATCCACGACTTCCACCTGATCGGCAAAGGGCTCAACAAGTCCACGACGGTGTCGTTCGTCGGCACGCAGACGTGGAGGATCACGCTCAAGCCCGGCAAGGTCACCTACCAGTGCGACCCGCATGCCGCGATGGGCATGAAGGGCACGTTCCGCGTTACGGCGTAGTGAGTGCGAGTGGCGCGATCTCGCCGTCCTGAATCGTCCAGGCGGCGAGGTCGTCCTCTCGCACCGAGTAGATCAGGTACGGCTTCCCTTCCCACAGCCCGATGTTCTCGACGTCGGTGCGCGAAGGGCGTGGCGGGGACGAGAGATGCGAGTGGAAGACGGCGAGCTCGTAGCCGTCGTCCTCGAGGAACCACAGCTCCGGCGCGACCTCGAGCTCGAAACGGTACGGAGAAGCGGCGCCGTTGCGGCCGCGCTCGTAGCGCTCCGCCACGCCGTCCTTCAGCACGACAAGCCCGCACGCCTCGTTGGGATCCTCGTCCTGCGAGTGCTCGACGAGCGCCTGCCGGACCTCCGGCGGAACCGTTACCACCAGAGAGTGCGCTCCATCGACTCTGCGACGTCGTCGGCGCCCCAGAAGTCGGCGGAGAGATATTTCCAGCCGCCGTCTGCGAGTACGCAGACCACGACGCCTTCGTCCAGTTCTTCAGCAAGCTTGCGCGCGACGTGCACGACGGCGCCTGCGGAGACGCCTGCGAAGATGCCCTCCTCGTCGAGTAGCGCGCGCACGGCGGCGATCGACTCCTCGTTCGACACGAGCACCTTGCGGTCGAGCTTCGACACGTCGAGGATCGGCGGCACATAACCGTCGTCGAGCGAGCGCAGTCCCATCACCGGGTCGCCCGGCAGCGGCTCCGCGGCCGCGACGACGACGTCGGGGAAGCTCTCGCGCAGCCGCTCGCCGGTGCCCATCAGCGTGCCGCCGGTGCCGAGCCCTGCAACGAGCACATCGACGCGGTCGAGCGCCTCCGCGATCTCCGCGCCGGTGCCTTCGTAGTGGGCCCGCGGGTTCGCGGGGTTCGCGTACTGGAACGGCATGAAGTAGCGGGGGTCCTGCTCGGCCATCTCGAGGGCGAGGCGCACGGCGCCGTTCGAGCCCTGGTCGCCGGGGGAGTCGACGATCGTCGCGCCGTAGAGCCGCAGAAGGCGCCGCCGCTCCTCCGTCGCGTTGTCGGGCATCACGCACGTGAGCTTGTAGCCCTTCAGCTTCGCGATCAGCGCGAGCGAGATGCCGGTGTTGCCGCTCGTCGGCTCGAGCAGCGCGCGGCCGGGCTGAAGCTCGCCGGACGCTTCGGCGGCGTCGATCATCGACTTGGCGACGCGGTCCTTGATCGAGCCCGTCGGGTTCTCGCCCTCGAGCTTCGCGTAGAGCTTGACCCCAGGCTTGGGGGAGAGCCGCTTGAGCTCGATCAGCGGCGTATTGCCGACCAAGTCGAGCAGCGACTCCGCCTTAACGAGACTGTGTCCCTGACGGCTGGGGGCGCCACCGGCCATCGCGGGGAGAAGGATCACGGTTGCCGCTTCGCCGACCGGCGTTTCGAGCCCGTCGAGGGTGCGCACGTCCTCGCCCTCGACGTAGACGTTCACGAACGGCGCGATCTCGTCGTCCTCGACGAGTTGTGCGCGCAGTCCGGGGAAGCGCGACATCAGGTCGTCGAGCACCTCGCGCACCGTCGAGCCCGTGGCGCTCACCTGGCGCTCGCCGCCGGTCTCGGCGCGCAGCGTCGGAGGGATCCTGACCGTGCTCACGCGTGGGCCGGCTTTCCTTGGCAGAACTCGACGTAGTCGATGTACTCGGTGATCGTCGGGTGCTCGCCGCACACCGGGCAGTTCGGGTCGCGGCGCAGGGTGACCTCGCTGAACTCGGTCGAGAGCGCGTCGAAGAGAAGCAGGCGGCCGGAGAGCGACTCGCCGATGCCGAGTGCGAGCTTCAGCGCCTCGCTCGCCTGGAGCGAGCCGATGATGCCCGGCAGGACGCCGAGCACGCCGCCCTCGGCGCAACTCGGGGCGAGCTCCGGCGGCGGCGGCTGCGGGAAGAGGCAGCGGTAGCACGGGCCCTCATGCGGCTTGAAGACCGTCGCCTGGCCCTCGAAGCGGTAGATCGAGCCGTGCACGAGCGGGATGTCGTGGAAGACGGCCGCGTCGTTCACGAGGTACCGCGTCGGGAAGTTGTCGGCTCCGTCGACGATTACGTCCCAGCCGTCGGCCAGGATGCGGTCGATGTTCTCGGAGGTGAGGCGCTCCTTGTAGGCGATCACGTTCACGTCGGGGTTCAGTGCCTCGATCGTCGCCTTCGCCGAGTCGGCCTTCCAGTCGCCGAGCGTCTGGGTCGAGTGCGCGATCTGGCGCTGGAGATTCGACGCGTCGACGCGGTCGTCGTCGACGATGCCGAGCGTGCCGACGCCTGCCGCGGCGAGGTAGAGCGAGGCGGGGGAGCCGAGGCCGCCGGCGCCGATCAGGAGGATTCGCGACTGGAGGAGCTTCAACTGGCCCTCGACCCCGACCTCGGGAATCAGGATGTGCCGGCTGTAGCGCGAGCGCTTCTCCGCATCGAGCGTGCGAGGCAGCTGGGTCGGGTAGCCGTTGCGCTTCCAATCCGTGTAGCCGCCGGCGAGCGAGACGACGTTCTCGTAGCCGAGCTCCTGGAGGGTCTTCGCGGCGAAGGCGGAGCGGGCGCCGCCGGCGCAGTAGACGACGACCGGTCGGGCGCGGTCGGGCGCCGCCTGCTCGATCTTCGACTCGAAGTGGCCGCGGGGAACGTGGACGGCCGTCGGGATGTGCCCGTCTGCCCACTCGTCCGGCTCGCGGACGTCGACGAGCAGCGGGGCGTCGGGACCGTCGAGCAGCTCGCGGGCGCGCGTGGCGTCCACCTCGTCGATCTCCGACTTGACTTGGGCCAGCAGGTCGCGATAGCTCGGCATAACTATTGAGAATATAGCGATACGCGATCGGGCCAGGAAGCTCGGGTACCCTCGCGGCCTGATGAGCGCGCGGACGAGGGTGTTCACCGTGGTGGGGCTTGCCGCCGTGGTCGCCGTCGGCGCCGTCGTCGGGGCGACGATGCTCCAGTCGCCGGTCAAGCAGGCGTCCCCCAACGGCGCGGTCACGAAGCCGAGGGCCGGCGTCCCACCGCTGATCCTCGACCTCGGCGTGCGTACCGATCCCGAGGCGCGCGCCCTGGCCCAGGCCGAGACGCTCTACCGGCAGAAGCACCGCGCGGCGGCCGAGCGCATCTTCGCGCGCTACCACTCGCTCCCGGCCCGGATCGGCGCCGCATTCTCGACGTGGCCGAAAGGCGGCCTCGACGCGCTCAAGTCGCTCGTTGCGTCGAATCCGAAGAGCGCGCTCGCGGAGCTTCACCTCGGCTATGCCTATCTCTGGTCGGGGAGGAACGCCGACGCAGTGACGGCGCTGCAGAAGACGGTGAAGCTCGAGCCCGACTCGATGTCCGCCGTCTACGCGGCGGACCTCCTGCACGCGTCGTTCGTGCCGGGACTGCCGTACATCGTCACGGACCTCCAGCCGCCGGCGGGCGTGACGACCCTGCCGGCCGCCAAGGAGCTCGCTGCGCTCGCCCACGACGCAGCCCGCCACGACGCGAACGCGAAGATCCTCTATGGCATCGCGCTCTGGCATCTCGACCGGCCGCTCTCGGCGGAGCGGCAGTTCACGGCCGCCGCCTCGCTCGCGCCCGACGATCCGATGGCGCTGACCGCAGCGGCCGTCGGCGCCTTCTCGAAGGTGCACCCGGTGCTCGCCTTCTCGAAGCTGGGGCCGCTCACGGGCCGTTTTCCGAAGGCCGCCGTCGTCCGCTTCCACCTCGGCGTCCTCCTGCTCTGGTCCGGAGACCTCGCGAAGGCACGCAAGCAGTTGCGGCTTGCCGTGGCCTACGGGCCGAAAACGCCCTACGGTCAGGGGGCAAAAAAGCTACTTTCAGCGGTAGGCCCCACTGGGACCAAGTAAAGAAAATATGAGCCGAACGGCCCATGGCGCCACGTCCGATCCGCATGGCACAGTGCGGCATCTCAAAAGTAAGCCTTGGTACAAGCCGGTAGGGGGAACCAGTGAGTGCAGTAGTAGGGGTTGAAGGGCGCAGCGTTGAGGGACGCAGCGCACCGCGAGAGGTAACGGAGATCCTGGAGACCGAGGAGGCTCGGCACCTGATCGACGCCGCGCAGGCTGCGGGAGGCTCGTTGAGCGCGGACGAGATCGCACTCGGTCTCGACGAGCTCGAGCTCGACGCGGGACAGATCGACGAGTTCTACCGCGCGCTCGAGGAGATGCAGATCGAGATCGTCGACAAGAGCGTCGAGGACGTGCCGGAGAAAGAGGTCGTCGCGGAGGCGCGGGAGATCTCGACCGATTCGCTGCAGCTCTTCCTGAAGGACATCGGCAAGGTCGACCTGCTCACCGCCGCGCAGGAGGTCGAGCTCGCGAAGCGCATCGAGCGCGGCGACCACGGTGCGAAGCAGGAGATGGTCGAGGCGAACCTGCGGCTCGTCGTCTCGATCGCGAAGCGCTACCGCAACCAGGGGCTCCCATTCCTCGACCTGATCCAGGAGGGAACGATCGGGCTCGTGCGTGCGGCGGAGAAGTTCGACCATCGCAAGGGCTTCAAGTTCTCGACGTACGCGACGTGGTGGATCCGCCAGGCGGTCGCACGCGCGCTCGCCGACAAGGCGCGCACGATCCGCATGCCGGTGCACGTCGTGGAGAAGCTGAACAAGATCGTGCGCAGCGAGCGCAAGCTCCGCGCCGAGCTCTGCCGCGAGCCTCTCGCCTGGGAGGTCGCGCGGGATCTCGACCTGCCGGTGGACGAGGTCGAGCAGATCATGCGCAGCGCGCAGACGCCGGTGTCGCTCGAGAAGCCGGTCGGCGACGAGGAGGAGTCGGAGTTCGGCCACTTCCTCACGGACGAGAACGTGCCGCTGCCGGACGAGGCGGCGGACGTCTCGATGCGCAAGGAGACGCTCGGCAAGATCCTCGGCACGCTCTCGCATCGCGAGCGCCGTGTGCTCGAGCTGCGGTACGGCCTCGACGGCGAACATCCGCGGACGCTCGACGAGGTCGGGCGGACGTTCAACGTCACGCGCGAGCGGATCCGCCAGATCGAGAACCAGAGCCTGAAGAAGCTGCGGGCGCTCGCCGACTCGCACGCGCTGCGCGACGTCGCCTAGCCAGACGGCCTACGCCGAGACCGTGTGCGGCGCGGTCTCGGCGCTGACCGTTATCCTCGGCACCGTGGACGAGACGTGGCGCAACGAGCTGCAGGAGTTCCTCGCGATCCCGAGCGTGAGCGCCGACCCGGCGCACCGCGAGGATGTGAAGCGGGCCGGCGAGTGGGTCTGCGACTTCATCCGGCGCATCGGCGGCACCGCCGAGTTGTCGCCGTTCGGTGAGAAGGAGCTTGCGCTCGGCGAGCTTCGCGCGTCGCACGATCCTGAGAACGCGCCGACGGTGCTCGTCTACGGGCATTTCGACGTGCAGCCGCCGGCACCGCTCGACCTGTGGGAGAGCGATCCGTTCGAGCTGACGATCAAGGACGAGTGGGCGTACGCGCGCGGCATCGCCGACGACAAGGGGCAGGTGTTCATCCTGCTGAAGGCGGCGCAGCGGCTCGCGGAGGCGAAGGAGCTGCCGGTCAACCTGCGCTTCGCCTTCGACGGCGAAGAGGAGATCGGCGGTATGACCATCGTCGACTGGCTGGGGATCGACGAAGGGCCTGCGCATGCCGCGGTCATCTTCGACGGCGGGATGCTGCGCACCGACGTTCCCGTGTTCGACCTCTCGACGCGCGGCCTCATCGCGTTCGACGTCAAGGTACGGACGGGCGAGCGCGATCTGCACTCGGGCATGTACGGCGGCGTTGCGTTGAACGCGATCCACGTGCTGTTGCACCTCTTCTCCCAGGTGCTGGCCGGCCCGGACGGGCGGCTT
>Ga0193728_1001509_pt1 | contig 11862 bp, 9 predicted proteins | sample U1c1metaG_FD_143037 | JGI IMG/M metagenome (GOLD analysis project Ga0193728, IMG submission 143037) | Soil microbial communities from a riparian zone of the East river system, Colorado, United States - U1c1 | ecosystem: Environmental > Terrestrial > Soil > Riparian zone | place: USA: East River...
CTGCATGATCTGCATCGTCAGCATCTGGTGGTCTGAGCCGACGTTCGAGTTCTCGAAGATCGGCGCGACCTCGAACTGGTTCGGCGCGACCTCGTTGTGGCGCGTCTTGATCGGCACGCCGAGCTTCGCCAGTTCAAGCTCGACCTCGAGCATGTACGCGAGCACGCGCTCCGGGATCGAGCCGAAGTAGTGGTCGTCGAGCTCATGGCCCTTCGGTGGTTTTGCGCCGAACAGCGTGCGCCCCGTCGTCACGAGGTCCGGCCGTTCGAAGTAGTACTGCTCGTCGATCAAGAAGTACTCCTGCTCGCAGCCCGTCGTCGTGAACACGTGCTTTGCTTCGTCGATGCCGAGCAGCTCGAGCGCGCTGACCGCCGCGCGCGAGAGCGCGTCCATCGAGCGCAGCAGCGGGATCTTGTTGTCGAGCGCCTCGCCTGTCCAAGACGTGAATGCCGTCGGGATGCACAGCAGCGTCCCGTTCGGGTTCTCCAGCACGAACGCCGGCGATGTCGGGTCCCATGCCGTGTAGCCGCGTGCCTCGAACGTCGTGCGCGTCCCACCGCTCGGGAACGACGATGCGTCCGGCTCGCCCTGGATCAGCTCCTTGCCCGAGAATTCGGCGATCGCGTTGCCCTCGCCGTCGGGGCCGTAGAACGAGTCGTGCTTCTCTGCCGTCGAGCCAGTCAGCGGCTGGAACCAGTGCGTGTAGTGCGTCGCGCCCTTCTCCATCGCCCACTCCTTCATCGCCTGCGCGACCTGGTCGGCGATCGTCGCATCGAGCGTCTCGCCGCGCTCGAACGTCGCCTGCAACGCGCGGTAGACGTGCTTTGGCAGGCGGTGGCGCTGAACGGCCGAGGAAAAGACGTTTGAGCCGAAGACCTGGTTGCCCTGAAGCGTCAGGTCCTGCGAGCCGAGCGCCCCTCCGTTCGGGCTCCACTGTGCGGCGGTGACATTTTGCTGACGGGTCCTGGGCATGGGTGGAATCGTTTCCTCCTAAAGATCGGTCGGCGAAGGGCCGTAAAGCCGAACGCAATCGTAGTGCGATGCGCGCCGCACGACATCGGCGCATGGCGAAAGCGCCTCCGCCCGATTTCGACAGCGGGCCAAACCCGGCCGATCGTGTGCGACGCGGCGGGCTAGGGAGGGCTTGCGCGTCTCTAGGGCTGCGCCGAGAACTGCCCGGGCACGACCCTGCCCGTCTTCGGATCGACGTGCGTCAGCGGCGGCGACGGCGCGATCTGCGCCGTGAGCGACCTCGCGACCGCTCCGCCGTTTGCGAGCGTCGCCTTCGCGTTGCCCGCGAGCCCGGCAGCGACCGCGAGGTGGACCGTGTACGAGCCCGCCTTCACCGGCACGACCTTCCACGTGAACGTGCGCGTCGCGTTCGCCTTCAGCGCGCCGAGCGCCCACGTGTTGATGTAAGCCGTCTGACCGCCACCGGGCGGGCTGATCGCCTGGCTCTGCACGGGCAGCTTCGCCGGCGTCCCAGGCCCTTCTTCGACGACCCAGATCGGACGCTTGTTCGCCGCCAGTTCGGCGTATTTTTCGACGTATGAGAAGGAGTCGACCGTGACCGCCACGTTTGGCACGACGTGGCTGCTTTCGTTGCGTACCTCGACGCTCATCTTCGTCGGCCGTGCGATCGACTGCTTGACCGGAAAGCTTGTCGAGACGATGCGCATCTGATAGCTGCGCTCGACTTCGCCGTGGTTCTGTTCGGAGCCGCCTCCGCAGCCGCTCGCGAGCAGCGCTGCGCAAGCGCCGAGTAGCCCCACCGAGATCGTGCCTCTCCCGCTCACCGTTCGATGACCCTATCAACGGCCGTTGCGGTCTGTCACGGGCTGCCGCGGCTGCTCGAAGCTAGCCGGGCACGACCTGCCCCGTGCTCGGATTGACGTGCTTCGTGCGCGGAGCCGCAGCGATTTCAGATCTGAAGCGCGCGCGCAGGGCGCCGCCGTTCGGCAGCGTCGCGTTGACCTGTCTGCCGGGCGCTGCCGAGATCTCGAGACCGACGTGCTGGATGCCCGCCTTCAGCGGGATCACTTTCCATTCGAAGAGCTGCTTGTGCTGCGGTGCCATGGCCCCGAGCGCCCACGTGTTGACGTAGTCCGTCTGACCGCCCCCTGGAGGGGTGATCACCTTGCTTTCGACGGGTGCCTGCGGCGGCTTGCCGGGTCCCTGCTCGACGATCCACACCGGCTGCTTGCCAGGCGCAAGCCTTGGATACTTTTCGGTGTAGTAGAAGGAGTCGAGCGTCACCGCGATGTTCGGGATCGCCCGCGAGTCGGCGTTGAGCACTTCGATACGCATCGTCGCCGGCTGCCCGACCTGCTGTGCGGGCTTGAACGTGACGTCGAGCACTTCGATCTTGTACGTGTGCGGGCCTGCTTCATCGGTCTGCTTGGCGCCGCTGCCGCTACTGCTGCCACAGCCGCTCGCGAGCAACGCAGCGCAGCCTCCGGCGAGCACCACCGATACGAATCTCCGGCGTCCCGTCACGGGCTCGCACGTTATCAGCGTCCTCCTGCAACGTCTGCGTATGGTCAACCCAGTGGTGGCCGTCGCGAGTGCGTCAGTTCCTCGCTGGCGCACACGGGTCGCATCGCGTACAGTTCTTAAGACCACCAGACCCGACCCGAGGAGGGGCAGGAAGAGATGGTTCGCAGCGTCGCCGAGCGGGCGTTCGTCCCGGCACGGCACGTTCTAGAGGAATTTGGGGACATGATGATCCTCACCGGGAGGACCATCTGGTCTGCCCTGCGCCCGCCGTACCCCTATGGCGGCGAGCTCGTCTCTCAATTTCTCTTCGCGCTGCGGCTGTGCTGGTTCCCGCTGCTCGTCTCGACCGTCTGCATCTGTTACGCCGCGCCTGGACTGCAGGCCGCGAACTTCCTGACAATCTTCGGCGCGCTCGATCGCCTCGGCGGCTTCTTCGTGCTCGGCGCCGTGCGCGAGATCGGCCCGAGCGTGACCGCGATCGTCGTCGCAGGCGTCGCCGGCACTGCGATCACCGCCGACCTCGGCGCGCGCAAGGTGCGCGAGGAGCTCGACGCGCTGCAGGTGCTCGGCGTCGACCCTGTCAAGAACCTCGTCGTTCCTCGCTTCCTCGCGCTGATGGTCGTCACCGGCCTGTTCGACATCTACGCGCTGCTGTTCGGCATCTTCGGCGGGATCATCGCCGAGCTCGTCAACGGCCAGCCGCTCGGCCCGTTTTGGGGCACGCTGTTCGCCAACGCCTCGACGACCGACCTCTGGGGATCAGTGCTGAAGACGACGATCTACGGCGCGATCATCGCGATCGTCTGCTGCTACAAGGGGATGACTGCCTCTGGCGGCGCCGAGGGCGTCGGGCGCGCCGTCAACGAGGCTGTCGTGCTCGCCTTCACCGCGATCTTCTCCTTCGACTACGTCTTCACGCAGACGCTGCTCGCTACCCACCCCCAAATCCTGGTGATCAAGTAGATGGGCGAGCTTCTGGCAATGCCGCGCGAATGGCTCGCGGCGACCGGCGAAATCGGCAAGTTCACGGGCGCGATCGTGCGCGACGTGTGGGGCCTGCGCGTGTTCCGCTTCTTCGGCGAGGCGCTGCGTCAGTCGGGCATCTTGATCGTCGGCTCGACGACGATCATCTGGACGCTGATGTTCATCCTCGGCCTACAGTGCGGGATCGAGGGCGCTTACTTCACCGCCGCGCAGGGAGCGCCCGCGTACTCGGGCGTCTTCACAGCTTGGTGCGACCTGCGCGAGATCACGCCATACGCGTTCGGCTACATGATGGCCGCGAAGGTCGGCACTGGAATCGTCGCCGAGCTCGGCGCGATGCGCATCTCCGAGGAGATCGACGCGCTCGAGGTGATGGGGATCAACTCGATGACCTTCCTCTGCGCGACACGTCTGCTCGCCGCCTGGCTCGTGCTCCCGTTCATGTATCTCGCCGGCATCGGCGCCGCCTTCCTCGCGTCCTATATCGCCGTCGTCCAGCAGATCGGCTACGTCTCATCTGGCGGCTATTTCCTGATCTTCTGGCAGTTCCAGAATCCACCGGATTTCCTGTATTCCGTGATCAAGGCCATGTTCATGGCCACCGCTATCGTGCTCGTAGCGTGTTACTACGGCTACAACGCCAGCGGCGGACCCGTGGGGGTGGGGAGAGCCACGGCCAAGTCGATGGTGCTCAACCTGGTGCTCGTGCACGTGATCGGAATGGTTGGGACGCAGATCTTCTGGGGCGCCAATCCGCGCGCGCCGATCGGCGGCTGACGTAATGGCCGACGAGCTGTCCGGACCGCACGGCGACGCTGAGGGCGCCGAGGAGAGCTACGAGCAGATCGCCCATCACGCCGCGCCGGTAGAGCCGGGCGGCGAAGCCGACTTCGGTGCAGTCGAGCCCGAGCCCGATACGGGGACGGCCGCACCAGAGCGCTCCGGCACGGCCTTCAGCATGCGCGAACGCGAGCGCAAGCGCGAACGCGAGGGCGATGAGGAGTTCGAGTACCACACCGGCACCGTGCGCCCCTCCGAGGCGCCCGACGCAATCGAGTTCATCGACGTGCACAAGTCCTTCGGGCGCAACCACGTGTTGCGCGGGCTCAACATGGGTCTCCCCGAAGACAAGATCTCGATGATCATCGGACCGTCGGGCACCGGCAAGTCCGTCTGCATCAAGCACATCGTCGGGCTGCTCTACCCCGACGAGGGCGACGTGCTTGTGCACGGCACCTCGATCCCTAGCCTCGCCGATGCCGATCTCTTCGAGATACGCAAGAAGTTCGGCGTGCTGTTTCAGGACGGCGCGCTGTTCGGTTCGCTGAACCTGTGGGACAACGTCGCCTTCCCGCTGCGCCAGCACACCGAGAAGGGCGATGAGGAGATCGCCGAGATCGTCAACCGGCGGATGAGCGAGGTCGGCCTCGGCGGCGAGGGGTCGAAGATGCCCAATCAGCTCTCCGGTGGGATGCGCAAGCGCGCCGGCTTCGCGCGTGCACTCGTGCTCGATCCCGAGATCGTGCTGTTCGACGAGCCCGACTCGGGCCTCGACCCAGTGCGTACCGCGCTGCTGTGCGAGCTGATCAAGGAAATCCACGCCGAGAACGGCGGCTGCTACGTCGTCATCACGCACGACATCATGAGCGCACGGCGCGTCGCCGAGCACATCTCCGTGCTGTGGAAGGGCCGCATCGTCGAGTCCGGCCCCGCTGAGGATCTGTTCGCCTCCGAAAACCCGTTCGTCAGGCAGTTCCTCTCCGGCGAAAGCGCCGGGCCGCTTGGGATGGAGTAGGTGGAGTAGGAACCGGCGGCGACGCCTCGACGCCTCTGGCGGCGTCCTCGGTCGCTCGTGTGCAGTCGCACACCACGCTCCCTGCGTCCTTGCCAGAGACGACGATGCATTCGCCGATCAGCAATCCCGTCTTGTCCGTTGCGCGCAGACACGGCGCTCGGCATTAGCCTTCGCGTGTGAACGCCTCTCGTTTCCTCTCCGCGCTCGCCGGCGGCGCTGCCCGGCGCCCGCGGTTGGTTGTAGCTGTGGCCGTCGTGCTCGGGCTCGCCGGCGCGGGGCTCGCGCTGCGGCTGAAGCCGACGGCTGCGACGAGCACGTTCGTCTCGAGCTCGAGCTCTGAGTACAAGAGCACGCAAGGCTTCTACGAGAGCTTCGGTGAAGAGCCGGTCGAGGTGCTCGTCAAAGGCGATCTTCAGCAGCTCGTCTTGAGCAACGACATCGACCGGCTCGTCGGGCTCGAGGGATGCCTGTCGGGCAACGTCCCGCTGAAGGCGCTCGCCAGCGAGGGCGGCACGCGCGGGGCTTGCGGGCAGCTCGCCAAGGAGCACTCCGTCAAGGTCGTCTTTGGCCCAGGCACGTTCGTCAACGAGGCCGCCGACCAGATCGACGAACAGCTCGCGAACCAGACCAAGCAGGCACAGACACAGGCCAAGCAGGCCCAGCGCACCGTCACGCAGGCGGCGCTGCGACGCGGGCTGCCGGCCGCCGAAGCGCAGGCGCTCGGCCGCCAGGCGGCGAAGATCACGACGGCGCGCTTTCAGGAGAGCCTCGTGACGATCGCGCTGCAGTACGGGCTGACCTCGCGCCCGAGCCTCGACGACCACAACTTCGTCACCTCGCTCGTCTTTGACTCGAGCAAGCCCGCCGGTACGCCAAAGCAGCGTTTCGCCTACCTGTTCCCGAGCCGCAACGCGGCGCTCGTCTCCGTACGGATGAAGGCCGGGCTGAGCGAAGCACAGCGGACGCGCACGATCGGCCTGATCCGTCAGGCCGTCGCGATGCCGCAGTGGAAGTTGGCGCACGGCGAGCGCTACATCGTCACTGGCGTGCCCGTGATCGTCTCCGATCTGACGCACTCGATCAGCAACTCGATTGAGCTGCTGCTGATCGCTGTGCTGCTCGTGATGGCCGCGACGCTCGGGCTGATCTTCACGGGCCGCCCGCGTCTGTTGCCGCTGGCGATCGCGCTGCTCGCGACTGCGCTCACGTTCGGCGCGCTGTCGCTCGCCGGCGCGTCGCTGACGGTTGCCTCGATCGCCGTGCTGCCGGTGCTCGTCGGGCTCGCCGTCGACTACGCGATCCAGTTCCAGTCGCGCGTGCAGGAGGAGTATGAGCGCCCCAACGATTCAACTGCGGCGGCTGTGCGCCGGGCTGCGGCGCTCGGCGCGCCGACGATTGCCACGGCCGGCGCCGCGAGCGCTGCCGCGATGCTCGTGCTCGTGCTCTCGCCCGTGCCGATGGTGCGCGGCTTCGGCCTGCTGCTCGTATGCGGCGTGATCGTCGCATTCGTCTGCGCGCTGACGGCTGGCGCCGCCGCGCTGACGCTCGCGGGCAGGGGAGCAGGAGCCGGCGCGCGGCGCGAGCTGCTCGGCGGTCGCGTCGCACAGGCGTGGCGCGAGGCCGGCGAGCTGCTGCGCGAGAACCCGCTGACGCGCTTCGTCTTGCAAGTGGCGCTCGTCGCGGCGATTGGCAGGCCAGGGCGCGTGCTTGCCGCTGGGCTCGTGCTCGCCGCGCTCGGCTGGGGGCTCGACACGCAGACGCACGTCGAGACGGACATCACCAAGCTCGTACCGCAGAACCTCAGCTCGCTTGAAGGGCTCAATGCGATCGAGCGCACGACCGGCGTCGGTGGCGAGATCGATTTGATGGTCAGCTCGAACGCACTGACGAAGCCGGCGACGATCGAATGGATGAGCTCCTACGAGCAGCGCGTGCTCAAGCGCTTCGGCTACAGCGAGTCGCGCGGTTGCGGCAAGGCGAGGCTGTGCCCAGCGTTCTCCCTGCCTGACCTGTTCTCGACCCAGGGTGCCTCAGCCGGGCAGATCGCCCCCGCCGCAACATCCGCGAAAGGGGGCAAAGCGGGCAAAGCGACGAAAGTCGACAAACCGGCGAAGCTAACGCAGGCCCAGGTAAGCGGGCTGCTCGATGCGATCCCACCGTACTTCTCCCAGGACGTGATCACGTCCAACCGCCGCGTCGCGACGCTCGCGTTCGGCATCCGCCTACTCAGCCTTCAGCAACAGCAGCAGCTGATCGAAGGAATGCGCGCGGACCTGCATCCGCCCGCCGGCGTCAGTGCGACGCTCGTCGGGCTCCCCGTGCTCGCCGCGCAGTCCGGAACGGCCGTCGCCTCGCCGCTACGACGCGTCGAGACGCTACTTGCGAGCCTCGCCGTCGTCGCGTTGATCTTGCTGCTTGCGTTCCGCGGCGACCGCCGCCGCGCGCTCGTCCCGCTCGTGCCGATCGCGCTCGCGAGCGGCTGGTCGGCGCTGATCCTGTTTGCCACGCGCGTGCCGCTAAACCCGATGTCGGTCACGCTCGGCGCACTCGTGATCGCGATCTCGACCGAGTTCAGCGTGCTGCTCTCCGAGCGTCATCGCCAGGAGCTGTTGGCCGGGCACAGCACGATTGAGGCGCTGCGCCGCGCATATCGCCGCACCGGCGCCGCGGTCGCCGCATCGGGCGTCACAGCAATTGCCGGCTTCGGCGTGCTCGCGCTGTCGGACATCAGGATGCTGCGCGACTTCGGCCTCGTCACGCTGATCGATCTGACAGTCTCGCTGCTCGGCGTGCTCATCGTGCTCTACGGCGGAGCGCCTCGCGACGGGGGCGAGATCCAGCGGGCCGAGCCGACTGCGCCGCCCGAGCGCCACCTCGGCGAGCCCATTCATGAGCCCGTCTGAGCAGGACGCGCCCCGGCGCACGGCGCCTCGTTACGGCGGCTACGTCGGGCTGCTCGTCATCCTGATCCTCGTGCTGATCACGATCAACACAATCGTGACGAAGCCAAACGGAGTCAAGGGCCTCGCGCCGGGCGAAAGGCTGCCGCCATTTGCCGTCCCGCTTGCGCTCGGCTCGCTGAGCGGCGATGCCGACACCGCGACGCACGCCGACGACGGCGCGGCCGGACGCGTCGCTGCCTGCCACGAGCGCGGCTCGCAAATTCTCAACATCTGTCAGCTCTACGAAGGCGCGCCCGTCGTGCTGACGTTGTTCGTCGACGGCGGCTCGTGCCCGAACGTGCTCGACGACGAGCAGGCTCTCGCCGCTTCGTTCCCGGGCGTGCGCTTCGCCGCGGTCGCGATCAAGGGTGACCGCACGAAGGTCCGCCGGCTGATCCACGAGCACGGCCTAACGATGCCCGTCGGGCTCGACAACGACGGTGCGCTGGCAGCGCTGTACAAGGTTGGCACGTGCCCGCAGGTGACGTTCGCCTACCCTGGCGGTGAAGTGCAGAGCAACGCGCTGATCAAGCGCCCCTCGCGCGAGGTATTGCGCCGGCGACTTGCGGCGCTCGTCAGCGCCGCGCGCGCCCGCGGCCGGCGGCAGCCCGCGGGATGAGCGCACCGTTCGAACCCGAGGTCGACGATGACGCTGCGCCGTCGCCGGCCGAGCACGCGCCTGGATCGGTGCTCACGCCGGGCTGGTGCGCGCCTGAGGTCGAGCAGGAGCTGCCCGGGCTTCGGCTGCTCTGCTCGCGCGTCGAGGTCCGGCGCGCCCGGTCACTGACCGCGCGCTCGCCCGCCGATGTGCTCGAGCGCCTGCGCGAGAAGTCCAACCGCTTTCGCGGCACCAACGCGGTCGCACTGCGGCGCGAGCCGGTTCCCTCCGCCTACCGCGTCTTCTTTCGCCAGATTGGTCTCGACCCGGAGGTCGTACGCACACCGATCGAGGCAGCCGTGCTCGAGCGGATGATGAAAGGCGGCTTTTTCTCACTCAACCTGCTCGACGACGTCCTGCTGATCGCGTTGCTCGACACGAACGTCCCTGTTTGGGCGCTCGACGCAGAGACCGTCGACGGGCCGCTCGGGATCCGCGCGAGCGGGCCGCACGAGCGCCTCGGTCGCGCCGAAGATGCGCCGGCGCTGCCCGGCGGACGCCTCGTGATCGCCGACGCTTCGACGCCGCTTGCGGTGCTATTCGGCGAGCTCGCGAGCGCCCATGCGCCGGGCGAGCGCACGCGGACGTTGGTGCTGTTCGCCGCGCAGGTCGCGGGCGTGCCTGAACTGTATGTCGAGGAGGCGCTGTGGAGCGCTCGAGCGGCGCTCGAAGCGCGCTGAGCGAGACTCCTGCGGCGGCCACTCGCCTGGCGCGCGAATCGCGCCCACGCGGCCCCGTGCGCTGGTAGAATCGGCACGTCCGGCGCTATGAGGAGGAGGAGGCGTTGAGCAGTTGACGTTCGACCGCGGTGCCCCGGCCTTCGTGCTGGAGCGGACGCTCGATGAGACGGCAGCCCGGCGCTCGCTGCGCGCGCAGGTCGCGCGCCTGGAGCGAGAGCTCTCGCTTGTCGTCGCAGCTGGCTTTCCACACATTCCAGCGGACGCGGCGCGCGTCGAGGAGCCCGAGTCGTTCGGCGGCCCACGCCTACTCGGCCTCGAGCAACTCGAGCGTCAGCGCGACCGCCTAGCCGGTCGCGTGCAGGATGTTCGCCGCCTCGCTCGCGAGCGGGCCGCGCACGAGCTGCGCGCGCACGAGCAGCTCGAGCGGATGAAGCTCGAACCGGGGCGCTACAAGTTCGCCCGGCTGCCCGTCCGCGAGCTCGGCGAAGGCGGCTGCGGCGTATGGGAGGTACGCCCGCGGCTCGGCCTCGTCGGGATGCTCGCGGGCTGGTGGGAGCTCACGCTCTCGTCAGGCTGTCCGTTACCCAGGGGGTCGCGCGCCACGCGCGGCCCCGCTCAGAGGAGGAGCGCAGCATCGCCGCGAGCGTGCGGCGCTGACGGTCGGTCATCGAGCCGATCGTCTTCTTCTCGGACATCGGGATCTGTGCGAGGAACTTGCGGCAGCGCGTCTGCCCCCAGCGCCGCTGGCTCATCAGCAGATCGGCCACGGCCATGCTGTTCGCCTCCCACGGGCAGGCGAGGATCACCTCGGCGGCGTCGGCTTCGTCCATCGAGACCTTGCGCTTCAGCTCCGCTCGGGCCAAGCGAACCTTGTTGGCACGCTCCAGGGCGCGCATGTATTGCGGAGCAGGGGCTGCTATCGCTGTCGCGTTCATTTGGGACTCTCCCCGTTGCGGTTCTGCTGGCTGAGCCGCAACATCCGTGCTTGATTTTTGGACGAGTGTGCGCTCATGAAGACGTCCGGCATCGACCCAGGACCGGAAGCTTCGGTCCCTAGACGCTGTCCTGGAGATGAGAGGTGGGGGCGAACCCGAACGTCATGCAGAGCGCTCCCGCAAGCTATGACAGGGCAGGGCGTTCGGTCAACAGCCATCTCGCGCTTCGTACGCTAGAAGCGACCTTTTTCTTTCAGCACTGGACTTGTGAAGAAACGCATAAGTCCGCCGGTCGGCGCGAGTCCGGCAGTTAGTGCTCGTGCGGTCCGGGAAGCGGACCGTGCTCCGCCTCGAACTCGCGCTTGACCCGCGCGAACGTTTCAAGCGCGCGCTCGAGCGTCGCCGCGTCGTGGGTCGCCATCACGCTCGTGCGTAGCAGCGCGCCGCCCGGCGGCACTGCCGGGTGTAGCGCGGTATTGACGAACACGCCCGCGTCATAGAGCGCACGCCACAGCAGCGCTGCCTTCCAGTCGTCGCCGACGAGCACCGGGACGATCGGCGTGACGATCGTCTGTGCGTCGGTCGCCGCGCCGGCTGCGCCGACGCTGAGGCCCGGCGCTTGTCGCTGCACGCCCTCCTGCTGTGGCAGAACCTGCGGCTTTACGACTGCGAAGCCGAGCTCTTCCAGCCCGTCGCGCAGCCGGCGCGCGTTCTCCAGCACGCTGCTCAGCAGTGGTGGTCCGTCCTCGGAGCGCACGACGCGCAGCGCTGCTAGCGCCGCGCCGACCGCCGCCGGAACAGCGGACGCCGTGAAGAGGAACGCGCGCGAGTAGATCCGCAGGTACTCGATCACCTCGGCCGAACCCGCGACGAAGCCGCCGCACGAGGCGAGCGACTTCGAGAACGTGCCCATCCGCAAGTCGACGCGGTCGGCGACACCGAGCAGTTCTGCCGTGCCCGCGCCGCGCGTACCGAGCACGCCAGCGCCGTGCGCCTCGTCGACCATCAGCCGTGCGCCGTAGCGCTCGCACAGATCGCAGATCTCGCCGAGCGGTGCGATGTCGCCCTCCATCGAGAAGACACCGTCGACGACGACGAGCACGCCGCCGCCATCGTCCTGCGCGCGTTGCAGCATCTTCTCGAGCTTGTCGAGGCGGTTGTGGCGGAACGGGCGCAGCTTGGCGCGCGAGAGCACGCAGCCGTCGAGAATCGACGCGTGATCGCCTGCGTCGGCGATCACAGTGTCCTGTGGCCCGAGCAACGTGCCGAGCGTGCCGACGTTCGCCTGGTGGCCCGTCGTGAAGACGATCGCGTCCTCTGTGCCCATCCATTCGGCGATCTCGCGCTCCAATTCCAGGTGCAGCGGGATCGT
>Ga0193728_1001511_pt1 | contig 11858 bp, 15 predicted proteins | sample U1c1metaG_FD_143037 | JGI IMG/M metagenome (GOLD analysis project Ga0193728, IMG submission 143037) | Soil microbial communities from a riparian zone of the East river system, Colorado, United States - U1c1 | ecosystem: Environmental > Terrestrial > Soil > Riparian zone | place: USA: East River...
AGTTATCGGGCATGCTCACCTCCGTGCCGGTCACCGGATGGCGATCGCGGCTCGCTCGACACTGTCATCTGCGACAAGCCACGCCCGGCGTGCCACATTCCGCCCTCCGGCGGCCCCCGATCCTGGGCCAGCCGGACCTGGCAGGATGGGCCGCATGGCGTACGCAGACGGACGTCGGCGCGATGGCGGCGGGGCGGCCGCCCCGCCGGCTGACCTGGTCGTGGTAGCGGCGGCGATCATCGAGCAGGGGCGGCTGCTGGTGGTCAGCAAGAAATCCGCGCCGGAGACCTTCTACCTGCCCGGCGGCAAGCCCGAGCCCGGCGAGACGGCCCGCGAGACGGTGATCCGCAAGCTCGGCGAGGAACTGGGCGCCTGGCCGGCCCGCCTGACGCTGCTGGCCCAGTTCGACGGCCCGGCCGCACTGGAGCACGTCCCGATGCGGATGACGGTGTTTGCGGCCGCGCTCGACGGAGTGCCCCGGCCCAGGGCCGAGCTGGCCGCCCTCGGCTGGACCACCGGCGCCGACGACTACGAGCCGCGCCTGGCCCCGTCCGTCCGCAGCCAGGTCATCCCCTTCCTGCAGCGCACCGGCCGGATGCCAGGCTGATGATCGTCAGGTTCGTCAGGTGATGAGCGTGGACGGGCCGGCGCCGGGCGCCGGGGACTACGTCGTGCGGCACGGCTGGCGCGGTTTCCTGGGCAGCGTCCTGGGCCTGCTCGCCTGGACGGGCATCGGCGTGCTCGGGTGGAAGGCGCACCTGGCCCACCTCGGGACCCGGGCCCTGCTGGTGGCGGTCGCGGTCGAGGCCGCGTTCCTCCTCGCCTGCGGGACCAAGCTGGGGCAAGCGCTCCAGCGGCAAGCCGTGTTCGCAGTCGGCCCGGACGGGATCTTCTTCGGGGCGGAGGGCCCTCAGGGCCAGGTGACCGTCCCGTGGGGGCAGATCTGCGCGGTTGAGCTGTTCCGCGAGCACGCGCGCGCCGGGCGGAGCGGCTCCAGCTACCGGTGCGTCGGAGTGCGGACTCCCGGCAGCCACCAGGTCCCGCGGGCCGGCAGCGGGGCGGCCGCGCAGCCCCTGGCCGAGCGCAGCGTGGCTCACCTGCTGGGAGCGGGCCGGCCCGACCTCATCCCCGGCGCCGACGGGACGATCCGCCTGGCGTACCGGCGGATGAGCGGATGGCGGGTCCGCCGGGCCGGGCTCACCGAGGCGGTGCACCGCTACGCGCCCGGGGTTCCCGTCGTGGACAGCCCCGGCTGGCCGCCTGCGCTCAGCTGGGCAGACGCGCACCGGGCGTACCCTCGCCGCGAGGCGTGAGCCGGGGCGCTGCGCGGGCGCGCCGGGCGGGGCAGCGCGCCGCGCGGCGGCGCCATGCGGAAATTGAGGCGACGCCCGGTGACCCGCCTGCGACACTGTCGCGATGCCGGAGCCCTGCTACAGCGACGACTATGCCGATCCGCGCCTCGCGGTCTTCTATGACCAGCTCAACCCGTGGGGGCGGAGCGACGATTTCTACCTCGGCCTCGTCATGTCGGCGCAGGCCGTGCTGGATGTCGGCTGCGGCACGGGCAGCGTGCTGCGGCGCGCCCGCGAGGCCGGTCACGGCGGGCGGCTCGTCGGACTGGACCCGGCGGCGGCGATGCTGGACCAGGCCAGGACCTGCGCCGACGTGGACTGGATGCTGGGCGACCTCGGAACCGTCTCGTTCGACCACGAATTCGACCTGGTCATCATGACCGGTCACGTCTTCCAGGTGTTCCTCGGCGACGACGACATCGCGGCGGCCCTCGCGGCGGTCCGGGCGGCGCTCGCCGACGGCGGCCGGTACGCGTTCGAGACGCTCAACCCGCTGCTGTCGCCCTGGGAGCGGTGGACGAACTCGACGGAGGTCATCGCCCCCGGCGGAGCCGTCGTCACCGCGGCGAACACCGACCCGCGGCCGGTCGGCGGCCAGGTCGTCGAGGTGGTCGGCAAGTTCTCGAGCCCGAGCTGGGAGCGAGACGTACTGTGCCCGAGCAGCCTGCGGTTCATCGAGGCGGAGGCGCTCGACGCCCTGCTGTCCCGGGCCGGGCTGACGGTCGCCGAGCGCTACGGCCGGTGGGACCGGAGCCCGTTCACCAGGCACATGCCCGAGATCATCACCATCGCCACGGGCGGGTGACCGGTCAGCTGGCGGGTTTGCCGGCGTCCCCGGCGCACAGCAGCGGAACCACCGTCACCAGCACGAACAGGCCGAACAGGGCGATCCCCAGCAGATTGGTGCTGGCCGCGACCCAGGACCGGGACGAGGCCCGCGCGGCCGCGCAGGAGGCCCGCGCCCGCGAGCAGGCGGCCCGCCAAGACGGCGCGGCCGCACAGGCCCGGTCCCGCGACGACGCTCAGCAGGCCGACGCCGCCCGGCAGCAGGCGGAGAAGGCCCGGCAGCAGACCGAGGAGGCCCGGCGTTCCGCCGCGGCCGCGCACCAGGAGAGCACCGCCAGCCGCCAGGAAGCCGCTGGCCTGCGGCTGGACATCGCCGCCGCGCGGCAGGAGGCCATCGCCGCCCAGGAAGCGCGCGCCGCGCTGCGAGACCGGGCCGCCCGGGCTGAGGCCGACCGCGACCGGGCAACCGCGCTGGCCGCCGCGGCGCGCGATGAGCTGGCCGCCCTGCGCGCCGCGGGGACGAGCCGGTGACGGACACCGCCGAATGGTGGCAGGTCCGCGCTTACCTGCAGAAACACCGGCACGAGCTGTCCGCGAGCGCGGCCGCCCGCTACCCGGCGGCGGACCGGGCGGAGGGCACCACCCTGCTCACGACCCCGTCGTGGCTGCCCGCCGCTCCCCTCCCCCTCGACGCAGTCCAGCTCAGCCAGCTCACCCCCGTCACCGCGGCTCCGGGCGGCGGAACCTCCGGCCGCACAGCGCTGGACGGTGCAGGTCCGGGCCGCGCAGGTCCGGGCCGCGCAACCCCGGATGCCGCAGCGTGGGACGCGGCAGTGGCCGCCGTCCTGCCCGGCCGGGCGGATGGGTCGCACTACCGGCGCTACTCCGCGGCCGTGGCCGGCCTGGCCGCGCCCGCCATCTTCGAGGACCGCCGCACCTACCGGCTCGCCAGCGCGGAGCTGGCGGGCACGAATCCGGCCGGGCCGCGGGGCTCCCTGGCCTTCGAGCGGGGGACCTTCTTCCAGGGCTACGACGTCGGGGCCGCGGTCGCGCACGAGCACGCCGCGGCGGTCCTGGGCGTGCTCGACCGCGAGGACCTGCGGGCGCTGGTCGGCGACCCGCGGGATCTCGCCCGCCGGCCGGCCAACCTGGCCATCAGCACGCTGACGCTGCGCGCCGACGGGGCGGCGGCCACGTTCCCGCTGCACTGGCGCGACCCGGCCAAGGTCGGCCACGCCGGCGGCCTGTACCAGGTCGTTCCCGTCGGCATCTTCCAGGCGGCGGACGACGGGCCGGCCAGCCAGGCCCAGGACTTCGACCTGTGGCGCGGCATGATGCGCGAGTTCGCCGAGGAACTGCTCGGGACGCCTGAGGACTACGGGCCTGCCGGGACGGCGGTCGACTACCGCGCCTGGCCGTTCGCGCGACAGCTGACCGGCGCCAGGGACGACGGCGCGGTGCGCCCGTGGGTCCTGGGCCTCGGCGTCGACCCGCTCACGCTGGCCACCGACCTGCTGACCGCGGTCGTCATCGACGCGCCCGTGTTCGACGAGCTGTTCGGCGCGATGGTGAGCAGCAACGCCGAGGGACGGATCCGCCCGGGGCTGGCCTTCACGGCCGAGACGGTCGGCCGCCTCACGACCCGCGAGCCGATGCAGGCCGCCGGCGCCGCCCTGCTCCGCCTGGCCTGGCGTCATCGCGCCATCCTCCTGCCCGGCTAGACAATTCCGCGACGACCTCGAGGAGCCCGAGCGCCTGCTGTGGCGGCCTACGCCTGCGGGGCACTGGGGAGAGTAGCTCGCCGACGGTGGCTACTCTCCCCAGTCACGGGCGGCCCGGCAACGGTTGCGACGCACGGTACTGCTGTGGCCGGAGAGGCACATGGCGGAGGAAGCCCGGCAGGCCCGGCTCTGTTGTCGCGGCCGGGGGCGTCCCGGTCGATGATCGTGGGAAGATCACTCACCGCCCAGGGTGAGCAGTCCTCCCATGATCATGGCCGCACCTTGGCATAGGTTCCCGCTACGGTTCCCGCCAGCCCCTGCGCATCCCACCCGTCCCACCGTCACCACGTCTTACCGACTACTACAGGCCGCTGGGCCAGGTGATGGACGCGGGGGCGATCAGCGGCCTGCTCACCTCCAGCTGGATCTGCGCGTGCGCCGCCAGCGGGATGTTGCGCGGGTTGCCCCGGTACACCTTGCCGTTGTAGATCACGGTGACGTGCCCGCGGGCCGGACCGACCTGGCCCGGCCCGAGCGGCTGCCGCCACACGTCGAAGAACTGGCCCAGGGTGTACGCGCGGCGCACCGGCGACTCGATGTGGATGATGCCGTCGGCGGCGTGCGTGTGCAGCCAGTAGAAGCAGGTCCCGCTGGCGATGAACGGCCCCTGGGGGGTGTCCTGCGCCTGGGCGCCGGGGATCCCGATGCCGGCCGGGACCTGCCGCGCGACCCCGTTCACGAAAACGGTCAGGTGGGCGTGGATGTGAAACAGCGTCTGCTCATTGGTGCTGCACCCGATCCCGTCCACCGACTGCCCGGTGGCCTTCCCGGCCGTCCCGGCCAGCGCCTTCGCGGCCGGCACCGGAACGCCCTCGGCCCCGATCGGCCCCGCCATCGGCGCCGGGCGAAGTGTTCCCAGCGTGCTCAGCGGGCTGAGAGGCAGCGGGCCGGCGGTCCCGCCCCCGGTCCCGGCGTCACCTCCGCCGCCGCCCACGGCCAGCGTGATCGCCACGGCCGCCGCGATGACGGCCGCGCCGCCGCCCCCGGCCAGCCACCAGTTCCGGCGCCGCCGCCGGCCCGCCCGGGCCCGCTCCTGGGCCAGCCGCTCCCGTGCCCGCTGCCGGTTGTCGCTCGCCTTAGACATGCTCCGCCTCCCGTCCCAGCCCCGATCCCGCCGAGCTCGCCCCGTCCCGGCCCGCCGAGCTCGCCCCGTCCCGGCCCGCCGAGCTCGCCCCGTCCCGGCCCGCCGAGCTCGCCCCCTTCCGGCCCGCCGAGCTGGCCCCGGCCCGGCCGACCGAGCCCGGCCCGCGACGGACCGACCGACCGGGGCGGGCCAGCGGAGCGGGGCGGGCCGCCGAGAGCAAGATCACGGCGGCCGCCGTGCCCGCCATCGCGCTCGTCCCGACGGCCCGCCGCCGGTGACGCCCGAGCGGCGCCGGGGCGCCCGGGTCCTCTGCCGCCGGCGGACCGGCGTGCCGCCCCGCTCGCCTCTCGGCTGGCTCTGCGCCCCTGTCGTCTGGCATGCCCCGTTCCCCTCGTCTCACTGCCTACTATCTACGTACACAGATAGTAGACGCAGGCGAGCGCCGATTGGTTCGCGGCGGCGCGGAAGCCGGCCAGAGAACCCCCGCGGCCAGGCACTTCCAAGATAGTGGGGACCGGATTAGCGGTTCGTTCCGTACCCCGATTCATAGGAACAACCCGAACCGCTGATCCGGTCCACCCCTCGCTACGCAGCAGGGAAGCCGCCTTCAGCGGCCGGCGCACCCAGCCCGCCGGACCCACGGGGCTGGTGTTGCCGGACGGGCCCGAGTGGCTCAACAAGCCGAGACCCGGCTGCTCCTACCAGCGGCCGCGGTGGACGACCTCGTCGAACGGGCGGCGCTTGGGGTTGCGGATCGGGGTCAGCGGCCGGTCAGCCGGGTAGCCGAGCGAGATCAGGAAGGCCCAGTCGCGGTCCGCCGGGAACCCGAGCAGCTGGCGGGCCAGGTCCACGTCGGCGACGCCCGCATGGCAGCTGCCGATGCCCAGGTCCGCTGCGACCAGCGTCATGGCCATGATGGCCTGTCCCAGGTCCAGCTGCGCCCGGTGGAACGGGTTGTCGGCCGACGGCCCGATGACCACGATGGTGGCGGCCGATGTGGCCACGTGACCGGCCCCGCGCCAGGTCTTGGCCAGGTCAACGAGCTGCTGGCGGTCGGTGACCAGGATGAAGTTCCACGGCTGCCAGTTCTGCGAGGACGGGGACCGGCGCCCCGCCTCGAGGATCTGGTCCAGGTCGGCCGGGGGAATCGGGTCGCTGGTGAAGGTCCGGACGTTGCGCCGCGAGATGATTGCGTCCCAGGTCTGCATAGCGAACATGATCTCGCAGGGCGCGGGCCGCCGGGATAGCCGGAGGCCGCGAGATCGCGGACCCGCCCGGGTACTATCTACGTACGCAGACAGTAGGCCAGGAGGCGGCATGCGCGGGTTCGGTGACCTGGAGGCGGTGATCATGACCCGGGTGTGGGACCACGACGGCCCGGTCACCGTGCGGGACCTGGTCGACGAGCTGCAGCGCGAGCGCCCGATCGCCTACACGACCGTGATGACGACGATGGACAACCTGCACCGGAAGGGCTGGCTGGCCCGGGTCAAGGACGGCAAGGCCTACCTGTACACAGCCACCGCCAGCCGGGCGGAGTACAGCGCCCGGCTGATGCGCGAGGCGCTCGACGGCGGCGGGGATGCCGAGATGGTGCTCAGTCATTTCGTCGCGCAGATGGGCGGCGAGGAGTCGGAGCTGCTGCGCGCGGTGGTGCGCCGGCTGTCCGGGCAGCCGGGCGCATGAGGCCCGCGCTGCTGATGTTCGGCTACGCGCTGGCGGTGGCCTGGCTGACGCCGGCGCTGCTGACCCGGCTGACGGCCCGCGGATCCAGTCCCCGGCTCGGCCTGGCCGCCTGGCTGACGGCGATGGCCAGCGCGGTGGGCGCCGCGATCGCGGCGCTGTGGTTCCTGGCCGGGGCGGCCGTGTCCGGCTGGCCCGGCCTGGCTCAGGCCGTCTGCCGCTCAGTGGCCGGGCACGTGTGCGCGCCGACCATGTACCGCAGCGCGCTGTTCGAGCTGGCCCTGACCGTCGCCGCCGCCCTGGCCGTGGCCACGGCCTTCGCCGCCGCCTGGCGGTACGGCCGCGGCGTGCAGCGCGCCCAGGCCCGCGCCCGCGCTCACGGCCAGGCCGCCCGCATCGCCGGCCGCGCCATGACGCCCGCCCCGCAGCACGCCGCGCCGCAGCACGCCGCCCCGCACCACTCCGCGCCGCAGCGCGCCGTCGTCCTCGATGCGCCGCAGCCCGCGGCCTACTGCGTGCCGGGCCGCCCGGCGACCATCGTCTTGACCACCGCCGCCCTGGCCATCCTGGACGCCGACCAGCTCACCGCCGTGCTCGCCCACGAGCGGGCGCACCTGGCCGGGCGGCACCACCTGCTGACCGGCCTGACCCGCGGCCTGGCCGCCGTGTTCCCGGCCGTGCCGCTGTTCGCCCGCGGGCCGCTGGAAGTGGCCCGGCTGGCCGAGCTGCGCGCCGACGACGCCGCCGCCCGGCGCAGCGGCCGCCGCACGCTGGTGGCCGCGCTACTCGCGATGGGCACCGGCGCCGCCGTCCCGGCCGCCGCGCTCGCCGCCACCGGCGGCGCGACCGCGGTCCGGGTCCAGCGCCTGCTGGACCCGCCCGGCCGCACCGCCCGCGGTGCGGTGGCCCTGATGACGGTGACCCTGCTGCTGGCCGCCGCCTCCGCCGCCATCCCGGCCCTGGCCGCCTAGCGGAACTGACCGCCTGGCAAGCCGGACGGCCGCCTAGCCAGCCGGCACACGGCCGGCCAGCCAGACGGAAACGGCTCAGCCGCCTAGCCGAGCCGCGCGAGCCCCCGCTGCAGGTCATCGGTGTTCATGGCCGGGGCGACCTGCACCTCGGCACCGAGCTCCTGGAAGAACGGCTCTGCGAACGACGGCAGGTCCGCCGAATCCGGCATGTCGAACACGATGAACGCCGTCCGCCGCCCGTCGAAGGCCGTGAAGTACATCGCCTCGGGCTTCCAGCGCTCCGCCGCGTGCTGCATCGCCTTGGGCAGGCGCCCGTCCTTGATCCCCTGGTTGCCCGTCTCGACCGGCACGCTGACCTTGGCCATTACTCGCATGAATCCCCCCGGATGCTCGGTTGCGTGATCTCACCGTAACGTTGCGTGATCCGACCGTGACAGGGGGCCCTAGACCTCCACGGTGGTGCCCGGCTCCAGCCGCGTGAACGCCGCGGCGCCCGGCTCGGTCACCATCTTGAGCAAGTTCCCGGTCAGCCCGATGCCCTGGGCGCTGAGGATCGCGTCGTGGATCGCGTATCCCCCCTTCGACGGCGCCACCTCCCGGGCGTAGGCCGCGGTCTCGGCGAACTTCAGCCAGGGCGCGCTGACCGGCAGCAGCAGCGTCGGCACGTGATCCTCGGGCACGGTGAACGAGTCACCGGGGTGGAACACGGCCCCGTCGACGGCGAAGCCGGTGTTGGCGATGACCGGAATGCCCGGCATGATCCGCGCGTGCTCGCTGCCGTACACGTGCACGTCGAACCCCGCCGCGGTGAACGTGTCGCCGTGGTCCACCGCGTGCACCCGGCCGCCGAAGTCCGCGAACTGGGCCGCCACCGACGCGTTGGTCCACAGTTCCAGGCCCGGCGCGGCCGTCAGCGCCGCCCGCACCTCGTCAGCGTCCAGGTGATCGGCGTGCTCGTGCGTCACCAGCACCGCGGAGGCCCCGGCCAGCACGTCCGGGCCGCTCCAGCCCCCGGGGTCGATGACCAGCCGGGCGCCGTCCTTCTCCAGCCGGACGCAAGCGTGGCCGAGCTTGGTGAGCTGCATGGGATCTCCCCTTGGTCCGTGAGGCAGCGGTTCAAACTAGCGGTACAACCTAGCGGTACAGCCCAGCCTACGGCGGCCGGAGCTGTCAGCGGGCGGCCAGCCCCCGCAGCAGCTCGCTGACCACGCTGTCGGCGTAGCGGGCGTCGGTGACCTCCCGCCCGCGGCCGATCCGGGCCAGCACCGCCCCGGTCAGCAGGGCCAGGGCCGCGTCGACGTCCGCGCCCTCGCGCAGCTCGCCGGTGGCCAGCCCGCGGCGCAGCACCGACGCCAGGACCTCCCGCCGCGGCTCCATGACCAGCTCGTTGTACCGGGCCAGCAGCCGCGGGTACTTCAGCCCCTCGCCCAGCAGCAGCGCGAACTGCCGCCCCCGCCGCGGGTCGACCGCCTCCTTGCAGAGCGCCTCGACCAGGGCGGTCAGGTCCGCCCGGACCGACCGGCCCTGCGGCTGGGGCAGCGGCGTGCGCAGCGCGCCGACCACGTCCAGCAGCAGTTCCTCCTTGCCCGGCCAGCGCCGGTAGATGGTGGCCTTGCCCACGCCGGCCCGCGCGGCGACCTGCTCGATTCCCATCGCGTCGGGCCCGCGCTCGGCGAACACGGCCAGCGCCGCCGCGATGATGGCCTGCTCCGCCTGCTCGCTGCGCGGCCGGCCGGGGCGCCGCGCCTGGGTACCCGGGCTAGTCATCGGCCGGCCCGGTCAGAGCCGGCTCGGCCGGCGTCGCGGTGCCCGGCTCGCCCGGCGGCATGCCGCGGCCCGGCATCCAGGCCAGCGTCTGCGCGTACGACGACACCAGCGAGGCCAGGCCGAACAAGGCCATGCCGATGATCAGCGTCCGGCGCCGCCCGATCCGGTCGCCCACCACCCCGAAGGTGAACAGCAGCCCGGCGAAGACCAGCGTGTAGGAGTTGATCGCCCATTCCAGCTGGCTCTGGCTCGCGCCGAGGCCGACCCGCGGCTCGGAGATGGTCTTCAGCGCGATGTTCAGCACCGTGTTGTCCAGCACCACGGCCACCAGGCTGATGATCATCACGCCGAGGATGACCCACCGGCGCCGGTCGGCGGCCAGCCGCTCCATGGTCCGCCTCCCGCACCGTGTCCTATTTAGGATACGAAACTATACCGTTTCACAACCCAGGTTTTCTGGCGTTCTGCCGCCCCCGGATCAGTCACCTGGCCCCGCCCGGGCCAGTGAAATCACCCCCTGTCCCAGACGTGTTCGCTATGTCATGATCGACATGTCCGGGTACGCCACAGGGGCGACTCAAGACGCGGAGGAATCCATGCTCCAGAACCAGTCTGACCAGGCTGTGCCGGCCGACCAGGCCCAGGCCGCGACGAGCGCGCGGACCGGGGCACCTGATCCCGGCGAGGCCCTCTATGGCGGCACCCAGAACCGCCGGATCACCGTCCGGGACATCGCCGCGGCCAAGGCCCGCGGCGAGCGCTGGCCGATGCTCACCGCCTACGACGCGCTGACCGCACGGGTGTTCGACGAGGCCGGGATCCCCGTGCTGCTGGTCGGCGACTCGGCGGCGATGGTCGTCTACGGCCACGACAGCACCATCCCGGTCACGGTGGATGAGCTGATCCCGCTCACGGCCGCGGTCGTCCGTGGCACCCGCCGCACCATGGTGGTGGCGGACCTCCCGTTCGGGTCCTACCAGGGCTCGCCCCAGGCCGCGCTGGCCACCGCGACCCGGTTCCTGAAGGAGGCGGGAGCGCACGCCGTGAAGCTCGAGGGCGGCAGCCGCGTCGTGCGGCAAACTGAGGAGCTCGTCGCCGCCGGCATTCCCGTGATGGCTCATCTCGGCCTGACCCCACAGTCTGTGAACGCCTTCGGCGGGTACAAGGTTCAGGGCCGCGGCGAGGACGGCGAGCAGCTGCTCCGCGACGCCAAGGCGATGCAGGCCGCGGGCGCGTTCGCGGTGGTCCTGGAGTGCATCCCGGCCGACCTGGCCGTCCAGGTCACGGCCAGCCTGGCCATCCCCACGATCGGCATCGGCGCCGGCCCCGGCTGCGACGCCCAGGTCCTGGTCTGGCAGGACATGGCGGGCCTGTCGCCGCGCACCGCGAAGTTCGTCAAGCGCTACGGCGACGTCGCGGGCCTGCTGGACGGGGCCGCCCGGGCCTTCGCCGCCGACGTCACCTCCCGCGCCTTCCCCGACGCCGCCCACTCCTACCGGTAGGCGGCCGCTCCACCGGCTCAATGGCTGCGGCCGGCACCGGATCCCCGGTGCCGGCCGCAGCCATCCCGGCCGTCGTTCCGGCCTCCCGGCAGTCACCCCGCCCGGAATCCGGCCGTCTCCCGGCTGGCCCCCGATCCGGGCCGCGCCCGGTCAGTCGCCGATGTCGGTGACGCGCAGGCCGGCGTGAGCCTTGTAGCGGCGGTTGACCGACACCAGGTTGGCCGTCAGCGCCTCAACCTGGCCGCAGTTGCGCAGGCGACCCGCGTACACCCCGCGGACCCCGGGCAGCTGGCTCGCCAGGGCCTGCACCACGTCGGTGGCCTTCCGGTCATCGCCGAGCACGAGGACGTCCTGGTTCAGGTCGCCGACCTCCGGGTCGAGCAGCTGGACGGCCGACACGTGGTGGAACGCGCCCACCACCGTACTGTCGCCCAGCACGGCGGCGGCCTGCTGCGCGGCGCTGCCCTCGGGCACCGCCAGCGCGTAGGCGCCCTGCTTGTCGAACCCCATCGGGTTCACGCAGTCCACGACGATCTTGCCCGCGAGCACCCCGGCCAGCCCGGTCAGCAGGTCCTTGTGCCCCTCGTAGGGCACGGCCACGATCACCAGGTCGGCCTGCGCGGCGCACTCATTATTGTGGGCACCCACGGCGCCGCACGTCTCCGCGGCCGCTGACGCCCGCGCGGCGTCCCGCGAGCCGATGATGATCTTGTGCCCGGCCAGCGCCAGCCGCCGGGCCAGCCCCCGCCCCTGATCCCCGGTTCCGCCCAGCACCCCGATCACGAGCCCGGAAATGTCGACCGCCCCAGCGCCCTGCGTCTCAGCGCCCTGCGTCTCAGCGCCCTGCGTCTCAGCGCCCTGCGTCTCAGCCATCCCCCGATCCTGCCAGACCGCCCAACCCCGCCCGCCGTCCGCTGGCCGCCCCCACCCCC
>Ga0193728_1001513_pt1 | contig 11854 bp, 10 predicted proteins | sample U1c1metaG_FD_143037 | JGI IMG/M metagenome (GOLD analysis project Ga0193728, IMG submission 143037) | Soil microbial communities from a riparian zone of the East river system, Colorado, United States - U1c1 | ecosystem: Environmental > Terrestrial > Soil > Riparian zone | place: USA: East River...
TTGTCAATCTGATTCCCGGCGGACGTTAATTGACGCTTTCCGGCACGTGTGGCACCGTCTCAGGGGTGACTTCCCGAGGGAGCAGTGACTGATCTCAGCGCGCGCGACGCCCATGGCCGCTAGCGACAATGACAGCGCAGGGAGCGGCAATGTGCTGAGCGGCATGGTGCACGGATCTGCTGTGCAGGCCGGCGCAGTTCACGGCGGCGTTCACATCAATGTCAGGGGCGCGGCGGCGCTGCCGGTGCCGGGTCAGCTCCTGCCCGCGCCTGCTAACTTCATTGACCGGTCGGACGAGGTCACCGCCCTGGACGGGCTGCTCACCGCGGACAGCGGACCTGCGCCGCTGACGCTGGCCGTCGTGGCGGGCGTGGGCGGCGTAGGCAAGACATCGCTGGTTTTACAGTGGCTGCACCAGGCGCGCGCCCGGTTCCCGGACGGCCAGCTCTACGCTGACCTCGGCGGCCACGCGCCGATCAGCGCTGCGGCACCCGGCGAGGTGCTGGGCCGGTTCCTGCGGGCACTCGGCGTCGCGGGGGACCGTGTGCCAGCCAGCCTGGAGGAGCTGGCTGGCCTGTACCGGTCGGTCACTGACGGGCGGCGCCTGGCGGTCATGCTGGACAACGCGGCATCCGCCGCCCAGGTCCGAGCACTGCTGCCCGGCCCTGGTCCTAGCCTGGTGGCTGTCACCACCCGGTGGCGACTGTCCGGGCTGGCCATCGACGGCGCGCGGTTCACCGAACTGGGCCCGCTGGCCGAGCCCGACGCGGTCGAGCTGCTGGACCGGGTCGCGGGCGCGGGCCGGGTTCAGTCAGAGCCAGCGGCGGCGCGCGAGATAGTGCAGCTGTGCGGGCGGCTGCCGCTGGCGGTGTGCGTGTCCGGGGCTCGGCTCGCGCCGCACCCAGCCTGGCCGGTGCAGCGGGTGGCGGGCGAACTGGCCGGCGAGCGCGGCCGGCTGGCCGCGCTGAGCCTGCCTGGCGACCTGTCCGTGCGCGCGGTGTTCGATGTCGCCAGCCAGGCGCTGGAACCCGGCACCGCGCGGCTGTACTGGCAGGCATCGCTGATCCCCGGGCCTGGCTTCGGAACCGGGCTGGCCGCGGCTGCCGCTGGGCTGGAACCCGACACGGCTGCGGCGCGCCTGGACGCCCTCACCGGCGCTAGCCTGCTGGAGGAGGCCAGCGCAGGACGGTTCCGTTTCCACGATCTCGTGCGCCTGCATGCCCGGGAGCAGGCCACCCAGGAGTCCGCGGCCGAGCAGGCCCGCGTGCTGCGCCGCGCCGTCGACTGGTACCTAGACCGGGCGGTGGCCGCTGACCTGGTCGTTGTCCCTGGCCGGTGGCGGCTGGGCGACCGGTACGAGCAGGCCCGGCAGGCGCGGCCAGCCTACGACGGGCCAGCGGCCGCGCTGGCGTATCTCGAAGCCGAGTTGCCCGCTCTGCTCGCCTGCGTCCAAGATGCGCACGACGGCGGCTTGCACGAGGAAGCATGGCAGCTCTGCGAGGCGCTGTGGGGGCTGTTTCTCTACCGCAAGCACTTCGCGGCCTGGTTGCGCTCACATCGCCTGGGCATCGCGTCGGCCCGGGCCGCCGGCCAGCGGCGGGCACAGGCGCGGATGCGCGCCCAGCTTGCCTACTGCTATCTGCAGCAGCGGCGCTTTCATGACGCCGGGGAAGAACTCATCAGGGCCTTGGAGCTAGACCGGCAGGACGGGCACCGGCTCGGCGAGGCGACGGCCCTGGAGCTCCTCGGGCAGGCCGACATCGGGCTGGGCCGTCCCGACCAGGCGACCGGACGGTTCGCCGCGGCCCTCGCCATCTACCTTGAGGTCGGCGAGGCGCGGGGCGCCGCGCTGATGACCCGCCGCCTCGGCGAGGCGCACCACGCTGCGGGCCGCTACCCCGAGGCCATTAGCGACCTTAGCAAGGCGCGCCGTTTGTTTGCCGAACTGCCGGACGCCTACAACCTGGCGCGCACCCTGACCACCCTGGGCCAGGTGCTAATCAGCGCCGGGCGGCCGGCCGACGCGGCAGGCCCGCTGGACGACGCGCTAGCCGTGATGACCCAGCTCGGCTCGCCCTATGAGCAGGCCCGCGTCCGCGCCGCGCTCGCTGATGCTGCAGCGCTGCTCGGCGATCCCTGGGCCGCCCGCGTGCACCTGGACCTGGCCCTGGAGATCTACACCAGGCTCGGCGCGCCTGAAGCCGCCCAGATCAGGCAGCGGCAGGCCGCGCTCTCGCCGGCCGTGAGCGACACCGACACCACGCCGTCCTGAGCCAGCCCCCGCCACCAGGCCGCCGGAACCGAGGGTGCCAACTCCACGACCGCCCCGTCCAGCGCGGGCAGCGGCAGCCCGGCAGTCAGCCAGGCGTGCGCGAATACGCCACACAGCACGGCGCTACGCACTGGCGGCCAGCCGCACGCACCGTGCACCATGAGCGTCGCCTGGCGGCCGGACCGGACTGTCAGCCTGCATTGGCCGGGTGCCGGGCTCACCGCCGCAACTGCGCATCCTGGGTAGCCGCGTAACAGCGCGCCAGCCCCCGCACCGCAGGCCGGCCCGGCCGCGATAACGTCGGCGATATCGAGCTGGCGCCCGCTGTTCCCGACCGTGGCGACGGTGACGGACGAGGCTGGTCCGGCACTGCCGAGGCCAGGCACGGCCGCGTACCCGGCTACCTGCTGCCGCCCGAGTGGCCTCGGCGAGCCGGCATCATACGTTCTGGGGCGCCAGGCTAGGACGGCCAGCGTTAGCCTGGCCGAGGCCGATGTCACCGAAGCCCCCCGAACGACTCCGGGATGACGACGGGCTCTGGCACCGCGACAGGACGGCATTCCGGCTCAGATTGCGGCTCGGGCAGTCGCATCAGCCGGTACATCGCGGCGCGGATCACGACGGCGGACTGGCCTGGCAGGTCGGTGATGTGACCGCGCATAGCGGCAGACGCGCCCGCGTGCCAGGTGGCTATGGCATCCTCGGCTTGCGATGCGACCGGCTCGCCGGGCCGCAGCCGCCCCGCCAGCCGACCGAGCTGCGCAGGCGGCGTCTCCGGGTCGATGTCGTGCTCGGGGAACGACGCCAGCAGCACCGGGACTCCGGCCGCCGCGCCGTAGCACGTCACCGAGCCATGGTCACCTATCACCAGGTCAGCCGCCGCTAGCAAAGCCCGCCAGCCGTCTTCCGGCGGGACGAGCACCAGGCCGCGCCGGACGGCACCGGCCAGCCAGCCGCAGATAGCCCGCTGACCGTGACAGGCCCAGGCGTTCGGGTGAATGACTGCCGCGACCTGGAAGGCTCCGGCCGGCAGCCCGTCCAGGATTCTCATGATCAGGCCGGGGCCGCGCTGGAGGAGCGAACCCTGCCCCCAGGTTGAGGAGACCACAACGAGCCGGCGCCCCGCCGTTCCGACAGCCCGGCGGTACTCCGGCCGCAGCGGCAAGCTAGCCACCAGACGGTCGCAGCACGGATCGCCGCCGACAACGGCGATCCCTTCCGCCTCCGGGCAGGCTTTGCCGAGCTGCGCGAGCTGGCGCCAGGTCGGCACGATGACGGCCGACGGAATTACCCGGCCCCGGTACACCAGGCGTGCCCGATCAGGCGCCGCGGTCTCCCGCGGCGCTTCCGGACCGAAGCCGTCCCAGCGTCGGATGAGCTTGCCCGCGCCGACCCCGTGCGGGAGGCTGAGCACCGGCGCGTGCAGCTCATGCAACCGGCCGTCCCAGGCCGCGACCGCCAGGTCGAAGCGCTCGGCCGTCGCCTGCCGCCAGGGAATCGTGACACCTCCCAGCCGGTGCAGGAACTCCCGCACGCCGCCGGCGTTCGCCGACGACGGCGCCCAGGTAAACACCACCTGAATACGCGGATCCGGCTCCAAGAGTGGCACGACATCGCCCAGTCTCGTCCCGGCGGTGACCGTATGGACGACCGCCAGGACTGTCCGCTCCCAACGCACCGTCCGGTTCCTCGCCGCATCGAGCCCATACGGCCCGTACACCCAACCCCCGTCAGACATAACGCCTCCGTGGCATGGTTGCCGGTCCCCAGGCGGGACCGATCAGCCTGAGTGTGCGCGGGCGCCTTTGACGCCCTCATTGCGGCCGGCTGGCACCTGTGTTGCCTGTCAGATCATCCAGGCGGAAAGTGGTCAGGCCGGGATTATCGGTCATGAGGTTACATGCGATGACAACGCAATAATTGACCTGCCGGGTAGATGCTTCTGCGCACTGGGTATGGACGCAGCAGGGCTGGCTGGTGGGCGTTCCGGGCCATGGCAGGTGCGCACCTGGGCGGCGATGACGTGGGGCGATCATGGATTTACGGGTGCTCGGGTCGGTTGAGCTGTGGCTGGCAGACGATCAGTACCCCCTCGGCCCGGAGAAACAGTGCTGCATTCTGGCGATCCTGCTGTTAACGCCACGCACCATTGTTTCGGCCGAGATCCTAGTCGATCGGGTTTGGGACGGCCGGCCGCCACCGAAGGCACGGGGAGATCTTTCTTCGCATATATCCAGGCTCCGGCAACGCCTTCGCCAGGTACCCGATCTTGGCATGAGCCTGGAATCACTGGCGCATGGCTACGTTCTCGACGTAGATCCTGAATCGGTCGATCTGCACCGATTCCGGCGACTCAGGTCCGACGCAGCGGCCGCAGCGGCCGTGGGCAACGGCGAGGTTGCCGCTGCGCTGTTCCGCGAGGCCGATGCCCTGTGGCGGGGCGAGCCGTTTACAGGGTTGCCCGGCGACTGGCTGGCCCGGATGCGCGACAGCCTGCTGGAGGAACGCCTGGCCGCCATCAAGGAGCGCATCGGCCTGGCGCTGCGCCTGGGCAGGCACGCTGAGGTGGTGGGGGAGTTACATGGCCTGGCTGCTCAGCACCCGCTCGACGAGGCGTTCGCGGCCCTCTTCATGACCGCGCTGTATCTGTCCGGCCGTCCCGGCAATGCGCTGGAGGCCTACCGGCAGATCCGGCGTCGCCTGGTCGCCGAGTTGGGCACGGAACCCGGGCCGGAGTTGGCCGGCCTTCACCAGCGCATCCTGAGCCGCGATCCTGGCCTTGCCGCCGGGGTTTCCAGCGGCACGCCGAGGCCCCGGCCGGATACCCTCCCGCCTGCAGTTCAGGCCTTCGTCGGGCGGGTCGAGGAAATCCGGCTGCTCATGGCCCGGTCAGGGAGTTCTCCGCTGATTGCCGTCATCGAGGGAATGCCAGGGGTGGGCAAGACCGCCCTCGCCATTCATGTCGCCCGCGAGGCAGGTGCCCGCTGCCCGGATGGCAGCCTCTATCTCAATCTTGCCGCTCACGACCTGGGCCGTAAGCCCTTAGACCCCGCCGAAGGGCTGGACCGGTTGCTCCGGATGATTTCCGTGAGCCCCGAGCGGATCCCGCGGTCGCTGGCTGAGCGATCCGCGCTGTGGCGCGCCGAACTGACCCGGCGCCATGCCGTGGTCATCCTGGATGACGCGGCCGACCTGGACCAGATCCAGCCGTTATTGCCGGCTGGCGGCGACTGCCTGGTACTCGTCACAACTCGGCGCCGGCTGGCGGACTTCCAAGGAGCCAGCCGACTCGTCCTGGACGTGCTGCCGCTCACCGATGCAATCGCGTTACTGAGCCAGGCGGCAGGTCCTAACCTGGCCGATGACCAGGACGCCCTCGCTCAGGTAGCGCGGTTGTGCGGTTGCCTGCCATTGGCCATCCAACTCACCGCCGCCGTCCTTCGCCAGGACAAGCCCCCGGCCCTGACCAAACTGGCCGAGGATCTCGCCCGGGCCGCCTCCGGGCACCGCGGCATTGGCGTGACGATGCCGCGAGTGGTGGCAGCCTTTGAGGTTTCCTACCGATGCCTGGCACCAGATCAGCAAAGGCTGTTCCGATTCCTGGCCATCAGCCCCTGCACGCAGATGTCAGTGTCGGCGGCGGCGGCGGCTCTGGGAAGTGTCACGCCGGAGAGCGCGGATGCACTGGTCACCGTTCTGCTTGACCAGCATCTGCTGGGCGGAAGCATCGCTCGCCGGTTCTGGTTCCATGACTTAGTGCGGCAGTTCGCGATCGCCCGCGCGGAAGCGGAGGACTCGCCTCTGAACCGGCGGCAGGCTGTCGGGCGCCTCCTGGACTACTACCTGTACACAGCAGACCGAGCGGATCGCGTCCTATATCCTCACCGGGAGCGCCGGAAAGTGGCGGCGCATCCGCCGATGGTCGAAACGCCTATCGTGACGGCGGATCAGGCCAGTCAGTGGCTAGCGGAGGAGTGGCGCAGCATCCTGCAGGCCGCTCGGCATGCCTCCGAGCACGAATGGCTGCGGGAATGCGCGGACCTGACCCATGCTATCGGCGGGTATCTGGACACGCAGGCATACTGGGATGAGGCAGTCGCCGCCCACTCGCTGGCCCTTCAGGCATGCCGAGACTTATTCGACCATCCTCGCAGCGCCCTCGTTCTGCTTGAACTCTGCCTCGTGAACCAGAGAATAGGCCGCTATGACACTATGCTGACATATGCTGCCGAGTCTTTGGTTATCTACCAGTCACTAGCTGACCGGCATGGGGAGGCCGCCGCGTTGGACCGGCTAGGGGTAGCCTTTTTTTACTCGAACAAATCCCGCGAGGCGCTTGCACATTTTAACGAAGCACGGAGTCTTTATGAGGCCGACGGCGATCAGCACGGCGTTGCCATCACCCTGAGGCATTCCGGGGTGACTTACGGCGATCTCGGCCGCTACTGGACCGCTGCTGCCTGCTTCGAGGAAGAACTGGGGATCAACCGGACGCTGGCAGACCGGCGAGGCGAGGCCAAGGCCCTCAATAACTTAGGAGACATACTGCTGTACCAAGGAAAGCATCGCGATGCACTGGAGAGGTACAACCAGGCGGTCGCGATATTCCAGGAGATCGGAGGCCGCTGGGACCTGGCAATCTTGCACAGCAACATCGGAAACATTTACCAGCGCGAAGGCGATTATGACAAGGCGCTGACTGACTACCAGTTTGCCCTCGTCACCTACCGGTCAGTAGGCGATGTCCGCCATCAGGCCGGTTCTCTTTGCGATATCGGCAGCGTCTACCGTGTTCAGGGCCTGCACGGCGAGGCTATCTCCCATTACCGGCAGGCACTATCGCTAGCAGACCAGATCGATGCTAGCCAGATACGGGTGAAGGCCTGGCTGGGATTGGCTGACGCGCAGCGTGATGCCGACCTGCTGCGCCAGGCTCTGGAAAGCTACCAGGCAGCCCTCGGCCTTGCGCGCGGACGGGGGAACCTTTATGACGAGGCGAGGATTCTGCGGGAAATGGCCGAGGTTATCGCGAATGTCAGAGGCCCTGGCGAGGCTCGTGTCATCCTGCGGCAGGCTCTTGACATTTTCGAGCAGCTAAGGGCTGCGGAAGCGGAAATCGTACGGAGGCGGATCGACGACCTCGGCCCGCCCGAAGCTGACGGGTTACGCCACGACAGTGAACCCGGGACTGCGCTTCCCAGTGACCCGGACGAAAACAGGGAAACGAGCTGAGGTAATGTCGGACCCGATCATGATTTCAGTGGCCTCCGCGCTGGCGACCAGGGCCGGTGAGGCCATCGCCGACAGCGGCAAGGCCGCGTGGGCGGCGCTGGTACGACTTGTCCGCAGGCGAATGGGACACGATCCCGCCAGCGCAGCCGCCCTCGCAACGGCGATGGCAGCGCCCGAGAACGGGAATAGTATCCAGGCTCTCGCCAGTGCACTAGAGCGCATCGCGGCCGACGACGCTGAATTCGGCGCCCGGCTGCGCACGCTGTGGCGGCAGTCCTCGGCCGGACTGTCGGCACACGACGGCGGAGTCGTCAACAGCGTGCCGGGAAGGATCGGCGGGCATCTGATTCAGGCACGGGACCTGCGCGTCGAAGGCGGCCTGCACCTGGGCGACACCTGCGGCCAGTGGCCCCAGTAAGCTGCCGGAACCGCCAGAGTCATCCCGGCCGGGCGGGCACGCAGATGGGAAATGCTCAGCGCCGTCGCGTTGAGTCGACGTAAGGCCATCAGCCCACGGCGGACGAGGCTAGCTAAGCGGCATTTTATGTCCATTATGAACCAGTTTGGACACACCTGGCCGACCTGATGATCCACAGCGACCTGCGCCGTGCCCGTTCCGGCGAGGGCCGCCTGCGCCGGCGCGGCCACCGCTACTAGTGCGGCCACCGAGGCGACAAGCATCATCCCGGACAGGACGGTCTTACCGGTACGCAACGTATTCACCCGGCGCACACTACCGGATCATCCCAGGCTCGGCCGACTGAGCGTCTAGCCGCTCACCGGCTCCCGGTGCCTCTCGTCCTCCTCTCCAGCCCGCTCACCGGGCCGCGCCATCTGGCCGTACTTGCCGCCCTTACTTGGTCAGGAGCGCAGTCAGCCGGGTCCGCCCGAGACGTCCAGCGCCCGGGTGATCTGCCTGGACAGGTGAACAAGCGGGCCGCGAGACAGGCGGATAACGGCCTGCTGCCCCGTCTTCTCGAAGGCGATCGCGTACGCATCGCCCTGACGGGAGACAACCACCTCGCTGGCCTGCAGGCTCATCGCACCCTCCTACCGCGCCGGGCCCGGGCCAGTCTGGCCCCCTCGCCGGGCAGTTCCGCCGAGGATTCGCAGCTGTCCGCCGTCGCAGGCGGTCAGGCCCCTGACCCGCAACCTCCCGTGTAGCCCCGACCGGATTTGAACCGGCGCTACTACCTTGAGCGACCGTCGACCCGGATGCGGTGCCGTTGCATGTGACCGAGTCGGGGACGACGGCGGGCCTGGACGGCGGTCGACCGGGGGCAACCAAGCGGCGGGAGCCGCTGGCCAGCGTGCGACTGACCGACGTCCTGCACATGTGCGGCTCCGGCGGCGTGCAGGTCACCGCGAAGGCGGGGCGGAGCCTGCCCGAACGCGACGTCGATGCATTCCACTGCTCCTGCGGCGGCTGACTGCTTGGCGGCACCGCGGGATTGCCCAGCAAGAACGTCTTGCTGGCGATCCTGCAGAGCAGGACAGCCGCCAGCCTCGATGCGGGCGGCGATGGCATCCGCTGTAAACACGTAGGTGTACTCCAGGCTGCCGATGTAGTCGATACCAGGCATGGATTGAATATAGCACTCAACGAGCTCTACGAGCTAAAGGTGCTTCAGTGTTATGAACCTGGCGGAGCACCACGCCTGCGCGAGGCCTCGCGCAGGGCCGCGACCTCACGGATGGCCCGCCAGACCGGGAAGGTCATGAACAGCTGGTCCGGGACCGCCGACCCGAACGCCAGCCCGTTCGGCGCTCTGGCGCGAGGACGGACAATTATGCTCCGTGTGCGGGCGCGGGCGGAGGTCGCGGTTGTCCAGGTGCTGGAAAAGCGGCTGGGGGCGCTGCCGGTGGTGGCGGAGTTCGGGCGCCGGCTGCGGATCGCGGAGATCGTTGATGAGCTGTGCCCGGTCCGGCCAGTGGCGCTGGTCACTCACGGGGAGGTGATCGAGGCGCTGGTAGCTAACCGGCTGACCGCGCCGGCGCCGATGCTGCGGGTGCATGAGCGGGCCGCGTCGCCGCCGGCGCTGCCGGTCGACCCGCTCGGCATGCAGGACCGGGTCCATCTCCCGCGCCAGCGTAGGCGGGGTTTATCGCGCCGCTGGCCGCGGCCAGGGTCCCGGCGGGGTTATTCGCCGCGCTGCCGCAGGGGGCGGGCACGCCGGCGGACTATATTGCCGGGCGTGACGCCGGGAAGCCCGCTGCTGACCGGGGCGTTTACCGGGTCCTGGAAGACGGCGGGATGGACCTGCCCGGACCGCGCAAGGCTGACCCGCCGGTGCACCTGCGCCGGATTCTGGCGTATTCCTCAGCCAGGGCCGCTGGCGCGGCCCAAGCCCGCGCGCGCAAGCTCGCCAAGGCCGCCGAAGACCTTGACCGGCTGGTGCGCACGGCCGGGACCCGGTTTCACCCCGCGACCGACGCTGTCGCCGCCCGCGTTACCGCGATCGCCGCCAGACGGCGCGTCAAGGCGTACCTGCGTACCGTGATCACCCGGGACGCCTCCGGCAGGCCGGCGCTGTCCTGGCATTTCGATCAGGCTGCGATCGACGCCGAGGCCGCCACCGACGGCTGGTACGCCCTGCTGGCCAACCTGGACCCTGACCAGGCCGGACCGGCGGAGATCTTCCGCCGGTACAAGGGCCAGCACATCGTCGAGCGCCGCTGCGGCAACTTCAAGGGCCCCCTCGCGGTCGCCCCCCTGTTCCTGCGGACCAACCGCCGGATAGCCGCCCTGATCACCGTGATCTGCCTGGCGCTGCTGATCTTCTGCCTGATCGAACGCCAGGTCCGCAACGCCCTGCGCCCTCACGGCGGGACGATGACCGGCCTGCCGGGCTACGGGACTATCGCCGCCCGGCCCACCGGCCGCACCATCTTCCAGGCCCTCTCCGACCTCCGCCTGATCCCCGCCCACCACGGCAACCCCGCCATGATTCCCAAACCCGCCGGCGTCCAGGCCCGGCTGCTAGACCTCCTCGCCATCGACATCAGCCGACCCCGCTGGCTCACCAAGTGAAATCCAATGTGCGAAGAAGCAGGCTAGCTTTCGATCAGAGGTCGTCGGGACGTCACTGTCGGCTGTCTGCCTGGCGGAGCATCGCGTCTTGTTCGGGATCGGGCATGAGCTCCCGGACCTCTTGCGCGCAGCGGCAGGCGACGGCGATCCTGGCCGCCCACTCCAGCGCCTCCTCGCGTGAGGACACGTCGATGATCGAGAGTCCGCCGATGGCCTCGGGATACGGGCCGCCGGTGACCGTCCCGTCGGTGGCCACGATGCTCGCCCGCTGTTCTTCCATCCCGCCGCCGAAAACCCACACGCCGGCGTTGATGGCCTCCTGAACCACCGCGTGCGAGGCCCTGCCGACCTCGGGCATGTCCTCGTCGGGGATGTGGTCCATCGCGTGGGCACCGAATGAGATCAGGTACCGCGTCATCCCATGACTCCGTCTCCGGATCTTGCACTCTGCCAGCAGAAACTTCTCGCAAGACCCCGCCGTTCGGCCCCCGCGAGCGTCATGTGGCCCGTGCTCGCGGAGATTATCGCCGCTGGCACCGACAACGAGCAGTCCAACCGTACTCATCTGCCGCTCCAATAACGATCGTGTGCTAGCGCACGCAGAACCGGCGGATCTGCATCTGGCCGGCCCATGCGGGCAGTGCCGTGCCCGGGGCGCACCAAATCGGCGCTCTGTCCTCGGCGGCGCCTGTTCGGCTTGGCATTGTGCTTGCTCTGTGTGACTGAGGCTCGGCCTGTTGGTGCCAGCGACGGGCAGGTGGCCCCGCCAGCCAGTCGCGGCCAGCTCTGGCCCTCGTGCTTCTGGCGCCTTCGGCTGACCGGGGATCCGCTTTCATCGTGCCTGCGCCGCTGCGCTCGCAACGCGCAGAAGATGCGCGGCGCGAATGGCCTCGCGCTCCCGTATGCGCCGGACTGCGCCGGGCGCGCAACGGTGCGCCGCTTCGCGCCTGCTTGCGCTCGCCAATCCGGGCGCGATCCGGCGTACGGTCTGTGCGGTCCGGGGTGACTAGCACGTTTCCGCTCAGGATGTAGGTCATGACATCGGCATGGCCGAGCGAGGTCTCAGCCGCTCGGAGTTCCGCCATCGCGAGCCTCCTGCCGCCGAGGTTGTTGACCCCGCGCAGCAACACCACGCGTGTCGGCATGCCTCATCATGAGAAAGCGGAAGACGCATCCCGCCTGCGACTTTGGGCACTCGTCACGAACCGCGCCGCACCCGGGTGCGAGACGGATGATCGACAGGACCGTCGAGCAGGCGTCGCTCGCCTGGTGACCAAAATCGGGATCGGCCTTCCGGGACGCGAGGGTCCTCGTTGTGC
>Ga0193728_1001514_pt1 | contig 11849 bp, 12 predicted proteins | sample U1c1metaG_FD_143037 | JGI IMG/M metagenome (GOLD analysis project Ga0193728, IMG submission 143037) | Soil microbial communities from a riparian zone of the East river system, Colorado, United States - U1c1 | ecosystem: Environmental > Terrestrial > Soil > Riparian zone | place: USA: East River...
AGCCAGAAAACCAGGAATATGAAGTAATCCCGTATATAATAGTAACTTATATAGACCTTTTGATATCTAAAAAACGTGAAAAAGAACCTTTTAAAATTAATTGAGGTCTAGGCCTAAAAATGATCACTACATCAACTCTGGACGAAACCGAGAGAAAAATACAAAATACGGTTGAAGGATTGCCGTCTGAATGCTTTCACTTCCTTCATGACAGAGTATTGTCGGCCTCTAGAGAAAACGCTATAACCATATGCGATTATATATCTTCTCTCAAGTCAGAGATTAATCCATCAGATAGTTATAGGGACAATACAGTAACCTTGCTCTGTAAATTCTCTGTATTTTTCAAAAATGCTAATGCTAGATCTAAACGTTTCAAGGAGATAACAAGAGAAGACGTACTATCCTTCTTAGACAGTTTTCGCAAAATTGAAAGTGTAGATCCATTGCACAAGTGGATAGGAACGTACAATCTCTATAGAATACAACTAATGCGTTTCTTCAAATGGTTATACTCGCCGGATATGGAGCAAAAGAAGAGACCGAAGCCTTCAATTATTGAGAATATTCCACAACTCAGGAGAAAAGAGAGATCAATCTACAAGCCAACGGATTTATGGACTCCTACTGAGGATTCACTATTTCTGAAGTACTGTCCCAATCCAAGAGACAGATGCTATCATGCAATGTCAAGAGATTCAGCGGCAAGGCCTCACGAACTTCTGAAACTAAAGATAAAAGATGTTATATTCAAACTTACATCGGATAAAAAACAATATGCAGAAATCCTAGTTAACGGAAAACAGGAACAAGGCACATACCACTTATCGATTAGTTGTGAACACTAAAATAATTTCAATCAGAAAATACCTTCCCAACAGAACTAAGCAGTTTCTAACTGAACGCGAATTCTACTGTAAGAAGTTTAATCGATGATTTAATTTTGAGATCTAATTTTAAAATCGGTAGACGAAATACTAATTGCATTTTATTGTTTATCATTTGCTTCAAATTATCACATCTGCCATTTTGTTCCCTGCTGCTTCATATGCGAAATGTGTAAGGTAATCAAGAACCCAAAAGAAACAGTAGATCGTAAAATGATGGCTTTACAGTTGGCATTTGAAGGTACTACGAGTAAAATAGAGATGCTTAAAATCGTAAAACAACTGTATCAGGATTTGGCTATCTTGATTGATCAATTCTCTTGTCATAGGCTTCAATTATTTTTTGTAGACCCTGTTCTTCTTCCTTCAAAGCATCCAGAAATTCATCGAAAAAACCATATTCTTTCACAATTTTTACTTTATCGACAAAATCTTGATCGTGTGACCTCTCGAGCTCCTTAACTTTAGAAACAAGTGATTCGTCATACGCAGACCTGATCAAACATTGTTGAATTAACAGTCTATCGTAACGGCTGGCAGAAAAATAGCGCCTAAATGAATTCAACCTTTCTTTGCTACCAATTCTATCAAGCTCTTCCATCGTTGGGAAATTGAACTCAATCATTTTACTAATAAAACAACTCACCAAAATATAACAGCAGCGTATGGTGTTTCTTCTATGCGCTGCAGGACTCTACCTACTCATTATCGATTCGTCCCTTGAACTCTTCCATAACATGCGGCCGTCGGTTTTCGTACATGACGATAGCATTATCTGCAGGATCACGAAATGTTTTGCAAGGACCATTTGGTATCTCTAAGCTTTTTTCTTCTCTCCAACCTCTTAAGCGAAGCTCAGATGCCGCCTTATCCAAATTGTTGACCCGATAAATCAACATCATGTCCTTCTTTTCTATATGGTCCGCAAGCAGGATGTATGGTTCTTTATCAGAAAGTTTGATACATGCAACCCAGACGCCGTATGCATGTATCTTCCACAATAATTCACCATCAAGCACCTGTGTATAGTATTTGATCGATTCCCTGATACTTGGAGCTGGGACATAAAGAAAATCAAGTGATTCAAACATCATAGGCCGACTAACTAATTATCACACATCCACCAATACGTTTCATTAATTCACGCTCTATGATTGTCTATTAGCGAAAAAGTATTTCCATATAAGAAAACCCTGGCCGCTTCCGACATAAAGTCATGGGGAAATCCTAGCTGGATCTTACTTTTCTCTTCTAATCTTTTTAGTTGGTCGCTGGTTAATTCAAAATCTAGACAACCCAAGTTATCCTTAATTTGAGCTTCAGTTCTAGCTCCTATAATGGGTATAATAACTGCTTTGTCCTTCAGCTGTTGTCTTACCCAGTTCAAGGCTACTTGTGACGGAGTCTTAGTGATCTCCTTTGCTATTGCTTGCACTTCTGTTGCAATAGAAATATTTCTCTCATTTACAAATGAAGCACTCATTGGATTATTGACATTAAATCTTTTTTGCTCTTCAGTATTTTGTTTGTTATACTTTCCCGAAAGAACTCCTCCGCCCAATGGAGACCACACGGTTACTCCAATATCCAAAGCACGGGCCATGGGTAATAGTTCTCTCTCAGCAGACCTTTCGATCAAGTTGTACATTATCTGAAGTCCTATGAAAGATGACCAACTACGCAGATCCGCGATTGCATTCGCATTTGAAACAACCCAAGCTGGGACATCAGATATTCCTATGTAAAGAATTTTTCCAGATCTTATCGAATCGTCTAAGGATCTCATAACTTCTTCAATTGGTGTCATCGGGTCCCATATATGCACCCAAAGTAGATCTATGTAGTGAGTGTTTAACCGTTTAAGACTCGCGTCAACAGACTGAACTAAGTTCTTGCGATGGTTTCCACTTGCATTAGGATCATCTGGATTTGTCGTCATTGTGTATTTTGTAGCCACTACAAACCTTTCTCGTTCGGATGAAATGAATTCACCAACATATTTCTCACTAGTGCCATTTTGGTATACATTTGCAGTATCAATAAAATTTCCACCCTTACCCACGAATAAATCAAATATTTTCCTAGCTTCTTCTTTGGAAGCTCCAGGCAACATCGACCCCCAATCTTCTCCAAAAGTCATACCGCCCAGACACAGCTCAGAAACTCGCAGCCCACTTTTTCCAAGAAGTTTGTATCTCATCTAGCAATCATAAACACTGTGTCACATATAAAATAGAGGGTTTACAAATTATACAAGTTCCACACCAACAAAGTGTTGAAGGACGATATTCTCATGGCCAACAACTTGCGGCCAAACTTGTTGGGCGCTGGCCTGGCGCTTTGTTTTATCTTATGAATCTTGACAGCTGCTTTGATACTTCAATTATCTTACCAATATTATCACTTATGATTGATCTATTGTAATTGAGTATCGCATGATCTATTCCTGCTTTTTTGACTTCCTGCAAATCTTTCCCCACTTGATCGATACTTCCATTCAAGAAATGTCGTTGCTGTCGCTCTTCCTCAGTATAATCCGAGTATATAACATTAGGATATAATATTGCCGCAGTATGGATATCTCTAGGGTATATATTTATTTTATAACATTCATCCTTTATCTTATTTATATTTGATTTAACCTCATCTAATGAATTGCGTACAACACATACAACCATTGGCGTGATTTGCTATCCTTGCAAATGTGTTTTGACTGTAGCCACCAAGATGAATCGGAGGATGTGGCTTTTGGATAGGTTTAGGCCTTATCTTTGAAGCTGGAATATTGTAGTACTCGCCTTTGAATTCAACAACATTATCTGTGCAAATCCTTTTTAGCAGTTGAACATATTCATCTGCTCTTTTTCCTCTATCCTTAAAGGGAATATTAGAAATCTGATATTCATCTTTTAACCAACCAATTAGTCGAGAATTGCAGAGTATTTACACCGGTCATAGTTCCATAGTTTTTATTACATGTAACTCCACTGCAGTAATGTTGAAAACTGCCTGCTTTCTCCAAACTATGACTCTAGGCTTGACCTGGTCGAGTATCTCCTCAGTCACCTACTCATCTTTGGGACTCTCTTAAGTTATGTGATATAAATACGTAATAATATAACAAAACAATTTACTATCGTATACACTCTTTTTATTTTTATTATTGCATGGTATCTCTCATAGTATGAGAACCTTCGTGCAGATCAAGAATAAATCTCTTTTATCAATATCATACTCTTCTTATGCAGTTGGAGTAACACTCATGTTAGTTCTTTTCGGTTCTGCTATATTGACAAATATAGCTTATGGCCAAATATTTCCTAATACTCAAGATAATACTATCAGTGCTACCAACTCGAGTAGTCCTTCGTCCACAACACAAAAACAACCAACACCGTCACCACCATCAACAAGCCTGCCTACTTTACATTTAGTAAAAATTATCTCACCTATCAAAGGCCAGCAAGTCCCAGTTGGTGATAATCTCATGATTTCTGGAACATCGGCAGATAACACAACTTCTGACTGCAAGGTCTCAGTTATCGTAAATGGAATTAAGCCATATCATGATGCCTTTCCCAATGGTCAAGATGGACAAACCGATTATTCAAAGTGGAACTTTCCCTTAAACCCAACATACACTAGCATTAAAGAGGGACCGAATAAAATAACTTCCAAATTCTCATGTGGCAATGATCCTAGTTTAATCTCACATAATAGTGTAAATGTGACAGGTGCGGCAGCTACTGATATAGCAGCAACTGCTTCTAGCTATAACGGCAGCAGCCAACAGCAGCAAATGTCATCGACAGCAACACCACCACAAGTTATAGCAGCAGATTTGAACTCAACAACTGCCAATCCCACAACCCCTGATGCTACAACTCCTATTTCCTCGAATGCCACAACTCTGAACGGTGACAGCACTGATAGTAATGTCAAAGCACTATCAGTTTCACTTCATCTAGCCAAGAGTTCTCTTCATCCTGGAGACAAACAGACTATAGCAATTAAAGTTGCTGACAAGAACTCCACAGATGCTGTTGGAGGGGCTTCAGTATCAGGAAAAATCACAAGCCCTTCTGGTTTGGTTAAGAAGTTGGAAGGCACAACAGATGACAAGGGTAAAACCTCATATTCATGGAAAGTAAGTGACAGATACACAACTGGCAAGTATAAATTGAAAATAGAGGTATCTGCCCTTGGTTATGAAAACTATTTTGGTTCGAAAACGTTTAAAGTAACTCCTATTCCAGTTGCTGTTTCGAACGACAACTCTATCTCCTCAAGCTCAATTAGTAGTCCTACTCATACTACCATCTCCAACGATAACGATAACATTATTCCATTACCCGGGCCTGTTAACGTCCCAGATAGTTCGCTGTTTACATCGGATAATACTGATAGCCATCATCACCAACATCGTCATCATACTTCAACTATAATTTCATCAACCTCAACCTACACCATCCCTAACGATAACAATATTCCATCAAACTCGGATAACTCTAACACCAACACTAATGCCGATACTAATACTAATAATAAGGGTCATAATCATCCTTCGACCATAATACCATCAACCGCACATAACACTGACAAGAATACCAATACTAATAACGAGCAGCAGACTAGGTCCAACACAGGAGGAGGGAGGGACATTAACATAAATTCAAACGGGCTTAGCAGCGGTGTCAGCCTTGGTAGCGGCAGTAGCAGTAGTAGCACCATAGGGACTAACACTGACAAGAATATAGGCGGTCTTGCTCAAAAAATAATCAATAATGTTAAGGATAAACTTGAAATGCGGGGTATTTACCTTCCTTGATGATAATGATGAAAAGGTATTATTATCTGAAGTAACGGGGTAGCAGCTCAAAACCTGCATTATTCGGTAGTGGAGTTCTGAAAATATCCTAGAAGCCTACGGTCTCTATTTCAGATAAGCACCAGAAAACTTGAACTGCGACAATAAGAAAATCATCTAGATACTTACATATTTATTATTCTCTATTATTATGTGAAAAGGATGAATATAATGGAAAGAAATTGCTTGATGATGACAAGGATCTTCACCATAGCCATTATGATCGCTGCTGTCGTGACAACAATAATAATAACAGGAATTGAGACTTTTAATATAGGTCACGCTCAACTAGTAACTCCCCAACAAAAGGCTGCATTCTGTACTCCTAACAATACAAAACTTAAGTTTGTTAATTCAACAGAATCAAAGATATGTGGTATACCAGCGACACCGAAAAATGCAACAAATGCAACAAATGCTACAACAACACCTTTAGCACCTTCGGTGATAAAAGCAATACCATAGCTGTAACTTGATACAATTTTATTTTTTCAATTATCTATTTTGTAAATTAGTTCAAGCAACCTGTTTGGTCTTCTCTTAATGGTAAATAATACTTGTAACAATATTAAAAGTAGTAGGATCAAATAATTCCTCAGGATAATCATGAAATTTGTATATTAAGACATAATGTATCCTAGTCTACTATGATAATAATCACTGTAAATTGATTCACCGTATGTGGACCCGTGTTTCCAAATGAAAATGATTTATTTACAAGAGAGATGGAACACATGAAAAAGGTTTTTGTTATAAAGATATCAAATATAGGCTGTAGATAACACAAAATATGTGCAATAACGAATAATGAATAATAGAGGCTAATAGTAATGACATTACACACATACTACTAGATTGAATATGAATCGATGGCTTGTAATTGCATTCATTGTTGTATTTGCAGGTATAACTATATTAATTTCATTTTATTATCTTGAAAGTTTGATGCCTATCCCTTCCTCAACTATAATCCCCAAATTTAAGATAAAAGAAATCTATCCCACAAAACAAGATGGAAGAGAATGGTTTATTAACATGGATAATCCGACAGGTGATGGAATATTTGATCCTGGTTCTCCAATAAGCAAGCAGTCTGATGGTTCATGGCAAATAGAAGGCAGACAGACAAATAGTAAATTTGGTAATGAGGTTAGAATGAATGTCAATACTCCTCCAGGACAAGAATCATGGAAGAACGTAGAGATAACAGGCTATGCTAAAGTAATATCAGCAGATTCTCATGATGACCATTTGGATTGGTATGCTAGAGGAGGTAAACATACTCCTGATGCTCCATGTGAAGGTTCTGCTCTAAAAGGCTGGTTGAGTATTGATGGTATTGCATCATGGGTAAAAGAGATATGGTTTCCTGGTGGCTACACAGATCAAAGAGATAAAGTGCAGGCTACGCATGGTGATAATCCAATTCTAGGAAGATGGATTGGCTGGAAAGTAGTAATGTATAATGTAGATAATGACAAAGCAGTAAAAATGGAATCATATTCAGATGATCAAGATAACAACCATTGGAAAAAGGTTACAGGACTAGTTGATAACGGTGGGTGGTATGCTAGAGGATCAGACCAAGAATTCTATAGTGCTGGGTGTGGAAAGCCTAAAGATTATATAATTACAAACTCTGGTCCAGTAGCTACTTTTAGATCCGATAACATGATTTGGGACTTTGCAGATCTGAGCGTAAGAGAGATTCAACCTACACGGTGAAAACACCCTCTGTCTGGTATCCCTAAGCCTATTTTTTTATTTATCTGGAAAAGTAAAGAGTCTCTCGCGCCAAGTATTTGTGAAAAGAAGCAATCGAGTTCTAACTCGGTATTAATTCTAGTCTAGGATCCTGCGAGATTTCCAGACCTGATTTGCAACTCTTTAAGTTTTTTAAAATGGCATTCGGCAGCATAAATCTTGAATTTTGTCCTATCTGAAAGTAATTCGTACGAAGTAGGAGATGACATAATAACTCTGTAAGTCTGGAACTTATAAATTCTGTAATCAAACTGGTGGCGGGTAATATTTCACCCTTGATCTTTCTATATAAAATAGTTAAAAACGTGTCTGGGGAGAGAATATTATGTGCATTAAAGAAACCTTCAGATAGCGTCTTTAATTCACTTGAAGGAACACTTGTTAAAGTGGCACTAGTCCTTTTCTTAGACCATGTACCCAATCCATAAATAAGATTATCTTATATAGTACGGAATATGTCATCTACTGCCAGTCCATTTTACAAATGTGATGTATGTGGTCGAACGTTTAACTCCTTAGGAGAACTTGAAAGACATAAACGAGAAGAACATAAAAAATAAGGCGAATTAAAGTACATATAAAACTACTTTAGGAATGCAATAAGGCATTGGAATAGATTTGCCAACGTAGCGGCCTTTGAGGAAATAAACAAACTATCACGTGAAGTATTGATTAAGACGAAAGACATTGTTCAGGGATTACGTTTTGAATTATTATATGCCGATACTGATTCTGTGTTTCTAAAGAAAAAAGGTGCAAGCAAGCAGCAAGAAGTGCTAGTGAATTACACAACTGAGGACTGAGTTTATCTCTGTTGGTGGTTTTCCTCAATACCTTTTGTGAATGCGGTTTTATGTAATGCTGTAATGCAATATTTTAAATTAGGACTAGCAACGGAAGATTCTATATACATAAGTTGAATGCTAGAGCTTCCTATGATGAAGTATTAAGACTAATGAAAGAACACCATCACTGGTTTAGTGAATCAATCCCACTTATCGCAAGCGAAAACATACCAAGCGCAGCCGTAAGAGAGGCACTAATGTCAGACTTTGGTAATAGATATGCGGAAGGATGGCCGGGCGAGAGGGTTTATGCTGGTTGTACATATATCGATCAGGTGGAGTTAATCTGCAACGAGCTGGCAAGGAAGGTCTTCAGATCAGAGTTTGCCGATTGTAGAGCGACATCAGGTGTGGTAGCTAATCTTGCTATTTATGCTGCATTTTCACGTCCAGGAGACTATATGATAGCGGCTTCTATTCCAAATGGAGGACATATTTCGCACGGGAAAAAGGAGAATTTTGGCACTGCAGGTCTTGTTCACGGCCTAAATATTGAATATTATCCATTTTCGAAGGAAGAAATGACAATAGATGTAGATGGGACGAAGAAGAAGATCCAGGAAATGGCACGTGATGGCAAATCGCCAAAGATTGGAATGTTTGGAGGCAGTCTCTTTCTTTTTCCTCATCCCGTAAAAGAATTATCGGATTTTATGCATGAGCATGGTATTTATATCAATTATGATGGGGCACATGTTGCTGGCCTAATTGCTGGGGGCGAATTTCAGGACCCGCTGAAAGAGGGAGCAGATTCTATGACTATGAGTTCACATAAAACCCTTTGGGGGCCACAGGGCGGAATCATCGTATCATTAGAAAAACACGCAGAAACAATTAAGAAAGCGGTTTTTCCCGGTAATACAAGTTCCCATCATCTACATCATGTTGCTGGTAAGGCTATTGCATTAGCAGAATCACTACAGTTTGGAAAAGATTATGCAAAACAAGTAATCAAAAATGCTCGGGCCCTTGCAGAAGGGCTAGTTGGATTTGGCTTTGGTGTCCTAGGCGAAAAAAAAGGTTATACTGCATCGCATCAGATTGCGGTGGATGTTTCCAAGTTTGGTGATGGTGGTACAATTGAAAAGGATCTAGAAAAGGCCAATATTATTTTGAACAGACAATTATTACCTGGAGACATTAAGGCAGGTAGACACTATATGCACCCAAGCGGAGTGAGAATTGGTGTCCCTGAAACGACTAGGCTAGGGATGAAAGAGAGTGAGATGAAGGAGGTTGCTGGTTTCATAAAACGGGTAGTTGTTGATAAGCAGGATCCTCACATAGTAGCAAAAGATGTTGCTGACTTTAGAAAGCAATTCCAGCAACTTCATTATGCTTTTGATAACACGATCGGTGCGTACGAATACATAAGCCTAGTGACCAAACGAACTTAGTATATCACTTGGAGTTCACAGCTTTCCGTCTGTGAACTCATGGTTTCCACCAATTTATTCGTAAATTGTGGTGGGCTTTCCATATCGACGCTTAGGATACGCTGCAACCTCATCTCCCCACATAATATATTATCTGAAGAATATCTTTATCCTTTGTTTATCTTCAGGGCGTCCGACAGCCTTACAAAATGAATCGGTGTATATAACTTGGGTCCGAAATAGCGGTTCAATAAACAATTGATAGATGGGTTTACCGATGGTCCTTTCCTCTGATATTGGTATAAAACCCTCAATCCCGACGGCTGTGTATGCTACTAGATCTGTTGCCAATAGCTCAAGTACAAAAGAAACCATGAATCCCCCAAGTTGTTGGCTGCGATATGTTTGAGGATATATCTTCCATATATAAGGTTCAGAAAGTATCTCCGTATCTAAGTGATATTACCGTCATGTCAACTGATTCATAAATTGAGATGAATATGCACGTATCATTTTAAAGCATATTTGATATTTATTCGCTTTTATATTATTGTTTATAGGGCACCTACGAACAAAACCATCATGCAAAAAATCACCCCATTTTTGTGGTTCGACAACAATGCCGAGGAAGCAGCTAAATCATACATCTCTATTTTCAAAAACTCAAAAATCATAGATATCACCCATTACGGAGAATCTGCTGCAGAGGCCTCCGGAAGACTCAAGGGAACTGTAATGACCGTGACGTTTGAACTTGAAGGACAACAATTCATGGCGTTAAACGGCGGCCCGGTTTTCAAATTCTCACCAGCCATATCATTCTTAATTAACTGCGAAACACAGGAAGAACTAGATGACTTGTGGGAAAAGCTCTCCGAAGGCGGAGAAAAAGAGCAGTGTGGCTGGTTGAAAGACAAGTTTGGCGTGTCATGGCAGATCGTTCCCAACGTCTTGAGCGACATGTTGCAAGACAAAGATGCAAAGAAATCGGAAAGAGTCCTGGAGGCATTGCTTCAAATGAAGAAAATCGACATACAAGGCTTGAGGAATGCATACGCGGGGTAATAAAGCACTATGAGAAAATTAAAACTACAGGTGCAACTGTCAGTCGACAGCTACATTGCAGGGCCCAACGGTGAAATGGATTGGATGGTTTGGAATTGGGATGACAAACTCAAAAATTATGTATTCGAATTAACTGATCCTGTCGATACTATTATTCTGGGCCGAAAGATGACAGACGGCTTTGTCTCATATTGGTCAGGTGTGATGACCAAACCTGATGACCCCTTCTATGCGTTTGCCAAAAAGATGATAGAAACACCAAAAGTTGTTTTCACCAAAACACTAAAAAAATCGCAGTGGGCAAATACGGACATTGCGACAGGCGACCTTACGGAAGAAATCATGAAGCTAAAGACTCAGAACGGCAAGGACATCATCGTTTATGGTGGTGCCTCACTTGATTCTTCCTTGATTAAAGAAGGACTGATTGACGATTTTCATTTGTTCATCAATCCTGCTGCAATTGGGAAGGGCATGACCATATTCAAAGACTTGAACAATATCCAAAAATTAATACTGGTTAAGTCAATAGCGTTTGACTGCGGAATAGTTATGCTTCACTATGAGCCAAAGAGAGCCTGACAAAAGCAATCCTCATTTTACAACAAAATAAATGGAATGGAATCAGTTAGACGGCAGCTATTACTTCTGCTATTACACACAGATACCCAAAATGAATAGCTATGCCCTTTTAACTTCAGACTTATTCCACCTATCACAGTAGATTGAAGAGTTTTGTTCCAACAACAACACAAAATGCATACGTGCTCCGCTGCAACCCAATCAACCTGTCAAACATGACCTCGCTAATTGGAACATTAAGGTAGTCTAGCGGGAGTAGAGTAACCCTGCAAGCTAAGCTTGCATTTCTGGTCCTTTATCATTAAATTGTTTCCGGGACTAAGCATCGTATTTGCTTCGGCCTAAACTAGCTGGTGGGTGTATTCTAAATCATTCGCAACGGTATGGGTAGGCGATATATGTGAATTAATCAAAACAAAACTAGACGTTTTGAAGGATCTTTTAGGAGAACATTAGGAGAGCA
>Ga0193728_1001516_pt1 | contig 11849 bp, 7 predicted proteins | sample U1c1metaG_FD_143037 | JGI IMG/M metagenome (GOLD analysis project Ga0193728, IMG submission 143037) | Soil microbial communities from a riparian zone of the East river system, Colorado, United States - U1c1 | ecosystem: Environmental > Terrestrial > Soil > Riparian zone | place: USA: East River...
TGGTCCAACCGCCGGCATGCCCAAGCGTCTCGTCTCACGTTGCGTAGATACCGGGCCAGAGGGCGATCCCAATCCGGCGATGGTGTTAGCCGACATCGTTCCGCGACCAGCAGCGCACTCGACGCCCAAAGCATTGGAGAGCACGCGCAAACCTGAAGTAAATATTTTGGACCTGGCCGCGGAAGAGAAGGCACCACCGCGATTCGTGGTGATCTTCACGGAAGACAAGAAGGGCTTTTACATCAACGAAGAAAAATTCGCGCCTGACGCCGCTCCGATGGTGCGCGCCAAAGTGGGCACTTATCAGCACTGGAGGATCGTCAACGCAAGCGCGGAACTGCATCCCATGCACATCCATCAAGTGCATTTCCTGGCCTACGCCGAAAACGATAAGCCCGTTGTCGACCCGCTGTGGCTAGACACCGTAAACGTTCCGTACGGAGGCACAGTCGACGTCATTATGGACTTCACCGACCCAGTGATTAAGGGCATGTCGGTGTTTCACTGCCACCTTCTAAATCATGAAGACAAAGGAATGATGGCGAAAATTCTCTTTGAATAATGGCCTAATGCTTTTACCGATTTGAGAATTGATGCCTGCCAACTTGCCTGATCTACGGAATGGAATCCCGCTGCTGGCTCCCCTGCGGAAGGATGTGGCGTCACTCGGGCCGACGTGGCTCCCGGTCGCGCTGGTCTTGGGGGCCATCGCCGCAGTGGCATATGTCGACCATCTTGTTCTCTCGACTTCGCTAGTGTATCTCTACGTCTTTCCTCTGGGCATTAGCGCGATTCTCTTGCGCAAGGAAGTCAGTTACAGCCTGATACCGGCGTGTATTCTGATCCATGATTATTGGTCGCCGCGAATGATCCACCCCAGGGTTCGAATCTTCGATAATCTGCTGACACTGTTGTGCTTCTCGTTCGTCGTTTACGCCATCCAGCGGTACATCGAGCAGAGGGAACTGCTCGCCAAGACGATACAGCAGCAACGAGACGACCTTCTTCAGGACCTGGAGCTCGCTGCCCAAGTTCAGCGATTGTTTCTTCCAGCGGGAACGCCGTCAATTGCCGGACTTGAAATCGCCGGCATGATGCAACCGTCCAAAGGTGTAGGCGGCGACTATTATGACTTCCTCCCCATCAACGCGAACACCATTCAGATCGTCATTGCCGACGTATCCGGAAAAGGAGTTTCCGCCGCCCTATTGATGTCCGCGACTGCGGCAGCCATGCGGCTGGAGGCTAATCGTGATCGAAACATGCTGCAACAAGTAGAAAGGTTGAATACTGAGATCGGTGCCGTTTCAGATCCCGAACGCTACGTGACATTGCTGATTGCGGAAATCGACACACACAAGCGGATTATCCGCTACGTGAACTGTGGCCATAATCCCGCTCTTTTGTTTCAAGCAAAGACGCGCACACTCAAGCGCCTGGAATCGTCTTGCCCACCAATCGGACTAAATCCATACGAGTTTTGCGAACTGGCCTCAGCTGAACTTACCTCAGGCGACGTGTTGGTTTTCTATACCGATGGAGTTACGGAGGCTGAGAACCTTCTGGCTGAGGAATTTGGTATGGAGCGGCTTTCCGGCGTAGTACAGCGCGGTTCGTCGTTATCCGCGGAAGGGCTCATGGACGACGTCTTCAGTAGCGCGGCGAGTTTTTCTAAAGACGTCGGCTTTGGCGATGACGTCACTATTGTCGTGGTCAAATGTGTTTTCGACGGCTCCCCCGCATAACTTCATCCACGAGAGCAAACATTTGGGTCTTGCTGGGCCTGGAGCGGTCCAAGAATCCGTCCACATTAGGTCTTCCTCTGTCAGTTCTCGAGCTATCGGGAAGTCGATATCTATCTGCCTGCAAAGACACGGTGTCCACGTATTGACATCTCGTCTGCTGAGCTGGACTCTTCGCGCCTTGTCATCGGTCACCTTGGTCCCAAACTCCATTTCTAAACACTCCTGTTCTCAAATACTTGCGGAAGTTCGCCTGCACTCTTTCGTCGTGGCATTTAGTCTGCATCCTCCAGCTCTGAGGGGTGCATCATGTGGATCGTCAGACTAGCACTGAGCCGGCCTTACACGTTTGTGGTCGTCTCGATACTCATTGTGATCCTGGGCGTGCTCGCGATCGTTCGCACTCCGACGGACATATTTCCGAACATCAACATTCCGGTTGTCAGCATCATCTGGAATTATAACGGCTTAGTGGCTGAGGACATGGCCGACCGGATCGTCAGCATCACAGAACGATCGCTTACCACCACCGTTGATAATATCGAGCACATCGAATCGCAATCGCTATATGGAATCGCTGTTGTCAAAGTGTTTTTGCAGCCGACCGCCAACATTCAGCAGGGCATTGCACAGATTACCGCGGTCTCTCAGACCCAACTTAGGCAGTTGCCTGCAGGGTCCACGCCACCTCTTATTCTTGCTTACAGTGCATCGAGCGTGCCGGTTCTTCAGTTGGCGCTCTCGGGCCAAAACCTGTCAGAGCAGGAACTCAACGACTATGGTTTGAATTTTATTCGGACTCAGCTCATCACCGTGCCTGGCGCTTCTGTGCCTTATCCCTATGGCGGAAAGCAACGCCAGGTACAGGTGGATCTGAATACGACAGCCTTGCAGTCAAAGGGGTTGTCCGCTCTGGATGTAGTCAACGCCATCAGCGTTCAAAATTTAATCCTGCCCACAGGAACGTCTAAGATCGGCTCCAAGGAATACAACGTCTCTATTCCCAACGCGGCACCGCAGACGATTGCGGACCTCAACCGAATCCCCATCAAGACCGTCGGCGGTACTACGATCTACATCAAGGACGTCGCCTGGGTGCGCGACGGGTTTCCTCCCCAGACGAATATCGTGCGCGTCAACGGCCAGCGCTCTGTATTGCTGACCATCCAAAAGGCCGGCAACGCGTCAACCCTGAACGTGATCGCCGGCATCAAGGGTCTGTTGCCTCAAATTAAGACCACCGTTCCGCCGCAGCTTGATATCGCACCGCTGGCGGATCAATCTATTTTTGTTCGTGGCGCAATCAGTGGTGTCGTCCGGGAAACGCTGATTGCCGCGTGCCTGACGGCTTTCATGATTCTCGCTTTTCTGGGCAGTTGGCGAAGCACGCTCATCATCGCGACCTCCATCCCTCTGGCAATCCTGACCTCCATCATTGTGTTTAGCGCGATCGGAGAAACCATCAATATTATGACTCTGGGTGGACTAGCTCTGGCGGTTGGCATCCTGGTGGACGACGCCACCGTTGAGGTTGAGAACATAAACCGCAACCGGGAAGCGGAACCGGAAAAGGACATGGACGCAGTGGTCCTCGACAGCGCGTCGCAAATCGCGACACCTGCGTTCGTGTCTACACTTTCAATTTGTATTGTGTTTGCTCCGATGTTCTTGCTGTCCGGTGTCGCGCGATATCTCTTTGTGCCGCTGGCCGAAGCAGTGGTGTTCGCAATGTTGGCTTCTTACTTTCTTTCCCGGACGATCGTCCCGACCATGGCCAAGTACTTGCTGCGGGGAGAGAAACACGAAGCGGGAGCCCCGAGCCGGAATCCGCTGGTACGACTTCAGAGACGCTTCGAAGAGGCCTTCGAGAAATTCCATCACAGCTATCGAGGCTTGCTGGACGCTTGCCTTCACCATCGGCGTGCTTTTCTGATTGCTTTCTTCGCGTGCTGCCTTGGTTCTCTCGCGATTCTGATTCCTTGGCTGGGCCGGGACTTCTTTCCCAGCGTTGACAGCGGCTCTTTCAAGCTTCATCTGCGTGCACCCACCGGAATGCGCATCGAGGAAACCGCCAACCTCTGTGATCAGGTCGAGCGCTGGATTCGAGGGCAGATTCCAGCAAGCGAATTTCACAGTGTCATTGACAACATAGGTTTGCCCTACAGCGGCATTAATCTTTCTTACAGTAACTCGGCTCCGGTCGGCACATCGGACGCCGACATTCTTGTGACGCTCGCCGCCACGCACCATCCCACGGATGACTATATTCATCAGCTTCGTCTCACACTGCCAAAACAGTTTCCCGGCGTGAGCTTTGCATTCTTGCCTGCCGACATGGTCAGCCAAATTCTGAACTTTGGCCTGCCGGCCCCGATTGATGTGCAAGTCGTGGGAAACGACCTGGAAGGAAATCAGCGCTATGCGGACGCGCTGCTCGTCAAGTTGAAGTACGTCACAGGGACAGCAGATTTGCGAATCCAGCAGCCCTTCGATCAGCCTTATTTGCGTCTGCGGGTCGAGCGTACGAAAGCGGAGCAGCTTGGTTTCACAGCTCACGATATCGCGCAAAATCTTCTCGTGTCGCTCAGTGGCAGCTTCCAAACCTCGCCTACATTCTGGGTCGACCCCAAGAATCGAGTGAGCTATCAAATCGCGACGCAAACGCCGCAGTATCGCACCGACACACTGCAGGGTATTGAGAACATCCCGATCACCGGCACAGACCCAAATGCTCCTCCGTCGCTCATGGCCAGCTTAGTGGCCACGCAACGAGGCTCCGGAATGGCCGTGGTTTCTCATTACAACGTGGCGCCCGTGGTGGACATCTTTGGCGCTGTCACCGGACGCGATTTGGGCGGCGTAGCTGGCGACATCAACAAAATCATTGACGCCACTCGCCAGCAATTGCCTCGCGGTTCTCGAGTCGTTGTTCGTGGACAGGTTCAGACCATGCGAGCGTCCTACGTCGGTCTTTTGAGTGGTCTGGCGTTCTCGATCGTGCTGGTATACCTGCTGATTGTGGTGAACTTTCAGTCCTGGCTGGATCCTTTCATCATGATTTCCGCGCTGCCCGCGGCCCTCGCCGGGATTGCGTGGTTTTTGTTTATAACGCACACGACCCTCAGCGTCCCCGCACTTATGGGCACCATCATGTGCATGGGCGTGGCAACCTCCAACAGCATCTTGGTGGTGAGCTTTGCTACAGAAAAAATGGAGCAGGGAAGTGATTCCATCAGCGCAGCACTGGAGGCTGGTTTCACGCGCTTTCGCCCAGTGCTGATGACGGCGCTGGCAATGATCATCGGCATGGTCCCCATGGCGCTCGGACTGGGAGACGGCGGAGAACAAAATGCGCCACTCGGCCGTGCGGTCATTGGCGGACTTATCTTCGCTACAGTTTCCACGCTGTTTTTTGTGCCAGCATTTTTCAGCGTTCTGCAGGGTCCGCGTAAACAGCTAGTCCAAACGGAACAGCAACACTAAGCAAAATTTGTGTGGAGTCACTATGTCGCAACAAACTGAAGAGAAAAAAGAAATCGGCAGGCAGACGCTCCCATCCAACGATGCGGGAACAAAGCAGCGTCCGTTTAGACGATGGTTGGTTCTGACCATCGCTGTAGTTGTGGTCGCCACTCTGTTGATCTCGGGCATCATGTCCCGTGTCCGGGCTCGCACAACGCTGAAGGCGGAAACCGCACAAGTGGCCCTGACCGCAGTTTCGGTGGTTATCCCAAAGCAAACAGCACCCGCCGAGGAGATCATCCTTCCTGGAAACGTACAACCATTCATCAATTCACCGGTTTATGCGCGAACCAACGGATACTTAAAGAAGTGGTATTTCGACATCGGAGCGCACGTCAAGAAGGGGCAATTGCTTGCCGTTATCGAAACGCCAGAAGTGGATCAACAGCTCCAGCAAGCGCGCAGCAACCTCTCAACTGCGCAGGCAAACCTTGAACTCGCCACTATTACCAAAACGCGATATCAGGGCCTGTTGAAAACACATGCCGTGGCGCAGCAGGATGCCGACAACGCTGTCGGTACTTACAATGCCAATAAAGCCATTGTCCAGGCAGACCAGGCCGCAGTAGATCAATATGCCGCACTGGTATCTTTCGAAAAAGTCTATGCTCCGTTTGACGGGGTGATCACCGCGCGGAACACCGATATCGGCGACCTGATTAATTCTGGCAGCAGCACCGGTGTAAAAACCGATCTCTTTCACATCGTCCAACCTGGCACGTTGCGCGTTTACGTAAACGTCCCAGAAGAATACTCGCGCGGGGTCAAAGCCGGCATGACGGCGGATCTTGCTCTCGCTGAGTTTCCCGGGCGCACCTTTCAGGGAAACCTGGTACGCACCGCTGACTCCATCAACATGACGACTCGTACCTTGTTAATTGAAATTGATGTGGCCAATCCCACAAACACGCTGCTCACCGGTTCTTATGCAGAAGTCCATTTGAAAATTCCCACTCAGGGTTCCACATTCATCATTCCCGTTAATACCTTGATATTCCGCTCAGAAGGTCTGCGTGTGGGCGTTGTGAAGAATGACAAAGTTACGCTTACTACCGTGACTCCTGGGCACGATTTCGGCAACCAGATAGAGATCGTCGCCGGCCTCAAGCCGGAAGATCAGATCATTATCAACCCACCTGACTCCATCGTTACCGGACAGCAGGTCCAAATTGTTCAGGCCACATTGCCGGGGGATACCAAGTGAAGAGTGCTCCATACAGCGCCTTCGTAGGGAAGCGCCGGCGAATACCTTGGCTAGTTCTGCCAGCGATAGCCGTGTTTCAGATATGCGGATGCACTGTGGGACCAAACTATAAGCGGCCTGCCGCGGAAGTTCCTACCGCTTACAAGGAGCTTGGCAATTGGAAACAGGCTCAGCCTAACGACCAGAATCTCGGTGGCAACTGGTGGGAAATGTTTCAGGATCCGCAACTGAACGCTCTCGAATCGCAAGTCAATGTCTCCAACCAGAATTTGAAGGCGGCTGAGGCGCAATATACTCAAGCTCGTGCATTGCTCCGCTACAACCGGGCGGCTTATTTCCCAACGATCACCGCGGGGGCAAACGCTTCGCGTAACAGAATATCCAATAATCGCCCTCCAAGCTTCGCTACCAATGGGCGCACCTATACCGATTATCAAATTCCCTTTGAATTGTCTTACGAGCTCGATGTCTGGGGACGGGTACGCCGCACTGTTGAGTCTTACCGCGAGCAGGCACAAGCGAGCGCTGCCGACCTCGCCACCGTGAACCTTTCCATGCACGCCCAGGTTGCTCTGTTTTATTTTCAAGCACGCGTTCTTGATGCCGAGGAGCAACTGCTGAACTCCACAGTCACTCAGTATCAACAAGCCTTGGAATTGATTCAAAACCGGTATGCAGGCGGCATTGCTTCCGACTTGGAAGTGCAGCAGGCAACAACTCAACTTGAGACCACCCGCGCGCAAGCGATTGATGTTGGAGTCGCCCGCGCGCAGTACGAGCACGCCGTGGCGATTCTAATTGGGAAACCTCCGGCCGATTTCAGTCTCGCCGCTCTTCCGCTCACAGCCCCTCCTCCTCCGATTCCGGCTGGCCTTCCTTCTGAATTACTTGAACGCCGGCCAGACATTGCGGCGGCGGAAAGGCGCATGGCCTCCGCCAATGCACAAATTGGTATCGCCAAAGCGGCTTATTATCCGACCATCAGTCTAGGCGCGACCGGCGGTTTCGAGAGTGGTGTAATCACCACGCTCATTTCTGGCCCGAGCGTGCTGTGGTCGGCGGGCGGCTCCGCGATAGCTCCCATTTTTGATGCTGGCCGTCGCAGGGCCAACGTGGATCAAGCCATCGCAGCATATGATCAGACCGTCGCCAACTACCGCGAAACAGTATTGACAGGCTTTCAACAGGTCGAGGACAACCTGGCCGCGTTGCGCATCCTGGATAACGAGGCACAAGTTCAGGATAGAGCAGTCGTCGCCGCGCAAAAGTACCTGGAACTTGCCAACAGCCGTTACACAGGTGGAGTCACGAGTTACCTGGAAGTCACAACCGCGCAAAGTGCAGCTCTCTCGGACGAACTCACTGCGGTAAACATTCTTGGCCGCCGCATGGTGGATGCAGTCACGTTGGTGCAGGCTCTCGGTGGCGGATGGGATCGTTCTTCTTTGCCCGACCGCCCTGAATGCTGCGGCAAGCTGACGAGCAATTTAAGGTAGTGCCGCAGTGGCGAAATGACCGTCACGTCGGGATGTCGGCAGCGTCCCAATTTGCGCAGCCCTTCTAACGCTGAATCAGATCTGCGCCAGGCCAGCATCGACGAACACTTCGCTTCCTGTTATAAAGCTGCTGCCCAGATAGGTTACAGAGAACTAGTCGAGTAAATCTGGCTCGTCACGAGTAATGCGCGCCAGTAGTGGCTGAAACTGGAACCATCCCGCGAGATGATTTCCCACTTGCTGCCGCGTGGCGAGCGCGTGGGAATGATCGATCTTTACCGGCACACCGGCGGCTTCGGCGAGCAACTGCGCCTGGCAACTTCTGTCCATGGTGATGAACCACCAGGCCGCCTCCTCCACGGTTTGGCCTACGGTGATTAAGCCGTGATTCTGCAGGATCGCTGCCTTGTGTGGGCCGAGAGCTTTAGCTATCCGCTCGCCCTCAGACGTTTCGTATACTACACCGGTAAAGTCCGAGAACAATCCATGGTCCTCGTAAAACGCGCAAGCATCCTGCGTGATGGGATCGAGCAGTCGCCCGAGTGCCGCCCACGATTTCCCATACATCGAATGCGCGTGCGCAGCGGCGATAACGTCAGGGCGTGCAGCGTGTATTTGCGAGTGAATCGCAAACGCAGCTCCATTTACCGGATAGTGGCCCTCGACGACTTGTCCACAATGGTTCACCAAAATCAGGTCCGACGCGCGGATTTGACCGAAGTGCATCCCGAACGGGTTCACCCAGAAATGATCTAGTCGTTCCGGATCACGGGCGGTGATATGACCGGCTACTCCTTCATCAAATCCGAAACGCGAAAAGAGGCGAAATGCAGCGGCAAGCATGCGCTTTCGGTGCAAGCGCTCCTCGGCGGCGGTGGCAAATTTAGGTGGTTGCGGAACGTTTGGCACAGTTGCGGGCGGTCCGGTTGTGGGCGGTACGCTTTTGGGCGAGCCTGACATTTTTCCCTCCGTTGCATTTAGAGAGTCACAGTTTACTTAAATTCCAGAAAATCCGGCGTCTTTTGCTCATCCAAGATTCGCCTTTGTTCGCGCAACCGAAACGCCGGTTCTTAGCTCACAACGTGTAACCCGAAACCCGATCTCTCTCAGAATACCGTCGAACTGTCAGAGATCACAAATCAAGCACCTGGCTGACGGCGATGGCACGGTGATGCTATAAATGTCCAAATTGGAGCATCGACACGATGGCACTGCTTCGTTGACAGGGTCGGCGGCGGAATCTAGAATCACGTCCACGATCACGCCTGCAATTTCTGGATTACTAACATCCCTCTCTGGAGGGGCCCATCGCGCAAGCGGACAAACGCCCGAAAATTGCCATCGTTGATGACGATGCCAGTCTCCGATCCAAGCTCGCGTCTGGCTTCCGCGCGGAATTTGAAATTCTCGAAGGGGACAATTACAAGACCGCTTACAAGTTTCTGCAAGAGGACGAGCTGGACGTTCTGCTTCTCGGTCTGCCCATCGGACCGGGGCACATTAAAGCCTGCACGGAATTGTTGCATCGCCTGGAAGGCAGTGAAATCGATACGCTGGTGATTGTCCTGAGTTCCGATGACAAGAAAGCCACCGCGTTGAAGGTTATCGATGCCGGCTCTTACGATTATTTTCTGAAGCCAGTCGACGCCGATGTGTTGCGGCATCTGCTGAACCGCGCGGTCGAAAAGCTGCATATCCAGAGAGAAAACCGAATCCTGCGTGAGGAAGTCAGCCGCAAGAAATCTCTCGGAGACCTGGTGGGTGCGGCGGACTCCATGCGTCACGTGTTCGAGGGCATCAAGCGCATGGCTCGCGCGAATACCAACGTGATCATCCGCGGTGAAAGTGGGGTGGGAAAGGAGCTGGTCGCCCGGGCCATCCACCAGACTGGGCCCAGGCGTAACCGGGCGCTGGTAAGCGTCAACTGCGCCGCGCTACCCGAAGCGTTGATGGAGGCAGAGTTATTCGGCTATGAAAAAGGAGCCTTCACCGGAGCGGTGGGAACCAAGGAAGGCCGTATCGAGTTAGCTCAGGGCGGCACACTGTTTCTGGATGAAATCGCGACGCTGACTCCCGCGTTGCAGAGCAAGTTGCTGCGAGTGCTGGAAGAGCGGGCGCTGATTCGACTGGGCGGAAAGAAGCCCATTAAGGTTGATTTTCGGCTGGTAACCGCGACCAACGGCAATCTGGAAGAGATGGTGCGATCAGGACACTTCCGGGAAGATCTGTACTACCGCATTCACGTGGTTCCGATTTTCGTACCGGCATTGCGCGAGCGCGTAGAGGATATTCCGATGCTGACGGAGTATTTTGTCAACGTGTATTGCACCGCTAATCGTTTTCCATTGAAGCGCATCGCGGATGATGCCATGCAAGCCCTGAAGAATTACCGGTGGCCGGGAAACGTGCGGGAGCTTGAGAACGCCATGCAGCGATTGGTGCTGATGACCGATGAGCAGAGCATTCATCTACAGGACCTGCCTGCGGAAATGCTTACTTCGACGCAGGGCGCTTCGAGAAATCAACTTCGCTGGTCGGACGGCGGCATCAACTTAGAGAAGGAACTTGAGGGATTCGAACGGCGCTGTGTGGAAGAAGCGCTGCAGCGTGCCAAGTTCGTGAAAACGGAGGCAGCTCGTTTGCTGGGAGTGGATCGCAACCGGATGAGCTACCTCTGCCGGAAGTATCATCTTATACAGTCGCGGGCCGCCGGTATCAGTTAGCAGGTTTATTAGCGCTCAAAATCTTGTCTCTGAGATTGTTATACTTAAGGCAGCGCCCTCAGATCATCACAAGCGCGTTGATTTCGAGACTGTTATAAGATTTACGGCAAGTGCCGCGACACAAACGTTGTGACATAAACGTTGTGACACAAGATGCCGAACACCGCATTGCGCGCCGACGCGAACATGCTCAAAAAACCCAACGTTTTGAAAAAACCCAAGAAGCTGAGTCCGGCCAAGAGGCTTGAAAAAAAGACTACCCTCCGTCCAGTAGACGTGCTTGTACCTCGCCTGCCCGCCTGATTTCCGCGGGCACTTCGCGAATGCTAATTTATCGCTAGAACGCTACCAAATCTGAGAGTGTATCCAGCGCCAGAGGGCCTTGCTGACGCGGAAGCCTATCGGATCGCTCTTGCCAGAGATTTTGGCAGTGCCGGTCATGCCCTCGAGGAGGGAGCCGTCGGAGTTGGGGAACACCATCAGCACCACAAAATGATTGGTCAGATCCTGTCCTAAACGCACCATTTTCTGTGTTTCCGCGATCGGGCGATCGGCAGAAGCAGCGGGCAATATTTGTTCGACCCGGCCGGAATAGGTCCGGAAGGGAAACGGCTGCACCTTAAAAATGACTGGCGAACCCAAGCGAACTTGTTCAAGGTCTGAGTCCCGAACGAGTATCCTGGCTTTCATCGCGCTGCGATTCACGATCTCGCAAAACTCGTCTCCGGCGTTCAGGAATTCTCCCGCCTTTTGTTGAATATCCTGGGTCTTCAATATCCCGGCGAGTGGCGCCTGAATCTGCAAGGCGCTGACTTTCTCCTGTGCAATCTCCAATTCATTCCGCAACCTCTGGCGCTCGCCTGCGGGACCGCTGGCTACCTCACGATCAGACCGGCTCTGGGCATCTCGAAAACTGCTTTCCGCTAACGTCAGCTGTTGGGTGAGGATGCGCTCTTGCGTCTGTAGTTCCGGATTGCCGAGTTCGGCCAGAACTTGACCGGAAGAGATCATGTCTCCAGCATGGACCGCGACGTGGCGAACCATGCCGGAAACTGCCGGCCGGACCTTGATTGTTTGCTGCGGCTCTAGGACTAAATCGGAAGAAAACCTGGATGGAATGGGGGGAACAAAAAGCAGTAACAGCACGGCGATAGCGCCGGCC
>Ga0193728_1001517_pt1 | contig 11846 bp, 13 predicted proteins | sample U1c1metaG_FD_143037 | JGI IMG/M metagenome (GOLD analysis project Ga0193728, IMG submission 143037) | Soil microbial communities from a riparian zone of the East river system, Colorado, United States - U1c1 | ecosystem: Environmental > Terrestrial > Soil > Riparian zone | place: USA: East River...
ATCATTGCGAAGCGGCTTGCTAGGCTCGTCCGCAAATTTAGATGCGTTTGCCCTGCCCCATTGCGTCCGAGCGTCCGCATTCCACCTCGCCAACTCCGCTGATCGCTCGGCGCAAAAAAGTGACGCGCACCCCATTCGCCATCTCCATTTGCCATCAAAGCCATCTCTATTGACATACATGAACATGCGTGCTATACTATCGTTACAGTCAAACATGTCTTGAAAAGGAGCAACATATATGAGCAAACAATTAAGATACGCAGTCCAAGCCGCACAGCAGATGTCCGAAGAGGCTCAAAATGCAATCGCTGCACGCATTTTAGAAGAGATCAAAAACCAAGAGTGGAATGCTATCGTAGCACAGCCCCAGGCTCTCAACAAACTTTTACTAGAGAAACGCGAGGATATCATACGTATTGCAGCCAAGCGCGGAGCATCCAACGTACGCGTTTTGGGTCCCGAGGCAGCGGTCAGCGACGTCGATTTCTTAGTCGATCTAGAGCCAGGGCGTAACCTCCTTGATCTCGGAGGTCTCATGGCAGACTTACAGGACCTTTTCGGTCATGAAGTGGGTGTAGTAACAGGGCCAGGACTACGTTCACGTCTCCGAGATGATGCCAAAAGAGAATATGCATTGAAAGAGGCTATGCCACTGTGAGGACACTACCGGAGCGGCTATCTGACATCCAAACTGCCATCACACGCATTATAAAACATACCAGAGACGGGCGAGACAGATACAATTATGATGAATTTTTACAGACCTGGGTAATCTACAACCTTTATATTGTAGGTGAGGCAACACGTGCCATTGTGAGCGAATTTCCAACTTTTAAAGATCAACACCCAGAAATAAAGTGGACTGAAATCATCAGTTTGCGAACTGTCCTTGCCCACAAATACTTTGACGTTGACTTAGATGTCGTGTGGTCGGTGGCCGATCAGAGCATCCCAGAGCTGGAACAATGCATTGATGCAATTGTGGAGGAGGATAAGGAGATCTAGCGCCAGAGATTGCTCATCACAAACATCAGATTGGCTGGCCGCTCGGCCATACGGCGCATCAGGTAAGGATACCAATGCGAACCATAGGGCACATAGACACGCATATTATAGCCTTGTTTCACCAGCTTCTCCTGTAGATCGCGGCGTATACCATAGAGCATCTGGAATTCAAATGACGATTTGCTAATACCATGGGTGCGCACATGCTTACAGGCAGCATCAATAATCGCCTCATCGTGAGTGGCAATGGCAGGATAGTTCCCCCGCGATAGCAGCAGAATCATCAATTGCACATAATTACGGTCAACATCACTTTTGTTCTGATAGGCAGTTGCTTGCACCTCTTTATAAGCACCTTTGACCAAGCGAACACGCACTCCTTGCAGGATCAACTGCTCAAGATCTTTGCGGCTGCGATAGAGGTATGACTGAATGACGGTACCAACGTGCTCGAAGCGCTCATGCATGCGCAAGGTCATATCGACAGTTTGCTCTGTATAGTCTGAGCCTTCCATATCAATACACACAAATGTTTTTTGCTTGCTTGCTCCTTCTAGCACAGTACGCAGGTTCTCTTCACATAAGTCCTTGGAGATATCAAGCCCAAGAGCTGTCAGTTTGATGGAGATGTTAGCATCGACATTGGTTTTCTCAATCAGATTGATCGCTTTGATATAGTCCTGGGCAGCGGCCCTAGTCTCTGTGTCATCTGTAACGTTCTCGCCAAGGAGGTCAAGAGCCACATGGAGACCTTGCTTATTGAGCGTATGCGCAACTTGAACGGCGTCATCAAGAGCTTCCCCGGCAACAAAGCGGCGTGAAGCACTACGAGTAACGGGATTCTGAACCACAAAATTATGCATGCGTTGATTTTGTGCCAGATACAGCAGTGTATCCTTTAACATTCTTTGTCTCCTTAGTCCCGTGGCGTAAATCGCACAGTTGTGGGTTTATTGGGTTGGCTTTTCCATGCCAGAAAGTATACCATCCTAGCAGGCCAAAAGTATATCCCCCTTGACGTATGAAGCAAGCAGGACTCCCTAGGTCCCAATCGGACAACTCAACGCGATTTATACCCATGAAGGGCACAGGTCGCCATCGGTAGGGGCTGCAATTCATTGCGCCCGCTATTCCCCTGCTACTCTCTATTGCATCACCAGCGCATCATAGAACGAATCAGGCGATCCCAGATGCCATCAGGGAGGAAACGACGCAACAGTATGATGGCAGTTGCAGACCCAGGAACGCCGTAACGAGCACGTGGTCTATGACTGGCAAGAATTTTCACTACTAGAGCGGCGAAGAGCCGGGGAGGAAAACCTTTCTTACTCGAACGTTCCGCAGATTTAACGATCATCTGCAATAAACGAGCATAAGGGCTGCTTTCCAGATGCCAACCCAGATTATCCATAGAACGCTGCAAGCTCGTCTTCCAGATATGCGTCGGGCTAGATGCTGGTTCGATCAAAACAACCCGCACTCCAAAGGGTAGTAATTCGAGGCGTAGCGCCTCACTTAGGCCTTCCAGGGCAAACTTGCTAGCACAATAGGCTCCAAGAGCTGGTGTTGCCAATCGGCCTGAAATACTGCTAACATTAATAATCGTCCCGTGCGCTGCTTTGAGCATGGGAAGAAATACCTGCATGACCCCGACTTGTGCCACCACATTGACCTCTAACTGGGCTCGCAAGTCATCTAGCGGCAAGATTTCTATCGGAGCCCCGTAAGCAGTTCCAGCATTATTGACGAGTGCATCCAGAGGCGGAACAGTTGTAACCTCGGAGAGGTGTTGTCGCAGAGATGTCTCTAATGCCTCCTTGTACAGTATAGCCTGCACTTGGCGAGCCAGCGTCACAACTTGCTCCGTATTGGTGATATCACACAACAGCGGCATAATAGTCCCTCTACAATGCTGTGACTCGGCTTCTTGGAGCAAGCTGGCACGGTCCTCTTCTTTACGCACAGTGGCAAAAACAAGCCAACCATGTCTGGCAAGCTCCAGGGCCGTACAACGTCCAAAGCCACTTGAACATCCCGTGATTACGACTGTTTTTCTAGTCATTTTCTTGCTCTCCAGGTTTAGGCTGTCCAATACGGCTCCACAGCCCCAGGCGGATCAATTCATTGCGTGCTTCAAATCCAAAGAGGTCTGGATCCATGTCTTTTCCATGCTGAATCACCAATTCACGCAACATCTCGATCTGTTCCGATTTACAGGCTACATCTCGCTCAAAAGGAATATGTTGAGCTAATTGCTCGACCGCTCTCCTCTTGTACCAATGCTCTTGCGTTTCCATAGCTATCCCTCTGGGTCCTTGGCAAATCATACCATAAAGCCAACAAAGATGCTTTCTCCACCAAGAATGTTAGCACCTGCAAAACAAGGATTCAAGAGACAGAAAAGATACAAGTTCTTCGCTGATACATGCTTATCTATCTTGACAACTCATGAACTATCTATAGCCATTTTACCCTAAAGGCCACAGGGATACTTGATCAAATGGTGAGATTAGTGTTAGTGTAGAGTAATACAAAATCGTCATATTATCCATAGATTCAGTTTAGTTCAGTAAGGTAGGCGAGTAAGATGCTCTGTAGCTATTGTAAGGCACCACGCATAGTAGATGAAGCGCCATGTCCAAATTGTGGACTCTCACCGCTGCCGAAGGCGCCAACAGGCAACATCTGGGGGAAGACAAAAGCAAGAGAATCGGCAGGCGACACAAATAGACCTAGTAGCTTCTGGACTCCTCCCAATCTTCAAAGGGGAAATTCCGATACAGCTTCTAGGTCCCAGCAGTTGAATTTACCAGACGCAGGATACAGTGGCAACTCGGAGCAGTGGGTTTCTAAGCATTCGTTCGAAACCCACAATACCACATCTAATCAGGCACAATCAGTAGGGCCTGCAGAGACCCAGAACATAGATCCACGACAGGCTTTGCTACCTATCCCATATCAGGAGATGCCACCGACAGCTGGCCAGACAACCATGTCATTGCAACTCATACCAGATCAGGTGGTTGAACAGTTACTCCCGGGAATGCCAGAAATTGTCCACGTGCCGCCAATGTATACGGAACCTCGCCCGATTACTCCTAAACATCAGGCGATAAGTAGCCTCGTGAGCCTCGTAATTGTTACCTTACTTCTTTGCGGAGGAAGTACCTACTATGCTAATGCCACTGGTAAGTTGCTTTTTCTGCATCAACTTCTTGGAGATGCACGACCACCAAGTATACCAGCAAATCAAACGCCACTCCCCGACCCACCCAACAAGGTAGACATGGGGCCAGCATACAATACCATTCCTTCAGCTGCGACGGCATTACGCATTGATCCAAAAACCAACTTTGTCATCACACCAGTGAACGTATTCTCTCCTGGCCAAACATTCTACCTTGCCTTCAGTGTCATAGCACCTAACAACGACGGACGAGTATATACGAAATGGTATACAAATAACCAGTATTTTACTACGGTGCAGAGCAAGGAACAGATCAAAGCCCAGTCTACCGAGAGTGGAAGCGTCTCTATCACTTATCCACAAGCAGCCGAAGGGTCAGTAGAGTTGTACTGGAACGATCAGCTAGCACAGCGGCTCTACTTTGTTGTGAGATAGCCCTTGCATACAGTCTCAACAGTGACGTCTCCGAAGACACGCACCTGACAAGCAAGACGCAGGTTCGGGTTTTTCTTGAGTTCCTTACGCAGCCAGAATTTTTCCATCAAGGTAAGAGGATTGGTGCTGGTTGAAGGTGAAACGGCCACACGATCGGTGCCACACATTCCATTGCCATGGCAGTTGGCAAATTTCCACAGCCCACAGTAGACAGGCACGTCATTCTCTAATGCTGGATAACGCACAGTATCACCTTCGGGCACTTCAACTCGTACATTTTCATGTGTATAGGTAATGGTTGGCATAATTATATCCTCCATAGTAAGTTTAAACTTTGACCTGATTCTATGAAAAAAGATGCAAAAAGTCAATAAGGGCAAGTCCATCAGTCCAGCCAGCCCACCTGAAGGGCTAGTACTACAGTTGTAATTAAGCGTGGTGGCCTGTTTGCACCTTCATGACGCAGTGGCCCTGGAAGCGCGTTGTCTTTGTCTCCAGATCCTAGTTACAACTGTAGTACTAGGCTTTGACAAATGACACTCCTGAGAGTCATAATTCATGGGAAAATCGAAAACTAACAGGCCTATCAATGCAGCCCTATCTTATTGTAATCGGTTGTTTTGAGTCCTGCTTTGTATTCGAGTTCATATAGTGGCTTGCCTTGGTCAAAGGTGGCATCTTTTAAAAAGCCCGCTAAGATTTGTGGAAGGCAACGCACATACCACGTGTAGTCATGGATGAGTGCAGAGGGTTGGCTCCCTATCTGAAGCTCCAGTCTGTCTATCTCACTCAACTTGGCTAGCCACAACAGGCAATCTACGATTTTTTTCTGGTGGTTTCCCTCCAGACCAGCTAGAACGAGATTATCATCAGGATACAGTTCCCATATTTCTCGCACGATCTTTTCGTCATAATCAGATAACCCGGCTTCAACATACTTTTCGTACTCCTGCAGATATGCTGCAATATCTGGAAAACCAAAATCATCAGCGTAACTGGGGAATATGGCTTTATTTATGTGAGTATACAAATATAGCAGATAGTACCGAAAGGTATTTACTACTGCCTTTATGACAATTTCAAGTGTTTGAAAACTCTTCCCATAATAGTTAAAGATCTCGGTAATCAACTGTGCCAGCAGATCAGATAGGTTTGACCAGTAAAGTGGGAGAGAGATAGAGAAAAATTCAGACGTTCTCTTGATCTGCTGAATCACAGCAACTGGGATGTCTGTCTTTGAAGATGCTTTACTAGCAATAGTTATCACTTTACTAGTGAAATTATGTTCAGTAATACGGATACGAATGCTATCGAACTTACTACGCACATATTCATAGAGGTCATTCTTTAGACTATCCACATCCAGTCCTAGGCTTTGCTCGTTTAAGATGATGTCGAGAATATAGCTATCCCTGAATATAGCAGGAATAATGTCAGCAAAGCCAGTGCCCGTCTGGTCGACAGTGATGTATATTTTGTCTACCAGCATGGTTGGCAAAGGGCAGTCTTTATAGCGTATTGGTATTACCCTTGGGCCTGTTTTGTTCATTTCCTTGGTCACTGCAATTCCAACTTCTTTTTCGACCCAAGGAGAGTTATTTGAGTTTTCAGTAACCAGCACAAGCAGGGCATCCGCATGAGTTATTCCCTGCGCTATGCTTTTAAGCAGCGAGTCACCTGGTCGCAGTTCAATGCGATCAAACCAGACTGAGACGGCTTGATCGCGTAGCCAAGTGTAAATTTTTTTAGCAAGGACGTTGTCAGCAGAGGAATGTGATAAAAAAGCTCGCATATCCGTCACCTTTCCTTAACAGAGCCTTGGCAATGTAGCAAGTGTATGATCAGGGTACCGCGCCACTGGCTGTACCTATCCTAGAAAAAATGAGTAGACATCCTTCCTCCAAGTTATATACGTCTCTTGAGGGCAAATTGGAACATGAGAAAGAAGAGTGAGATATAGTACCTATGACACTATCGTACTTTTTGTAGACGAGATGGAAAGCATGGTCAAGCAGTCGGCGTACTGGTGGATGTAGCACTCGTGACCGTCACACTTACAGAAATACTTTTTGGGCTTCCTACGATAGCAGCACCGCTCTTATCGGTAGCTGAGAGCGTAATAGTACCCGTATAGGAGCCCGCCGTTAGTTGTGCAGCATTAATACTCACGCCAAGAGAACTGCCACTCCCCTGATCTGCACCAGATGTCGGAGATAGGACAAGCCAAGCGGCATTTCCGGAGGCACTCCAGGAGATCGGAAGAGCGCAACTCCCGGTTGAACTCATCGATACGTTTTGTCCAGTTGACGTCTGTCCCTGCTGAACAGTAAAGGATAAGCTTGTAGACCCCACTTGCAATGAACAAGGCTGTGTGACAGTTAACGTCACCGTAAATGTCTGTGGGCTCCCCTGAGCAGCTTGACCCATAGCATCAAGCGCCGAAATTGAGACTTGTGCACTATAGGTACCAGGACTCAGGCCAGCAATATGCGGAGCAATTTGCAGCGTTGCCGTCTGGTTACTATTGGCAAAGGAACCGGACGCAGGAGTAAACTGGAGCCAGGACGGAGCAGAACCCACCGATGCCGCTTGCCAACCTAAAGGCCATTCACAGTTACCGGAAGCGGTCAGTACCATCGATTGTGCTGTGGGATCAGCTTCACCTTGGATGGCGCTGAACGCAAACGCCTGCGACGAAGGAGGTGCCAACGTACAGGGAGGTTGCACCACAAAGGTAACAGTAACTGTTTGCGGACTCCCACCAACAGGGGCATTATTTCCATCGAGACCATTAATCTGGATCTGTCCCACATACGTGCCGGAACTTACATTCGCACCACTGACATTGACCTGCAACTGCCCCGTTTGTCCAGGAGCAACTGTTCCCCCTACAGGAGAAATATTCAGCCAAGAAGAGGCTAACGTATTGACAGAAGTACTCCAGTTTAGTGGACTCCCACCAGTATTGGTAATCGTTACAGGTTGCCCGGGAGAATCCTGTTGCCCCAATGTAAGGCTAGCATTGAGATTGAGAGGCGATGCATCCATAATCGGTGTAGATGGTAATGGCGGAGGCTGAACTACAAGCTGAACTGCTACAGATTGAGTGCTCTGTCGACCTACGGCGATAGCAATATTGCCGAAATATGTACCCGGCTTGAGACCAGAGCTATCCACATTGACAGTCATCACTGCATTCGATATACCATTTAATTCACCACTCGCAGGTGTAATTGTGAGCCAAGATGCTGAAGAGGTAGCTCTCCAGGAAGTCATACCCGAACAACTATCAGTAGCTGCCAGACTCAACGTTTGTGTGCTGGTATCACCCCCGGCTACAGCAGTAAAGGAGAGGCTTCCACTACTCAGAGCAAGGCCACAACTTGGCCGAACCGAGAGGGAGATACCAATTGTTTGCGGACTATTAAGAGCGCTAAAATTCGCTTGCGCATGAAATACTAGCATTTTAGTATATATGCCGGGCAACAGATTACGGCTATACACTCTCAGATTTATAGAGCTAGTTGATTGAGGCATGACAATACCGGATATGACATCTGTACCCAACCAGCTCGTCTGATAGCCAGGATTACTGCCTTGAGTTGATGATAGATTATCTGCTAGCGTCCAGTAGAGCGGCTGCGTGCCAGAATTGCTCACAACAAGAGATTGACCAGCGGGATCTGCCATACCATCCACAGTAGTGAACGGAAGCACAGCAGGAGAAATGGCTAGCACAGCTCCAGGGTTCTGTGGCAATGGCGATACCTTCATTTGTACCGAGACAGATTGCGGTGCTTCTCCATCAGCAGTAATAGAAATTGTGCCCGTGTAGTCTCCCGGGAGTAGATTTGCACGTGAGACTCCAACCATGATCTGCATCGTATCACTAAAAATGCCATTATTAGGGCCGATGGACAACCAGGACTGATCGCTTGTCGCTGTCCATGAGAGGGACTCTCCACCCTCATTCTGCAAAGTCAACTGTTGTAATGTATCGGCTCCCACTATAGCCGAAAAAAGTCAAGAGGCCGTTGGACTAACAAGCAAGCGTGAAGGGTTTGTGGGACCAGCATCCATACGCAGTGTTGCACTTGCAGTATAGTGTGACGTTGTATCTTCGGCATGTAAGGTATGCCAACCAGGCCGCCACACATTGTCAATCGTGATTAAGACCTTCTGCGAACCGTCTGCTTGCACCTTCACCATCGATTGATGCCCAGGAAATACGGGTTCTTCAATATCACGTGTCAGGGATACCTGGGTAGACGGAGAAAAATTACGGATATATAAGGTAAGCGTTTGACCATCATGCACAACATTTGCTGAAAGGGTGAGGGAAGGAGGCAAATTGCTAAGCTGATGAGGCTGAGGAAGACGCAAGGTAGTGAAGAAAACGAGAATGGTATCAAACGTCAAAGCAAAAATCGCTAGGACGACTAAAAAGGTAAAGAGAAGACGCAGACGCTTATGAGTCTGCAAACGTAGCGTATTTGGCGCTATTTCTAGCTCATCAGAAGACGCATCCAGCAGACCTGCAGCTACAGCTCGGCGTATATCATCTTCTTCCTCAAGACGCTTGATTTCCGAACGACTCGGGAAATGACGGGCCTGCAGCGGATCGGTGAGATTCTCCCAGATATCCTGGTCACCTTCGTCATCCATATCTTGTAACCAGGGCCCAAGATCAGGAAGCTTGTTATTGAGTTCAGAATCCGGCAGTGGTTGTGTGCTATAGATGGAATGGGGCAAAGGCATACAACCACGTCGAATATCAGCAGAGATATCATATGAAGGCGTGAAACGAGAAAGACGTGGCGCACGCAGGCCAGGATGCCGCTGCAACTCCTCAGCAGCAATATGCCGGGCAGCATCATTTAACCTACGCAGAGCCAGTTCACCCTGATCACTTTGTGCCGACTCGACTGATTTTTCCATACAATCCACATTCCTCTATGCAACCCAGTGATCATAAAACTCTAACAGTGATTGACATTGATCAGAGAACATTCCAATTAACTCTCTATAGTTGATTATTGCGCAAGCACAGATTCACTCAACATCTCATTTGAATGCAAAAATTGTTTGCGCTACATGGCAGTTGAATTAGTAATTTAGGGCAAGTACGGTCTTTACATTTTTCGTATTCAGCAGAAAAATTGATTTTAGTAGACCTACACTGATAGGACGTGGAAGCAGTACAATTCGTCACTTCAATATTAGATTGGGGGATCAGGAGATTGCAGGGTCTGTGAATGCTGAGAGAAAAACCTCTACTGCTACTCATGTATGATGCATTAGACAATAAAAACGGCAGCTCTTCAAGCATTCACAAGCTCTGCACAGATTGGGGTAGTGGGTTGCACTGGGAGGATGATGTGGTAAAAAACAAGAACCATTGGGCATGCGTCAAACGGACTTGACAGCGTTGTGCTTGCGCAAGGTCAACACTGTCAAGCAGAATCGCCCCTTTTTGACACATGCCTAAATATTCTGTCTTGCCCATAATCTATTCTCCTTTTGGCTGCAGCAACTGCAAAATAAGATCAAGCTTAGCACCTTGCTCAGCCTGTGTAGCCTTGAGAGCTGCAACATCATCCTTGAGAGCTACAACATCATCCTTGAGAGCTGCAACATCATCCTTGAGAGCTGCAACATCATCCTTGGTCGCCATGGCTGCATCAATATGATCAAAGCGCTTCGTGTGGCCTTCGCTAACATTGACGATTTGCCCAAGTACCTCTGTGTGACCGTCTTGCTTTGTCTCAATGGCGGCCAGACGTTGCCCATGTTCCTCAAGAGATCCACGCAGGTCGCTCTGATTTGCTTTGACGACTCTAATATCAGCTCTTGCGCCTTGCATCTCAATCTTGAGTACATTCGTGTCTTCCTGGACTGCATCAAGCCGCTTGTTCATACCTCCCTGATCAATCTCCAGTCGTGTGATCTTGATCGGTTCGGTAATCTGCTCTCTCAGTTGTCTTACTTCTTCTCTAAGGTTTTTCTGCTCTTCTTCAAGGCGTTTAAGGCGGTCCTCTGTGGGTTGGTTCATTGGGTGGTGTCCCTTTCCTAAAATAAATCGACCTGTGAAATTAGTAGTACCTCCTTTGGGAATGTCCCTTCTATCAGAAGGTCTTAGCATTTCCTGCATGAATCGTAATAGCACTCATCTCAACATTCGATGGCTTGATTTTAGCAGGTATCTGGTAGTTGCGCAAGCCTTTTTCTAGCTCGGGGGTGCTGTTGCGCTCGACGCCTTGACTATGTATGTACATCCTGTATATACTGCGGCAAACAGTGGAGGAAACACACCGATGGCACTCCATAAGAAAACATTCGACGACCCCTTCGACAACCTCTCCGACGAGGAATTTGAGGCGGAAATTACCCATGCCATAGAGGAGCGTGCGGAGAAGGGACTCCCGATTGAGAAGGTGGGTGACGCCGTCCCCATTTCACTCAGGATGGACCGATCTGTACTAACACGCATCAAGGCACTGACCAAGGAACGCGGCATCCCGTATCAGCGGCTCATGAAGAGCTGGATCGAGGATGGCCTTGTGGAGACGGAGCGCGAGAAGGCCCCAACGCTCCGTGTGGTCCTCAGCGATGCGGACATCCAGCGCGTGACGACTACTGGCATCGACATCCTCCTCGTTCGTGAGAACGAGGCACCACCTCCCCGTGCTATGGGAGAGTGAACCCGCTGGTCGATGCAGGGTGAAACCTGAGAGAGGCTGAATGCTAACACCTATTGTGACCGCCACTTCGCCCCTGATGTGAAGTAGGCGGTCAGGGGTAATACACTGACCGCCTACTTCAAACTCGTGCTATTGCTAACGCAGCATGGCCCCAAACTGTTCGTTCAGAGCACGAATAATGCGCTCTTGGAGCGTATTAGCCTCTGCATCGGTCAGAGTACGATCCTGAGCCTGATAGACAAGCGCATAGGTCAGATTCTTCTTGCCAGCCGGAACTGGCTCACCAGTGTAAACATCGAAGAGGGCCACGGAGCGTAACAACTCTCCACCGTTCTGTTCAATGACATCCTGGACATCTTGTGCAGGAATTTGCTGATCTACCACCAATGCCAGATCACGCGTCAACTCCTGGTGACGGGAGATTGGCTGATAGCTCAGTCTGGCAGGTACAGCCTCATACAACCGTTCCAAGTCGAGTTCACATAGGTAGGCTCGGTGCGGCAAATCATAACGCTGCT
>Ga0193728_1001519_pt1 | contig 11841 bp, 12 predicted proteins | sample U1c1metaG_FD_143037 | JGI IMG/M metagenome (GOLD analysis project Ga0193728, IMG submission 143037) | Soil microbial communities from a riparian zone of the East river system, Colorado, United States - U1c1 | ecosystem: Environmental > Terrestrial > Soil > Riparian zone | place: USA: East River...
TGAGGACGCGCCGGCCGCGTCCGCCGTCGGCATCTCGGTCTACCGTCAGCGGCTCGTCGCGTTCGTCGTCTCCGGCGTGCTCGCCGGGCTTGCGGGCGGGCTCTACGTCCACCTGCTGCCGCTCAACACCGAGTCGCTCTACCTCGACCTCACGTTCTTGACGCTCGCGATGCTCGTCGTCGGCGGGTCGACGAGCCTGTGGGGCGCGGTCGTCGGCGCGCTCGCCGTGAGCGCTCTCGATTCCTTCCTCGCCCAGGCGGAGAACGGCGTCGGCATCGCAGGTGGCACACTCGACCTTCCCGCCGGCACGCGTCTCGTCGTCGTCGGCGTGCTGATGGCGCTCGTGCTCATCCTGCGTCCGTCCGGGCTTACGGGCGGGCGCGAGGTCAGCCTGCCACGGTGGCGCCGATGAGGAAGGTTCTCGTCGCCGGCGCCGGCACGATCGGCAGCCTGCTCGCCGCGCATCTTGCGCGCGTCGCCGACGTCTCGGTGCTGACGCGTCGCGACGAACACGCCCGCGCGCTGAACGAGCACGGGCTCACGGTCACCGGCCGCGCCGAGTTCACCGCCGCCGTGACCGCCGCCGCGGATCCGTCGCAGCTTCCCGAGCCGCATCTCGTCATCGTCGCCTGCAAGGGCAGCGACCTCGAATCGCTCGCGCAGCGCCTCGAAGGCCATTATCCGGAGGCCACGCTGATGACCGTGCAGAACGGGCTCGGAGCCGAGGCCGTCGCAGGCGCGCACGGCGCTTGGCCGCTGCTCTCCGCCGTGACCTTCATGAGCGGCACGCGCGAGAGCGACACGCGCGTCGAGTACGTGCTCGACACGGAGACCTGGATCGGCCCATATCGCGACACGACACCCGACGACGCGCGGAAGGTTGCCGACCTGATCGCCTCCTCGGGCCTGAAGGCCCAGGCGTTCGACGATCTGCGCCCCGCGCAGTGGTCGAAGCTCATTTTCAACGCCACGGTGAACGCCGTCGCCGCCCTCACCGGCCTCCCGCACGAGCCGCGCTTCGCCGCGACCGCGGAGACGAGCGATCTCGGCAATCTCGTGCGCGACCTGATGGACGAGGGCAAAGCGGTTGCAGCCGCCGCAGGCGTCGAGCTATTCGAAGACCCGTGGGAGATGAACCTGCTCGCCACGCAGCGCGGGCACAGGCACTCTCCGTCGATGCTCGAAGACGTCAAGGCGCACCGAACCACCGAGATCGAGTTGATCACAGGCTCGCTCGTCCGCGAAGCGGAGAGGGCCGGCGCCCCCGCACCGCTGCATACGGCGATGTACGCGCTCGTCAAGGCGAAGGAGGCAAGTTACTCGTGAAGATCTGCATCGTCGGCAGTGGAGCCGTCGGCTCGCTGTTCGCCGCGAATCTCGCACAACTCGACGACGTCGAGGTGTGGGCGTTCGACGCGTCGCAGGAGCACGTCGACGCCATCAACGCGCACGGGCTGCGCCTCTCCGGCGCCGGTGACGTGCTCGGCCATCCACGCGCGACGACAGATCCGCAGGAGCTTCCCCCCTGCGACTTCGGAATCGTCGCGACGAAGGCGATGCACACAGAGGCCGCCATCCGCGCCACCGCGCACGTGTTCGCGAGCGGCTCCGTCGCAACGGTGCAGAACGGCCTCGGCAATGAGCAGGTGCTCGCGGCCCACGTGGAGCGCGTGATCCGCGGCACCACGTTCCCCGCGGGGAAGATCGTCGAGCCCGGCCACGTGCAATGGGACGTGAAGGGCGACACGACGCTCGGACCATTCGAAGACCAGCCGGCTCCGTTCGCCGAGGTACAACGCCTCGCCGACGCCTGCACCCGCGCAGGCATGCCCACGCACGCGGTCGAGGACGCGCGCGGGCCGCAGTGGCGCAAGGTGATCTTCAACGCGTCGACGAATCCGATCGGCGCGCTGACCGGCCTGACCCACGGCCGCGTCTGCGAGCGCCCGGATCTGCGCGCGCTCGTCTCCGGACTCGTCAACGAGGGAAAGGCAGTGGCAATCGCGCAGGGGATCCAGCTCGACTCCGATCCCGAGGTGCTGATCGATCACGCAGCGAAGCCCGAGGTCGCATACGGGCACAAGGCCTCGATGCTGCAGGACGTCGAGGCGCGCAGGACGACGGAGATCGACTATCTGAACGGCGGTATCGTCCGCTTCGGGCTCGAGCACGGTGTGCCGACGCCGCTGAACGAAGCGATCTGGGCACTCGTGAAAGGGGTTGAGCACTCGTGGCAGCAGTAACCGAACCGAGCTATACCGGTCTTCCGGCCGACGAGATCGAGCGGCGGTACAAGCTCATTCGCGACGCGGCCGCGCGCGACGGCTTCGATGCCGTGCTCGTCTGCGGCAACGAGTACACCGGCTTCGAAGGAGCTGTGACCTATCTCAGCGGTTTCAGGATCGTGCACCGCTACGCGTACGTGCTGCTGCCGGTCGACGGTGATCCGTCGATCGTCTTCCCCACGGAGGCGCGCTATGTCGGCGAGCACGGCACGTCGTGGATCGATGAGCAGGTGTTCGTCGACCGCCCGGGCGAGTGGATCGCAGATCGCGTGCGCGGCAAGCGCGTCGCCGTGTACGGACTCGACTACGTGATGATGGTGCGCGACTACACCGCGATCGGCGACGCGGCCGAGCTCGTTGTCTGGGACGTCTCCTTCGACCACGCACGCATGGTGAAGTCGGAGCTCGAGCTCGAGTCGGTTCGCGACAGCGTGCGCATCAACACGGAGGGCTTCTGGGTCTTCCTCGAGCACTTCGCCGTCGGCAAGACCGAGCGTGAGGTATTGGCGCCATGCGAGGAGTACTTCGTCGACCAGGGCTGCGGCCGTTGGACGATGGACATGGTGCTCGACGGGCCGAACGGTGCCGCGCTGCCGGAGTTCAAGATCGCCGGCTCGCGCGTCTTCGGGGCGACCTACTGCGTGCTGCCGTCGCTCGAGGTCGCGGGCCCCGGCGGTCACTGGGTCGAGGTCTCGCGCGCGATCTGCCCCGGTGAGCCGAGCGACGACACGAAGCGGATGCTCGACGCGTACGAGGAGTACTACGCGGCGGCTCCCGCCGCGCTCACGCCCGGGCGCACCGCGCACGACGCGCATCGCGCAGTCTCCAAGGGCTTCCTCGACCGCGGGTTCCACCTCGGCCACGTCACGGGCCATTCGATCGGCATGACGATGATCGAGTTCCCGAAGATCGGTGAGGGAGTCGAGATCGAGCTCGAGGCCGGGATGGTGCTCTCGATGCACCCGCACGCCATCTCGGCCGACGGGCAGGCGTGCCTCTACATGCAGGACACCTGGCTCGTCACCGCCGGCGGCGGCGTTCCGCTCGCGGGCCTGCCGATGAAGATCTACGACGGCACCGAGTCGCGCGGCTAGGGTCCAGCGATGGCGAAAACGGAATCAGACGAGTTCGCGCCGATCCTGCCCGGCCCCGCGCCGAGCGACTACGAGCGCTACCTCCGCACCGACGAGCTGCTCGCGCTCCAGAAGGGCCCGGACGAGTGGGCGCACCGCGACGAGCTCCTCTTCCAGACGGTACACCAGTCGTCGGAGCTCTGGCTCAAGCACGCCTGGGTCGAGGCCGAAGAGGCGACGCGGCTCGTCGAGGCGCGCGACCTCGCGGCAGCGAACCGCCTGCTGCGGCGCTCGAACGCATGCTTGAAGTACGTCGAGGGCTTCCTCGAGCATCTCGAGCTGATGTCGCCGTGGGAGTACCAGGAGGTGCGCCGCGTGCTCGGGCACGGCTCGGGCTTCGACTCGCCCGGCTTCCGTGAGATCCGCCGCGTGTCTGTCCCGCTCTACGCCGCGTTCGACAGCGCGCGCAAGGAGAGCGGGCTGTCGCTGCTCGACGTGTACGTGCACGGCCGCGACCACGAAGAGCTCTATCAGCTCGCTGAGCTCCTTACCGAATGGGACGAGCGCGTCGGCCTCTGGCGCTACCGCCACTTCAAGGTCGTTGCACGGATCATCGGCGAGGACGTCGTCGGAACGCAGGGGACACCCGTCGAGCTGCTCGCCGGACTGATCAAGAACAAGATGTTCCCGGATCTCTGGCGCGTGCGGACCGATCTGACAGAGCTCGCGAAACAATCCGACTGAGCTTGTGATCTCTCTCGACGAGATTCGCCGCGCGCAGTCGCGCATCGAGGACGTGGTCATGCGCACGCCGCTCGTGCGGCTCGAGATCGACGCGCCGTGTGAGATCTGGTTGAAGCTCGAGTGCCTGCAGCCGATCGGATCGTTCAAGCTCCGCGGTGCATTGTCCGCCGTCCGCGCGGCCGCGTCGTCGGAGCTGGCGGACGGCGTCGTCACCGCAAGCGCCGGCAACATGGCGCAGGGTGTCGCCTGGGCCGCGCGCGAAGCGGGAGTGCGTGCGCGAATCATCGCGCCCGATGCGGCGCCGCGCGCGAAGCTCGACGCGGTCGAGCGGCTTGGCGGCGAGATCATCTCCGTGCCGCACGAGGTGTGGTGGCAGACGATGGTCGACCGGCGCTACGAAGGAGTCGACGGCTTGTTCGTGCATCCGGTCGAGGACGACGCGGTGATGGCCGGCAACGGCACGATCGGCCTCGAGCTCGTCGAGGATCTACCGGATCTCGATGCCGTGGTCGTGCCCTGGGGCGGCGGCGGCCTGACGACCGGAATCGCGAGCGCCGTGAAGGCTCTGCGACCGGGCGTCCGCGTGATCACCGCGGAGCCGGCGACGGCCGCGCCGCTCGCGGCGTCGCTCCCAGCCGGTCAGCCGACCGAGATCGAGTTCCAGCCGTCGTTCGTCGACGGCGCCGGCGGCCGTGCGCTGCTGCCGACGATGTGGGATCACGCACGCGAGCTCGTCGACACGGCGTCTGCCGTGCCGCTCGACGAGGTCGCCCTCGCCATGGGCCTGCTCGCCTCACGCGCGCGCATCGTCGCCGAGGGCGCAGGCGCGCTCGCCCTCGCTGCCGCCTTGCGCGGCGACGCCGGCGAAGGCAAGGTAGTCTGCATCGTGAGCGGCGGCAACATCGACGCCGCAGTGCTGGCCCGCGTGCTTGCGGGCGACGTTCCTTAGAGGCTTGATGTGAATCGCACGCACGCACGGATGGTGCACCAGACGCGGCGCGCTTCGCCCGTCTCCGGCTTGAACGTAGTACCGCTATGCCCTGCGCCGGAGCCGGACGAATCGCTTGGTCTGGAGCATCCCCGCGCGCACGCCCGATCCACATCAAACCTCTAGAGCGAAGCGAGCTCCGCGACGAAGCCGTCGACTTCGTCCACCGTGTTGTAGTGGATGAAGCCGACCCGTACCGCGTCCTTCGGATACGGGAGCTTTTCGCGCAACCCGAGCGAGTACCAGCTGTCGTGTGCCCACACGCCGTAGCCGCGGTCGGCCATGGTGGTCGCGACGGTTGCCGCCTCGACGCCGTCGACGTTGAGCAGGAACGTCGGCACGCGGCCCTCCATCGTCTGGAGCCCGTACACCGTGACGTTCTCGGGAAGCGTCTCGAGGAAGCGCGCGCCGAGCTCGCGTTCGTACGCCTTCACCACGTCCAGGCCGCCGATCGACTCGAGGTACGCGATCGTCGCGGAAAAGCCCGCGAGCAGCTCGTACGGCGCCGTGCCGGTCTCGAATTTCCGGCCGACCGGCGTCGAGCCCGCCGGGCGCGCCTTGTACGGCCGCCACGACTCGAGCAGCTCGTGCCGTCCGTATGCCAGCCCGAGATGTGGGCCGCAGAACTTGTACGGCGAGCAGAGGAACACGTCGCAGCCGATTGCCTGCACGTCCACGGGCTCGTGTGCCGCGTAATGCACCGCGTCGATCCACGACAGAGCGCCTGCCTCGCGCGCGAGCTCGGCGACGCGCGTCGCGTCGGTAATCGACCCAACGGCGTTCGACGCATAGACGCAGGCGACGACGCGGGTGCGATCGTCGAGCTTCCGCTCGAGATCGTCGAGGTCGAGGCGCAGGTCGTCGGTCACGTCGATCCACTCGACCTCGAACCCGCGGTCGGCCGCGAGCTCGACCCACGGTGCGACGCCGCCGTCGTGGTCGAGGCGGCTGACGAGGATCTTGTCGCCTTCCTTCCAGTCGCGCGACGCTGTGCGGCTGAGCATGAAGTCGAGCGTCGTCATGTTCGTGCCGAAGATCACGTCGTCGGCGGAACAGCCGAGGAAGCGGCCCGCATCGGCGCGCGCAGTGTTCAGGATCGCCTCCACGCGCTTGCCGGTCTCATACGGCGCGCCGAGGTTGGCGCTCGCCTCGCGGAGCGCGCGTGCGATCGCATCGCCGACCTCGTCGGGGACTTGTGACCCGCCCGGCGCGTCGAGGAACGCGAAGCCGCCCTGCAGCGACGAGAACCTGCGACGGGCAGCCTGAACGTCGAGTACGGTCGTGTTCATGGAGCGAGCGTACCTGGGTGGAACCGGCATTCGCATCTCGAGGATCATCCTGGGCTGCGGCAACTTCGGCGGCATCGGATCGTCGCCGGCGTTCTTCGGCCATGGCGAGAGCCGAGGGGAGGCGTTCGCGATCATGGACGCCGCCTGGGAGGCCGGAATCACGACGTTCGACACCGCCGATGCGTACGGCGGCGGCCGCAGCGAGTCGTGGATCGGCGAGTGGCTCCGCAGCAAGGGGAGTGGCGTGCGCGACGAGATCGTACTCTCCACCAAGACGTTCAACCCGATGGACGAGGGAGAGGATTTCGGCCTTGCGCCCCCACGTGTGAAGCGACAGCTCGAGTCGAGCCTCGAGCGCCTCGGAGTCGAGCATGTGCAGATGTATCTGACGCATGAGCCCGACCCCGACGTGCCGATCGCGGAGACGCTCGGCGCGCTCCACGAGCTCGTGCGCGAAGGGAAGGTCAGCGCGATCGGCGCCAGCAATGTCGACGGCGCACAAATGCGCGAGGCGCTCGACGTCGCGTCCGGCACCCGATTCGAGTGGGTACAGAACTCCTACTCGCTGCTCGACCGGGAGGCGGAGCGCGAGGTGCTGCCCCTCTGCGCGGAGGAGCGTCTCGGCTTTACGCCTTTCAGCCCGCTCGCCGGGGGCTGGCTCACGGGCAAGTACGCGCGCGGCGCCGAGGCGCCTCCGGGCTCGCGGATGAGCCAGCGGCCCGAGCCGTACGCGAGCTTCGTCGAGAACGACGCCGTCTGGCGAGGGCTCCACGGGCTCGCCGCGGTTGCCGCCGATCGCGGGACGAGCCAGGCGGCGCTCGCCCTGGCGTGGCTCCTGGCCGATCCGAGGGTGACGGCGGTCGTCGTCGGCCCGCGGCGGCCAGAGCATCTCGAGCCGGCACTCAGCGCGCTCGAGCGGCCTGCGAGGGCTGCGGAGCGCGACGAGCTCTCGCGTCTCTTCGCAGGCTGAGGGGCGCTAGGCGGAGAGCTGGAACCGCTCGTGCAGCACCTGCACGGCGCGGTCGAGATCTTCGGCGCGCACGACGCACGAGATGCGGATCGACGACGTCGAGATGATCTCGATGTTGATGCTCGCATCGGCAAGCGCTTCGAACATGTCGGCGGCGACGCCGGGATTGCTGCGCATTCCGGCTCCAACGAGCGAGACCTTGCCGACGTTCGCGTCCGTGATGTGTCCTTGCGCATCGACCTGCTTTGCGATCACGTCGAGCACGGGCTCCGCCGTCGCCAGATCGGCCTGCGGCAGCGTGAACGAGATGTCGGTGTGACCTTCCGCCGAGACGTTCTGGACGATCATGTCGATGTGGATGCCCGCATCGGCGAGAGGGCGGAAGACGCGTCCGGCGATTCCCGGCTTGTCGGGCACACGCAAGATCGTCACTTTCGCCTCGCTCTTGTCGCTCGCGATGCCCGAGATGATCGCCTGCTCCAACACGTCCTCCTCCTTCACGATCCTGGTGCCGTCGCCGTCGTGGAACGACGACCGAACATGGATGGCGACGTCGTGCGTTCGAGCGTACTCGACGGAGCGAAGCGCGAGCACCTTCGCCCCTGACGCCGCGAGGTCGAGCATCTCCTCGTAGGTGACCGCGTCGAGCTTGCGCGCCGACGGCACGACGCGCGGGTCGGCCGTGAAGACGCCGTCGACGTCGGTGTAGATCTCGCAGACGTCGGCGTGCAACCCGGCGGCGATCGCGACGGCCGTCGTGTCGGAGCCGCCGCGGCCGAGCGTCGTGATGTCGCTCGTCGACGAGACGCCCTGGAAGCCGGCGACGACGACGATCCTGCCGCCCTCCAGCGCCTCGAGCACCCGCTGCATGCGCAGCTCGACAATGCGCGCCTTGCCGTGACTCGTATCGGTGACGATCCCAGCCTGGGAGCCGGTCAGGGAGACCGCGTCGTGCCCGAGCTCGATGATCGCCATGGAAAGCAGCGCGCTCGAGATCCGCTCGCCGGCGGTGAGCAGCATGTCCTGCTCTCGCGGATGCGGATTGGGGGAGACCTGCTGTGCGAGCTCCAGCAGGCTGTCGGTCATCGCGCCCATCGCGGAGACCACGACACAGACGCCGTTACCGGCATCGGCGGTCGCGACCACACGTCGCGCGACACGCTTGATGCGCTCGGGATCGGCGACCGAGGTGCCGCCGTACTTCTGGACGACGAGGCTCATGCTGTGAGGCTAGCCCGCGTAGCGGTTCGCCGGCCGTCCGGCGACGCCGGGCCGGAACACGAAGAGGGCGCCCGCGTGCGGTTGCGCGCGGAGCTCAGCGTCGGAAAGCCCCTTGCTCGCCGACGTCACGTAGAGGTCGCCGAGGTCGTCGCCGCCGAACGCGCAGCTCGTCACGCGCGACACCGGCAGGTCGACGACGCGCTCGAGGGTGCCGTCGGGCCGGTAACGGCGCAGTGCCCAGCCGTCCCATAGCGCGAGCCAGACGTGGCCTTCGGCGTCGACCGTCAGGCCGTCGGGCGCACCGTCCACGGGGTCGATCTCTGCGAACGCGCGGCGGTCGGAGATCGATCCTGTTGTCACGTCGAACGCGAAGACGTCGATGCGTTGCGCGGTGCTGTCGACGTAGTACATCTGCGTGCCGTCGAGGCTCCAGTCGATGCCATTCGAGATCGAGACCGGCGCGAGCATCGGCGTCATGCCGTGGCCGTCGGACTGGTAGAGCGTCCCGCCTCCCGGCGACTCCTCGAGCGCCATCGTCCCGATCCAGAACCGTCCCGCGGCGTCGACCGCCCCGTCGTTGAAGCGCACGCCTTCGGCATCGCCGATGGCCGCGACCACCGATCCGTCGAGCACGAGCTGCGTGCCGGCGCCGAGGAGGAGACCTCCCTCGGCCGTGAGCGCGACGGCACCCACGGTGCCGTCGACGTGCACGACCGTCGTCGCGTCACCTGTTGCCGGGTCGAACCGGAGAACGTCGCCCTGCGTGATGTCGACGACGTAGAGGCAGCCGTTGCGCTCGTCCCACACGGGCGACTCGCCGAGCGCGAGGTGCGCGTCGATGACGACCTCCGGGATCAGAGCGCGTATGCCCGCTGCTTCGCCTCGCGCGCGTCGAGGCGTGCGAGGTAGTCGTGCAGGACCTGAATTTCAGGCAAGAGGTCGTACGTGCGCGCGCTGTCGAGCACGCCGCCCGTGACGACGTCGGCGATCGAGAACGTGTCGTCGACGAGGTACTCGTTGCCGTCGAGTGCGTCGGCCAGCACTGCCATCGCCTTGTCGCGGCGCGCAGCGGCCTTCCCGGTGGCTTCGGCGTCGGTTCCCTCGCGCGCAGTGTAGTAGCGGAGCATCGACGGCTCGACCTCGGTCATCGCGAAGAACGACCACTGGTAGACCTGCCCGCGCGCGTACGTCCCCGGCGCGGGGATCAGCCCGGCCTCCGGATGCAGGTCGGCGATGTGCAGGCAGATCGCCGCCGACTCGATGAGCGATCCGTCGTCACCCTCGAAGACGGGAACACGTCCGAGCGGATGGCGCGAACGGTGCTCGTCGAGCAGCCCGTTCTCCTTCGTCATGACGACGTATTCGTACGGCGCGCCGGCTTCCTCGAGCGCCCAGCGGACACGTGGCGGACGACCGGCGCCCTGGCGTTGGAAGAGGCGGTGCACGCGCGTCAGGATACGGGGATGGGTTACGCGAGTGCGCGGGAGATCGCGGCGAGGTGCTCGGGCGTCGAGCCGCAGCAGCCGCCGACGATGCGCGCGCCCCGGTCGACGTAGGCGCGGACGTGCTCCGCGAGCATTGCCGGGTCGGCGTCGTACACGACCGTGTCGCCGACGATGCGGGGGATGCCGGCGTTCGGCTTGATCCACAGTGGGAGGCCGGGCGCGGCCTCGATGAGCTCGGCGACGACCGTGTCGGTGTCCTCGAGCGAGCGGCCGCAGTTCGCGCCGACGGCCGCCAGCCCGAGCGGCTCGACGGCCTCGACGACCTGCGCAGGGCTCAGGCCCATCATCGTGTGTGTGCCCTGGTCGAAGCTGAACGAGAGGACGAGCGGAAGGTCGCTCGCGCTCTGCGCGCCCTCGACGGCCCACAGCCCTTCCTCGAGCGCGAAGAACGTCTCGAGCACGAGCAGGTCGACTCCGCCGTCCGCGAGCGCAGCCGCCTGCTCGGCGTACGCCGTCACGCAGGCGTCGCGCGTCAGCAGTCCGTACGGCTCGACGAGCTGGCCGGTCGGGCCCATCGAGCCGGCGACGAGCCGGTCGGCGCCGGCTGCCTCTCGCGCAAGCTCCGCCGCGCGCATGTTCACCTCGCGCGTGCGGCCGGCGAGCGGGCCGTCCGCGAGACGCGGCGTCGTCGCGCCGAAGGTGCACGTGAGGACGAGATCGGAGCCGGCGTCGAAGAAGCGCCGGTGCAGCCCGCGCACGTTGTCGGGCGCGTCGAAGACCCACTCCTCGGGCGCGACACCTGGTTCGATGCCCATGTTCTGGTAGTTCGTCCCCGTTGCGCCGTCCGCGACGAGCACGGATTTCTGGGCGAGCAGATCGAGGAACGACGGCATCCGCAGAGGGTACGTGTCGCGTGATACCGCACGACTCGCTACCGTGCCGCCGTGGCGACGAACGAGAAGCCCCAGGTCGACATCCCGTCGACCGAGCCGCCCGTCGAGCTCGTGGTCGAGGACCTCGTGGTCGGCGACGGTGACGAGGCGACACCCGGACAGCAGGTCGACGTGCACTACGTCGGCGTCGCCTGGTCGACGGGCGAGCAGTTCGATGCGTCGTGGGACCGCGGCAGCCCGTTCGGCTTCGGGCTGGGCCAGAGTCAGGTGATCCGCGGCTGGGACGATGGTGTTGCCGGCATGAAAGTCGGCGGCCGCCGCAGGTTGACGATTCCGCCGGACCTCGCGTACGGCGAGCGCGGTGCGGGCGGCGTGATCGGCCCGGGCGAGACGCTCGTCTTCGTGGTCGACCTGCTCGGCGTGCGCTAAAGCCGAGCGCGCGAGCCGGTCGCCGGCTGGAAGCACCCTTGCCGGGTAGGCTCGCTGGGGAAGAACGTGCCGAGCGCTCTCGACCTTCTCCTGCCGAGCATCGACGGACCAGCCGTCGCGTTGGGCGCGCTCCTGAAAGATCGCGAGCGGCTCGTGCTGGTCTTCGCCCACTCCGACTGCCCGACCTCGACGCTCGCATTGCGACGCTTGTCCCAGCTCGGCGCCCACGCCGAGCTCGTGTGCGTCGCGGAGGAGCCGCCGGAGCAGGCGGCGCGACTCGCCCGCCGTACAGGCGTCGTCTTTCCGATGCTCGCAGAGCCGGAGCCGTTCGAGCTCTCGCGCGCGCTCGATGTGAGAACGGTGCCGACCGCCGTTGTGGTCATCCGCGACGGGACGGCAGGCGAGACCATCGTCGGTTGGGACGCCGACGCGTACGAGCGCCTGCTGTCGGTGGCGCTTGGCGACGAAGCTCCGCGAAACAAGCCCGGCTGTGGTGCACGCTGG
>Ga0193728_1001520_pt1 | contig 11841 bp, 12 predicted proteins | sample U1c1metaG_FD_143037 | JGI IMG/M metagenome (GOLD analysis project Ga0193728, IMG submission 143037) | Soil microbial communities from a riparian zone of the East river system, Colorado, United States - U1c1 | ecosystem: Environmental > Terrestrial > Soil > Riparian zone | place: USA: East River...
CAGGATCCGCATGATCTCAAGGGTGCGGCGGTACCGGGGTGCTGACTCAAGCTGCTCCCCCGGCAGGTCGGAGGAGATGATGTTGATCGTCAGCCGGCCGCCCAGCATCTCGTCGATCGTCGCGAGCTGGCGCGCCAGCTGCGGCGGCCACATCTCCCCCATGCGGACCGCGGTGAGCAGCTGCATCCGCCGCAGGTGCGGGGCCATGCCCGCCGCGAACGCCACCGAGTCGATCCCGGTGCTGTAGTTCGACGGCAGCAGCATGTTGTCGAAGCCCGCCTCCTCGGCCCGCAGGGCAATGGTGCGGACGTGCTCCCAGCTGGACCTCAGCGCCGGGTCAGGCACCCCGAGGAACTCGTAGTCCTCGTCGCACAGCGGAGCGAACCAGGAAATCTCGCAGCCCACAGGACCTGCCTCCAGCGTCTCAGCCGCCAGGCCACCTCCGGCCCGCAGCTTAATCCCAGTGACCTATTCTCGCGCAGCACTGGTCCGCTTAGCGGGTGACGTGGCGCGCCGGGCTCCGCGGAGGGTCAGCTGCCGACCGGGCCGACGGCAGAGATCTCGTACTGCTGCACCTCGGCTTCCCGCACCTCGATGCCGTCTGGCCGGCGCACTCCCTGGCGCAGGGCGGCCAGGTGATCGGCCAGAGCCGCCTTGCTCTCCCACCGCTCAAAGAGGAGGACCCGGCTGGGGTCCAGCGGGTCGGGGCTGAAGGCGTACGTGATGCAGCCGGCCTCCGACCGTGACGTCCACATGACGTCCGCGCGGCTGCGCAGGAACTCGTCCCGCCGGTCGGGATCGACGACGAAATGCCCGGCAACGATGATCACTTCGATGATCCTCCAGCTTCCCGGGCCGCACCGCCCGCTGCCCGGGTCCGGTCAGTCAAAGGTCGGGCTGCGGTCCCTGGACCGCTTGAGCTCGAAGAATCCGTCTGCCTCGGTGACGAGCGCGACGCCGTCCCATAGCCGTCCGGCTGCCTCGCCCCGAGGGATCGGCGTGATGACCGGGCCGAAGATGGCATTGCCGCGGATACGGATGACGGGCGTGCCCACGTCCGTCCCGACGGTGTCGAAGGCCTCGTGATGAGAGCTCTTAATCGCATCGTCGAACTCGGTGCTGTCCGCGGCGGCCGCCAGGGAAGCCGGCAGTCCGACCTCAGCCAGCGCTTCCGGGATCACCGTCGGGTCGCCTCGGCGGCCCTGGTTGTGCAGCCTCGTGCCCAGGGCGGTGTACATCGGGCCGAGGACGCCAGGGCCGGCCTCGGCAGCGGCGGCCGCGACCACGCGGATCGGGCCCCACGCCTTGCCCATCCGCTCCAGGTACTCCGGAGTCAGGCCCTTGCCCTCGTGCTGGATCAGGTTCAGGTACGCCAGCGACATGATCCGCCAGTCGACCCGCACCGGCCGCACCTTCTCCACCTCCAGCACCCAGCGAGAAGTGATCCAGGCCCATGGGCACAGCGGATCGAACCAGAACTGCATTTCTTCATGAGCCTCTGCCAACGACGTCATGATCGCCCGCAACAGGCCGGAACGCGCGCGTATTCCCGCCGGGCGCAGACGTTCCCGCGCCCGGCGGCGCGCGCGGCGGCCTGGCCTGGCCGGTCCGGGCAGCGGAGGGCGCCGCTCCCCTCGGCGGGAACGCCATCCAGGCTGACAGCCTCCGCCACGAAGGTGACCGCCCGGAGCGGCCACGTTCTGTATGGCAGGGCGGTCAGTGCGCGGGAGTGTCGCCGGCTGGCTTGCGGAGAACGGCGGGGACCAGCGCCGCCGCGAGGGCCGCTGAGGCCGCCGCCCCGACCGCACCGACGGCACAGGCGCGGGCGGAAGGGCAGGAGGCATGAATGACGCCCCCCGGCGGGGGCACACTGGCTGACATGCGCTCACGACATACGGCGCTGGCCGGGGCCGTGGCCGCGATCGTGATCCTGGCGGTATACGCCTGTACCGGGACCGGCCCGGCATCGCCGACCGCGCCGGCGTCGCGGTCGGTCTCGTCCGCGGCGGCGCCCGCATCCTCGGGCGCGGCGGCTGGCACCGCCGACTGGCCGACCTACCACGGGACGATGAGCCGGGCGGGCGTGTCGACGACCATGCCGCAGGCCAGCGGGGCGCCTAAGCTCATCCAGTCGCTCAAGCTGGACGGCCAGGTCTATGCATCCCCGATCGTCGTCCGCGGGCTGACGATCGTCGCGACCGAGCAGGACACCGTGTACGCGTTCGATCAGTCGTACCGGCAGGTATGGAAGCGCAGTCTCGGATCGCCGTCGCCCGCGGAGCAGCGGCAGTGCGGCAACATCAATCCGCTCGGCATCACCGGCACGCCGGTCTACGACGCTGCGACGAACCACGTGTTCCTCGTGGCCGAGCATGGCGGATCGGTGCGCCATGAGCTGTATGCCCTGGATGTCGCATCCGGGCGCGTGGCGTGGAGCAAGAGCGTCGACCTGCCCGGTGTGAGCGCCCGGGACATGCAGCAGCGCGGCGCGCTCGCGATCGCGGAGAACCGGGTCTGGGTGTCCTACGGCGCGCAGGCCGGCGACTGCGGCGACTACAAGGGCCGGGTCGTGGGCGTGCCCCTCGACGGCGGCAGCGATGTCATCTTCTACAGCCCGCCGACCAAGCGGGGCGGCGGCATCTGGAACCCGAACGGTCCCACCGTCAACGCCGCCGGGCACCTGCTGGTCGTGTCCGCGAACGGCGCCGCGTTCCCGGGCGACGCGTACGACCACACGAACTCCGTGCTCGAACTGGACGCGAACGCGAAGGTGGTCGACTCGTTCGCGCCGACCGACTGGGCGGCGAACAATCAGGGCGATGTGGGCCTCGGCTCGCAGGGGGTGGCCCTGATCGGCACGAAGTGGGCGGTGCTCGGCGGCAAGTCCGGCCCGGTGTACGTCCTGAGGCAGGGTGACCTGGGCGGCATTGGCGGTCAGGTCGCCGTGCAGAACATCTGCATGTCATTCGGCGGGGCTGCGGTCGACGGCGATGTCGTCTACCTGCCGTGCACCGACGGCGTCCGCGCGGTCCGGGTCGACGGCTCCGGCCAGCTGCACGTGCTGTGGCACGCGTCCGGCTCGATCACCGGATCGCCTGTCATCGGCGGCGGGCGCATCTGGGCCCTCGACACGAGCGCCGGCGTGCTGCACGCGCTTGATCCGTCCACCGGCCAGAGCCTCGGCCAGGTCGACGTCGGTGTCGCCAACCGGTTCGCGACGCCCGCGCTCTACGGCGCGGACGTGATCGTGCCGACTCTCGCGGGCATCGCCGTCGTGCGCACCTCATAGCGCGGCGCCTCAGCCCGTGAACCTTACCTGGTCGCCGAACCGGGGCTGCCGACGGCGTTTGCTCGCCGCGCGCCCGTGCTTCCCACAACGCGCGATTCGGGTCTCTTGCGATGATCGTCATGAGGGGTAGACCCCGCACGCCGCCGAGAGGAATCGGCCCGCAGGCGCGTGAGTCGTCAGGTTCCGTGGCGGAAGGTGGCCGTGCATCCGCCGTCAACGGTCACGATGGAGCCGGTCATGAAGGACGCGTCGTCAGATGCAAGGAACGTCGCGACGCGGGCCACTTCCTGAGCCTGCGCCTGGCGGCCGATGGGCTGCAGGGCCGCGTTCGCTTCCCGCCGCGCCTGCGCGGCGGCGCGCTCGGCCGGCGGGAGGGATGCCCTTCGGCCGCCCATGTCGGTGTCGATGTACCCAGGGCAGATGGCGTTGACGCGAAGGCCGTCGGGGCTGTAGTCGACGGCCAGCTGCCGGGTGAGGTTGACGATGCCGCCCTTGGAGGCACAGTACGACGGTGCCAGCGGCGCGCCGATGATGCCGTAGGTGGAGGCGATGTTGACCATGGCGCTGTGCGGGCGCTGCAAGAGATGGGGGATCGCCGCCCTGGCACACAGGAAGGTCCCGCGCAGGTTGACGGCAATCGTCCGGTCCCAGGCGTCGATGTCGAGCTCATGGAGGCGATGCGACCCGCCGGAGATGCCGGCGTCGTTGACCAGCACGTCGAGCCGTCCGAAGTCGGCGACGGCGCCGTTGACCAGGGCGGTGACCTGCTCGGCTTCGGCCACGTCGCATGACGTGAAGGACGCCCGGCCGCCTGCGCGCAGGATCTCCTCAGCGGTTCGCTGCCCGTCATCGACGTTCGTGTCGCCGATGGCGACGGTCGCGCCGGCGGCCGCCATGTCGAGGGCGATGGCCCGCCCGATACCTGTGGCCCCCCCGGTCAGGAGCACCACTCTGTCGTTCAGGGAGGGCATGAATCCCCGCCTCCTCGTCCTCTTGGCGATCTTCCTCGCTGGGCAAGCTAGAGAGTAACCAGCACGCCGCCGGCCGGCGGCATCGGGGAGGACAGATGAACCGCGCCCGGCTGGTCGGTGCACGACACGGTCGCGCACCTGATCGGTGCCGAGAGCGCGCTCGCCGGCCAGGCGCCGCCGCCGTCCGGCGCCGACATACGCGGCCTGCCTCACGTGCGCAACGACATCGGCGCGCTGAACGAGCAGTGGGTTCAGGGCCTGCGCGGCGAGAGCAGCGATGCCATGCTCGACCGGTTCCGGGCCATCACCGCCACGCGCCGCGCGGCTCTCGAGACGATGTCGGCGGAGGAGTTCGACGCGCCGTCGTGGACTCCGGCCGGGCCGGGCACCTACGGCCGGTTCATGCGCATCCGGGTGTTCGACTGCTGGATGCACGAGCAGGACGTCCGTGACGCGGTCGGCATGCCCGGTCACGGTCACGGCCCGTGCGCGGCGGTCGCGCTGAGCTGACCGGCCCCGAGCACGTGACCTGGCACGTGCTCGTCGACGGCCGCGCCCGGCTGGTCGACACGCTGCCCGGCCCGCCGGCCGCGGCCGCACCGGACCAAGAGCGGGCGGAGGTCAGTTCCGCTGCGCAGCGCGAGGTCCAGGGCCTCGCGCCACGGGCTCGGCCGGGGTTTACGGCAGTCACTTGCCTTCCGCGGTGCACCGTCACGGCGGGACGGCGCAACGCATGCGACTCCAGCCATCCCTGCAGCAGGTGCCAGGCCGTGGTGTCGCGATCGATGCCATGCACGACGGGCTCACTCTCGCGGATGCCGGTCACCTGCCGGAGCAGGTCGACGTCCACGCCCAGGCCCCCGCCGCCATCGATGGCACGGGCGGGGCTTCGCTCAAAGGCCGCCGCGGACTGCTTATCTGGCTTGTCAAGGCCGCGGCCGCCACTCTGAGGGACGATCCCGACCAAGCTCTGGCCGTGTCGTTAGGGCGGGCTGGGTAATGACCGCCCTGACGAGAGTAATCAGGCACTACGGAGGAGCACCGATGAGGTTGCTAGCACGCCTGCTCGAACCGCAGGCCGTCGCCTATGCGCACTGCGACCTGCCCTGCGGCATCTACGACCCCGCGCAGGCCCGTATCGAGGCCGAGTCGGTCAAGGCGATCGACGAGAAGTTCCGGCAGAACGCGAACCCGGAATTCCGCGTGCGCGCGCTGATCATCAAGGAGCAGCGGTCCGAGCTGGTCAAGCACCACCTGTGGGTGCTGTGGACCGACTACTTCAAGCCGCCGCACTTCGAGAAGTACCCGCAGTTGCACGCCCTGTTCAACGAGGCCACCAAGCTGGCGGGCGGCGGCGGCACCAAGTCCAGTCATGACCCGGCCGTAGCCGACCAGTTGCTGGCGAAGATCGACGAGATCAGCAAGATCTTCTGGGAGACCAGGCAAGGCTGACCGCCGGCCGTCACGTCGCCGCGCACCGGCCGGGATCAGCGCAGTGTTCGCTGGCGCCCAGAATCGCGTGCATCCGCGCCGGGGCCCGCACTGCCGCGCATCCTGACCCCAGGGCTCGCTTGTTGCAGGCCGTCACCTCTCTGTCGCGGAAGTACCGGCAGCGGGTGCGCTGCAGAAGGTTCCCGCCGATCGTGGCCATGTTGCGCAGCTGCGGCGAAGCTCCCGCCAGCAGCGCCTCACCGGGATCTGTTCGGCAACCGTCGGGTAGGCCGCCAGTTCCTCCATCGTGGTCAGCGTCCCGACCACGAGGGCCTCGTCTCGTGGGGTGACCCCGCGCAGCGGCAGACTAGTGATGTCGACCAGCCGCTCCGGCGCGATCACACCGCGTCGGATCCCGCTCTGCCCTCTTCGGGCAGCGCGACCGCCGATATATGTAAAACTCGTCAAGCACCGGCTGACCCGGCCGGGTCTCAGCCCCTGGGGCGCGGGGCTGCTGGCCGGCCGGCGGAGAGCGCGTGTCAGGGTGAGAGGAAGGCCCCCGCCGGCAGAAGGAGACCCTGGCAACAGCGATGCGGGAGGAGAGTACCGGGATGGCGACCGCGCTGCTCGTGCTTGACATGCTGGATGACTTCATCAGCGGCAAGCTGGCCAACCCCGCTGCTGAGCAGGTCATCAAACCGATCGGCGGCCTGGCGGACGCGGCTCGGAGCCGCGACGACTGGCTGGTGGTGTACGGCAGCGACGCGCACCAGGCCGGTGACGTGGAGCTCGCGGTCTTCGGCGAGCATGCCATGGCCGGCAGCCCGGGAGCGCGCGTCGTCGAGGCCTTGACGCCACAGCCCGGCGACATTGTCGTACCCAAGCGCTTCTACTCTGCGTTCACCCAGACGGACCTCGACGCCACCTGCCGGGTGCAAGGCATTGACCGGGTCGTAATGAACGCCCAGCACACCGACTGCTGCTGCCGTCACACCGGCTATGACGCCTTTGCCCGGGGTATCCAGCTGGCCGTGGTAGCCGACGGCACCGCCGTGTACCAGCCCTTCGCCGCCGGTGGCTACCAGCAGGCCCAAAACCGGGCGCTGCAGTACCTCCGCACCTACTACGGCGCTGAGATCACCGACGCCGCCGCGTTGATGTAGCAGACAGCCGGGCGGACAGGCCCGCTACCCGGAGTCGGTGCCTGGGTCGGCGGCGCTGGCCAGGCCCGCGTCAACCGCCTGGTCGATGGTCCAGGCCTGTCCCTCGGCTACGCCGCGATCGAAGGCCACCGGGTCGCCGGCGGCACGGGCGGCTGCCCGCGGCCGGACGCGACCTCGCCCAGCCCGGCGATTCTCGCCCTGCACGGACCTGCCGGATCCGGCATGACCCCGGCGCAGGAACGCGCGGCTGGCCCGCATGGTGACACCGCCTGCTGGGTCAGCACAGGCGCAGCGGCGGAAGGATGAGGCAGGCCGGGCTCGGGGACGGTGCCGACGACGGCGCTGATCCGGGCGGGGCGGACGCCGGCGGCAGAGGCGCGGTCGAGGCCGGCGGCCCGCTGGCGGCCGGCGAGGCGTCCGGGCGGGGCCGCCTGGACGGAGCCAGCGACCGCGTCCGGCCAGGCCGGGCGAGCCGGGTGGTGGCCGCGCTCGATGGCCCGGGTCCCGGCCGTCCCGACGGCTGCGCGGGCGCCGCCGCGGCCGGCGGTCCCTCCGCGGCCGGATGGCGAGCTTTGCGGGCCGGGCGGGAGTTCAGGGTGAGCACGGTGGCCAGCGCGGTCACGGCGACGAGCGCCAGCGCGGCCCCGGCGGCCGCCGCAGTGCGGCGCCGACCCCGCCCGGCCGGCCTGAGCCGGGGCGCCAGGGGCGCCGCCGGGGCCGGGACGGCCGGCCGGACGGCGGCGAGATAGGCGCCCGTGCCGCCGTCGAGAATGAGGGGGGCGATCACGCCGCGCAGCACGGCATCCATTCGGTCCAGGTCGGCGTAGATGGCGCCGCACTGCGCGCAGCCCTCAAGGTGCCGGCTGACCAGGCGCGTGTCACGCCGCGACAGTGCGCGGCGGACATGACCGCCGAGTTTCCCGGCGGCCGGGCGGCACTCCGGGCGAGCGAGTTCGTCGAGGTAGATCCGCACGTACGCCGCGCGCAGGCCGTCCAGCGCCCGGTGGCTGAGGGCCGCGTCTCCGCTCTCCGTTGAGTTGAGCAGCTCCGCGATCCGGGCGGGCGTGGCCTCCTCGAGCCCGCTGTGCCACAGCACGGCGCGCCATCGCTCCGGCAGTGACCGGAGGGCCCGCGCGGTCAGTGACTGGCCGGGGCGGGGAATGGCGTCGTCGGCCAGGGGCTCGCCCAGGTCAGGGACCTCCAGCTCGTCCGTGGTGTCGTCGGGGTCCGGTACCATGGCCCATCACGCTACCATTACCCGATAAATCCCGTTTCGTTCCTCGCCTGAATGACGGCGCGGCCTCGGACCTCTTGCCTGTGCTGTGCAACGTCCGGACGCCCCGCATGAACGCGACGGGTACTCGCGTGACGCGGACGAGGGTGGCGACGCCGATCTGCTGGGCCGAGGTTCACCAGCCCGGTGGCGAGGCCCTGCTCGCCGTCAGGCAGCCCGGAGGTCGCAGCGTTCCGGACCGCCGCTTATGGCGCGTATTGCAGGAGCATTAGCGCGGCGTCGTCGTCGAGCCGGCGGCCTACGTGCCGCAGGACGTCGCGGTTGAGCCGCCGCAGTGTCTCACCGGGGTCGTCTCGGAGCTGCCCGGGCAGCCGTTCGGCCAGTGGATAGAAGTTCCCGGCCTGGTCTCGTGCCTCGATCACGCCGTCGGTGTACAGCAGTATCCGGTCGCCCGGCCGCAGCCGCAGTTGCAGCACCGGCGGGCGGACCTGGTCTGGCGGCAGGATGCCCAGGGGAGGTACTCGCCTGGGCGGATCCAGCACGCGCAGGGGCTCGGTGTTCCGCAGCAGCAGCGGGCTGGGGTGCCCGCAGTTGACTACCTCGGCGATCGCGTCGCGGCCTACCCCTATCAGCACGGCCGTGACGAACTGCTCGCCATCGAGGCCGGGCGCGCGGTCGAGAGGATCCGCCAGCCGTCTTGCCAGCCGTCTTGCCAGCCGATCGAGAGCGGGTTCCTCGTGAGCGGCCTCACGGAACGCGCCAAGCATGACCGCCGCGGTCTCGACCGCCCCTAGGCCCTTGCCCTGGACATCGCCGACAATGGCCCGTACTCCGTAGCGGGTCTGCAGCACCTCGTAAAGGTCCCCGCCGACCCTGGCGTAGGCGTGCGAGGCCGTGTAGTGCACCGCTGCCCGCATCGGACCGATCTGGCCGGGGATGGGGCGAACGAGCACGCGCTGGACCACCTCGGCGACCATGCGGGTCTGCGTGAGCGCCCGGTCCTTACGCTCCCGGAGACTCACGGCGAGGGAGCTGAGGCCGGCGACGACAGTGATGGCCCCGGCCCGCGTGGTGGCTCTGCTGTCCGCGAAGGACTGCCCGTCGTACTTGGTGGTGAGCACATAGCTGACGATCAGGGTGGCCCCTCCCACGGCCAGGGGGTACCAGGCGCGCCGGGTGACCGCAGCGGCAAGTGCGGGGATGGCAGTGAGCGCGGGCTTGATCCCGGGAACAAGGCCCATGCCCAGCGAGTACACGCAAAGGAGGGCGATGACGGGCAGCATCAGTGCGGCGGTACGCGCCCTCAGCATGCGAAGCCACCGGGTCATACGCATTCCAAGCACTGGACAAGCCCAACGACCAACAACTCCGACTCTATGCAAAGCACCGGGTCGGCAGCTACCAGCAGCAAGCAGAACATCGCAATGCACCCCGATCAAACGCGATGCAATGTGTCTATTTCATAAGCTTTTTCAACAGAACTATGCCCGCCCGGTAAGCGGCGGCGGTCCTGGCGGTGGCCCGGATCACCGCCTACGGTGAGGCGCTGTTCAGGCGTGTGCTCCGCAGGGCTCCCGCAAGCTGCAACTGGCCTTGGCGGACACGACATCACCGACCTGGCCTATGACTCCCCCCGGCCGGCTCCGCGGCCACATCGCCGCCACTCCCCTGTGACCGGCGACGTTTGGCCTGACCGGCACGGCGCTCCTGGAACTCCAGGCATTACTGACCCAGATCGCCGCCCTGCGCGGCGAGGGCGACGCCGGCCGGTTCACCGCCGACGACCGGCACCGGTGGGTCCTGCACCGGCTACATGGCGGCCTGGGAGACGTTCGGGAGAAGCCCCCCGACGCCGGCGCCGCCGCCGCCCGCCGCGGGCTGAACCGGGGCTTCGCCCACCTGCGGGTCAGCGCCACTCGCAAAACGCCAATACGTGATGACAATGGCCCAGAATCCGGCGATTGCTGGAGGATTCCGGCGCTCAGGATAATACTGATGAGCCATTGATGGTGCCGCCGGCCGGGGGGCCGGCTAGCGCGATACGGGGGGCGTGATGGCCAGTGACTCCGCAGTTAATCCCACAGGCGGCCCGGCGAAACCCGGGAATCAGCCACCTCGCCAAAGTCCGGCACCCGCATCCCCCCCGACTCCCGCGCCCCGTCCTCGTATCCTCAGGAGAATAGGGCCGCCGCTGGCGGCCCTGGCCGCGCTGCTCGTATTCCCCGTGTGGTATCTGGCGTCGGGCTCGCCGCACTCTACGCCGTGCACCTTCCCGGGCATCCCGCAGCAGGTGGTGACGTCGCCGCCGGCCGAGCCCGCGAGCTTCAAGCCGGTCAAGCTGGTACTGATCAGCGGGCAGGCCACCACGCTCGCGTTCAACCGCGACCTGGGCCCGAAGACCCTTACCCTGCAATACGGGGTCAACGGCATCATCCCCTTTACGGGAAGCAATCAGTCCCCCCAGCTCGCCGCCAATGATCTCCTGGGCTTTATCCGAGATGACCAGGAAGCACTGCCGGGCAAGCAGGTGGCCGTCGAGGCCTGGGTTCAGAACGGCCGTGTCCTGCTCAAGATATGCATCGACCGCACGGGCGCCGGATTCGCCGCACCCGGCTCCTACCAGGGCACGGTCAGTATTGTTGACCCACGCGTCAGTCCGGTCAGCATCCCGGTAACCGTCACCCTTGACTGGCCGATCTGGCAGTGGGTCATGGAACTACTCGTCGTTGCCGCCCTGGCCGGGACGTGGTACGTCTGGGTCCTGCAGGCCCCGAAGAATGCCACCTCCGGCGCGCCCGTGTCCTTGCTGGACTTCTGCTCCAACAAGCTGGGAATTCTGTCGATCGGCGCGGGCATCGTCGCCGCTTTCGGCGTCTACAACGCCACCTACCTGAACAGCGTCACCTGGGGATCGTCCTCGGGGCAGATCTTCGCCTTGCTCGGCGCCATGTTCAGCGCCTTCCTGGCCGGGGCCACCGCCGTCCACGTCAGTTCCAAGGCCGGCCAGGCGCAGCTCTGGACCTAACCGGCGGCGGAGCGACGACTCGAGCCTGGGATTGCAGGCGAATACTCGGCTGAACTGGCTCCTGCCTGACCCATTGCCGGCTACTCCGCCCGTAGTACAAGGGCGGCCGGCTGAGTCCCTGCTGATCAGGAGAAAAGCGCGCCCTATGCACGACGACAGAGCGCCTCCGGGATCGGCACCATCGTCCCCGTGACACAGATATCTAGCAGCGAACTTTCCTCATCGGCGCTGGCCGCGCTCGGCGCGGTCGCGGAGGTGCTGGTGCCAGGGGACGACGGCGGGGCTGAGCACGAGCGCGGCCGGCATGATCATCGACACGCGGCGCATCAGCGGCGTGCGCCTGCTGGACCGGGCCTCCGGGCGGGTCCGCGTCGGCGCGGGCGCAACCTGGGGCGCGGTCGCCGCGGCCCTGAGCCCGCACGGGCTGGGGCTGACCGCGGGAGACCACCAATCAGGTCGGCGTCGGCGGGCTGACGCTCTGTTGCGGTCGGCTTCGACTTCACCGCCCAGCCGGTCACCTCCGTGCACTTCGGAGCGATCAGCTACCAGGCCGGCGACCTGCCGCGGCTCATCGCGGGCTGGCGCGACCTGATGCGGGCTAGCGACGAGAAGCTGACCACGACGCTCAGCCTCATGCCGGCGGTGCCCGAGCAGCCCGGCGGCGTCACGCTGGTGTGCTGCTACGCCAGCTCGGACGGCGGCGAGGCAGCGGAGGCGCTGCGGCCGTT
>Ga0193728_1001522_pt1 | contig 11833 bp, 2 predicted proteins | sample U1c1metaG_FD_143037 | JGI IMG/M metagenome (GOLD analysis project Ga0193728, IMG submission 143037) | Soil microbial communities from a riparian zone of the East river system, Colorado, United States - U1c1 | ecosystem: Environmental > Terrestrial > Soil > Riparian zone | place: USA: East River...
TTACACCCCCCACATTTATAGAGCTTATAGTGTATATTAAGATACTCCCTTAAAAATAAATTAGATAAGATTTTGGCCAAGAGCATCTGTTTACTTACACAAATATTATCCTTTTACTTATTGGCAAATACCTATAACTCTCTATATATAGGTAATGAAATAACCCGTCCGCTCTATAAGATACTTAGTTATTATAATAAGTGAATAATATATCTATAGCAAGCTTGCTAAAAACAAAACTATAGTTAGGTGGGTAGTGAGGCGTGTATAAGTACTAAAAGTAGAATATTAAGGTTGGAAGATATTTATTAGGAGTTTATAAGACTAAGAGGGTGCTTTATAAGGAAGGAGAAGAATAGAGAAGTTAAAACTAAGGGGATAAACCCTATCTCTATAAAATGCTACAAGGGTTAAGATATTACGCTAAAGGCCGGCACTGTCCATCCTTAAGGATCTCCTATAGATCTATTAGGGTATAGTTCTAAAAGAGTGGAACTGGCTAGGGTGGCGGAAGGCTTTATAATTACTATTTTATAGGCTGTAATCTAGGTATCTAATACGTGGTAGAGATAGAAGGAAATAATGCTGGCGTTTATAGCTTAATTAAGGTTAGATCCCTAATTAGATATATTAATTTGAATTAAGGTAGCTAGCCGGATCTAAGAGCGAGGAGCTCTCTATTATATCTAAATTCAACCCTATCTAATAGTAAGTATAATTATAGGCTAAGCCGGCTAACTCTTTCCCTTTTCGTATATATTAAAAGTAAGCTACTATTCTGCTAAAACACCTAATACCCCCGTCTAATCTACGCAGGCTAGATAAGCTATAATTAGTAAATGTTATAGCTCCTTATAGCAAGGACGTAGAGGCGGGCTTGTAGTTAACACGCTACGTTAGGAGTAGGCGATGATATTTCCTTACGGTTATAACTAGGCTATAGGTATAGTAAAGAGGAGAGTCCCTCCCTGTAGTATAAGTATAGTGCTATAATAGACCGATATAATAAGATCTAACTAGTTTATAAGTATAAAGATTTGGTTATAATTGTATACTAAAATATAACGCTAAATAATCTATATAATAGATACTATAACTTAATTATACCACGGGTTCCTAAAATCTAATATCCTTTATACTATGCTCCTTAATATATATATGCAACTCAAGTTTATATAAATTTAATTACCGCTATAGTTAAATTAGTAGAGATATAGTATAGATTAGTTAATATATCTACACTAAATTTATTATAGTTACCGGAATTAAGGACGTCTTATATTAATTCTATACTCCTCTTTCGCTTATAAATAGTATAGACTACGTCTAAGTTAAATAAGTAAAGATAACTCGATATATTAGAGGACTATCTATATTACCCCCTCCTTGTAAGAAATACTTATAGAATTCTTACCAATATACATCACTTGCTTTTTAGACTCCTCTTCTTGTCTTTTCTCTTACGTACTTGTATTATATAAGGAATATCTTAGGTTTTAGGGAAAAGCCCTAAGTGTAGTAAGGAAATGTTAATATAGAGATGGCCGGCCTAGGGCTTAATAAGCGTATTATCCTTAGTATTGCTATAGGAGTAATACTCTTACTTTCTTTAGGGGGCTTAGTGGGTAATAAATTGGTTTCTTAGTAATCTTGGGTCTTAAGATTTAAGTTTAACTACTTAACTAGGCTCTCTTTTAATTGGAGCTTCTATAGTATTAGTATTAGTATACTTATAGAGAAACTTAAATTGCTAATATATTCCTATATACTTAAACCTTCTAGAACTAAGCTGGCCGTTAATATATTGAATACTTTAGGCAATTTAACTCTATTTCTAGAGGCGAGATTAGATATAAAAGAGTAGTCTTGCTTTCTACAGTTCCCTATATATTTTATAATATAGCTATATTAGGTAGAATTAAATATGGCATGGCTAGTCCTTATAACGCCCTCCTTTAAGTAGCATTTTATATAATAATCGTTATATTTATTAAAATTAGTAAAGGTCTTAGGGCATTAGGGGGAAGTATAGAATAATAACAAATTTTCTTCCCCGTGCGTAGTATAATAGTTAGGAAAGGTTGTCTAAATAGTGCTGGGTATTTAATTAGTAATAGAAGTAGTATTTAAGGGAGACTTAGAAGGGTAGTCTACGTCTATACTTTAATCTATAATAGTATATCTAAGAATATTACCGTTAGGTATAGTGTTTTCTAATAGGCTTGTTAATAGAAGTATTTTAGAGACACTAGCTAGATAGTTCTTAGATACGCGTATATTATAGCTCTAAGTCGAAGACAGGAGATTGGTGTTCTCGATCCTATGTATATTGTATACTTTCGTCTCGTACTATAGACCTCTGTAATAGAAGAGGGCAGAATATTAGTAACTACCGTTACCTATATATGTAAAAGAAATTTAACTAACCTATTCTTAGTACTGCTGGCTAGGTAAGTTATTTAGGGCTGGTTATCTCGATATAAGCTTAGTGATAGTATTAATAGAGTTGTATTAAGATCTAGTAATTGTAGAAATAAAATAAAGTAGAGGAGCTGACACTGGGAGAAGAATGAATGTTAAACGCTGGCTTAAATCTCGCCGCACCCCCTACTAGTCAATGTGTAATTATCTCTCCTAAGCCTACTAGTTGGGCTTGTAGATATGGTATATAAGTAGGGATCCTTGTGCCGCTTTAGCGAACTCCGTCCTATCTATGTATTAATTACGCCAATATCTGTAGAATGTGGGAATATAAGACTTTCTAATAAGTAGTTCTTTCCCTATACTAGGAACGCCTTTTATAGTAATAAGAATGAGTATAGTACCTTGTCTAGGTAAGGAGACTTTTAAACGCGAAGATTTAATATAAATATATATTTCACTAGTAACCTAACCTAACCGCTAGCTAGTATCTAATTCTTAATATTTTTTATACCCTTCTCTTTAATAAATTCGATTAAACTATCTACCTTATAAATTAATTGCGACTGTAATTGGATTAGCTTAGATACTATGTAGTAGGTATTAAATATACACGCAATATATCTATATTGGTAAGCTTTTCCTTATCTACTAGCCTATGGTAACCGAATATATTAATAACGTTTTTTATTAATCTGTTTCTACTCTTTTTCTTATAAATAGTATAAAGTATATACTTTAGGGATAGATTAAGGCATTTAAGTATCTAAGAGGCAATAAGACGAGTATTCTTATTATCGAGGTTATACTTAATATATTCTTCTAAAATATGTTCTAATTTGTTAGGAACTGTTAATAGAGTATTGTTAAGGGATTTAGCGTAAGTGTTAATACTTTAATTACCTAAAGTGATATCTAAGCTCTATTAAAAAAAAAAGTCACCCTCATTAGCTTAATGCTCTTATTAAATTATATAGCTTTAAAATTTGTCTATATACCTAGAAAGAACTTCTATTTTAGGGTCCGATAGGTCGTTTAGAGGCTATAACTATATGGTTTTCTATCTTAATAGGAGAAAATAGTAAGGACTAAAATAAAGCTAAATAAGGTAGATAAAAGAATAAAGGTTTATATAAGCAAAAAACTAAGAAGGTACTATATATTGAATTCTTAATTATATATTAGGTCCTGTCTATAATATTAGCGTTATTCTAGGGAGACCTAATAAGGCGTAGCTGTAGTAAGTAATTGGTGAGGCCTTAAGGCGATAAGAATATAGATATAGGTAATAAATACTATATAGAAAAGCCTAAGGTAGAAAATAGAGTGTGTAGAAGGTAAATGTGTATATATACTTAAATTGGGCGAAACCAGCTCTATATATCTAAGTTATCCCCTTACTATACTTTTTAATTTAGATATATCTAAGGGCTATTAAGATATACCGTCTTGAAAACTTAAGTTAGTTTGCAGTAATGGTAAGTACCTCTTTCCTTTTCTTGGAATTAAGTGTGCTAGACTTAGTGTTCTTTTCTTAAACGGGCATCTTATAGATTAAATGGTCGATCTAAAGCATCTAGAGCGTGGGGAATTGTAGAGTAAGGTTTTTATAACTCTAAGGATATTGTGGTTGCTTTGTGTTAATAAGCCGGAACCTTTTATAGGAAGTATAGGAACTAGGGAAGATAAAGTAGCGTTCCGTATTAAGGTTTGTTATAGCTAGCGCTAAGCTAAATTCTAGAATACGATATATTACATCCTAGAATTCGGCTTAGCGCTAGTATAGGTTAACTAGTTAGATAATACCTTATCTAGCTAACGCCTTAGTAAGGGGATAGATATAGATAGGCGTAAATATCGACGTAGTACTTAAACTAGAGAGTATGCTTTTAAAGGAACTAATAAACAGTATATTAAGTTCCTAGAAAGTTAATTAAGATAGTATTCCTGCTAACAGGCTGTTCTTTAGTTATCCCCCTCTTGCCAAACTATTTCTTAGTTATCCTCCTTTTACTAGGCTACTCCTTAGTTATCCTCCTTTTACTAGGCTACTCCTTAGTTATCCTCCTTTTACTAGGCTACTCCTTAGTTATCCTCCTTTTACTAGGCTACTCCTTAGTTATCCTCCTTTTACTAGGCTACTCCTTAGTTATCCTCCTTTTACTAGGCTACTCCTTAGTTATCCTCCTCTTACAATATTACTTAGTCTTCCCTCTCTTGTAAGGCTACTTAGTCCTCCTCTAACCTAAAGTAGTACCCCTATACCTACGTTAAAAAACCCTTTTAACTAGTACCCTAGCATAAAAAGGAACTTAACGAGCTTATTAAAAGTATCTAAAAATTTATTAATGATATTAGGAAAGTTCCTAAGACGGAAAGAGGATACTTTAAGTATAAAGCCCGTAGACAGAACGATCTTATACTCTCTGTACTAATTAGTGGTAGTAGAGAAGCGGTAGCATCTCTTTTCTGTACTGGGAATTATAGCGGTATCTACTCTATAGTCTTAACGCCGGAGACTATAGATATAGTGGTTATAGTCGAGCTTAGCAATATAGAAGAGCTAGTCAAGCTTGGGAATATAGTAGTACTAGTCAATCCCAAGGCAGAGTAAAAATTTAAACGTCTAAGTAGTTATAGTTAAGGCATAAGGTGGATTAGTACTAGTAGGGAGTAGTAGACGTATATCGCCTAGTTTACGGATCTTATATATGCTACGTACTGCTAAGTAATAGTATACTATTAACTTTTAGTAGATAAAGTTAATACGCTAATAAAAGACCATTTCGGGTCACTTACACCATATTATTTTTATTAGTTTCGTCTTACTATAGTTTAGGTTACCTAAACTATAACGGATTTAAAATAAGTAGGCTAGAGTAACCAACTCTTAGAGGCTTTCCTTAAGTGTAAAACAGTTTGATATACTTAAAAACGGCTACTAATAAAAGTTAGGTAGTATGTTAATAGCTAAATACTAGAGGATTACAGATTATAAGCGCTCTTTTAACGCCCTTATAAGCCGCCTAGAAAAGCCTAAAAAACCATTACCGGAAACTAGGGGATGGGTACTATATTCTATCCCTTTGTTAGTAGATGTTATAAGTGGTACTAACTTTATGTATAGTACCCTAGATATAGAGAGGGGGTTACTACTAATGGACTTAGTTTGGAACAAATATGCGAAGCACTATATTATGATTTTGATACCGTTTTAAGCGATAAATATCTCTTTAAGCAATACCATACGCTAAATCTAAGTACTGCTTCCTATCCTCCCTTAGATAAAGGTCTTTCTAGCGTTACTAGGTTAATAGGTCTCCTAGGTCGAGTTTAAGAATATAAATATATATATCTATTATAATAGATTTAGCTAGAAAATATACTAGGCGCGGAATAAATAAGTTCGCCTAATACTGCAATAGGTACGTATTTTAACTCTTATGTACTCTATAGCTAATAATACTAGTATATAATTAACTAATAGATCTTATATATGCTATGGAAGATTTAGGTAGGTCTAAGACATCCCTATAGATATTATTAACTAACCCGCTTTTATTCTAGATAGGGGCTATACTTAATACTTTAATCACAACCTAAGAAATGGCGGACGGTCTCTAGGATCTCTATACTACCTCACTCCCCCTTTTACTAGAGAAAATACATAATTTTAACCTAGCTCTAAGAGTACTACGTTAGGCGGGCAAACTCTAGGTAGCCTAAGTGTGGAATAGTTAGTAACTAGCGAGGACAATATTATAACTACGCCCCTCTAGCCCTATAACAGCACACCTACCTTAGACTAGTTAAATGCCTAGCCGACTAGGGCAAGCGCGGAGTATAGGGATAATAATGGAAATAGTACGTATAACTAAACTAATTAGCTTTAAAATCTGGTAACTAACAACCCAGCGTTTGATCTTGCAACCCTCTTTAATCCGTTTAATCTTTTAACCCTATTTAATAGCCTAGCGTTTAACCTTTTAATACTCTTCCTAGAACCTATATAAAATCCTACTACCTCCCTAGAGTAGCTAGACCTATTTAATCTACTAGGTATTAAGTAGTCCGGCCTATACTTATTCTAATTAATATATAAGTAAATCTAAATCTGGCTTAATCTATATAGATCTACTCCCTACGGTAATAACGGATTTAATAGTTATATAGTTCCTATTTATTGTCTATAGTTAACTATAAAGAGGGTAATATTTAGAAACGCGACTTATTAAGGTAAATATGCAAGGATTTAGACCGATAAATCTAAGCACTTTTATATATTTAGGTAGATTCTAAAAATAGTAAGTATAGGCACCTTCTTTTACTATTTATTTTAGGTATACTAATTTTTCTTTAAGGGTTAGAATCTTCTCTTTATATTTTAAATGAATGCATATATATATTCTATCAGCCCTTTTATCCTACTCCCTTAAATTTTTTGTATTTATTATACCTAGCTACTTCGCAAATTCTTATATTAGCTTAGTAGCTTCTTTATCCGGAAGATAGGTTAGCTCGACTACTTACGCTATAGGGGTGGCTTTTTTAAGGTAGGGTAGGCTATAGCGGCTGTGACTTGATATCTGCGGTATAGGAGGTATAAACTACCGTAACTATATAGAGTTTTTAAAGGCTTTAATCGCGGCGTAGGATTGAGGGGCAGAAGTTATAATGGAAATTTTTTGCTATATAAGAAGGCGGTCAGCAAGTTCCTCGGCAGCCCCTCTAGACATTTTACCTTATTTAAAGTCTTTCTTATATTGCCGAACTCTATCTTTTTTAGAGAAATAATAAGTAGTGCTATAAATTCCGGTAAGAAGGCTATAGGCAATTATAGTTTTGTATATAAGACATTTAGCTACCTAGCTATAACGGGCCGCTAATATATATGCGCGACGCCTATTTCTATTAAACCTACGCTTGCTTATCTAATCCTTAAAGGATCTGCTATATAGTGCCCCTCCCGCCTTTAATAATACGTTTTGTGGCCCTTTTACTTTAAAATTAATTGTAATTAACGCGCTTAGCCACTCGCAGCAGCCTTTATTACGGTACTATCCTTAGTTAAATACTGCAGTTAGCTATTTACTAACTAACGCATAAATAGACTACTAAAAGACCTCTAGAGTTAATACCCAGCGCTAAAAGTAATTAAAGGCAAGCAGCTATATAGCCCGCATATTTATATACCTGCTGGTAACTATAGACATCCTATACCTTCTCGCCTTTAACTATACGCGCCCTATTATCTATTTAATCCATAGCCTTTAATTGTAGCTTATTTATCCCTAATTTAAAATAGGCTTCCTTTTAGTATAAAGGAGTAGGACTGTATATATAGTATATATCGTTCTCTATCTCCCTAACTATAACACTAGTAAGCTAGGAGAAAGCACGGTTTTATATCCCTTAACCCGCTAAGGTATAACGCTTAGGCTAGTTTTAGGGCCGTATAGGAATGCTATATATAGTTCTTATTATAGACATTAAAACAAGAGCTAGGCCTTATTAATAACAATACGCCTAAAGTAGCGGGTTAAGGGATAGAACTAGTAGCCTAAAAGCCCCTATGACGTTCTAGAAGCAACTTAGGCAAACGTAGAAAAAGATCTATTAGTATTAAAGGATAGAGCATAGTAGTTCTATAAATTAAACGGTTAAGAGCAAAATTATCTTATTAGATATTTCCTGGCGTTAGTCTTCTAAGAAGGAGTATAGGAAGAGTATATTAAGGATTTAGAGCGGGAGAGCTAGTTCTTGCATTAACTGTATTGTTGGCTTCTTATACCAAATCCTACTAATCCTAGAAAGTAATTAGCTACTGTTAATACTTATAAAGCATCTCGTGCTTGATATACGGGCTGTATTACCTATATATAGATCCGAAACAGGTTCCTTTATACCACCTAGATTTAGACCTTAAATCCTTAAGACAGGGATTTAATTACCACATCATTCTCACCTATCTTCGTTATTAGCGGTACTAATATTATACATAAATACCTACTAGATATACCGCCTAGTACGCTATATAGAGCTCTCTTATATAACATAAATAGGCTTTCCGTTAAGGAGTTATCTATAATACTGTCTACCAACTATTAGCCGCTATATTAATACCATAACTTCTTATTACTAGAGATATCCTTTCCACCTATTAGAACCACCGCTTTATTATATTAAATTAACAGTCTGATTTATAGGCTCTTCCTCTAACCTGTTACTTTAAGAGTGACCAGGAATTGTTAATAGCACTATCTAAGCCGTTCTAGGTAAGATCTTCTCCCCTAAATCTAAATGCTTTGTATTTATATATTATAGCACCTAGCGAGATTCTATTTATATGGTGTACTATAAGCTCTTCTATAGATCCCTAAAAAGTTCTCTAATATCTAGACTGGGGTAATTAAGAGTATAGAATGTAGTTTAGATATGCCGTAGACTACTATACTATATAGATTAGCTTAGATATAACTCCCTAGCGGTTAGAAGTAAAATATAATTTATTGGCATTTCCTATAGTAGGCCTTTAAAGAAGGGATGTAGAAAGCGTAGATTAGTACTAATAGGAAACTCCTACCTGTAACCGGAGGCTATAGTGGACTTGTCTAAAATTTAATAGAGGGCAACTTTATTCTAGTAGTTCCTAATATAATAGAGAGACCGTAGAGATAAGGCGATATAGGATTGAATACATTGTGACTTAATAAAATCTTATCCTTTACTAACTCCGAGCAAATAATACACTACGACTAAAAGGTAAGATACGTCCTTATGATATAAGGGATCACTAGGCTCTTTTAGTTTGGTCTACTTTTTATCTATTATTATAAATAGAGTCTACCTATAATACATTCCCTCTAAAGAATCCTCTATCTAATTCTACTGCCTACAATAGTTATACTAAGTCTGTTAGTGCTAAACCCTAGGAGAGGAAATAGATAACTACCTATATAATCGAATCCTGTAATATAAGTAGGGCGCGGAGTATCTAGGCCGTTGGCTAAAGTTACGTTATTTAACATAGGGACGCGTTCTCCCGCAGTTTACTATAGCTAGGGATATTAGGGCACTATTGGAATAGAAAAATATAGTGGCGTGCTCCTCAGCCCTAACTAACTGTCTTTATTAGGATAGTATTATATATAGTCACGTAGTTATATATCCCGCTAGCACTAGCGTATAAGGAGAGCTTACCTCTCCTCTTACCTCTTTATTACCTTACTAGAATTAATCGAATTATAATATTATACTATCTATAAACTATAGCTATATAATATCACCTTTGTAATACTAATAGTCTTTTACCTTAGTAGGAGGTATTCTAGAGCACTTGAATTTAAGAGTGAGAATATAATTAAATGTAACTGGGCTAATTGCTAACCTAGGCCTTATAAACAAATCTATATATTAATTCGCCCTAAAGGCTTATTATATAGTGCGAGAAACTATTTATATAGGATTTAAAGCAAAATATAAACCTTACTTTTTAGTGCGGTTAGGACCCGGCTTTTCTTTAAGGTTAGATTTTCTCCTTAGTACGATTAGGACTTTCTTAATTATAGACGTGGTAACGGCGGCAACCCCTACCGTAATAGCTTTAAGTCTTATAGCTCTATCCTTAGTAATAAGAACGGCAGGCTTTGCTTCTAAATAGTCCCCTAAACGGTTCCTTTAAGCCTCTTAGTTAAGATTACTTTCTATATAAGCTACCCCAATAATAACTTTAACTAAATTCCTCCCTCCTTCTGTTATATAGTCGCCTATCTAGTTAGCTATAAACTAGTAAGTAATATCACTATATATAGTGGTAGTAATTCGCACTTTCTTCCCTTCTATAATAGCAGTCCTAGTGCTATTAAGAGTATCTTATATAGCTATGCCTATTAAATCTTTATTCCTTAATAGTATAAGGAGCTTAGTAATAACTAGATATTTTAGTTAGATACGTCTATAAATTAATATTATATACAGTTACGCACTACTATCTAGAACTATATTCCGTTATAATATATCTAGCGTTTGTACTAAGATAAAGTTAGGCTAAAAGTCCTTAATTGTGGCCTTTAATCTTATAGATGCGATTTATTAACTAAGGCGTAGAATATGCTCTATTCTTAAACTAATTATTAAGGGGAGTTTAAGTTTAAGAGAGCGCTCCTCTTTATTGTGTTTACGACTAAACCACTATTCTAGGAAATAGCACTAACTCTAAACTTGCCTATATATAAGATAATCTTCCGGTAACAGACGGCTATTATTTTAATCTTAATTAGGGAACGGGTTGCTTATAATAAGCGGCTTATATTTCTTAGACTTTAATATATTAAGGAAAGCAACGATTTCTAACTAGGGGGTAATATCGTATAATGATACTCTAACGTATAAGATTGAAATAGTAGTAGAAAGGAATGTAATCAAAACATAAATATAAGGGAGAACATTTTTGTCCCTAATACGCCGAAGAATAAAAGCTAGAGTTGAAAATGTTAGATAATAAGTATAGGAGAATACGAAATTGGAGGACAATTTAAGGAGCTAAGCCAATAGCTCTTTGTTAGAAAAGTGTTTTAGTTCTAGGGAAACTAGAGATAGTAAACGACTTAAATTATCATCTAAGGGAGTTAACGGTCATTTAGTGTAAGAGCCGCGGAGCGATTTTTTAGTATATAACTAGAAGATATGTCTAAGGATCAAGTCCTATAAGCCGTAATTAAAAAGTCTAGCAATGTTAGTAACGGCAATATAGACACCTTAATCTTTCTATTTAGCGGCTATACGCCTAATATAATTATCTAATTGACTTAAGAACAATGCGAGAGCTTCTTTAAAGCCTTCCGATCCTTCTAATAATAGCTTTCTAAAGAGAATACTATAAGCTTTAATAAAATTTGTATCTATAGGTAGAGAGCGTAAATATAACGTTCTAGAATAGCTAAGGATTAGATCTAGTAGTGTTAAAATAGATTTTCAAGCGCTTATAAATGGCTGGATGTAGGTTAAGGACTATAAATAGTAGTAAAGTTGTTAGAGCGCATTAGGCCGCGCTAGTATAGCTAGATAATAGTATAAACGGCCTATAGAGGGGCTCTTACTAGCAGCTTTACTATACCAGAAACGTGCTACACCTGCCTAGTATTCGCGATCGCGTAGGTCCTTATCTTCAATAGCCATACAATATTAGCCAAGATTACTAAGATATTTAACCTAAATATCCTTAAATGTAGGTACTATCTTATAGAGAAGAGCTATTATCTAATAAGCGAGGTATATAAAAGCGAGTATATAATCCAAACTTTTGGGCAGCTAATAACGTAATAGCTTAAGGAAAGAGTGGATACTATATTTCTATATCCTAGTAGGTATAGAGTACCTAGATACTAGATAATGTAATATAGGGGAAGTAGAA
>Ga0193728_1001523_pt1 | contig 11830 bp, 2 predicted proteins | sample U1c1metaG_FD_143037 | JGI IMG/M metagenome (GOLD analysis project Ga0193728, IMG submission 143037) | Soil microbial communities from a riparian zone of the East river system, Colorado, United States - U1c1 | ecosystem: Environmental > Terrestrial > Soil > Riparian zone | place: USA: East River...
TAGCCGTTGCTATATCCGGTTTAATTAAAGGATTGGAAACCGGATATAGCTACGGCTAAGAAAGTTAAGGAGAGGATTGTAAGCGCTATAGAATAGACTAAGTTAAAAATTAAGAAGATAAGGAAGCAGGCTTTAGGCAAGGAGACTCTAGAAAAGGAAGCTATACGGAGCCTAGACGGAAATTAAAAGGAAGATAATAGTACCTTTTCCGTACACTAAGCAGGCGCCTATAAGACAAGTACCGACTATAAGCTGCGCGATAGCGTTATCCTTAACAATGGAACCACAATACACGTTATTAACGATTGGTTAAGGTTTGTTAACAAGCTCCAACCAAGTAATAACTTTATATATGCCGGAACGGGTATAGATCCGATTAAGGGTATAGGGACGGTAGTAATTACTATCTAGACACTATCGGGTCCTAGAAAGATCTTCCTAGCTAACGCAGCATATATACTAGCTTTTTATATAAATTTGGCCTGCCTAAAGAAGTTTAATAATAAGAATATATAGTGGGATAATTAGAAGAACTTACTGCTTAAAAACAACAAGACGTTCGCCTACTACAAGCGCCACTATAACTAATCGACCCTTAAGTATAATAAACTAAAAGCCTTATTTGCAATCTAATTGTGAGACCCCCTACCTAATTAGGAAGCATTAGGAAGGCTCTAGTATAAGAGACTAGACTATATAGGACCTGGCGCGATTGAGTATCTACCCTAAAAGGTAGGTGGTGCGAAGCTTTAAGGACCAGCAATGATTGATTATAAGACCTATACTATTAGTAAGGCTTACAAAGTTGTATTAAGAAGAGCACCTACTAACAAGGCAATAAGGCCCTTCTACCGAGTGCATATTGACTTATTTCCAGAGATTGTGGCGTATAATAGTTATATCTAGACAATATATTTCTATAATAATTTTCTACAAATAAATGAGGTAGAGACCTTCGCCTATAAGTCGTTGTTAACGTAAGTAATTATCTAATATTTAAATAGGGTAGAATATTAATACAACTAGAAGATTACGATAATTTAAATTAATAGCAAAACGTCCCTAGGTGGCGATTTTTACCGTTAGAGAGACTTAAAAGGAATCTTATTAGAGTAATCAGCCCTATATACAAAGTCTTAGAACGGTTCTACTGAACGTTCTAAGGGGGTAATTATTATTAAATCTTAGTGTATATAAATTAAGGCTCGATTACTAGAGGAGCTCTAGCTAGAGGTTATTAGGGCTATAGTATATTTAATCAATCAAACGCCAAATACTTAGCTTAACTAGATAACACCTTTTAAGAAGCTTTAGTTAGTACTAGGGCTCTCGCCATTAAAGCTAAATATAGCCTATCTACGTATATACAGCTATAGAGCTTACCCGCTTAAATATAACCTACCGCGTTCTTAAAAGCTTAAGCTAAGAGCTTATATTAGATACCTAGTAGGGTACTAGTTAACAAACATCTTTAGGGTCTATATACCCAGCGAAAAGAAGGTAATTCAAACAAGAGACGTAACATTTAATAAGAAATTACTCTATAACGATAACCAGCCAGATCTCGCAAATCTACTCCGTAAACGCGCTAATTAAATTTTAGAGGTAATTAATATATTATAGATTAATAAGACGCTTTAGGAAGAGCTTAACAAGATATTAGATAAGGACAATAATAAGATTTAAGTGGATATCAATAGAAGTCGATAGGCAGACTCTAGAAATTAAGACCAAGCGTCCAATCAAGACAATAACGTAACAAGCCCACAAACCTCAAGGGACGACGATTTCCGACCTACCCTTCCTACCCTAGATAAGTCGCTAGAACCTCAATTAATTCCTACTAAAGGATCCTTAAGCTCCTCAGCTCCCTTTACCCGCCAACGACCGCATTACAAATATATACTCGTGGAGGATAACTTAAAGGATAAGGATAGCGCAGCCGTTAAGGAGGACAATATTATAAAAGGTAAATGATTAAAGAGGGTACCTAAGCGATATACGGCTTATTTAGCTTACCTTAAAGAGGTAGACAGCTTCAAAGCGCTTTAGGCAGCCTTCTATGTAGGCCTAAAATATTATAAGAAAATCTATCGCGATAAGCTACTACCTCCGCCTAAGAACTAGAAGGAGCTAATAAGATATTAGTATAGGGCAGAATTCCTTACTACTGCTATGAAAGAGTACATAGACCTAGATAATCATAGAACGTTTAAGGTCGTAGATGAGACCTTATCTATTAAAACGGTGCCTATAACTTAGGTCTTTACCTATAAAATAGACACTAATAGATACCTAACGAGGTTTAAAGCACGACTCTACGTAAGAGGCGATCTATAAGAATTAATTTATAAGGACACCTATGCAGCGACCCTAGTAGCTAAAGTCTTTAGGGCTCTCGCAGCGATCATTGCAGCATTTAATTTGGATATCTGGTAGGGCGACGCTGTTAACGCGTTTATAAACAGCTTAATTAACAAGACGGTCTATATTAAGTATCCAGACGGATTTACTATTAAGGGCAAATATCTACTACTACGTAGAGCTCTCTATGGACTTTAACGATCGCCACGTCTCTAGTATAATAACTTTAGTTAGGAACTAACCAAATTAGGGTTAAAGCCTATTAGTGGAGAGCCGTATCTCTACTATAACGATTAGCTAATTGTATTCTTCTATATAGACGATATATATACCGTATACACTAAGAAGAACTAATTAAAGCTCCTGGGCTTTAAGAACGCCCTTATAAAGAAGTATAAAATAAAGGACCTAGGTGAACTAACCTAGTTCCTAGGAATTTAAGTCTTAAGAGATAGGAGTTAGAGGAAGCTATAGCTCTGTCAAGACTCCTATATTAAGAAGATCGCTAACAAATTTTATTTAACTAACATGCGCTCTATTAGTACACCTATAAGTACTAACAAGCTCCTACTAAACCTAGAGGAAGCTTTAAAATAGGATATCTACGTCTACCAGAAGATAATTAGATTACTACTCTATGTGACCTATATTACGAGAGCTAATAGAGCTAGAGCTTTAAGTAAGCTATTAGAATTCCTACGCAATCCCTTACTCCTATACGACGCCATAGCTCGTTAAGCGATCGCCTACCTATATTAGACGAGGACTCTCGCAATTAAATACTTAGGATAGAATATAGGCAGTTAGGCCTTTACGGGAGCAAGCGACGCAGCGTTTGGAGACGACTTGATAAGTAGACGTAGTACGGAAGGATATCTGTTTACCTTATTCGGGGGACTAATTAACTAGCACTCTACTAAGCAGACGTTAGTGACGAAGTTAAGCACAGAGGCAGAGCTTATAGCTCTGTTACACGCAGGGACGGAATTAATTTAGTGGAGTCGCTTCTTTAAAGAAATTAGATTAACCTTAGATAATAGGTAAACGATTAACTGTAACAATCTATAGACAATTCGACTGCTTATAAAGGACGGACCAGAGCTATCTATAAAGCTCCGACACGTCGATATACACCACCACTAGCTACGTTAAGAAGTACGCAATAATCGAATTAAGATTAAATGGACGCCTACTGCAGTAATAGTAGCGGACGGTTTAATAAAGGCTCTGCCAAGGCAGAAGCACAAGACATTCGTTTATTAATTAAATTTGGTTAATATTAAGGAAAGGATCTAAATTAATAAAGGTAAGCGAAGAGGAAGATATGGGTATATTCAACTTAATACCATGCCAAGACTCGCGATATAGCTTTGACCTATAAGGGCTCAAAGCTAGGGGGGTATATCAATTAAGGTCGGATCTTAATAATTGCCCTATTCCTGTTCTAGTTACCTACACCTTATAACTTCATACTATTTCTATTACCCTTCTATTACCTTATACCAAATGTTAATTAAATAGCTATAGGGTAATAGTTTTAAATCGACGTCAGTATCGACGTCAGTGTCGACGTCAGTCTTTTTATCTACTTTGTGTATATAATAAGGTTCTAGGACCTCTTACAATGGGACAGAGTCATCATTCTTTTCTTACAATCGGTGCACGGACTACCGATCGACAAAAGCACACATAGCAGATCTCTCAAAGACGAGAACACGAATTTCCAGCCACTCGACCATTCGAGCGGCTAGCATTTAATATCATTACCCTCGGAGAACTAGGGTACAACAGCGATAGATACGTAATACACTTCTATTACACGTATTCTAAATTTAATTTTGTATATACCGCCAAGAATAAGGATAAAGCTACCGTCCTACCTACTATCCGAAAGACTTACCAGCTGATTAAAATACGATTCTACCAAGACGTGATCTTCTTCTAGAGCGACGACAAACGAGCTTTTAGATAGATAGGAGACACCTTACAGATATAGTGCGCAGATAAAGGTATTACCTTTAAGTGTCGAGCACCGTATACTAAAGAATAAAATGGTAGAGTAGAACGATCTGGACGAACCCTTATAGAATGATCAAGAGCTATGCAGCTAGAAGCTTCCTTACTACTATCTCTAGGACCAGAAGCGTTCCTTACTACTAGATACGCCCTCAATTAAACCCTAAATAAGTAACTAGGATGGAAGACTCTATATAAGATCGCCTACGGCAAGCCGCCATTACTTACCTATATATACGTATATGGCTGCAAAACCTATACACTAGATAAACGAATTAGAAGGGGAGATAAGCTAGCTCCTTAAGCTCTAATTGGATATCTGGTCGGCTATAATTTAACTAATATCTATTGAATCTGGATTCTAAGTCTCCGCAAGGTTATTCAAACTAGAGATATCATATTTGACAAGACCTCGTTCTATAACCCCAAGGGTTAAGATATCGACTACCTACTAAGGGAAGTATTAGAGGACACTATCTAGACAATTAGTCTACTAGAACCTCTCTACGAGGATAAGTCTAAGGATAAATCTATCCTATATAGACCTACCTTAAATAATTAAAGGACTACACCTAAATTAAATGATTCGGTAGAGCCTTCTATAAAGGATATTAAATAATTACCGACTCCTAGCAGAACGGTATCTCTAGATCTGCTAAAGATAAACACTACACCGGGAGGACTTTAAGATAATATTATAAATATAATTAAAGATATTTCTACCTAGTTAAGTTCGCTAGAACTATCTAATATAGCTCTACAAGCTAATAAAATCTCGGCTAAACCTTCTACCAACCTTATCCTACTAGAAGGATTAAAACAAATTTGATGTTAAGTATATATAGCAGCACTAGCCAATCTATCTACCCTATTTAGTTACTACGCTGGATTTACTATAGGACTAGTAAAAGACATTAGCTAAACTAGATTCTTATCCTTATCTCTATATTAGGACAATCTTCCTCCTAAACTAAAAAATCTTAAAGATCTAAGAAAGTATCTATTAACTACTAGCTTCTAAATAGCTATAGAAAAAGAATATAATAACCTTAAACGTTAAGGGACCTTTAAAATCGTACTAAAGGAAGAGGCAAGTAATAAGCAGATCCTTCTACTAAAATAGGTCTTTAAATATAAGTTTAATAGCGACGGCTACCTATAGAAGCTTAAAGCTAGGCTATGCGTCTATAGAGACCTATAGATTACTAAAGAAGAGACCTATGCAGCAACTCTAGCTGCTTAAATATTCCGTGCTCTTATAGCTATAGCAGCCGTATTTAACCTAGAAATCTAACAGTATAATACTATAAACGTATTTATAAACGCTAAGCTTAGTAAACTAGTTTACTACTACTGCCTAGAAGGATTTGGCCAAGACGGATATATCCTAGAGCTACTTATAGCGCTATATGGATTAAAAATCTTACTACTACTTTAGTATAAAGAGCTTACGAGTATACTAGCCAAATTTGGATTAAAACTAGTACTAGGCACTAACTACCTATTTACCGACGGATGACTTATTATCTTCTTCTACGTAGATAATATTGCCGTCCTATTTGCTAAAAAGGACCTTTAAAGACTTAAAGAATTTAAAGCCAAATTACTATACTAATACAAGATCCGTGCACTAGGAGACCTATAGTGGTTCCTAGGAATTCGAATCGTATAAGATTAACTAAGTCGAAAGCTCTAGCTCTGCTAAGACTCCTATATTAAAAAGATAGCTAATTAATTTAATATTTAACTAGAAAGATTTCCTAAGTTACTACTTCCTGCTAAAGAACTAATTCCGTCTAACTAGTAGACGAACCCTTAAAGAACACTAGCCTACTAGTAACGAGTAGGTTCGCTTATACACCTTGCCGTAATTAGAAGACCTGATATTACTAAGTCATATTCTAAGCTGGCCGAATTCCTTACTAATCCAAATTAAAAACACCTTAACGTAGTAAATTAAGCTATTGCTTATAGTCTTAGAATAAAATCTACGGCTATTAAATACTCTGGCGAAGTATTTAGAGTATACATGTACTTCAGAAACCCTAAAGGAGAAGACATCACCTTTTATAGAGCATCTGATATAGCATTTACGGACGATAAAGAGACTAGACGGAGCTCTTAAGGATATCTATTTATCCTATTTAGAGGTCTAATTAATTAGAAAGCAACCCTATAGCGATCTGTTACACGCTTAACTACCGAAGTAGAGCTTCTCTCCCTATCTACTACTGCTGTTAAAATTATCTGGTGGCAACGTTTCTTTGAGGCAATCGGCTTTAATTTAGAACGCGATTTTACCCTACTATGCGACAATATGCAGACCATACGTCTACTAAGACAGGATACACCAAAACTCGACACCAAACTTCGACATATCGACGTCCATCAGCACTGGCTTAGACAGGAGGTCCAAGACAAAAAGATTGATGTCCAATGGGTCCCTATAGATAAGATGCCTGCCGACGGCCTTACCAAGATCCTACCTCGTCAGAAGCACGAAGCTTGGATAAAGCAACTGAATTTGGTGGATATTCGACATCAGATTGCTACTCTATCTAGTAACTAGCAATATCCGCAATATCCGCAATTACCCTATCCCTTTGCTACCCCAAAATTGTATCTAAATTTCCTATTTGAGTATAGTTTCTACCTTCATTTTGTTTTCTACAGCTTTGACTACACCGTCAAATCTGGGGGGGTGTGTAACCGACTACCGCACCCTACATATCGCCCTGTTTCACCTGCGTATCGACTGCGTATCGACTGCGTATCGACTGCGTATCGACTGCGTATCACTTACGTATCACGCTGTTTTGGTTTCGTATTAGTCTCCCCTTTTATTCATTTCCGTACCTTCCTCGTGTATATAGAGAAGCTCTAGAGCTACATTTACAATCAAGTCGTTTATTTAATTCTTCCCCACTGCAAAGCTTATACTATAACAGCTTAGAATATAGCAAATAACTTTATTAACGAAAATATCCCTAGGAATCTATTAGTAGGGATAGAAAAGCTCTATCTTAAGTATGCTAATAGTATATAGGACTGCTATATATTACCTTTAAATATTTCTAATATTATACTAAAAGTCATTCTAGACTTGCTAGGCGACAAAATCTAGACCCTTTAAATTTTAGAAAACTCTTTAGTAAACGCTGCCCTAGGAAACGCCTAACACTTATTAATTATAGGACTTATATTTATATTTATTACCGCAATAACTTTCTATTATTTAACTAGTTGCTTTTAAAATCTTAGTATCTTAGCAAGACTAATAATTGGTTTACTATCTAGTTTAGTATATTTTATTTCCTTTTCAGTATCTACTATTATTTTATTTATTCTTTAGTTAAAGTTCCAGGTAATAATTAAGAAAGATTTGCCTTCAATTTTTAAAGTAGAGGTAGGTAAAGTAAGCAGGTATTGTTTAGGAGCTCTCTACTATACTTTTACAATATTATTAACCAGTATATTAATAGCATTTGTTTAAGGTTTATATAGATAAGAAAGTGCTATTACTCTTACGGCCGTATATTCCTTTACTAATATTTCTTATAAAAGAGTATTTCGTATTTAAATTCGAACTAAGCTTAGCTAATAATACGTGTTATTACTCTAAAATAGGATGGCTGCTAGTATATAGTATTTCGCTTATAGGTTTTATACTATTCTTCTCTAAAGCTAACTATCCCTCGTAACGCTAGCGTCTAATAAGTATTAGTCTGTGCATAAACACTATTTTTAAATATTCGCAGACGCGTCTATATAATTTAAAGGCCTTAAATATCTTGTTACGGCTTATTAATCCTAACAATTTGATTAGCTAACCCTTATTAATAACTATTAGACGTAAAGTAGTATTATAAGGGATAGCTAATATATTTAAGCTTCCTAACGTCCGTCCCTACGTTATAGAAAACCCACTATACCGGAAAATATAAGGGGTACTTTAACTTTAAGCGACTATAACTCTGCGCATATATTATGCTTTACTATAATTATATATATGTTATATACTATAGCCACTTTATAATATTTAAGACCCTTCTTGCTTTATAAATTATATTTATATTATTGCCTCCTTACCTAATTCGTAGAGAGCCTTTATTAGGGACTTAGTCAATTAAGGTATAAGTACGGTAAGAGGGACGCGCAAGCCTATATAATTAGATTGCCTATAAATAAGGATCTAAAGCTAAAGAAAAGGAAAGGAAAAGATAAGTAGTAACGCGAGGAGTTATATACAATCCCCTTGTCACGTAAGAGTTACGTAAGCTCTGCGTCTACTATAACGTCTACTAGAACTGCCGCTTTCTGCCAGTGCCGTAACAGCCTTCTTTTATAGCGTACTAATATCCCTTTACTATAGCACCACTATTAAGCTCTTACCACTTATAATATATATATAAGTGTCGTATCTAAGCCTTAGAGCCTTATTATAATAGTAGAAAGTTATTATTAGCCTTATATCTACTATAGCGCGTAAATTTATATAGGGTCGCTACCCCAGTTAGTACCTCTAGCCGAAGCGATTTTCAATCCTAGTTAGTGCAAATAGTTACCTAATTATTACAGCGTAATTTACTTATAGTAGCTGCCACGCCTGTAACTATATAAAGTCTTAGCAAGCGCGCCAGCCTTAGCCTTATAGCCTTATAATTTAACTTCTAACTACTAACTTAAAGATACCTATGGAATTCGCCACCTTACAAGAGTGTGGCCGGTACGGGTCGTCTACCCTCCCTACTAGCGCTAGCGATATATACAAACCTTATATACTATCCCACTGCACGTTAAACTTACTAACGTGACTTAGTAGGGGTGGCTGTGCTAGGACTAGATAATAACGCTAGGCTTACCTTACTAACTATTATCGGCCTAGCGTTAATTACTACTATTTTAAGCTTAGATTAGGGGTGCCTTTAACCTACCTACTTTATATATTTAATAAGGCTCTCTAGCCTCTTATAATAAAACGGAGCTTATTCTTAATTGTCCTAGTTAATAACTATCTAACACGTAGAAGTTTAAGTTTTTAGGTATAATATCTATATCTAACGGCCCTTATTCTTCACTTTTGCTAAAGCCTAGTAGTATTTACTTACTTTACCTAATACCTAATAAAGACAAGACTGCCCCTATTTAATATCGGCTCTTTAACTACTCTCTATAGGAATTAGATAAGTGGACTTATCTATATAAGGCTTTATCCTATATATAGGGTAATCTAGACAAGACTTAACCTATTTTCATAAACGAGTATCGCTTTAATATTACTATAAACCTTTATACAGCGCTATTACGTCTTTAAAACTGCTCTTTTAATCAAATTATATAGGTAGATACCGTTTGTATTAACTATATAGCAACTATATTATGCAATAGGTACTCATCGGTTTCCTAAGGGTGTTGTGCCTCCTTAATGTATTGCTCTAAAAGTGCATAAATTTGCGGGTTTTCTAGACATGCTAAGACTAAATTATACTCTATTAGTAGTATTAATAGCTATTATTAGACCTCCTAAGCAGTTATATTAAATATAGGATATTTTTTATAAAGGGCCTTTTGTGTTAGACCGCTTTATACAAATAGCTACTCTAACCACCACTATGGTTTTACTCGCTATAATAAGTTAAAATATATAGGAGAATATGTCAAAACTATATTCAACCCCGTAATAATATAAATTACAAAGTAGTTTGCCTTAAGTTAGCAAAATGTTAGTAACAGTTCTTTCTCCATTCTACTTAGGGCTATCCTACAACAACAATCCTTCTCCTTTACTTCCTAACCAAGACTTAGGCACTAAAATGCTTTGCAGCATTAAGAAGTTCGCGCGCAAGAACTCTAACCCCACCTCCTCGATAAGTACATCGATATATTCGATTGTTATAAACCGCAAGTCAACCCCTAGGCGTGGCGTTCCACTATTATTAAACAACCCCTTCGGTTTATCATCGCCCGCTACCCGTTAACTAGGTAAATCATATTAGAATACTCCCCTTCATCCTGCTCTAGACTTATATTTCTTTATAGATTGTCCTGGGATAAACGCGTTTACTACATAATAAACTAAATGATATTGAAAATGAATAAATAAATCTATAGAATCTATTTATAACAAATATAGGCCTTTATATAGGCCTATACCTACAGAGTTATAAGTAGTAGCTTATGGATATTGACCAAAATGGAAATAAAGGGAATCTACTTATATAAGCAGGAAACGCGTGTAGACATATATAGAGGACTCTTTCAGAACTATTGTTATACCCCCTAGTGCTCCACTAAAATAGAAGTAGATCCTTCCTAAATTAGTGTTAAACTTATTAATATATAAAAGAAATACCTTGTAATCCTCTAAGTGTCCTATAGGTCCTATTTGACCTCTCCCTAAGCTGTAATCGATTACCTATTACGAGTTATATATCGTTCCTATCCCCCATTTAAAAGTTATTAGCATTGGTTAGAATCGTCAAATAGCGTACCCTCCGAGGTTTTGCCGACCTGTATACGATTTCCTACTTAGGTTTAGTGTCTATATCGCATTAAATAAGGCCTAGCTGCTTGACAAAGTTCCTAAACTAAACCGTTAACAGTGGCTTTATAAGACTGTCTGCCACTATACTGCTTATAGGAACGTGCTATAGGTAGATTACGCCACTTTAAACCTTATTACGAATGTAGTGCTAGTATAGCTTAAAGTGTTTAGTACGTACGTGGTAGTTGTTGCTTTTAGCTAGGCTGATAGCTAGTTAATTGTCGCTATATAAATATATTAGTAGTAGATCCTTTCTAGTATAGCCTAAATTAGTAAGTAATTAACGGAGCTATAAGGCTTCCTTAGCCGTATACGTTATTGTTAACTTATATAAAACTGGGCTACCCGCTAGCTTGTAAATATAGCCAGAAGTTAACTTCCTATTAACCGTATCTACAAATACTATATCGCTATAGCCGTGTAGCTATAGGTTAGGTATATTACCTAGTAGGCTTCCGCTATATTCCCTATTGCAATTAGGGGTAGTATAGTCTATAGCTAATGCCTCGGCGAAGGCTTCTAGAGGTAGCTGCTGCCCTTAAGGTAAGCCGAACTCTATACCTAAGTTGATTATTCCTATATAGTAGGCGAGTATCTATATCGCAGCTTCTATATATAGTTTAGTAGGGTTATATAGGAACTAATAGAGCTTTCCTACGGCCTAGGCTATATTAGGCCGAGTCTAATTATATAGATAAAGTAGAGAGCCTATTAGCGATTAATACCGTTTTACTAGCTCTAGGGGAGCTTGATCTTTAAGCTCGAGTGGCTTAAAGTCTACTATAGAGGGGTGAATTGGTGTAGAGGCCGGTGCGTAGTCTTCTATATAGAATATATATAGGATCTTCCTAATATAGGCGTCCTATACTAGTCGAATTGACTATATTTAGCGGTCCCTTATAATTC
>Ga0193728_1001524_pt1 | contig 11828 bp, 7 predicted proteins | sample U1c1metaG_FD_143037 | JGI IMG/M metagenome (GOLD analysis project Ga0193728, IMG submission 143037) | Soil microbial communities from a riparian zone of the East river system, Colorado, United States - U1c1 | ecosystem: Environmental > Terrestrial > Soil > Riparian zone | place: USA: East River...
GCCGGCGGCTGGGCGGTGGCCGTCGCCGTCGAGGTGGTCTTGTCGAACGGCTGGCCGTCCTCGTCCTGGCCGTGCACGGACTTCTTGAAGATGTGCATCGACTTGCCGAGCGCGTTGGCCGCGCCGGGCAGCCGCGAGGAGCCGAACAGGAGCAGCACGACAATAAGCAAGATGATGATGTGTGGCGCACTGGGATCGAACATGTCATCCCCATTCAGCGGGAGGTATCCGCAGGCCGAGCATTCCTGCCGAGTGTACAACGCGAGATCCATCGAACCCGGCTTAGCTGGCCGGGCGGCGTAGCGCTGGCAACATCGGAGTGAACCTGGCGTTGCGGCTCAATTCTCATCGCAGCATATCCGGAGCGGAAGTCCCTGCGGATTGGCCCGGTCACGGGTATCCCCTGGGGGTACCCCCTGGTCTGGCCCCCGGGGTACCCCGGGGGCCCACCTGGCCCCCGGTTCAGCCGTACTGGGCCAGGGCCGCGCGGGCGTCCTGCCCGACCTGCGCGGCCACCCCGGCCGGGGCGAGCACCCGGCCGTCCTCGCCCAGCCGCAGCGCCAGCCGGCGCACCCACTGGGTGTCGGGCGTCCGCAGGCTGACCCGCAGCCGCCCGTCCCCGAGCTCCTCGACCTCGTCGCAGGGGTAGTACTCGGCCACCCAGCGCCCCGCGGTGGCCAGCTCCAGCACGATCGCGGTGTCCGCCGGGGACGGCCGGAACAGGCCCTGGTCCACGTCGACCGGCTCGGCCTGCGGCGGCACCTCCGCCGCGACGTCCAGCACCTCGATGGCCAGGATGCGGTCCAGCCGGAACAGCCGGACCGCGGCGGCCGAGCGGCACCAGGCCTCGAGGTAGCGGCGGCCGTCGACCATGACCAGGCGCATCGGGTCGGCGTCACGCTCGGTGGCCTCGTCCCGGCCGGGGACGTAGTACGACAGGTGCAGCCGCCGGCCGCCCGTCAGGGCGGCGGTGACCTCGGCCAGGACCGCGCTCCCGGCCCCGTCGTCGACCTGCACGGCGACCTGGGCGCTGGGCATCGCGGCGGCGCCGGCCGCGGCCTCGAGCTTGGCGATGGTACGGCCGAGCGCGGACCGGTCGCCCATGCCCGGCAGCTCGGCCAGCATCCGGAGCGCGACCAGCAGGGCGCTGGCCTCGTCCACGCCGAGCCGCAGCGGCCGGTCGATGGACTCGGCCTCGCTGATGACGATCTCGCCGCCCTCGTAGGACAGGTCGATCGGGCAGTAGGGGTCAGGCGACCGCAGTTCCACGCACCACAGCATGTTCAGGTCGTCCACGAGCTGGCGCTCGCTGACCCCGAAGGCCGCCGCGGTCTCGGCCATGCCGACGGCCTTGCGGCTGACCACGTACGGGACCAGGGCCAGCAGCCGCGCCAGCCGGTCCGTCGCGGTCGGCGCCCGGGCGGCCTCGGCCGTCATGCCAGCACCCCCTTCAGCCGTCCGATGACGGCCTCGCGCAGGTCGGCGGGCTCCACCACGATCACGTCCGCGCCGAAGGACGCGATGTGCTCGCTCCACCAGCCGGTGTCGGAGTACGGCACCTGGATCGTGTCCCAGCCGGCCTGCTCCGCGGCCTGCGTGGCCACCGCGTGGCGGCGCAGCCCGTGCCCGGCGCCGGCCCGGACCCGCAGCGTGCCGGTCCGCGCCGCCGGCGTCTCGAAGTCCCAGGCCCGGACGGCGGCCCGGGCGTCGGCCCCGGCCGGCACGGTGACCGCGCCGCGCGGGCCGGTGAAGGTGACCGGCCCGTCGACGCGGCTGAGCCGGAACACCCGCTCCTCGCCGCGGTCGGTGTCCAGGCCGGTGACGTACCACCGGCCGTTGCGGTTGACCACGCCCCACGGCTCCAGGTGGCGCTGCTGCGCCTCGCTGCGGCCGGCCCCGCGGTAGGCGAAGCGGACCGCCCGCCGGTCCCGGACCGCCTCCCAGAGCGGGCCGAACGCGGCCTCCCCGGTGTGCAGCCGCGGCTCGATGCCCGGCTGCGTGGTGTCCTCGGCCTCGATCCCGGCGGCGCGCAGCTTGAGCAGCGCGCCCTGCGCCGCCCCGGCCAGCTCGGCCCGGCGCCACACCCGGGCGGCCAGCCCGAGGACGGCCGCCTCGTCCGGCTCGAGCCGGATCTCGGGCAGCTCGTAGGCCTGGCGCGAGATCCGGTAGCCGACCTCGTCATCCCCGGCCGAGTTGGTCCCGGTCTCCAGCGGGATGCCCAGCTCCCGCAGCTCGTCCTTGTCGCGCTCGAACATCCGCTTGAAGGCCTCGAACGAGTCGGGGTAACCCGGCACCGCCGCGCGGATCTGGCTGGCGGTGAGGTACCGGCTCGCCGACAGCAGGCAGACCACGAGGCTGAGCAGCCGCTCGGTTTTCCGCCTGGACATCGCACCTCTGCTTCCCCGCCGGCCAGACTAGCGCTGGGGCGCCGCCGCTGAGCGCCGCCCGCGTCATCGCGCGCTGCCCCGTCACCGACGCTACCCTGCCGGAGTGATCAGGTGGCGTAGTGGCGAGGTTTCTGCCCGGCGGCGTTCCTGGAACGGCGCGCTGGAGCTTGACGTCGACGTGTCCGGGACGAGCGTCCGGGCGCTGGCCTACCCGGCGCTGACCGGCGCGCCCGAGCCGGGCGACCGCGTGCTGCTGAACACCAGCGCCCTGGAGCTGGGCCTCGGCACCGGCGGCTACGCCCTGGTCATCGCGGTCCCGGGGCGCCTCCCGGCCGACCCGCCGCAGCCCGGCCACCTGGTCAAGGCGCGGTACACGCCCCTGCAGGCCTGCGTGCCCGGCGCCGACGAGCAGGGCTCGGCCCATCACGACGTGCTGCGCGAAGCCGATGACCTCGGCGGGATGCCCGTCGTCATCGCCGACCTGCACTCCGCGCTGCCCGCCGTGCTGGCCGGCTACTACGCCGCCCAGCCCCCCGGAGCCGGCCGCCCCGCAGTCGCCTACGTCATGCTGGACGGCGGTGCCCTGCCCGCCTGGTTCTCGCGCACGGCCGCCGCGCTCGCCGACGCGGGCTGGCTGGCCGGCACCGTCACCACCGGGCAGTCGTTCGGCGGCGACCTGGAGACGGTGACCCTGCACAGCGGCCTGCTGGCCGCCCGGCACGTGCTCGGCGCCGCCCTGGCCGTCGTCACCCAGGGGCCGGGCAACCTGGGCACCGGCACCCGGTGGGGGTTCTCGGGCCTGGCGGCGGGCGAGGCCGTCAACGCGGCCGCCGTGCTGGGCGGACGGCCGGTGGCGTCACTGCGGGTCAGCGACGCCGATCCGCGGGAGCGGCACCGCGGCGTCTCGCACCACAGCCTGACCGCCTACGGGCGGGTGGCCCTGGCCCGGGCCGACGTCGTCGTCCCGGACCTGCCCGGCGAGTTCGGGTCGCGCGTCGCGGCGCAGGCTGCGCCGCTGTCGGCGCGGCATGACCTGGTCACGGTCAGCACCGCGGGGCTGGCCGACGCGCTGGCGGCATGCCCGGTCCCGCTGTCCACCATGGGGCGCGGCCTCGACCGCGACCGCGCCTACTTCCTGGCCGCCGCGGCGGCCGGGCGGCACGCCGCCGCCCTGCCGCCGCCCGCGGGACCCTAGCCCCGCGGGACCCTAGCCCCGCGGGACCGCCGCCCGCGGCGGGCTAGCCGTTAGCCGGAATCGCGTCCAGGACGTCCACCACGAAGACCAGGGTGTCGGTGCCCTTGATGCCCGCCGACGACTGCCCGGCCGACCCGTAGCCCAGCGACGGCGGGATCGAGATCATGACCCGGCTGCCGACCTTGACCCCGGTGAGCCCCTTCTGGAAGCCGGAGATCACGCCGTTGCTGCCCATGGCGAAGCTGAACGGCAGCCCGGCGGAGGACGACGACGGCCAGGTCGTGTTGAACACCGCGCCGGTGCGCCAGATCGAGGCCACGTACTGGGCCACGACGGTGTCCTTGTTGGCGATCACCGGGCCGGTGCCCTGGACCAGCGTCTTGACGACCAGGCCCTTGGGCGGCGTGGCGCCCTTCGGGACCGTGATCACCGGCGCCGCGCCCGCCGTCTGCTTGACCGTCGGCAGGACGCCGCCGCCGGACGACACGGTCGTCCCCGTCGCCGAGGCGGTCGGCGCGAACGGCTTGATCAGGTCAATCACCCACACCGTGGTGTCGGTCTTGGTCACGCCCAGGTTGGTGTTGCCGGTCGTGCCGTAGCCGTACTTGGGCGGCAGCACGGCCAGGATCCGGGTCCCCACCTTCTGGCCCTTGATGGCCGAGGTCAGGCCCTTCAGGCCGATCTCGGCGGGCACGACCGCCGGGAACGCCGTGAACGTGCTCTCCAGCAGCTTGTGGGTCTTGCCGCTCCACTTGTAGATGGCCAGGTTGGCCAGCACGTTGTCCCCCGACGGGACCACCGTGCCGGTGCCCTTGATCGCCGTCGAGACGTCCAGCTTGGCGCCGGCCTTGCTGGCCGGGATCTTCACGTCCGGAGCCTTGCCGAACGCCCCGGACACGCTGACCGCCGAATTCGGGTCAGAGCTGGAGGAGGAGGAGGAACCGCAGCCCACGAGAGCCAGACCGGCCAGCAGCGGCACCAGGAGCGCAGCGGAAATGCGTCGCATGATAAATCCTCGGTGTGTCGAGATCAAGGAGCCCCTATGCAAGCGGGGGCGCAGTCCAGGAGCGCGCACAGCCTACCCGGCCATCCTGGCCGTCGGGTCCGCGGTCGTTACCGCGGCAGGTCGGCCAGCAGGTTCTTGTTCCAGACCAGGATCGTGTAGGGCCCGACGGCGCAGACGCGGGCGGGCTGCCCGAACGCCGCGCGCACGTGGCTCTGCCACGCGACCGACGTCTTGCCCGGCCAGACCGACGACAGGACGACGAAATTGGCCTGCTGCCGGGCCGGGTTGTACCAGCCCGGCTGGGCCTCCCACCGGGCGCGCCCCAGCCCGGCGCCCGCGATGACGACGGGCCGGACGCTGACCTGCCCGGCCGTCTCGAGCGTGATCGCGTTGGCCTGCCAGTAGCCGCCCAGTCCGTCGGTCAGGTGCTGCGCCGACAGCCAGCCCGCCAGCTGGCTGCCCTGCGCCGGGGCGGCGGGCAGGGCGATCACCCGGCCCGCGCTGAGCAGGTAGCCGGTCGCCACCAGCGCCAGCGCGGGCATCATCCGGGCCGCGTGCAGGCGCCCGGCCAGGACCCGGCCGGCCAGCGCCGCGCCGAGCGGCAGGACGGCCACGAACTCGCGGGTGCTGTGCAGGTCCAGCGCGTTGCGCCCGAGCAGGTAGCAGGCCAGGCTGAACAGCGTGCCGGTGACCAGCAGCTGCTCGGCCAGCCCGGCGCCCGCGAAGCGCCGCAGCACGGTGGCCGCCGCCCACGCCACCAGCCCGATCCCGGTCAGGTGCAGGAAGGCCAGCCCGGCCACGTAGCCCACGTTGTGGCCGAGGAAGTTCGCGCCGAACAGCAGCAGCAGGCCGCGGGCGGTCAGGGCCAGGTTGCCGCCGAGCTCGCCGGCCACGGCCAGCTGGTTGTCGACCGGCCAGACGTAGTACCCGCCGGCCCCGGCGATCAGGCTCCCGGCCAGCCGGGCACCGCCCACGGCGGCCAGCGCCGCGACCGGCAGCAGCAGCTCGGACCAGGCGCCGCGCAGCCGCTGGCCGCGGCGCGCGACCGACTGGTACGCGCGCCAGGCGCCGACCGCCGCCAGCGGCGCGACGCCCGTGATGAGCACGATGTTGTCGGCCACCAGTCCCCAGGTGAGCAGCAGCGCGGCCGCCGCCGGGACCCACCAGCGGCGCGGTGCGCGGTCCAGCAGGATCCAGGTGAGAAGGACAGGCACCGTGCTGCCGGTGTGGTCGGGCGACAGCATGAGGATGTAGACCCCGCCGTTCTGCTGCGGCGCGAGCATGATCCCGGCCGCCAGCGCGGCCCGCAGCAGGCCCGCCGCCCCGGCCGCCCGGCCCTGGGCCAGCCGCGCGGCCAGCAGGACGACCAGCGTGTACGTCATGGCCCCGGCCAGGTGCACCACGTCGGGCGTCAGCCCGCGGGCCAGCTCCAGCAGCGCGTACTGCGGCAGCTCGGTGGTGTAGAACGAGACGTCCGACAGCTCCCAGCCGCGCAGCAGCGGGTTCCCGTGCAGCATGGCCCAGGCCTGCAGCGCGTTGGACGCGCCGTCGGAGTTCACCGGCGTGGTCTGCGACATGTGCAGGAACACGGTGAACAGGGCCAGCCCGGCGATCACCCAGGCCAGGGCGGCCGCGGCCGCGGCGGGCCGGAGCCGCGGCAGACGAAACGACGGCCGCCGCCGCGACGCCCTCCGCAGCCCCGGCGGCCGCGCCCGCGGCAGCCAGAACCCGGGTGCGCGCGCCCCCGGCCAGCGCAGCCGGGGGAGGTGCAGCGGCGGTAAGGCGGGTGTGCGGAACGCCAGCCACCCCGGCGGCAGCGGCGGTAGCGACCGCCACGGCAGGGGCAGGGGCAGGGGCAGCCAGGACTGCGCCAGCAGGCGCCGGGCTACCCGCACCCGGGCGGACCAGTCCCCCGTTTCCAGCACCGAACTGCCCCCCGGCTCCCGGTCACCTGCCCCCGGGAGAGATGCTAGCAACGCATCGTTACGCTGGGGACGCGATCGGTAATCGGGGTCACATGCCGGCGATCAGCTTCTCCACCCGCTCGTCCACCGACCGGAACGGGTCCTTGCACAAGACGGTCCGCTGGGCCTGGTCATTGAGCTTGAGGTGGACCCAGTCCACCGTGAAGTCGCGGCGGCGCTCCTGCGCCCGGCGGATGAACTCGCCGCGCAGCCGCGCCCGGGTCGTCTGCGGCGGCACGTTCTTGGCCTCGAAGATCTCCAGGTCCCGGCACACCCGCTCGACCGCGCCCCGCTTCTGCAGCAGGTAGTACAGGCCGCGCCCGCGGTGCACGTCATGGTAGGCCAGGTCCAGCTGGGCCACCCGCGGCGACGACAGCGACAGGTCATGCTTGGCCCGGTAGCGCTCGATCAGCTGGAACTTGGTCACCCAGTCGATCTCGCGCGCGACGTCGCCCAGGTCCCCGCTCTCGACCGCGGTCAGCGTCCGCCGCCACAGGTCCAGCACCCGGCTGGTAATCGCGTCCGCGCCCCGGCGCTCGGTGAACTCGGCGGCCTTGTTCAGGTACTCCTGCTGGATCTCCAGCGCGCTGACCTCGCGGCCGTTGGCCAGCCTGATCTTGCGCCGCCCGGTCATGTCGTGGCTGACGTCGCGGATGGCCCGGATCGGGTTCTCCAGGGTCAGGTCGCGCATGACGGTGCCCGCCTCGACCATGCGCAGCACCAGGTCGGTCGCCCCGACCTTCAGCAGCATGGTGGTCTCGCTCATGTTCGAGTCCCCGACGATCACGTGCAGCCGCCGGAACCGCTCGGCGTCCGCGTGCGGCTCGTCGCGGGTGTTGATGATCGGCCGGGACCGCGTCGTGGCCGAGGAGACGCCCTCCCAGATGTGCTCGGCCCGCTGGCTGACGCAGTAGACCGCCCCGCGCGGGGTCTGCAGCACCTTGCCCGCGCCGCAGATGATCTGCCGGGTGACCAGGAACGGGATCAGCACGTCGGCCAGCCGGCCGAACTCGCCGTGGCGGCCGACGAGGTAGTTCTCGTGACAGCCGTAGGAGTTCCCCGCCGAGTCGGTGTTGTTCTTGAACAGGTAGATGTCGCCGGCGATGCCCTCCTCGCGCAGCCGCCGGTCGGCGTCGACGAGCAGGCCCTCCAGGATCCGCTCCCCCGCCTTGTCGTGCGTCACCAGGTCGATCAGGCTGTCGCACTCCGGGGTGGCGTACTCCGGGTGGCTGCCCACGTCCAGGTACAGCCGGGCGCCGTTGCGCAGGAACACGTTGCTGCTGCGCCCCCACGACACCACCCGGCGGAACAGGTAGCGGGCCACCTCGTCCGGCGACAGCCGGCGCTGCCCCCGGAACGTGCAGGTGACGCCGTACTCGTTCTCGAGCCCGAATATTCGCCTGTCCACGCGCTCAGGCCCTCACCATTCCACTGCGATGTACTTGGTCTCCGTGAACTCCAGCAGCCCGTCATGGCCGCCCTCGCGGCCGATCCCGGACTGCTTCACTCCCCCGAACGGCGCGGCCGGATCTGACACCACGCCCCGGTTGATGCCGATCATGCCGGCCTCCAGTGCCTCCGCGACCCGCAGCGACCGCCGCAGGTCGGCGCTGTACAGATACGAGACGAGTCCGTATTCCGTGCCGTTGGCCAGCGCGATGGCCTCGTCGGTCCCGGTGAACCGCACGATCGGCGCGACCGGCCCGAAGATCTCCTGCGACAGGATGCCCGCGCCGCGCGGGACGTCATCCAGGACCGTGGCCTCGTAGAAGTAACCCGGCCGCTTCGGGGCCTCGCCGCCCAGGACGACCCGGCCGCCGTCGCGGGTGGCCTGCTCCACGAGGCCGGCCACCTTGTCGCGGGTGTCGGCGTTGACCAGCGGACCGAGCTCGACGCCGTCCTCCAGCCCGGGGCCGAGCCGCACGGCCGCCAGCCGCTTGGCCAGCTTGGCGCTGAACTCGTCGGCCACCGACTCGTGCACGTAGAACCGGTTGGCGGCCGTGCACGCCTCGCCCCCGTTGCGCATCTTGGCCAGGTACGCCCCGGCCACGGCCGCGTCGATGTCGGCGTCCTCGAAGACCAGGAACGGCGCGTTGCCGCCCAGCTCCATCGAGCAGTTGATGACGTGGCCGGCCGCGGTCTTCAGCAGCATCCGCCCGACCTCGGTCGACCCGGTGAAGGACAGCTTGCGCACCCGCGGGTCGGCCAGCATGGCCTCGGTCATCGGGCCGGGCTTGCTGGTCGGCACCACGTTGACCACGCCGTCCGGCACGCCCGCCTCGGCCAGGAGGCCGGCCACGGCCAGGGCCGTCAGCGGCGTCTCCTTGGCCGGCTTGAGGACGACCGAGCAGCCGGCGGCCAGCGCCGGGCCGATCTTGCGGGTCGCCATCGCGGCCGGGAAGTTCCACGGCGTGATCAGGAGGCTGACCCCGACGGGCTGGCGGGTAACAAGGATCTTGTTACTTCCTGACGGGGCGACTGTGAAGGCGCCCTCGTTGCGGACCGCCTCCTCGGCGTACCAGCGGAAGAACTCGGCGGCGTAGGTGATCTCGCCGCGGGCGTCGGGCAGGGCCTTGCCGTTCTCTGCCACCATCAGCCGGGCCAGCGGCTCGGCGCGCTCGATCATCAGCTCGTAGGCCCGGCGCAGGCACTCCCCGCGCTCGCGCGGCGCGCGGGCCGCCCAGCCCGGCAGGGCCGCGGCGGCCGCGCCGACGGCGTCCAGGGCGTCCTGCGCGCTGGCGTCGGCGACCTCGGCGATCGGCTCCTCGGTCGCGGGATTGATGACCGGCAGGACGCCCCGCTGGCCCACTGACCACTGCCCGCCGATCAGCAGCCGCGTCGGCGTGTCAACCCCCGCGATCGTCGCCCGGTCGCTGCTCACGTTCCCTCCCTAACCGGCGCGGCCGCCCACCGGGCCGCGCCCTTCCCGACACTACCCCGGCCGCCGCCCGGCACCGCTATTGCGCCGGGCGCGGCGTGTGTCGGGGCCGGGCCGAGTTCCCGCAGCCGGGCCGCGACCGCCCCGGCCTCGCCGGGGTAGGGGCCGGCCAGCAGGTCCAGGGCCTCCTGCCAGGCCGCCCGGGCCGCGCCCGGGTCACCGGCCGCGCGGCACGCGTCGCCCAGGTGGACGAGCACCTCCGCGCTCTCGTGGTGGCCGCCGCGCTGCCGGTACAGGCCGAGGGCCTCGCGGTAGCTGGCGATGGCCCGGTCGTAGTCACCGAGGTGGTGGTGGATGTAGCCCAGGCTGTCCAGGGGGCCGGCCGCGGCGCCCGGCGCGCCCGACGCGCGCTCCAGGGCCAGCGCCTCCTCGCAGTAGGGCAGGGCGCGGGCGTAGTCGCCGCTGAGCGCGTAATACCAGCCGACCGCGCTCAGCGCCTCCCCCAGCCCGGCGGCGGCCGGGCCGGCCCGCCGCCGCCGCAGCACGGCGTGCGCGTGCTCGAGCGCCTCGCCATAGTCCCCCTGCTGGGCGGCCACGAAGCCGAGGCCGACGCGGCTGCCGACCTCGCCGGGCGCGTCCCCGGCGCGCTGGCTCAGGGCCAGCGACCGGGCCATGTGCGCCCGGGCGTCCGCCCGGTCGCCGGCAGCCAGCACGGCCAGGCCCAGGTGATAGTGGGCCTGCGCCACGACGGGCAGGTTCCCCAGGCGCTGCGCCGCCGCCAGCCCGGCCCGCTGCGAGGCGGTGTAGGCCGGCACCTGGCCCCGCCACCGGAGGAAGCTCGCCAGGGCCCACGCGAGCTGCCAGGCGTGGCCGTCGAGCCCGGCCGCCCCGGCCCCGGCGACGAGCGCCAGCATGACCCGGTACTCGGCCTCGAGCCACGTCACCGCCTGCTCGCGGCCGGCCAGGCCCTCGGGCACGGTGCCCGGCTGGGCCGGGGCCAGCGCCAGCGGCGTCCGGGCCGGGCTCAGCAGCAGGGCGGCCGCGCAGCCGGTGTGCAGGTAGTGGTCGGCGGCCCGCAGGCGGGCGGCACCCGACTCGGCGTCCCGGCCGGGCCCGGCGGCCTGCTCGGCGGCGTAGGCGCGGAGCAGGTCGTGCATGGCGAACCGGCCGCGGGACGGCTCGGTGATCAGGTGGGCGCCGGCCAGCTCGCGCAGGGCCTGGCGCGCCGCGGCCAGCGGCAGGGCGGCCAGGCTGGCCGCCGCCGGGGCCGAGATGTCCGGGCCCGGGTGCACGCTCAGCAGCCGGAAGAGCCGGGCGTCCCGGTCGCTCAGGCGCCGGTAGGACCACGACAGCACCGCCCGCACGTCGGTAGCGCCGTCCCCGATGGCCAGCGCGTCCAGCCGGCCCGCGGCCGCCCGCAGCTCGCCGGCGAGCGCCGCCAGCGGGCGGTCCTGGCGGCCGGCCGAGCGGCCGGCGGCGGCGGCGGGGCCGGCGGCGGCAGGGCCGGCGGCGGCAGGGCCGGCGGCGGGGCCGGCGGCGGAACGGCTGGCGGCGATGGCGAGCGCCAGCGGCAGCCCGGCGCACAGCCCGATCAGCTCGGCGACGGCCGCAGGCTCGGCCACGACCCGCCGCTGCCCCAGGCGCCGGGCCAGCAGCTCCCGGGCCTCGGCCTCGGGCAGGACGTCCAGGTGGACGGCGAACGCGCCCTGCGCCGCCACCAGGCCGCTCAGCTGACGGCGGCTGGTCACCAGCACCAGGCTGCCCGGCGAGCCCGGCAGCAGGGGACGGACCTGCTCGGGATCGGCGGCATTGTCGAGCAGGACCAGCATCCGGCGGCCCGCCAGCAGGCTCCGGTACAGTCCCGCCTGGTCGGCCAGCGCGCCAGGGATCCGCTCGGCCGGGACGCCGAGCGCGCCCAGGAAGCCCCGCAGCGCGGCCTCGGGCGCCACGGGCTCCCCGCCCGGCGCGAAGCCGCGCAGGTCCATGTACAGCTGGCCGTCGGGGAACTGGCCGGCCACCTGGTGCGCCCAGTACACGGCGAGCGTGGTCTTGCCGACCCCCGCGGTTCCGGCGATGGCGGAGATCACCACCGTCCCGCCGCCGGCGTGGCTGAGCTGGCCGGTGAGCGCGTCCAGCTCGGCGCCCCGCCCGGCGAACTGCGGCGCGGCCGCAGGCAGCTGCCGCGGCACCTCCAGGGTCGGCCCCGGCCCTGGCGCGGGCGGGGGCGGCGCGGGCCGGGGCGGCACGGGCGCGGGCTGTGCGGGCGCGGGCTGTGCGGGCGCGGGCCGTGCGGGCGCGGGCCGTGCGGGCGCGGGCCGTGCGGGCCGGGACTGCCCGGCCGGGGACGGCTCGGGCGCAGGCAGCGCCGCCTCAGGCGGCCAGGGCCGGCCCGGTGGCC
>Ga0193728_1001525_pt1 | contig 11825 bp, 6 predicted proteins | sample U1c1metaG_FD_143037 | JGI IMG/M metagenome (GOLD analysis project Ga0193728, IMG submission 143037) | Soil microbial communities from a riparian zone of the East river system, Colorado, United States - U1c1 | ecosystem: Environmental > Terrestrial > Soil > Riparian zone | place: USA: East River...
TATTCCTGCATCTAAAATCAAGGCTTTGAATAAAGTTAAATGCCCGGCGATAGAATAGTAAGTACCTATAAGATTACCAACCGAATTATTTAATGGCATTATCACATCTGATGCTATTGTAACCATGTTATTTACTTTATAACTCGCACCTAATCTGAATTTAGACGGCAATACAGTTGTAAATTTTTCCCCATTTGTCTGGATATAATTTTTCACATTTGAACTATTAGCTGAATCGCTTCTGTCAGTTATTATTCGCTCAGCCACAACTGTGTCATTTAAAGTCGCATGTGTTCCCGTCCAATTAATTGAACCAATATCAGTTGCTGCTATTGCAAACTTCCATTTCTTATAAACCATGCTTGCGCCAATATCAACTCCATAACCCTGCCCCGGTGCATTAGATGGGATGGGTGAGTAAATTGGGTTGTTCTCTATAGCATAATCCGCCGTAACTGTACCATTAATGAATTGTCCATGAATATCGGCTAATCCAATTAGATATTTAAGTCCTATCCCTCCATAAAATTTAAACGCGGTAGAGTCATCACTGCCAATTTTAAATAACTCTCTTCCATAATCCACATTAATCTCCCTGAATTCATACATAGAAACATACGAACCACTAAAAGAATTAAGTGCATTAACAAGCATTTGTAATGAATCTGCTGTATTTATATTTACGTTATTATTAAATTTCTGAGCATTTTGCGATGTAAACGCTGTACTGGCAATTGCCGCAAAGGCAGTCTGGTACTGGCTATTTGAAGTGATACTGGGTGACATTGTAATATTGCCGAAGGCTCTGTCGCATATAGAAATTGCAAAGCCCCCTATTTTTGGAATTTCGACAGAGAATGCTGCCCAAATAAAATTCCCATAAATATTAAGTCCACTATGGGAAGAGGCAATACGTTCAAGCATTGTAGTATCCTTACCATTAATTATCTTCTCAACATTGGGCAAAGTAAGTTGATCAGCCTGCGCGCTTACCCCAATGTTTAATATTGTAAATGAAATTCTATCATTGCTTTCCCAACCAAGGTTCGAAGGGCTTACTCCAATAGATTCCCAATCATTTGCTTGAGCTGTAATAGCGCCACCTTTAGCAGTTCCAACAGGAAACACAAAGTTTAATTGTGCCCGAAGACAAATAGGAAAGAGTACGGTGGTAATGAGTAAAAGGTTGATTCTTCTCATGATAAGATAAAGTAGTAAAAATAAAACATTTTACTGAGTTATGCTACATTTGCAAGTATTGTAAAAGACTATGAATAAAAAACTCAGATTTTTAAGGATTCTTCCTTTCATTATTCTATACTTTTTGCTTTCCTGTGGGAGTAAGAACCATGTTAGCATACCTTCTGATATTTTGTCACCAGATTCTATGACAGTGTTACTTGCTGATGTTCATGTATTGCAAGCAGCAGCTCAATTAGGATATTCTCAGAATATAAAAGATACATCTCTGCAACTTGCATACCAGTCCTTATGGAAAAAACATAATCTTACAGAAAGCAGCTATAACAAAAACATGGTTTTCTATTGCGACCATCCCAAGTTACTTGATTCTGTTTACGAGAAAGTTTTAGGCAATTTAAATCAGCGCAAGGCTGAATTAATGGGACCAAAAAAGTTCCCTGCTAAACAAACTAAATGATGCTTGTTATATTAAATTTTACTTTAATTACATTTTCTCTACTATATTCATTCTACATTCTTTGGCAAATCATTAGTTGGATCAATGCGCCGGAATATGTATTAAAACCACAAATATTTAAAACAAAGGTTACTGTTATAGTTCCTTGCCGTAATGAAGAAAAAAATATCGCTAATTGTTTAAAAGCAATTATTAAACAAAACTATCCTACCTCGTTACTGGAAATACTTTTGGTTGATGATCATTCCACAGATGGAACTATAGGAATCGCTGAAGGTATTTTAAAAAGCGGTTCCTTTTCATGGAAATGTATTCAATTAAAAGAAAATAATCATGGCAAGAAAAATGCCATTACAAGCGGAATAGAAGTGTCCAGCGGGGAATTAATTGTAATTACCGATGGAGACTGTATTCCTCAACAAAACTGGGTTGCCTCTATCGTATCACTTTATGAAGAAAATAATTTTCATATGATCTGTGGTCCGGTTGCAATTATAAATGAAAATAATTTTTTAGAATGTTTCCAGAGCTTGGAAGTTGCCGGGTTATCTATATTGGCCGGTGGAGGGATATTTTCAAATAATCCTTTATTATGTAACGGTGCGAACCTGGCGTATACAAAAAAAACATTTGAAACTGTAAAGGGGTTTCAGGGTATTGATTCCATACCAACGGGCGATGATACCTTATTGCTTTTTAAAATAAATAAGGAATTTCCAGGTAAAGTTGGTTATCTAAAAAACAAAGAATCAATTGTTTATACACCAGCGCAACCAAACCTGAAATGCTTTTCACAACAGCGAATTCGATGGGCATCAAAAGGATTTATTTCAAAAAACCTATTAAATAGCTTCATTGGCACTATTGTTTTCATTACTAATTTTTTACTATTTATGTATTTTGTAGGCTCTTTAGTCTATTTTTCAATCAATTGGGTCTTTATAAATTGTCTGATTCTTAAGTTTACAGTCGATTTTTTATTATTATATTGCGCTACAGAGTTTTTCAATAAAAAAAAGTTATTGCTATACTTTCTTATAAGTGAATTAGTAACAATGACTTATGTAAGTTGGATAGGATTGACAGCAAGTTTTACAGGTTATAATTGGAAAGAAAGAGAATATTGATTTAAACAGAGGTTATTGTGCTGACATTTAGGAAAAGAAAATACGTAGATATAGATTCATATTCCCTTGCACATCATGCATGGAAAAGATTTAAAAAGAACCGCCTGGCTATGTTTAGCCTTTCTTTTATAATCATTTGCGTACTTGTTGCTGTTCTGGGATATGCCATAACGCCTGACTCAACCCCAAATGCAAATAACCAGGTGCTTGAACTTTCGGTAAAACCTCCCGGCTTTAAAATGGAAATGTTGTTGGTTAAAGAAAATCAGGATATCAAACATGTTTCTTTCATTTCAAAAATGCTTTTCGGGCAACCAAGCTCTTACCATTATACCCCTATTTATTCTTACGGATTTCAGGGGCCATTTGTTGTAGCAGAAGGCTATACCGGCATGACGCCTAATAACGGGCCGGTTGTAAAATATAATATGGCCGATGTTCTTTATGCGTTGGATTACAACAAACACCTTGTTAATGATTCCGTTAATCAAACCACCACTTCCTTTGTATTTGGCAATGACAAACCAATTACCCGTACTTATAGGGATATGAGTGAAGAAATAAAGGCCAAGAATATTATCACCAAAACATATTTATTGGGTACCGACCAGGAAGGCAGAGACCTGCTAAGTCGACTCATGATCGGCATACGGGTATCATTGGCTGTGGGGTTCATTTCTGTATTAATTGCTTTTTCTATTGGTATTTTTATGGGGGCCACGGCAGGTTTTTACAGAGGCAAATGGGACGAATTTGTAATGTGGCTTATAAATGTTGTATGGTCATTACCTACTTTATTACTTGTAATAGCTATTACGTTAGCATTAGGCAAAGGTTTCTGGCAAGTATTTATAGCGGTAGGACTAACCATGTGGGTAGATGTTGCACGTATTGTTCGTGGACAAGTAATGAGTATAAGAGAGGAGAATTTTGTTGAAGCCGGTAATGCAATGGGCTTTTCTGATTTCAGAATTATTTTCAAGCACATAATTCCGAATATTATGGGAGCTATAATTGTTGTAGCTGCAGACAATTTTGCATCTGCAATATTAATAGAAGCGGGGCTTAGTTTCCTGGGAATTGGTGCTCAACCTCCTATTGCTTCGTGGGGAGCCATGATAAATACAAACAGAGGTTATATTATAACTGATTCTGCTTACCTTGCTTTTCTTCCAGGCATTTGCATAATGCTGATGGTATTAGCGTTTTTCCTGTTAGGGAATGGCCTGAGAGATGCTTTAGACAGTAAGACCTCTGCAAACCAATTAATCGGAGCTTAATAAGGAACAAAAAAAGTCCTCCGATCGGAGGACTTTAATTAATGATCCATTATTTTTCAAAAAGGAAGATCGTCCTGATCTTGCGCATTAGTAAGTCCGCTATCAGAATAAGATGCCGGAGCCTGCGATTCCTGGGAATATTCTTTACTACTTCCTCCGCTTGATTTCTCAACTCTCCAGGCATCCAAAGAATTAAAATACTTAACTCCGCCTCCATCTTTACCTTGCCATTCACGGCCACGTATAAAGAAGCTTACTTTAACCTGGTCGCCTACATTTACTTCGTCCAACAGCCTGCATCTTTCCTGGGTCAGTTGAAACTGAATGTGTTGCGGATAATTAGATGAATTATCTGTAACAACAAATTCACGTTTCTTAAATGAATCTGATACTTTTTGTTCGTCCTTTTTCAGTTTTATTATTCCGTTTAATTCAAACATTGTAATTAGTGTATTTATGATTATTTATTCTTATTTATTTTCTATAACTTGTTGTTCAGATGCAGCCCCCTCTATTCTAAAGGTCTTTGTACGAGGATTTCCGTAATATGTCAATTTTCCGCTACCGCTTACTTTTGCGTGTAACTCAGGATGTGCATATATCTTAAGATCTCCGTCACTATGATCTTCTAAAGTCATATTATCTGTCTTTAACTCAGAAGCATCTACATTGCCTTCGCCTGAATCCTTAAATATACAACTCTTTGCCTTCCCTTTTAATAGAATTGATTTACCTGAATTTAAGTTACAGGTTAACATTTTCAAATTAAGAACTAAATTAACTGTGGCATTGCCATCAACATTCAATGTCAGGTTATCTTCATCAATTGTGTTTGTGCAGGACAATATACCATCGATGTTTACAGATATCTGTTGTATATCTTTTACAGTGATGTAAAGAGTAACGGCTTCTTTCGCGCCATCTTTCATTGATATATTAAGTATAACTGCGCTTTTTATAACTACTGAAGACATTGCATCCTTATCAGGTGCAACAATTTTAAGGCTACTTGTTTTACCTTCGGTAAGTACGACATTAAAATTGCCATTAATTTTAAGTGAATTGAACGCAACAACCTTTTCAGTTTGTGAAACACTGTCGGCAACATTTTTTGCTACCATAGAATTAACAAAAAGTGAACACAATAATAATACAAGTAAATTTTTCCAACTATTCATATTCGTTTTTTCTGTGTCCAAATATATGAGAATTTCATACCATTCAGTAAGTAATTTTCACTCTTTTATAATTGAATATACACAGTTCCGTTTATAGGAAACTATGCCATTGCAGAATTCTATACCCGGATGCCGATAATTAAGACATCGTCTATCTGTTCAAGCCTGCCCATCCAGTTCTCGAAGGTTATATTCAAATTGTTTCGTTGCGTATTCATATCCAGGCTCCTACCTTCAAGTACTTTTTCTTCAAACTGCTTGTATTTGAATTTCTTTCCTTTAGGGCCTCCAAACTGATCAGCATAGCCATCGGTAAATAAATAAATTTCATCACCCTTATGCAGTTTTACATTATGCGTTGTAAATGGCTTAGGATTATCTGAATTTCCAATAGGCTGCTTATCAGCGGTTATTTCTTTTATTTCATTACCTTGTATATACCATAAGGGGTTATTTGCCCCGGCCCACTGCACTTCCTTTGTTTTAGTATTTATAGTACATAATGAAATATCCATTCCGTCTTTAATATCTTCCTTTTCAGATTTTTCGAATGTTTCAATAACCAGATCTCTCACTTTGTCTAGTATTTTTCCCGGATCGGTTATTCCAAACTCTTTTACTGCCCTGTTCAAGGCATTTGAGCAAACAACACTCACCATAGCACCCGGTACACCGTGACCAGTACAATCACCGGCAGCAACAAAAAGCAGATCATTCTTTTCCGACATCCAGTAAAAATCGCCGCTAACTATATCTTTAGGCTTAAACAAAATAAAACTATCAGGCAAAACAGATTTAAATCTTTCCCTGGTAGGCAGAATTGCTTCTTGTATGCGTTTCGCATAATTAATACTATCGGTAATGTCTTTATTCTTCATTTCAATAACTTCCTTCTGCTTAACAACCTCAGCAGTTCTTTCGCTAATAATATTCCGAAGGCTGCGTGTAGAGACTGTAATAGCACTATACACAAAGGCTATAAAAATCAAGAAATAAATTATATATGCCCATATTGTACGGTACCAGGGAGATAAAATAGTAAATTCATAAACCGCTTCATGGCTCACATGATTAAATACGTTCCTTGCTTCAACGTGAAATATATAATGCCCTTCATGTAAGAATGTATATGGGGCTTTTGTTTCATTTGTCCACTCACTCCATGCCGAGTGCTGTTCATCTGAACCCTCCAGTCTGTATCTGTATTGCATAGAGGCTTCGTCTTCAAAATCAGGAGCTGCATAGTAAAATGTTAATGAATTAAGGGAAAAGGGAAGGCTTAACTTTAACCGTTCCGGCTGCTCAAGCGATACGCTACCACTATCATCAGAATATGTGCCATAAAATATAGTTGAGTCTTTCCCTTTACTAACTACAACTCTCCGCACTAATGCATTATACGTGAGGTCATAATTCTTATTTACCTTGTCATCAAACTTAAATATACCATCCTGGCCTCCCAACCATGCTATACCTTCCTTATCAAAATAGAAACAGGAAACTATACTTTTTGAAACTGCGATAAATGGAGTTGATACCCATTCCTGGTTTGACTTACCTTGGTTTTTTATATATCCTACATGCATTTGCTGATCTTTATCAGAAATTGCTACTATCCATATATTACCTTCAACATCCCGATCTATTCTATATACCCAAAGTTTTTTACCTGAAAATTCAATGCCTAAAGAACTATCCCGTAAGAATTTCTCTTTCCCATTAGATTTATAAAGGCCCGCATCGGAGCAATAATAAATATGCTCATTTATTTTCTTTACATATATACTGCTATTGGGTAATCCTTGTGTTGAATCAAATTTCTTGACTTGGGCAGAATCAATTTTAACATCTCTGTAAAATGGAGTTACACGGATAACTCCTTTATCATTATTACCACACCATAGTATACCATTCTTATCTTCTTCAATTGAACTTACCTCTTGAGCAACTTCTCCTACATAACCTTCATCTAACCACTTAGTTCCATTCCAATAAATTGATGATAATCCATATAAACTTGATCCGCCGAGGCTAGCACCGATAAATATCCTATTAGAATCTATTTTTGATCTGTGTATCACATTTGCATTCCCTGGAACTATAACAGAAGGCTTATCGTCTTCACCGACCTGGAATATTCCATCATTAGTTGCAACAAGCAGTAGTTGTTTTTTTCCTGTGTTAAAAGAAAGTAGATCCCAACATTCTGTGGTTAGTCCCTCAATCCTGCTAAAATGAGGTTGTTCTGTTATTGAATTTAAAGGAGAAGTTTGTGTGGTTAAACAAAATACTCCCGAAAGTGTTGCGGCATATAACTTACCATTATTGCGGCATATGGCAAGAACCCGGCCCTCCAATCCTGTCTTATCATTAAAAGTAGTTACCGGAGAATTAATATCAACTTTTGATATTCCGTTATTCGTTGCAAGCCACAATTTTTGCTGATTATCTAAAAACTGGTAATTAACTGCTTCATCCTGAAGGCCATTTCCCTTGTTAACAGCTCCAACAAAATTCCCCGAAGAATCAACTACTACCAATCCACCTGTGCGTGTACCAATAGAGTAATTTTTTTTATTCAACTTAATTCCGTTGTATACCTTATTGTTCATAAAAAACTGGTCGATCTCGGTATGAAAGGAATTTATTTTAGTCAACTGGGCTTTATCCTGGATGCGTGATGTGAAATCTTCAGGTTGCATGATAAATAACCCCCGGCCTTCATTGTTCAGTAATATTTCATTATTCCGGAAAGGTTGCATAAAATAAACCTTGGCCTGAGCGAACATATCTCCTCCCTGGATAAAATTCAATACTGAATCATTGACCATTTTCATCATGCCCACTTCCTTTTCACGAACATATAATGTTCCATTTACATAAAACATCAGATGAAACGTTGTACCGGGCTTAGGCTCAGAAATACCCATAGATTTACCATCCCATCTGAATATTTTATTGAAAGTCTGGAAGTAAACATAATTATCCCTGGTTGCAATACATGTCCATACTTCTGAAAAATCCCTGTCTTTTTTTGGAAGGTAGTCGAGTAAGGAATGATACCTCATACGGCCATTTGAAGTAGAGGAGAGGTATCCTATCTCTCCGGTACCCCCAACATATATTATTCCCTTTTTGTCAATAGCTAAGGAGTGTATAGGGGAATCATTGGGTGTCTGAAGAGTATCCCAGTTATGTCCATCATATTCAAGTATGCCACTATTGTTGCCGAAATAGAGTACACCACGTGAATCCTGAACGACTGCAAAATTTTGTGGAACAAGGTTATATTCTTTGGCAGAATAATTGCGGATATTATATTGCCCTGCTTCATTTGATTTTTGTCCAAACAAATTTGTTGAACTATAATACAAAAACGGCAAAATAAGGACAATAAAACGGCCACACAGCAGTGCTTTAGAAATTAAGTGCCCTTTTACCCTGATACTGTTCATATTCCTCCAAACAAGCTAAAACATATAAATACTTAACCAAAGATAGAAAAACTTATTTATCCTATCAGATGTATAAACTTACCTATCTTATAAAAATGATAAACCGCTGCAGGAAAAGCTCTTGCAGCGGTTTTTCATATTAAAAAAATAATTTTATTGAAGTATTATTTTTTTGTAGGCAACTCCGTTGTCTCCAACTACCTGAAGTATATATATTCCTTTGCTTATACCGGAAAGGTCCAGTTCTTTATTAAAATGGCCGGAAATCTTGCCATAATTATTACTGGATAATACTTGTCCGATCGCATTGTAAATCTTCACGGTTATATTTTGTTTGTTTACAATATTTAAGCTGAAATTAAATACTCCGGTTGAAGGATTAGGATATACCTCGAGGGAATTCATATCTACATTCAATTGATTAACGCCCACAAATACAATACTGCCCGTGTTAGATTTAGAAGCATTATAGTTAATCGCTTCAATTGAAGGAGTGCAGCCACCAGGATTGCTTATACCCATGTGATAATACCATGGATGGGAAGCAGCAGGCGGGGTATTGCTAAAGGTAAAGGTTCCGTTATTCAAAACCCGCCCTATACTATCTTTTGCAATTCCTGCCACGCTATCCCTGTACACTATATAATAGTTAAAAGGAAGCCCTTGATAATTATCCCAGATAAGGCTTACAACTCCATTATATTCGCTGGTAACCAGGTGCATAGTTTTGTGAGGAGCACTTAATGGTGATTCATACCCGCATGCATCCACTTGAGATATTTCGTATCTCCAACTCTGAACATCCGGATCAGAAAGGCTATCAACATAAGTACAAGTAGCCGAAGTCAAAACATTTCCGATTTTATCAAAAACACCCGGCGCATTATTTTCCTTATACACGTTATAACTTGCTATGTTCGCAGAAGTTGACTTATCCCAAACCACATAATTATGATTTGATAAAGGATCCACAGTAACCATGCAAATTGAAATTTGAGATGGAAGTAATTCAGGGACTTTGGCTGTTGCGGTACTTATACAGCCCGCATTGTCTGTAACCATTACGTTATATGTTCCTGTTGGAACACCTGTAAGGTTTTGAGTTGTACTGGAAGATGTATTAGACCAAAGATATGTATATGTTGGCAAGCCTCCGGTAACAGATATTGTAACCGTGCCTCCAATACCTGCAGCGCAATTCGCAGCGGTTATACTATCAACTTTTACAACAGGGCCTGTTTTACTACTTACAGCAGCCTGGGTAGAGTCTTTACAACCATTCGCATCTGTAACAGTTAAACTATACGTTCCTGCCCATAATGCAGTTGCCGAGGAAGTAGTATTACCAGAACTCCAATTGTAAGTATAAGGAATCGTTCCACCGCTTACTGTAGCACTTGCAGAACCATCAGGGCTCGTACAGTCTGAGTTCACAATACTTGTTACAATTGTAACAGGAGATGAAGGTCCTGTAATTTCAAATGATTGAACACCTGAACACCCGGTAGCATCGGAAACCGTTACATAATAAGGACCAACCGGCAAGCCACTAACACTTGAGGTTGTTGCTCCTGTGGACCATTTATAAGTATATGGAGTGCTTCCACCAATTACTTTTAAGGTTATCGAGCCATTATTCTGGCCATAGCACTTAACAGGGACAATAGGATTTCCAATTATCACAGGTCCATCCGAATTAGTAACAGGAACAGAAACAAATGTAGAGCATCCATTCTTATCAGTTACTGTAGCCACATAATTGCCTGAATGCAGACTATCTGCAGTAGTTAAACTATCGCCGTTATTCCAGCTATATTTATACGGTAATACACCTCCTGAGGCAGAAACAGTAGCTGAACCGATATGTTCGCCACATTTACTCTGAATTACAGTATCTAAAACAATACTCGGTGAAGTTGATGAACTAATTATTGCAGTTGCGGTATTAGAACAACCATTTTGGTCAGTAACTGTAACTGTATATGTCCCTGCAGCAAGTCCTATAACTGAAACGGAATTCTGAGGAGGAGTGGTATTCCAGGAATACGTATAGGTAGTTCCGGTACCGCCCGTAGTTTTAGTTACTATGGCCTGACCATTATTTTGCCCGCAAGTAGTTGCAAATGCAGATGTTGTAATTTTAATTACCGCTGGCTGCCCAACAGTAGCAGTTACTATAGCAGGGCAACCTATTGAATCGGTTACCGTTACAGTATATACACCTGCCTGAAGGCCGGTAGCTAAAGCTTTTGTTTGAACCGGGGTTGTGCTCCAGGAATACTTATAAGTTGAAGCGGACCCTACTCCACCTGTAGGTGTTGCAAGTGCAGTACCATCAGCACCGCCAAAACAAGAATCTTTCGTAACTGAAACAGTAGCTTTTATACTGCACGTCAATACCTTAAATGTTCTTCCTTCATACAAACTCCAATGGCCTGTACTATCTTTAACCCTTATAAAGGCATTGTGATTTCCACCAGTCAAGGCTGAAGCATCTATACCTTGGCTAATATTAATGCTATCAGCGGCAGTAATGCCGGTAATAACAGTACCCTTACCCTGACCAGGGTCTTTATCAAAAAAGTATTCGGCCGTTACTATTCTTGCTACTGGCTGAGCAGCAATAGAAGGAGCAATATAAAAATTACCACCCTGGTATAAACTCCATTGACCTGAAGCATTTTCCGCACGGATAAATATATTATGGAAGCCTACAGGTAATGCGCTCAATGAAACTGCAGTTTTCATGCTAACTGAATCTGTTGCAGCAAAAGCAGGCATTGCTATTCCTTTGCCTTGGCCCGGGTCTTTATCAAAAAAGTACTCTGCTGCCACAATTTGTGGAGGAGGAGGTATTGTTATGGTTGGTTGAACATAAAAATTACGCCCTTCATACAAACTCCATTGGCCAGCAGCATTTTCTGCGCGAATAAACATTTTATGATATCCGATGGTCAAGCTGCTTACCGAGATCAAAGCATTAATATTAACAGAGTCGGTTGCAGCAAAAGCAGACATAGGTATTCCGTTACCCTGGCCCGGGTCTTTATCAAAAAAGTACTCTGCTGCCACAATTTGTGGAGGAGAAGGTATGGTTACTGTTGGTTGAACATAAAAATTACGTC
>Ga0193728_1001526_pt1 | contig 11823 bp, 10 predicted proteins | sample U1c1metaG_FD_143037 | JGI IMG/M metagenome (GOLD analysis project Ga0193728, IMG submission 143037) | Soil microbial communities from a riparian zone of the East river system, Colorado, United States - U1c1 | ecosystem: Environmental > Terrestrial > Soil > Riparian zone | place: USA: East River...
ATGCATTGGATGTCCTATCTTTCGAACAACCAGAACGTCGAGCTTGACCGCCAGCGCTTTTGCGACCTCGGCCGCCACAACGACTCCGCCACGCGGCAATCCCAGAACAACGTCCGCCTGGACTCGCTCCTCCGCCAAAAGGCCGCCCAGCCTTCGCCCGGCTTCTTCCCGCGATGCGAACATGCACTACGAATCGCTCGCTTCTTCCCAAAAAGCAACCCTGCGCGACAAGGGCAAGTTTGATGAAGGAACCCTGGCCGCGCCTGAAACTCTGTCCTTGCAAACCTCTCAAACAAGCCTCTAATTCGGAGAGCCTTATGAAGAAACTCACTGCCGGGTTGCTCGCCATCGCCATGGTGCTCTTGACCGGGTGCCTGGTTACCTCGGTTTATCCTTTCTATAACGACAAAGACGTCCGATTCGAACCCGCGCTAGTCGGGACCTGGACCAATATAACCCAGGCCGACGAACATTGGAGTTTTGCGCGCTCAGGCACCAACATGTACCAGCTTGCCTATAGCAGTGAAGGTAAGACGGCGGTCATGGAGTCCCGTTTCTTCAAGCTTCAGGAGGAGTCTTTCCTCGATCTGTTCACGACCGAGCTAAAAGACGACGTGGAGCCACCTCCCATTCCTTCTCATTTTCTCCTTCGTGTCCTGCAAACCTCTCCAACGCTCAAAATGGCCCCGCTAAACTACGATTGGCTCGTTGAAACATTGGCAAAGAAACCGAAAGCCTTGCGGCATCATATCATCGCCATGGGCAACAAGCCTGAGGATCAGCGCCTCGTCCTGACCGCCGACACCCCCGAACTTCAATCATTCGTCATCAAAAACCTGAAAACCGAAGACGCCTGGAAAGCTCCTTTCGAACTCAAAAAAGTTCCCTGAGGACCCGCTCCAGCTATTAGCCGCGCGCGCAAATTACTCACGCGGCCGTTCTTTGCCCCGCAAATACACAATCGTCGCGCCCCAGCCTCCGTATTGAGGATGGTCGAGCGTAAAGGAAATGACTTCCGGGTGCCTGGAAAGAATCGAATGCACGGTCCGGCGCAGGTTGCCGATGCCCTTTCCGTGGATGATCCTGACCTGAAGGATGCCGCGTTCCCGGCACGCGGCCAGGTAATCCGGCACGAGATCCTTTATTTCACCCGGTCTGAACGTGTGCAGATCCAATGCGCCATCAATCGGAAGTCGGACTGGCTCATTCATGATCCCACTTTGACTCTTACTCGGAACTTCCCATCTCCGCAAGTGGTCCCGAAGCCTGATTTGTGAATTTTCGCTCCGGACAAATATCGTGACTCTCACGGCCTTTCCTCATCTATTAAGATCCTCGGTGAAACGATCACGCATTGTCCTGCTCCTGCTCCTCGCCATCGGATTAGCGGGGCTGCTCACGTTCATTTTTCGAACCTCTCAAGATCCTCGGCTCGAACCGCTTATCGGTTGGAATTTTAACGGAGCCAACGTTAGGTACGCAGCCATCGAGCGCGAGGTCGTCGAAACCGAATTGGCCAGCTACGGCGTACATCTAATCCCTGCCTTGCGTGAGGAATTGAGAGGCCGTTCTATTTGGCGCACAAAAATTGTTGCCTGGCTTGAATCCAACCTCCCTTCGGCTCTCGCGCGCCGAATTGGTCAAAAGCGCGGCGAGGCCGAGCGCCGCCGTCAATACGCGGCGCTTTGCCTCGGCAGACTAGGTACGAATGCGATAAGCGCTATCCCGGAACTAAAAGGTCTGGCCGCCGCGGGCGGCGGGCGGCTGGGACTCACCGCAGAAGTGGCCCTCGCGATGGTCGCCCGGCAAGACCCACTCATCCAAAGCAACGCCCTCGCAGCCTTAACCTCCTCTTCGCAACCCCGTCGCCACTTCTTTGCGATTTACGCCGACGAACTATGGCCGGGACGGCTCGACTTGTTTGGCCCCCTTCTGAACGATGCGGATGATTCGGTGCGCTCACGCGCGTTGCAGTTGCTGGGCAACCAGGGCCCTTGCGCGAGCAATTCGATTCCCCTCTTGGTTTCCATGCTGACGGATCCCTCCGCGATCGTCCGGCCCCGGGCCGCGCTCGCCCTTGGACAGGTAGCGCCCTCCCTCGCCGAGACCGCTGTTGCCTCCATGATCGAAGAGCGGCGAACCAATTTCATGTGGACAGGCGACTACGCCTATGTGCTTTATCAGGCAGTTGGTCCGGCCGCAAAAGCCGCCATCCCCTCCCTCGAAGCCGACCTGGCGGATGGAAAACTAGCCATGTTTCACGGTGATGCTGCCGCGGCCCTCTGGCGAATCACCGGCAAAATGTCACCGCAAATAACCGCCGGCCTGAACACCGGCCTGCGCATCGGGGTTCAGCGCACTCAGCTCCGTTGCCTGCGCATCATTAAGGAAATCGGCCCCGCCGCGTCCGGCACAATTCCGGAACTTACGCGGATGACAAACCATCCACGCCTCCTGCTTCGGAAATTGGCGACTGAAGCTCTCCAGAAGGTTCGCGACTAGTTTTTGAAAGCGGCACCCCGATTATGAGGCTTCAATCGGCTTCCGAAACCGCCCCCCCCGGCCACGGCTCCCACTCTGTGATGATAGTTAGACGGATTCGAGCTGGGCCATCAAACGGTCGTCAAGCTGCAGCAGAGCTGACTTGGCATTGCTTTCGAGGTGCTCCACCTTCGATGTTCCAGGAATTGGCAGCATGACCGGCGATTTCTTGAGCAGCCACGCCAGCGCAATCTGCGCAGGTGCAGCCCCAAGCTGTTTGGCGGCGGATGCCAGCGGACTGCCGACATCTGCCAAAGTTCCAGTCGCGAGCGGAAACCATGGGATGAACCCGATGCCTCCTCGCGTGCAGTAGTTGAGCGCATCCTCCGACCGGCGTTCAACCAGGTTATATAGATTCTGCACAGTCGCGATGGGCGTCAGGCGCTGCACGGCTTTGATTTGCTCAACGCTTACCTCCGAAAGGCCGATGTGCCGGATTTTCCCTTCATTTTGCATCGCCACTAACACTCCAATCTGGTCTTCAAGCGAAACCTTGGGGTCGATGCGATGAAGTTGGAAAAGCTCAATCCGCTCCAGTTTGAGGCGGCGAAGACTTCCTTCGCAGCGTTCGCGCAAATACTCGGGCCGTCCGTCCGGCTCCCATTCATCCGGCCCGGGCCGTTGCAGGCCGGCCTTGGTGGCGATTACAAGGCCCTTTGGGTAAGGATGCAACGCCTCCGCGATGAGCCGCTCCGAAACAAAAGGTCCGTACGAGTCGGCAGTGTCAATTAAGTTGACGCCCAACTCGACCGCGCGCCGGAGAACCGCAATACATTCCGCCGGGTCTTCGGGCTCTCCCCAGATTCCCTTGCCGGTCAGACGCATCGCGCCGAAACCAAGGCGGTGAACGGGAAGGTCCCGGCCGATCTTGAAAATCCCGCTTTCCGCGGCCGGCTGTTGAATCAATTCTGTCTTCATTATTCTTTTGAATTAACGATCATTTGGGTTTCCGACCTTCGTCCACGTCAAAGTAATCAACCATCGTCACAATGTCCTCGCGATGGGCCAGACCGCTCTTCGTTTTTAATTTGTGAAGGAGGCGTGCCGCTCGATCATTCCAACCCATCTTTCTGCAGAACTCATTCCAGATTATCAAATCCGTCTCGTCCAGCGTCCGGCCTTTCTCGAAACACCACTGGAGAATTTCTTCATCTGTACCGCCTTCCAATACGCGTGCTTTGAGATCGGAATAGGCTACCCTCAGGAAACGACAACAAAAACCGTCGGCTCCAATAGCGAGGCCAAGATTAGCGTGAAAATCGGGATGCAGTTCCCCTCGGGCGTGAAGCCGAATCTTATCCAGCATTCTCGGAAAATAGCTCATCCCAGCGGCTTTTTCGTACGCGCTTTTGGGTTTGGCCTTGGCTTCGTGCAAAGTTTCCATCCTGGGCGAGTGATCTGTCAGTGACGGCCTATGCGCTCTTTTCCCGCAGCGTCTTCAACGCGCCGCTCCAGGCGATGACCTGCTCGAACATTGCATTGACAGATTTCTCTTGCTGCGGACCCGGCTTGAAGACGCTGAAGTTCTCGAAGTCGGTAAATAAAGAAAGCATGACCTGGTTGCGCACCGTGGCGATTTGCACCTCAGCCATCACCAGGCGTAATTGCTCAACCGCCCGCGCTCCGCCGGCGCTGCCATAGCTGACAAAGCCCGCGGCCTTGTTGTTCCATTCACGGAACAAAAAATCGATCGCGTTCTTGAGCGCGCCGGAGATGCCATGGTTATATTCGGGGGCGACGAAAACATAACCGTCGAAAGAACCGATCTTGGCGGCCCATGTTTTGGTGTGAGGCTTGCTGTATTGTCCCATTGACGGCGGCGCCGGCTCGTCGAGCAGCGGCAGGTTGAACGCTTTGATGTCCACGAGCTCGAACTCCGCGTCGCTGCGCTTTTTCGCGATTTCGTAAACCCATTTGGCTACAGCCTCGCCGTTGCGACCAGGCCGTGTGCTTCCGATGATGATGGCGATTTTAAGCATGCCAGAACCTTATCTCAGGACTTGATGAAGGTCAGCAACTCTTCGTTGACCTGCTCCTTGTGCGTCGTGCACATGCCGTGTGGCGCCCCTTTGTAAATCTTTAACGTCGCATTCTTGATCAGCTTCGCCGACAACAGAGCCGAATCGGCAATCGGCACGATCTGGTCGTCGTCACCGTGCAGAACGAGGGTCGGCACATCCACTTTCTTCAGGTCTTCGGTCATGTCGGTCTCCGAAAACGCCTTGATGCAAAAGTAACAGGCCGGAAACCCCGCCATCATTCCTTGCAGCCAAAAAGACTCGCGCACACCCTCCGAAACTTTCGCGCCCGGACGGTTGTAACCGTAAAACGGCATGGTCAGGTCCTTGAAAAACTGCGACCGATCGGCGATGACTCCTCCACGAATTCCGTCGAATACACCGATGGGCAATCCGCCCGGATTGGCAGCCGTTTTCAACATTAGTGGCGGCACTGCACCAATCAATACCGCCTTGGCCACACGTTTCGTTCCATGACGGCCAATGTAGCGCGCCACCTCACCGCCGCCCGTCGAGTGGCCGACATGAATTGCGTTCTTCAGGTCGAGTTTTTCAACCAGCGCCGCCAGGTCGTCCGCGTAAGTGTCCATGTCATTGCCCTGCCAGGGTTGGCTCGACCGCCCATGGCCCCGCCGGTCGTGCGCAATGCAGCGGTAGCCGCGCGCGGCCAGGAAAAACATTTGGTCCTCAAAAGCGTCGGCGCTCAGCGGCCAGCCGTGGCTGAAGACCACGGGTTGTCCCGTGCCCCAGTCCTTGAAGTAGATTTGCGTTCCGTCCTTCGTGGTAATGGTGTTCATAGATTTATTTCCTTTGGTGTTTATCCACCAGAATGATTCCCTCTTTGATTTTGTAAATCAAATGGAATCGGTGCTCTCACGTTCTCCCCATCCTGCTTTGCGCCCGCTCCTCCCCTCCTCGCGGCTTCAAACTTTTGGCCTTAGACTCCAGACTTTTCCCGCCTCGCCTTCCGAGTTTTCATGTTCCAGGAGATGCCGTTTTCTATCCAAGCCACCGGCGAAGCCACGCATGCTTCCGTTTTTCCCCACCACCCGATGACAGGGAATGATGACTGACAAGGGATTTCGACCGGTTGCCGCCCCGGCCGCGCGGATGGCTTGGGGCGCGCCTGCCCGCTTCGCCAGGTCGCTATAGGTGACGGTTTCTCCATAGGGGATGAGCGAGATTTCCCGCCAGACCCTTTGCTGGAAATCGGTGCCCGCCAGGCGCAGCGGGACCGAGAATTCGGTTCTCTTCCCCGCGAAATATTCCTGGAGCTGCTTCGCCGCCTGCTTAAGCACTGGGTGCTGGGCATTGAACTTCCACTGCTTGCTCGCGGCGGGAATATGATCGCGGCCGGCAAAATAAAGGCCGATCAGGGCCGAGTCGTCCGCGACCAGCACAAGTTCGTTTATTGGGCTTTTGACGATAGAATAATAGTTTATCATGTTTTCTTTAGTCAGTTTTGTTTGTTTCAAGTCGAGTTTCTTCGCGGTCATTTTCTAAGATTAGCCGGAATCGGACGTATTGCTCGCCGTTTTCGGTCATCGAAGTAAAAACATTTCGATGTCCGAATATGGCGAGACTTAGCGAGAGAAGGGCTTATGCTTACCGGATGAAACAGGACCCAAAATCACTTTACAAAGCGTTCATCGCCCATGATCCGCGTTTCGACGGCCTCTTTTTCGTGGCCGTGACCTCCACTGGCATTTATTGCCGTCCCATTTGCCCCGCGAAGCCGCCCAGGGAGGTCAATTGCCACTTTTACAATACCGCGCAGGAAGCTGAGCATGCGGGTTTTCGCCCGTGCCTGAGGTGCCGCCCGGAATTGGCTCCTGGCAATGCGCCGGTGGATAATTACCAACGGATCGCGCAACTTATCGTTCAACGGATTGAAGAAGGGGTGACGGACGAGAAGAGCGCATTGGAAGTCATGGCGGGCGAATTTGAACTAAGCTCGCGCCAGATTCGCCGGATTATCCAGAAAGAATTGGGCGTGCCGCCAATCCAGTTGATTCTTACCCGCCGTTTACTGCTCTCTAAACAGCTTCTAACCGAGACTAAACTGCCGGTCACGGAAATAGCTTTCGCCAGTGGCTTTTCGAGCCTCCGCCGTTTCAACGATGCTTTTACCACGCGGTACGGAATGCCCCCTTCACGTTTGCGCGAACAGGCGGTTGAAGATGCCAGCACCATAAACGGCGCGGGCACTTCAACCCTCCAGCTTTCCTATCGTCCGCCTTATGACTGGCTCGGTATATTGGCCTTCCTCAAGGCTCGCGAGCTGAAAGGCGTCGAATGGGTGACTGAGGATTTTTACGCCCGTACTGTTCATTTGGGGAATTCCAAGGGTTGGATCAAACTCGCGCAGTCTAAGAAGAAAAATGCGCTGATGCTTGAATTTACCCATAATCTGGCGCCCGTCCTGCCCGCTCTATTGAATCGGGTGCGCGACCTGTTCGATTTGAATGCCCGGCCTGAAATCATTGCCCGGCATCTTGCCAAAGACGAGGTTTTAGGCCCTTTGATTAAAGCTCATCCGGGTATGAGAGTGCCGGGGGCATTCAGCGGTTTTGAACTGGGCCTTCGCGCCATTCTCGGCCAGCAAGTCACCGTAAAATCTGCAACCACGGTTGCCGGTCGCCTGGTCGCCTTGTTTGGCGATCCCATTGTTACGCCGTTCCTCGAACTAAACCGGTTAACGCCCACGCCTGGAAGGGTCGCCAGAACGAGCGTCGATCAACTCGCCAAACTTGGTATTGTTGGCGCACGATGCAAAAGCATCCTTGCCCTCGCGCAAGCGCAGGTTTCCGGCAAGCTGTCGCTCGATAGTGGCAACCATCACAATCCGGAAGCCACCATCGAACGCCTGGCCGAATTGCCAGGAATTGGCCAATGGACGGCAAATTACATTGCCATGCGCGCCTTGCCATGGCCGGATGCCTTTCCTAAAGAAGATATTGCCGTGCGCAATAATCTTGGAGGTGTTACCGCCAAACAAGCCGAAGCTATGTCGCAGGCGTGGCGGCCCTGGCGAAGTTACGCGGTGCTCCATATCTGGAAAAGCCAACGCGACCGGCGAAATAATAGGCCCGCACCTGCAAAACTGTGAGAGCATCTCTAACTTTGCCGATTTCAGCCGTTATCAGGTGTTAATTCTTTCACTCAATGCAACACCTCAATGAAAAGGGAATTTTGCAACGATGGCCGTCAGTCTTTCCATGTTTTCGCTCTCCGGAAAAGAAAACACATTGTCTTCGCAAAATCCGCGGCTGTGCACGGTGAAACAAATCCCGAAACCCCGCAAATACTGATAGAAAGCTACGGTTTTGCTTTCCGGCATGGCGATCAGGGTCTCATCGCCATCCGCTACTATTGCGCAACACGGGGTCTGCATGCTAATCGATACAGCAAGCTCCTTACCACAAACCGAGCCACCGGCGTCACGCCCAAGCCATTGATTATGAATACTTTGCAACTCATGAGGCAAACGAGAGGTCTAGGGCCTCCTCTTTGCTAAAATCAATTTGCCCGAAGAGCGTTTCCCCCAGGGGTCCTACTGCGACTGCAGGACGCGGTAATAGCGGGCATTAAAATCGGTCGCCGCCGCATCCACGAAATCGATGAACCCGTTGGTTGAAGTCACGCTTCCCAGGGTCTGCCAGTCCACCAGGTTCGTCGAACCTTGCACGACATAGGCGAGGTTCGCCAGGCCAATAAGCTGGAATTCAAAGGAGTGATCTGCCCTTCTCACCCCGGAGGTCAGCCGCGGGACCGAGCCGCTCATTACCCGGGCATCGGGGCTGACGACAGAACCGTAGCTGTTCACGACTACGAGGCGATAGTCGCCTTCATCGCTGGATTGGAAGCTGGAGATGGTCAGGCTCGAATTGGTCGCATTGGCAATATCCAGATGATTGCGCTGCCATTGGTGTCGCAGCGTGGGCGAACCGGCTGTAGCCGCGTTCAAGGTCAGCGGTTGGCCCGTCGCGACTGTTTGGCTGACCGGATTCCGAAGGATAGCCGGCATGGGAGAAACGGTCAGCGTGGCACTGGCGCAGCGCGGGCCATTGGCGTCCGTGACGCGCACGGAATAATTCCCGGCCTGGTTTGTGTGGACTGTGGGAAGACTTAAGGTTGCGTTGGTTGCGCCCACGATAGCAACGCCCTCGAGTTGCCATTGGTAAGTCAAAGTCCCGCTGCCGGTGGCGCTCACGCTGAAGGAGGCGCTGGCACCATCAGAAACGGTTTGGCTTTGCGGCGGCACAGTGATCGTGAGGGTCGGCGAATTGAGGTATAATGGGGCGGAACTGTTGGCGATGTTGATCAGATTGCTAATCGAGATGGAGTAAGTTCCTGCCTTGCTCGCCTGCACATTGGTCAGAGACAAGCTGGTGTTCGTCGCGCCGGCCAGCCGCGTGCCGTTGAAATTCCATTGGCAAGCCATAGGCCCCGATCCCGCAACGCTCACCGCAAACGTCAGAGTGTCGCCGGGGTTCGCATATTGCGCTGGGGGCGCAGCCGAAATCACCGGCGGATCGCCCAGATTATAATTGAGTACGACGCGCCCGCTGGCGCCGTTGACTCCATCCACCGAGATGTAATAAGTAACCCCTGCGGTCGCTGGAAAGCGGACCGCGCTGGTTTTGCCGTTGGCGCCGCTGTTGTTATCGCAAGCAACGCAGACGAGACTTGAGAAATCGTTGCCGTTGCCGGTGTAAACACCCAGAGTCGTGTCGAAACTGCTGCCGTCGGTGTTGATGTATAAAGTGCCGCTCACGGGCGCCTGGTAAGCAAACCATGACGAAGCGCCGCCTGGGACGCCGCAATTCATGGGCTCCCCAGATTGAGTCGTGCCCCCATAGGTATTGAAGATCTGGGTCCCGGAGTAGCCGCGCGAAAGGCCTGAGGATGTTACCAGCGGGCGGACGGTCTTGCTCTGAATCGTCAGACCTCCTGCCGGCGTCAGGCCCATCAGATCGCTCAATTTATCCACGGCGACGGCGTTGCGGTTCACGGTGTCGTCCGTGCGATTGATCTGAAGGTAACTTGGCTGGGAATAAATCTCCCTGGTCCCGGTCATCACCCGGATATAATAAAGCCCAACATCCGCAGGTTGCACGTTGGTCACAGTGAGGATGTTCGTCTGTGCGCCCGGAATAGGTGTTCCGTTGAGATACCATTGAAAAGCAACCGGCGACGTGTCCACGCTTACACCGAAAGTCACATCCTCCCCCATCCCTACGGTTTGCCCCGCGGACATGGAAGTAATCACCGGGACTCGATCGGTGGTGATCTCCATGACCCAGCTCAGGAGGATGTCCCCGCAAGCGCCGTTCAGACCGTCAATCGCGATCTGATAATCGACGCCCACCTGCGCGTTGAAGATCACCTTGCTGGTCAAAAATCCGCCGCTGTCATCGTCACTGGCAACCACCGTGAGTGCGGTCAGATTCGTTCCCGTATAAACGGCGAGCAACGTATCGAAACTGCTGCCCGCCGTCGTCATGGTGACGATGCCGCTGGCGGGAGCGCGCCACGTAAGCCAAACCGATTTTCCGCCGGTTTTGCCAGCGTGCTTAGGCTCGCCAACTTCGCGCGTCGCGGCGCAGTTGTTGCCCCGGCCCAAGCCATTCAATGTGGAAACGACGGTTCGATTCGCAAAATTATCCGCAAACGCGAAGGTGGGCGTGACGACCGTCAGGACCGCGATGTCGCTATCAACGGAATCGGCGTCATTGGCGATGGTCACCTGGTACGAGCCGGCATCCTGCGGCCGGACATTGGTGAGCGTCAGGGTATCATTGGTGGCACCGGGAAGATTAACGCCGTTCAGCCGCCATTGGTAAAGGAGCGGTGCGGTGCCTTGAGCAACGACAGTGAAGACCACGTTCGTCGCCGCCTGCACCGTCTGGCTGGCGGGCTGCGTGATAATCATCGGAGGGTGCGGCTGGAAATATTTGACGACCGCGTAGTCATAATCGGTGCTGGACCCTTTGGATGGGCCGGCGACATAGACGTTGTCCTGATCATCCAGCGCCAGGGCCATGGGCGCATCGCCGTCATGGGCCGGACCATCATAGCGCGCAACCCAGGTTTGCGCCCCGTCAGTATTCTGATATTTGATCGTGACGAAGTCGGATTGATTGGGCGCGTTGCCCAGTCCGAGAATGTTCAATACGCCATTCAAAAGTCCGTCCACTATCCCGAGGAGGCCGCCGAGCAGTCCGCCCAGAAGTCCGCCACCGCCCGACGAGGAAGAAGACGAACTGGTAATGCCGGAACCGCCGGTGACATATACATTGCCTGCGTGGTCGAGCACGAGCGCGGCGGCCACCTGGTCGTAGTTGGCTGGGCTGTCATAGCGCTGTACCCAGAGCTGCGCCCCCGCAGGGCTGTATTTCAAGGTGGCATAACCAAAATACCCATTGCTGCCTTTGGAGGCGCCCGTGACGAAAACATTGCCCGAGCCGTCCACTGCCAGGCCAGCGGCCTGGTCGGCTTGATTGAGCGGGCCGTTGTAACGCGCCACCCATAATTGTTGGCCAGCGGAGTCATACTTCAAAGTGGCATAGTCCAAATCTGAACTGCTGCCTTTCGAAGACCCGGTCACATAGACATTCCCGGCAGCATCCACCGCGACCTTCGCGGGCGAATCCGGACCATTGCCTGGACCATTGTATCGGGCCGCCCACAATTGCGCGCCGTTGCTGCCATACTTGATCGTGGCATAATCGAAGTCTGTCCCGTTGCCTTTCGATCTGGCGGCCACATAGACGTTCCCCGCGAAGTCCACTCCCAGCGCCTGCCCCTCATCATCACTGTTGCCCGGACCGACGTAGCGCGAAAGCCAGGCCTGATTGCCGTTGGAATCGTACTTGATCGTCACCGAAGTGAAATGGCCGCTGGAATTTTCCGAGGAGCCGGTCACATAAACATTCCCGCTCGCATCCACCGCCAATGCAGCCGCCGCATCGTCCTGCCCGGCGCCGTCGTAACGCTTCACCCACAATCGATTCCCATTGCTGTCATATTTAATCGTCGCGTAATCCCAACCGCTGCTCGAGCCTTTGGATGCGCCAGTGACAAACAGGTTGCCAGCGCCATCCAGCGCCAGCGCCGTTGCCTGATCGTCCTGCCCCGCCGGTCCGTTGTAACCGGCCCGCCACAGCAGGACGCCGGTGGAATTGTATTTGAGCGTGACGTAGTCCAGCCCGTTCCCCTGTTCCTGGGCATACCCGGTCACATAAACGTTGCCTTGGGCATC
>Ga0193728_1001528_pt1 | contig 11814 bp, 8 predicted proteins | sample U1c1metaG_FD_143037 | JGI IMG/M metagenome (GOLD analysis project Ga0193728, IMG submission 143037) | Soil microbial communities from a riparian zone of the East river system, Colorado, United States - U1c1 | ecosystem: Environmental > Terrestrial > Soil > Riparian zone | place: USA: East River...
TAATGTTGCCCCTGCACTCCTTGGTGGACTCGTTGCTACCACGAATATCGACGGCACCATTCATGCTATCAAGACGACCTTTCCAGATGTGCTAAAAGCTGTCATCTTTACTCCATCTTTTCCGATGGATACTGTAGCGGGAAGAAAGTTGTTACCAGCCAGTTATACAAAGGCTGATGTAACCTTCAATACCGGGCGGGTCGCTTTATTGCTAACTGCTTTGCAAACTGGTCGTTACGAGTTGATTGGCGAGGCAATGCAGGATCGTCTGCATCAACCATATCGTCAGGCGCTTTTTCCGGCCATGCCCGATATTATCAATGCAGCTATTGCTGCTGGAGCGCATGGTGCTTGTCTTTCTGGCGGCGGTTCATCCCTTATTGCACTGGCCAGTTCGCGGTTTCATGGTGTGCTGAACGCGATGCAGGAAGTTGCTCATGCAGCTGGCATCGAGGGAACCGGGATGGTTTTGCGTGCAGATCAGAATGGGGCGCGGGTACTAGGTACAACGCGTAGTCGCATACGAAAGGAAGTTAGTGCGCGTCATGGCGATCAATTCTACTGGTCTCCAGCCAGACCAGGGAGCAGGCGGTGAGCCTAATGGTTCACACGCTCCCCTACCATCCGATGTTGCTGAGGCTTTGTCTTCAGTTTCGCTACGGTGTGTTGAATGCTGGAGTCGCTATGCAGGGATAGAGGCTGGGCGATCTCCTCGCTATCGGTGTGATTGCGGCGGTGTTCTAGACGTCGAGATGGCCTTTTCCTTCCCCTGGCATTCTTCACAAGGGGCTCAAGGTCTTGAGGCCTCTGATGATAGCCCTACTACTGGCAGTCTATCGCATGATCAGGCAGCTTCTGTTGGAGCTGACTTGCGTCAGCTTTTTGGTGAGCGAGTTGCTAATCCTCCCATTTGGCCAATCAGCACAGATCTCTTGCTTGATTGTAGCGGCGTCTGGCGCTATCGCGAACTCATCTTGCCAGCACCAGAACAGTATGTCGTGACGCGACCGGAAGGTAACACAGGCCTCTACCCTGTCGGCATCGAGAACTGCGGCAGTGGTCGTGCTGGTCACCAGCAAATTGGGGCCTTTGCGGGGCTGGAACGTTTCTTTCTCAAGCACGAGGGTGAAAATCCCAGCGGCAGCTTTAAGGATCGCGGAATGACAGTTGGCACGACGATGGCTCTGATGCTGGGGGCAAAAGCGGTCGCCTGCGCTTCTACTGGCAATACTTCTGCATCTCTTGCTTCTTATGCAGCACAGGCTGGTATACGCGGGATTGTTTTTCTTCCTGCTGGCAATGTGGCTGGTGGCAAGCTGGCGCAATCTCTTGCCTATGGGGCGCAGATTGTGCAGATCGAAGGCGATTTCGACGATGCAATGCGCTTGGTCGAGCAAGTCTGTAACGAGCAGGGCATTTACCTGCTCAATTCTCTCAATCCATTCCGGGTGGAGGGTCAGAAAGCGATCGGTTTCGAGATCTTGCAGCAGCTAGATTGGCAGGCTCCCGATTGGCTGGTTCTTCCTGCTGGCAATCTGGGGAATACCTCTGCAATCGGTAAAGCTTTCCGTCAGGCCTATGAGCTTTCGCTGATTGATCATCTGCCACGTATTGCTTCTATCCAGGCGGCGGGAGCCAATCCTTTCTATCGCAGTTTCAAACAAGGTTTTACGCGGCGCGAGTCTGTGCATGCCGAGACAGTTGCGACGGCAATTAAAATTGGCGATCCAGTTAGCTATACCCGTGCTCGTCGTGTTATCGAGGAGAGTGATGGGGTTGTGGAAGAGGTAAGCGATGCGGAAATTCTGGAGGCGAAAGCAGTGATTGACCGAGCAGGCATAGGTTGTGAACCTGCCTCGGCGGCTACTCTGGCAGGCGTGCGCAAACTTGTGGCCCGTGGTATTATGAAGCATGATGAGCGTGTCGTCGGTGTTCTCACGGGCAATCTGCTCAAGGATAGCAAGACCGGCATACCACAAGAGGTCGGGGGTAGTGTGGTGGCGGCAAATATCGATGCAGTCAGGAGTGCGCTCACAAGATGAAGCTTGGTTTGCTACGCAGCCCACTTGGGATTGAAACAGTTACTGATTCATATGATGCAAAAATTGGTAAGAGGTACGCAGCCCGCTTGGGATTGAAATTGGGATTGAAATGGGAAATCTACCCGATCCTGCTGATAGCAGCAGCTCTGCGCTTCTATAGGATCAATGTGACTGAATTTGATGCGGATCAGGCAACGATTTTTAGTATGGCTCACGACGCTGTGAGCCATGGTTATCTGGTCGCTACCAGCAATGTGGCCTCCATTGGCATCGTCAATCCGCCTGCCATCGTTTACTTCTTGATGTTGCCTGCAGCTTTGAGTGCCGATCCTGTATGGGGAACAGTTCTGACTGCCATTTTTGGGACACTGGCTGTACTGCTCACCTACGTTTTTGTTCATCGCTATTACGGACGGCTTGCTGCAACCATTGCGAGTCTCCTCTATGCTACGGCAGCTCTGCCAGTTTTTTATTCGCGTTTTATGTGGCAACAAAATTTATTGCTCTTCTTCGCCCCTCTCTATATTCTCCTGCTTTTTCGTGGTGCGGTTGCTCGTCGTCAGGGATGGTTCGGCTTTGCTCTTTTCTTGCTAGGCTTGCTTGTTCAATTGCATGGTTCGGCTTTGTTGCTCGTAGTTCCTCTTCTTCTTGCCGTGGTTGTGGCACCATATACAGTTCGCTGGCGTGATGTCGCACTAGGACTGCTTCTTCTCCTGCTTATCTATGCGCCATATATGCTGTGGGAGGCCTCTGTCCATTTCCATGACATCTCTGTGCTCTTCAATACGACAGGGCGGCCTAGTACATTTGATGCGCGGGCTCTGACCTTGTATCAATTTTTCCTAAGCCCATACAATGTTCTTTTTATCAGTCCTCGTTCTTCACTTTTCCCTTTTGTACCATTGTTCACCGCAATATGGTGGGTGACGACTGCCCTGGTTATTGGCAGTGCTATTCTGGCTTTAGGACTGATATTGGGCCTGCGATCTACTCCTGATCAGGTCGGCGAGTCTCGCAATGTGGTCTTTCGGAGAGTGAGGTTCTGGTGGAGTGGTTTGTGTGCTTCTCCTTATCGCTGTGGCCTGAGCATCTTGCTATCCTGGCAGATTGTACCCCTACTTGCTCTGATACGTCATGCTATCACACTGTATCCTCACTACTTTATTATGTTCATGCCTGGGCCATTTATTCTTGCAGGCTTTTTTGTGGCTGCAGCAATCGCATGGCTTCGGCGACGTGGTGGGTGGGGTATCATAGGACGCAGCATACTTTTGGGTCTGATGACGATTATTGTGATTGCTCAGACAGTAGGTGCGGCGGTATCTGTGTTTGATCTAACAAACGGGAACTTCGTTGACTCTACCTCTACGCTAACCAGTTTTTATTATAATGATTTGAACTCGCTGAAGCATGCCCTGTCTGAAACGGATCAGATTGCTCAGGCACGCCATTTAAATCATGTGTATATTGATGCAGATACAGCTACAATAGATGCATTCCATTATTTGTCAGCACAGATGAATACTCCGACAACTGTCTTTTCCGATTCGTGTGCTCTGTTGCCCAATCTTGCTCATGGGCCTGTTGTCTTACTAGTTGGAGCGCGTAGTGATCTCACAGAGACTTTGCTTCCTCACTTTACGACAGCATCACTCGTTGCTACTCCTGCACGCCTAGGTGGTCCGCCGTTTCGTGTCTATGTCCTGTCGTCTGTCAAGCAATCTCTCACCGTACAAGATACGCTTGCTCCCGATTTGCAATTGCTTGGCACTCAATCTTTCTCATTTCATCACGTGCCTTTGTTGCTGATTCACTGGCGTTTTTTGCTTTCTCATCCATCTGCTAATGATACCCTTTATTCCTATGATATGGTCCCTATGCCGGATAGTGCTAGCGTTGCGACTCTGCGTCAGAATAGTAGGGAACGGGGACACGCCATTCGTCGTGCAATAAATCGGACGAAGACTGTGAAATGTGCTTTAACGTCAGTACAAGCTGGTGATCAGTTGTTGGTGAGTTTTCAACTTCCTGCTGGGCATCAGGCACCATTAAATCTTAAGGTACAGGCCATTACAATGAAGGGTGACGATATGACTCTTGGGCTGCCTTTTTTTTCGCTTGCATTCGAGACATTTCGCCCATTGCATAGTACTCAACAGACATTGTTAAGTACTAATAATTTCGTTTCGATCTCTACTTCGTAGGCTGACCAGATGGATATAGAGCGTACATAGAAGCAGTCATGCATTATAGTTGTAGTCCTCATTGGGCTATGGTTTTTTGCTCTCAACGGGGATCATTTCTCGCTTGTCGTGGTATAATTTGTATGGAGAGGGGACCCGTGGACACAGCTGCATTAAGTGGTGGAGGCATGGCCGTTTGAACTCCATTTGACTAAGTTTTTGAGCCCAACCATCAGATAATGTGACTCTAGCAGCCCGTGTGAGATTGAAAAAGATTGTGATTAAACAGCTAAAACAACTGATTCCTCCTTGGAATATGCCTGCTGATCCGGTGAAGGCTGTCTGGTGGTTCATGCATTGGCTACTGATAGTCTTGGTGCGCTTCTTCTGGGTCCCCATCCTAGCTATGGTCATTTTTGAAACATCGCTGAATTGGAATACTTCTGGCTTCTTGAGTGGTCTCGTCAGTGGTATTATCACGCTGTTGATTGGACTTGTTATCTGGGGTTTGTTATATGGCCTTCTGGCTGTAGTAAAACTTGTAGCGGGTGTTTCTCATATTATCTCTGATGTCAAACAGTTTCAGAAAAGCTATACCTATACTCGCGGCACTCCCTATCCGTTTATGCGTACCGATACCAGCAATTTCAAGTCTGATCCCAGAGTTGTCGACAGTACCGCTATTGAGATAGAAGAAGAGTCATGAACTTTCATGACTGCAAACAGGAAAACCCGGTCCCAAATAGAATTGGAGACCGGGGGTATGTGTAATCAAGCTCGACTCTCATTTTGTCCTAAAATAGTTCTCAGGCCAAATGGTGCCGTCATTCTTTATATCCTCTAACAAGTTAATGAGCCTATACGCCGCACCAATCACAGCCCTTCGAGTAGGCTTTTCCCATTCCTGCAGTTGTACATGTGCCAAACGTCCACACCACTCAATAGAAGCGCTCCATTCGTCGGGTCTATCCGTTTGATCGAGATAGATAGGAACACCTTTATACATCTCGTAAGGTTTCGGCTTCTTCTCTGATTCCCTGTCAACCTTCTCAAGCTTGCTAGCTAAACTGCTCAATTTCTCCATTGATCCTCTATCAACCTTCTCAATCGTGCTAGCCAAACTACTCAAATTTTCTCCTGATCCTCTACCATTCTCAACATTACCAGCTAGGCTACTCAACTTCTCCAACGGAACCTCTGGCAACCTTTGCAATATAAGTGCAATATCACTGATCAGTTCAGCAAACTCATGTGTGGTCATGGTCTCTAGATTGCCCGGACGTAACTGAAAACATTCCAAGATATGAACCTCCTAGTGCAAATTGTACTACTATGGACTACTATGGAACACAGCTACATAAAATACACTACTGTGATACACAGGGATAAAATATTTCAGTAACCCGCCATCACTTTAGGCAAAATTTTAGGTAGCTATCTAGAGTATAACCTTTATCGTCTCCCAGCGTGCCAAAATAGCCAAAAAGTAACACTAGAGGTAGCAATCGGAACGATTGAGTCAAAGTCTGCTCTTTCCTACACCCAGTTACTGGCCTGCCATTGCTGCCAAGCTTGATCCTCTGGTTCGGGCACATACGAGAATAGCATTGCGCCGTTACCTACGAGGCGATAGTGTCCCAGCGCCGCTGGTAGTACCATTGTTTCGCCTCGTGAGATCGACGCGCTATCCTTGAGTTTATCTCCATAAAAGACTTGCACTCTTTCTCCCAGGCAGGAGATAATAATGCAACTGCTCTTTGTTGTTCCCTCTATGGTGGTATACTCTTTGAGTTGCAGTTCACGCGTCAGGAAATAGTGGCAGGCGATCAGGCAGCGGTCTTCGTAGCCGTAGGTGTTGGCTAGGGATACGGGCTTGATCTTGATCTGGTGTGGTACCTCGTAGTGGGCTACGTCGAGGGAGTGTTCGATATGCAGTTCGCGGGGTTTTCCGGATGTCGATAAACGGCCATAGTCGTACATACGGTAGGTAACGTCTGAATACTCTTGCAATTCGTAGAGCATAACGCCGCTGCCAATTGCGTGGACCGTTCCGGCTGGCACATAGATAACATCTCCGGCCTGTACACGTTCTTTATGGAGCAGGCGATCCAGAGTCACATTTTGAATGGCCTGTGCTACCTCTGCCCGATCGGTCGGAGTTTTGAAGCCATAGACAATGTGGGCTCCTCGTTCTGCTGTGAGGATATACCAAAACTCTGTTTTCCCTAGTTTCCCGCCTTCATGCCGGGCTGCATAGCTATCTTTGGGGTGTACCTGTACTGAGAGGTCCACGTTGGCATCGATGAATTTTGCTAGCAAAGGGAAGCGTTGGCCAAAAATAGCCAAAGCCTGTTTTCCAAGCAACAAAACACCGAGTTCTTCAACCAGTGTGCCTAATGTTTTTCCTGTGTAGGGGCCGTTCTGGACCACGTTACTGATTTCAGTTTCCCACGACTCTCCAATGGCTATATCATCTGGAGGGAGCTGCTTCCATCCATCACGCTCTAAGCGGCGTCCGCCCCAGATAGTTTCATGCAATGAGGCACGCAGACGAAGGGGATAGCAATATGTCACCATACACTCCTGCAAACGAGCACAATTTGGTGCGCCATTAATTGGCTAACAAGACACCCTCAACTTGGCGGCGTAGTCTGCTGCGCATAACGATGCCTGTAATACGATGAATCTCGCTACCCCCTTTAAAGAAGATAAGCGTGGGGACATTATCGACATGCCATCGGTTGGTAAGCTCGTTTTGTCCGCTCAGACGCAGTTTGGCGAAGGTCACTTTGTTATGGTATTCTTTGCTGATCGCCTCAAACTCTGGGTCCTGTATATTACACGCGGTACTTAGTTCTGCTGAAAAGTTTACAATCACCAGATTAGGAGAGCTTAACACCTTTTCAACAAAATCTTCATTTGTTACATCAATATAGCTATCTGTCATACTTGCCTCGTGTCGTCTGCGAAATATGATTTTCTTACCTTCCCAAGGTATCACGTAACTCGCACTGATGTCAAGCAAAAATTCACTTTGCCAGAGGCAAATTTTCTCCTGTCTCTGCTTCAGGTCCTAGCCGCTGCTAGGAGATTTTCAGCATCCTCAATCACATAACGATAACCCTGCTCGGTCAGGAAGAGTTGGCGATTGGCGGAGAACTCCTGATCTCTTGTATCTCGTGTGACGATGGAGTAGAAGTATGCTAGTCCTCCGTCACTCTTGGGTCTGAGGATGCGGCCAAGTCTTTGCGCCTCTTCCTGCCGTGAACCGAATGTGCCCGATACCTGGATGGCGACATTGGCATCAGGAAGATCAATGGCAAAATTGGCAACTTTACTCACAACCAGACGTTTGATTTCGCCACGGCGGAACTGTTCGTACAACTTCTCTCGCTGTCCCGTCGAGACACGACCAGTCAGCAATGGAGCTTGCAATTCATCTGCCAATAGTTTGAGCTGGTCCAAGTATTGGCCAATGATGAGCACCTGATCATTCTGATGGCGTTCTGCGAGATAGCGTGTAATCGTTATTTTCTCAGGATTTTCGGCTGCAATGCGGTACTTCTCGCGAGTTTCTGCCATAGCATAGTTCATTTGCTCATCCTCTGTCAATCCCACGCGAATCTCATGGCATTCGGCGGTAGCGATCCAGCCCTGCTGCTCCAGTTCGCGCCAGGGGACATCGTACTTCTTGGGACCGATCAGGCTGAAGACGTCTGCTTCCCGGCCATCTTCGCGTACCAGAGTTGCAGTGAGACCAAGTCTTCTTTTGGCCTGAATTTCAGCGGTCACGCGGAAAACAGGGGCGGGGAGTAGGTGAACCTCATCATAAATAATCAGGCCCCAATCGTAGCTAGTAAACAGCGAAAAGTGCGGATAATCTTCAACATCAATCCCATTTTTGCTGCTACCAGCACGCCGATAGGTTAAGATCTGGTACGTACTGACCGTAATAGGAGCGATTTCTTTGCGGTCTCCGGTATATTCGGCGACCATCTCTGGTGGAATATCTGTCTTATCAATAATTTCGCTGATCCACTGGCGTACGGCAACGGTATTGGGCGTAAGAATTAAAGTGGCACGCTGAACGTCGCCCATCGTGGCTATGCCTACAATAGTCTTACCCGCTCCACAGGGGAGAACCACTACGCCACTTCCTCCGCTGAGTGCTCCACCTGCATAGAAAGTTGCTGCTGCAGCTTCCTGGTACTCACGTGGAGCAAAGGCTATTCCCTGTCGTGTTTCACTGAGTAGCTTCATTGGCAGTGGTGAGCCATCGCTATAGCCAGCTAGGTCCTCTGCTGGAAATCCCATGTGGATGAGCGACTGCTTAATATGTCCGCGTCGTGATCCCTCAACTAGCAGTGTATGGCGATCCAGTTGCTGGAGCACATATGGCTGTGTGCGTTTATGGTGCATGACTTCCACAATGAGCGCAGGATCATCCGATGTGAGCAGGAGCATATCTCCGTTGCGTATGAGTTTGAGACGTCCATAACGGCTAATATACTCGCGAATTTCGGTAACAACGTTACTGGGAAGTGGATATTTGCTATAGTAGGACAGCAATTCGAGAATGGCCTGGGCGTTCATTCCTCCTGCGGCGGCATTCCAGAGTGAAAGTGGTGAGAGACGATAGGTATGGATGTGTTCCGGTGACTTTTCTAGTTCTGCAAATTGTGCCAGCGCATCGCGTGCTTCTGCATGCAATCGGTGCTCGACCTCAAGCAAAATAGTACGGTCACTTTGTACAATAATTGGATTGTTTAGATTCATATTCATACTTTCTTTACACTCCGGGCATCTCGGCCCATGCCTTGACATATTTGACAATGGCATTACTAGCGGCGTCTTCATATCCGCGCATGAGGTGGCGGGCTCCAATGATCACTTTGATGCCTTTCGGCCCTGCCTGTTGCTCTACAAAGGGTTCTAGTTTATACAATGGACAAAGCTCGTCAAATTCTGCCGTTACAAACAATTTGGGACGCTCAAATGCTCGTGGGAGACCACCGCTAGTACGGAAAATGGGAAGACTGACGGCCACAAGAGTACGTATACGCAAATCAAAAGGTGCGTACAAGAGAGAAATGTAAGCGCCAAAGCCATGCCCAATGACACAAACTTTTGCAGGGTTTGCTCCAGGTTGGGCTAGGGCTGCATCGATAGCTCCGGCTAAATCGAGCGGTTCTAAACGCCCATCGGTTTGCTGTCCCTGGCTCTGACCAACTCCTCGGAAATTGAAGCGCAATATGATCATACCAGCTTCAGCAAGACTTTGTGCCGTTGCGACGATGAGCGGGTCATTCATGTTGCTGCTTGCAGGCTGAGGATGGCAGAGAACGACGACAGGCGCCTGTTCGGCCTTAGTGGGGCTGTGAACCACACCTTCGAGAAGAAGTGCTGGTTGCCCCTTGCTATAAAATGTCAGTGGTCGTTCGGCTATTGCTGATAAGGTCATGGCTTGTCCTTTTGATACCGAGAGTGATGCCGTTGCTTCTAAATATTATCTCAGTATGGGCTGCACGTCAACACTCTTTCTTGAAGCCTATTTGCCTTTTTAGTTTCTTTTTGATATGTTTTTCCATCGCTGTCAAGACCTCTCTGCTAAGAGAGCGATTGTTTCGTTTTGCGATTTTCTTCATCTACTCCAACATGCGAGCAAGGAACCGAGGGGTAAGAGGTTTGATCTCTTTTGCTTTGTCTTGCATGCAATCATTATACAGTCAAATAGATTGCATGTCTAGAGACTCTAGTACCCCTGTTGCGTGAGATTGCAAGAAGTTTTTATCAAATATAAGTGATTTGTACAACAAAACCTTTGCATATACGCTCAAAGATGTTATACTAATTAATGACATATGTATATCTATGTTTAATTATGTTGGTATACTGTGTTCCGTGAGGGAAACCTCTTTTCCTATCTTTGCTTGGAGCGAGAAAATATTAAAGCTGTGGGAGTGCATGAGATGATGAGTGACAGCCAGCTAAGGGAAACTGTCGGGGCTACTCAAAAAAGGAGAATTGTCCCTGTTTCCCCCTAGAGGAGCCTGCAATTTTCTGCTACTCTGTATTAGGGCTCTTTAAAGTCGCTGGAGTTGTTCGAGCATCAAGGAGCAATTAGGCACATAGGATCAGGTGTTGGGCTCTTGAACGCAATTTTCTCTTGTGCCTGTAGTGAGGTACTGAGAGCAGCATATGTATAACTAGGAGTAGGGTCGTATGTTTAAACCATTTCGAAACCTATCTGCTGGGCGGACGCAGTACTTATTCTGTCAAATAGGTGCGTGTCCCGGATGACAAATATTACCTAGCAGGGATAAAGAAGAGTGAAAATAGAAAACTATGGTCTATCAAGAGAATACAAGACGTCCTTTTGTCTATCAGCTCTTTGCTTATAATGCATTGTAACTTGCATAATAACCTGATAGGTTTTCTGTCAATGCTGATCATGATGTCCTTTTAACGGTCACTACTAGCTATGCTCCGATGATGGATCATTGCAGACAATGGCAGTCTGAATGCGATATGATCCATACGCATTGCGCCTCTCAAGCACAACCTATGAAGTGTCCCTGTGTGCTTGTCTTAGCTTTGTGTCGAACTGAATCAGTGGCAACACAATGCCGAGATCTTGGAAGGTACTTTGACGTTTTATCAGGGTAGGGGAATGTTGTAGCCAGAGAGAGTCTTGAAAGGCGTAATAGTGTATATAGTAAAGTGTAGAGATAGGAGTAATATGTTCAGCATTTTGGTCGTCGAGGGTGAAAGTGTGATTACCGATTCTATCAAGAGTCATCTAGCAAGTGAAGTATGTCAAGCAGTCACGGTTCTCAACGACGAGGATGCTGTACAGTTTGCATTGCGTGAAATGCCAAGTCTCATTATTCTTGATGTCATGCAATCTGCCTTCAACGTATATCAGGTAATCCAGCAGTTGCGTGATCATCCTAAGTGTATGCACATCCCAATTATTCTGTTGAGTCCTCAGGGCTCTCTTGTAGATAAGGTACATGCCTACGAGTTGGGTGTTGATAGCTTTATTGCCAAACCTTTTAATATTGATGAACTGCTTGTTCATGTTCGTTGCCATCTTCGCCGTATGCAACAAACAACTCTTTCCCCTTTAACACAACTTCCTGGCGGTTTGCAACTTGAACGCGCTATTCATTATAAATTAGGTGGTTCTGATCCCTGGAGTGTGTTCTATCTAGACCTGGATAATTTTAAGGCATTTAATGATGCGTACGGTTTCCTAGCAGGCAATGATATGATCTTACTAGTTGGTCACATCTGCCAGCGTGTTGTCTGTGTGTATGGCAATGCCGATGACTTTGTCGGACATGTCGGGGGTGATGATTTTGTGATTGTGACAACACCTGAGCGCGAAAAGGCTCTTTGTCGCCATATTCTGACTCGTTATAAAAAGGAAAGTGTGGCACTTTATTGTCAAGAAGACCTAGAACGTGGCGCAATTAGAGCTGTTGATCGGGAAGGACAGCCTTTTGAGTTTCCTCTTGTCTCTCTCTCTATCGGCGTTGTCAGTGATCGTTTCCATGGTATACATACGATTGATGATATTAGTCTCC
>Ga0193728_1001530_pt1 | contig 11811 bp, 2 predicted proteins | sample U1c1metaG_FD_143037 | JGI IMG/M metagenome (GOLD analysis project Ga0193728, IMG submission 143037) | Soil microbial communities from a riparian zone of the East river system, Colorado, United States - U1c1 | ecosystem: Environmental > Terrestrial > Soil > Riparian zone | place: USA: East River...
CTTATAGTAATAAATGCACAAAGGTTTCTAAAATATCTCGCTTACTATTTAATTAAATCGCTACTAGCCTAGGACCTTACTCTACTAGCTATAGTAAACCAGAATGCTAATATAAGGCTAGTAAGGCTAATGTTTATTGACGTAAAACTATATACTAATAATATCCTTAAGATATACTTCTAAGTAATACTAATCCCTATTTAGAGCCCCCCCCTAGGGGGGAAGGCTTAAGGAGATTAGTAACCGCGGCTTTAGGGGGATAGTAGTATATATATATTGATTTCCCAGGTTAGATATAACCGCTAATTTTAAGCGCCTCTCTAGTGACCTAGAACCTAGATTATTATAGTAGAAGGCCGTTATAGAGTAGTTAGATATATTCCCTAATAGCCGGAACCTATAAGACCTATAATAAGGTGGGTTAATATAAGGACCAAATATATAAAGTTATCTAAAATTAGTATAGATCTAGTATTAAAGTTAGTTAGAGTATAATAGGAGAGAGAAATCTCTTATAACTACTATAGGATTGTAGATATTTAAGCTGCTATCTACCTCTTAAATCTAGGCTCTTAATATATATTCCCTAATAGCTAAGGGAAAGTAGATCTATACTAAGCTACTTCTATATTTAGCCTCTATTCTTTTATAGAAGTCCTTTACTTATACCAGATCTATAGAATAGGAATAAATGCTTATATTACTAGCGCGATTGCAAGAGACTATAAGACTACGTATACCGTCGGTAAGAGCGATATATTATATACGGTTTAAAAACTATTTATAGTCGCTATTAGGCTTTAAAGCGGCTAGAAGACTATAGGAGCTCTATAATTCTAATATAGGTAGGTTAGGGATATTCTATAAAAGGTTGTTATTATTTTTAGAGGAGATATTTTTAATAAAGAGAGCCTAAAAAAGTTAGTTATAGCGCAACTCTAAAAAAAAAGGTTAGATTATAAGAACTGTATATTTAACTATATAGCTATTTCTAAGACTAAATCTTTAGATACCGCGCTAAGTACCTTATACTAGCCCGCCTTTTTAAGTAATAGGTTAATAGTCTTAGAGCCTTTCTTAAGAAATTAAATATTAATAACTCCTATTTTATCTAATACTACTATAACCTATTAAACTTAAGCACCCCCCTAAATTAATTAGGAACCTAATAAAGGGGTATATTAAAACCTAGAAATATAGGAAATGCTAGTATATATAAAACGGATAGTATAAATCTTATATTGAAAATGTATACGCGTTTCCCGGAGCCGGTTTACCTAAGTTACTCTTATATACTCTAGTAAATATTATATTTTAGACGTAAGTATAGGAGTATATTAATAGGCGTAGGGCTATATAAACTACGTAATTTAGAGTTATAACTCTGCCGGTAGTATAAAAATAGGCTTTATCTAAGTAAAATAATATTAAAGAAACCCTGCTTGCTATCTAGACGTGACCTAAATAGTATAAATTAATTCCTAGAGGCGTAAGTTATTAATAAAGCATTTTCTAAAGGACGTTCTTTCTCTTTTAATCCTTATTATATTAGAGATTAGGAAAGATAGTATAAGTATAGACGCGAATTCCTATATCTTATTAAGAGTTATTCTCCTCTTAGCTAGTTATAAAATAATTTGCAAAAGGTTATAATAATCTTAATAGAACAGGAATGCCCTTAAGGCTTATAGGTATAAAGTATATAGCGGTTAGTAGTAAACTGTTATTAATTTCTTACTTAGGTAAACTTTAATTTAGTTTATATAGCTTCTAGAGAGCTAGAAGATAGAAGTATATCCCTTATAGGATTGGCGCCTAAGAACTAATATAATATAAGTAGACGTTTTAAAATATAGAAATATTTTTCCTTACTAGTAGTAATATCCTCCTTAGCCTTAGCTACCTATTAATAGAGTATATATTACTGTTATAAAACTCTAGTATATTCTATAGAGATTAAGAAATATACTCTTTAGATATTCTATCTCTAATACTAGGGTTGTATTTATTTTAAATTTATATAAATTTCCTTAGTAACTAAACGCGGACTTTACCGCCCTTAGTAGCGGTAGGATATTTATAAGCTTCTTATATTACCCTTAGTTATAGCTATATAAAGCGTATACTAGTACTATTTAAAAATTTAAATAGAAATAATTACCCTATATCTAATAGTATTTATTACTATTATAGGGGCCCTAATATAAACTACGCCAATATACTTTATAGTATATTTAGCGGCTCTATTAAATAATATTTAAATAGGACTACCTATATTATTACTACTTCCTCTATTTATTAAATACCTACTCTTTACTAGCCTATCTATAGTATTTTTAGTAGCCCTTATCCTAGACCTAGTCGCTAGGTATAGTAGCGGACCTAGTGATAATAGTTAGCGTAGTAGTGGAGCTTCTATATATTATTAAATAGTCTAAAAGATATTATAGCTTTAGATTAAGGGGTCCTCTTACTCTAGTACTATAGACGCTATAGGGGTGTTTATAGGATATAATTGTCCTAGTTATTTATATAACTAACTAACGCGCAGTAAAGGCAGGAACTTTTTTATATGCTTAAACCTAGCACGAATTTATAAAGTATTAGGTAAGCTTGCCTTAATATAGGTGGAGTAGTTAGCTAAATTACTAGGCCTAAAGAGAGGCTTAAAACTACCTAACTTATATCGCCACTATTATATAGTAGTGCTAATAGTTATTATAGCGTAGATAAAATCTTTTCCTTTTCTCTTATAGTATATTTTATAAGTATTAATAGCTTACGACTCTACTATCTCTATATTATACTTTATTACCTTAGGTTTCTTAGCTTTATAGAAATAAAGCATACTAATCTTAAAATCTAGATCCTTAAAATACTTAACTATTATATTAATCTTTCTATTTAGGTTATCTAATAATAGGGGTTTTTAATAATTAATAATAAAGTCCTTACTAGTAAAAATGACTTTTAATAGTAGGTAGCTCCAAAATAATACTAAATAATATTTTATAGAGGGGTTAGCCTAGGCTTCCTCCTATAACTTTTTAAGGTAGATATTAGTAATTAATATTATTATAGATAATTTTACGTAAATAGGTATATAGAAATGTTAGTTAGATAGACTAGGGTTTTATATTAAAACACCTAAAACTCTATATAGGTAGGCTCCAGAATCTCTTCTATTAGCGTTTTAGTATATAGCTATAGCTAATAGCTTTGCCTAACTGCCTAAATTACTGTAGTTATATCCTATATTAGATAAGTTAAAAACGTTTAAGTATTATCCCTATTTCTATATAGAACTCCCTAAATTTAGGCAATAGAGTAGAAATCCTTATCGTATATAATTTAGCTCTATACGCCTATTCTAGCCTCTATCTTACTAAACCTATCTATTAAAAGTTTAGAGTATAATAATAGATAAATAATTTAAAATAAATAAAAATATTTATAATACTACTAAAGTAATATTAGGAGCTGCGTTATAATAATTATAGAGAAATTCGCAGCGTTAAATAAACTTTAGTAGTACTCTAGTGTTGTTATTTACTACACTGCCTATAGACCGTAAATATCGGTAGGAAGTCTTAGTAGAGTTATCTATCTAACCTATATATTTAAGAGTCCGCTTAGAACGGGAATATATAGCGTAAATATGCATTATTACGGTACCTTAACTTCTTTATATAGTGCCTAATTATTATATCTAAAGACTTACTTCTATTATATGCTATAAATTAAGGATTTAATAATTCTTTATAATGCGTGTCCTAGTTTATACCTTTATCTTTATAATATCTTTATAGTATTATTATAGTTATAAATACTAGAAGATCCTACTACTAGTTAGGCTAATTTAGCTGTAAGTTAGTGTAATAGAACTTTATAAATGCCTAACTAAATATAATTTAACTACTTCTAATATTGTGCAGTCCTTAATAAATTTTATAATAAAGTGTTAAAATATAATAGTTAACTTAATTTATCTATCTAGTAGAGGCTAGTAGTCCTACCTCTTTATACTATTAGAAGATCGATTCTTAATATAAAGATAATAACTCTATAACTAAAATCCTTAACTATTTAGATAACTAATAGCAAATACTACTATTATATTATCCTTCTGGCTGTAGCGGTATTACTAAACTACCTCCTTCTCTTATAATTAGACTAGTATCTCCTATTATATTTTAATTTAGTAGCCTAGTAATTAGAACCCCTAATTAGGTGCTTATAGGGATTTAGTAACTCTTATCCTATAAACTTATAGATACCTATTAAAATTTTCCGCTTATAAAAAGTCTTTAGCGCATTTTAAGCCCTTAAATTTTAAATTTAGTATATTTAGAGGTATTAGAAATAAAAAAAGTCGTAGTATAAAGCTAAACTTACGAGTCTGTCTATGTTAAAGTATATCTTACCTTCTAGCGTAGCTCTTTAGATATATATTATAATTTACTTATAGAGCTAGTATAGACAGTTCCGAAGCGGGAGTATTGTTGCTGTTTGTAGGAGAGGTCTTTTTCCGCCATACGGGTAGTACAAATAGATGGCCTCCGTGTATTCCTAAAGAACTATTAGGAGTTACTAAGAGGGTTTACGGTGGTTCTATCTACCTAGTTTTTGTACCTAACTAGGTAAGTAAATTATTAAATATTTTTAAGGACGAAGGGCTAGCTATCTAAAGGATCTTATTTTAAAGTAGTTAATACTTTACTAACTCTAGATGCGCTATATAGTATATCTAAATCTCGCTTTAGATCTCTCTAATGTATATATTATTTATCTTTAGTATTAATATTAATAGTTTTATAATAAGCTAGGATATGTTCCTACTTTATTTAAGTAGCGATTAAAGTAGTATAAGCTCTGTAGATAAATTATATTAGTATTTAGTAAAAATAGTAGGTACGGTAATAATAGTAGATTAAATGAGACTGGGTATATTTAATAGAGGTAGGTTACGTTAAAGGTATAGGTAGAGCTACCTTTATTTATAAGTTTATTTATAAGGACTATATCCTTAATATTAATATTACTTTTAGGGTATATCTATTGCGTACTAGGGTCGTAGAGATCTATAGTATAGCTAGCGGTTGTTTTAAAGGCCTAATAGTGCTATCTATTATTTAATAGTGCCTAACCTTTAATATATAGGTTATTAGGAGGGGGTATAGAGTGCGCGCGTAGATCTAATAACTTATATCTTATTAATACCCGCTATATATTACTAAGCTAAGGAGAGTTATAGATATACCGGTAATAATATAATAGGCATTCGAGATATATACGGAAGGCCACGCTAAATTACTTATTATTAGCTAGGAATTAGGATCCTAACTTATTAAACTTTATAGAGGGGAAGTAATAGTATTAGAAGGCGTTCCTAGAATAAACTCCTATATATTAGCATTAAGACTAGTGGGTAGAAGGCTAGGTAGGTATTCTGCTAACTAATTAATACTTAATATATATTAGTAATTAAAGTATACTAGGGATATATTGACTATTATATTTAAATAGCCACTCTAGAGTACCTATTACTAGTTAGGAATTAGAACTCGACTCTACTAAATCTGGGTTTATCTAAAGAGGTATTATAATATAATTTGGGGCTAAATACCGGGTTTGAGAGTATCTTCTTTTATAGTCTTCTAATTTATTTAGCTTAGTAAATCCGTTGCCTTTTTAAGATTTCTTATAATTTAAATATAGGTAGAGGAAAGACTTACGGCCTCTGTATATTCTATAGGTATTTCTTTTATAGCGATAGAGGTTACTAGGCAATAGAGTCTTCTAGTAACCCCTAAATTTATATTAAACTATTAGTATTAGAATTAGTTATATAAATAGCTAGTATTAAAGGTATTAATTTATCTAGAAAATTAGGAGGTATAGATAAACGATTTGTTATATAATAAGATCTATTTTAATTTAGAGAGGAAGAGGAATTAAGGTTAATATAAGGAAGAATCTAATAAGCTCTCTACAAGGTACTATTAGCGTTAAATAATTATACTAAAGGCTTATTAAGTATAGGGGTTATAAAAGAGGCTTATATTATTTATTATTAAGGATCTCCTATAGATCTGTTAGATAAGGTCCTAATAGGGAGAGACTGATAGAGGGGAGGAAATGGGCTTATACTTACTATTTCTTAGGCTATAACTTATAGTATTAGGTAAGGGGTAGATATAGAAGAAGGAAGGTTACATTTAAGTTAACGTTTGTGGTCCGTATTATAGTTAGCTCCCTAATTAGATATGTTTACCTAGATTAAAGTGGCTGCCTATAAATATATACGGTTTATAGCTACTTATCTTAAAGTCCGTAGTAGGGTAATTCCCGGAAGGGATTTATACTGCGCTTAGGAACTATATACTTTAAGAATTTGCTAGGTTTTTATATATTTAGCGCGCTAATAAACTTATATATATAGAACTAAGAAAATTCTATAATAACTATAGAGAAGCGTGGAGTTAAGTCTCTAATATTTAGTTAGGACGTAGATTATTAACTGTTTTCTATTACCTACCCGCTAATAAGTTATATACGAGCTGTATCTAAGTAACTTGGAATAAGGAGGAAGGTCTTTAGCTAGACTTTATAGTTTAAGAGTTAAGTTAACCTTATTTAGCTCTAAATTGGACGCTAGAAAGTCTCTAGAAGGAGTATTAAGATTTATAATTAAGATAGTAGAAGAGTAGAATATAAAAAGTTAAAAAGATAGACTGTTAGGGAGTGGACTACTAAGCTAAAGGGTAAGAGACTGTTAGAGGAAGCGTGGGGAGTAGGGTTGTCAATAATTTTTTATTTATTGCTTTATAGCGATATATTTATTTATAAGAAGTAATAATAATTAAATATTTTACTAGCCCTTATAAATAAATATATATAGAGGCTTAGGCTAGTAAATATTAAGCCTTTAGAGTACTTAAAGTTATAGGCGAAAGGACGAGTTATATAAGGCTAGAGGAGAGAGCTACTAGTAAATATTTAGGGGGGGTAGAGGGGGGTAGAGGCCTCTAGGGAGATATCGGCCTAATTAATTTAGTATACCCTACTATACTAAGACTAGTAATACCGCCTATATCTAAGATATTACGATTATTTATTTATATTACAATATTTTAGTTAGCTTATAAATTAAATACGATATTAGGCCTATTTATTTATTTATTTATTATTAATAACCCTAATAGGGAGGCGTAATTTATTAGCTGGACGAGGGTACTATTAGGACTATTATAGATAGGTACTCTAGTATATTAATCTAGAGGCGTTTCCTAGCTAATTTAGACTGGTAGAAGCTTCTTTAGTCTAAGTAGTAAAATAAAGGTTAGATTAACTCTAGCTTCGCTACTATAACTTAATAAACAATAATAGAAACTAAACTATAAACTTTATTCTTTAAGAGAGTTAATAATAATTATACGCGGAAATCTAATTTACTAGTAGGGTGTATAAATTATACTCGAAATTTCTATAAATATCGCGCTAGTAATACTACGATCTATTAATAGTATAGAGACGAAATCTACCTTTACTATCCCTAGTTATATAGTAATACCCTAGATATAAGCTAGTTGCAATTCCCCTTTACGAGGTTTATAGGTTAGGAGTGTATAATAGAGCTATAGAGTAGTCTATATCCTAACTTCCTAAAAGGTAATAAGAGAGATTTATATCTTTCTAGGCTAAAATTTTATTCTAATATTTTAGTAATAATAGATAAGGAGACAAATTCGTTTATAGGCTATAAGATATAGAGTTATTAGCGTAAAACCTTATCCGTTTATCTCTATTTCCGTTAATATATCTATATACCTAAATAGTAGATTATTTATAAGTCGTTCCTAGGCTTAGGTTACTAGCTAGTTAGCCTAGCCTAAAATAGGATAAAATATATTAGGCCTAGTCTCTAAAAGGTAAGAAGTAAAGGTTAAAGACAGATACGAAGCAAAAATTACCCTATAACTATTAGTAATTTAAATAAGAGTAGCTAGAAAAAAGTACCTAGTATATAGCTAAGCTATCCTTTAGAAGTTTTAGTAGGAGGACTAGAGATATAATAATTATAATACTTATAAGAAATAGTAAGATAACTTATATCTAGCCCTAGATTCTAACGCCTCTTTTTATTAAGTAAAGTAAACCCTTCTAGTATTTCTAGATTAGGAAATAAATTAGGTAAATTTGCTTTATAATAAGGATGCTATATATTAAGCGGCGCACCTATACTTTTATCCTAGGAGTTCTACTTTAATAAATTTAGCGTTTAGAGCCTAAAGTTAAAACCTTTTACTTATATAAATGCCGAAGATAATATTAAAGCCACCTCTACTATAGTAAGAAACGACTATCCGGCTAGAACCCTATAAGAGATGGCTTACCTAGATATTTCTACTATGCTAACTTAGAGTAATATAGTAGTTTTTAGGGTTTATAAATAATATTAGCTATAGAGAAGGAGGTTAGATACTACACTTATAATTAAAAATATTACTATTTTTAGCGCGCAATCTATTACTACTAGGGAAACATTTTTAAGCTTCTATCTAATCCCGTACTGCTTTTAAGTAATTTCTAAAAATATAAATACTAAAACTATAAAAGTAATATGCGCCCTATAAGTAATGGCTATAAAAACCTTAGTAGAGCTATAGAAGGGTATGCGTTCCTAAAAAAGGATATAAATACTAATACCTATTATAAGTATATAAGCTATAGTAGCAGTAATAGCGAAGGAAAGTATAATTGCGGTAGTATTAAAGGAATAGGTAGAGTCTATCTTAATAAATAAGCCCTATTAGTTTAAGTGGCGTAGAAATAAGGTAAATAAGGCTATAGTTTACCTAATAATATTAGAGTAAAGCGTATCTATAAGGAATATAAGGCAAAGAAAATTAGTAAGGCCTTAAGGTAATAGGGCAATTATAAGGTTAACATGCGTCTTTAATCGCTGGGCGTAATTGCTCTATATACTACCCTGCTATAATATTTAAGATTAGATATATTTAAGGATTTCTTAATAACTGCCCTCCCCTAGAAGCTAACGTTAGCTCCCTAATAAAGGGGTATTACTATAGCAATTACTTCTTTCTTCTTAGGGAGCGCTCTATACTATAAAGCTAAAGAAAGATTAGGATTTATTATACGCTAAACTGCCGCTAAATTTATATAGGAGTGTTAATATATCTATTTAAGAGAGGGTATGCCTATAGCTTATAGCTTATAGCCTTTAAATAATAACTCTATTTATTTTTAGGGATTGTTTATAGAGGCTATAAAAACAATACTAAGACTTAGGCTAGGCCTATATATTAACCTAGCTAAATAATTAAGATTAAAGCCCGTAGAATCTTTAATAAAAAAATTATTATAGCTTAGGGGTTTTATAGAGTCTTATATTAGCTTCTACTATAAGTCTATTTCTAGAAGTTTAATAAGGCGTTAAAAATCTAGCCTCTCTATAGTGGTATTTATACACTAGTGCTATTATTTTTTTCAATTATTTATATAAAAAGCGCCTATATAAGGAGGCTATAAATATTTCTTTCTATTTAGGAGGAGAGGCTATATTATTAAATTAGATAGTAGCTATAGGTTATACTACTAAGAACGCTAGTGTAGCTATAGCTATATTAGCGTTCTTAGTAGCGCCCTCTAAATAACCTTAAGGTATAAGCTTCCCCGGATATATCTATTTCCTAGTAACCCTTCTATATTTATACTAACGGCCTTTAATAATAGGCGCTAACCTTAGTAGGCCTAAATTCTAAAAATTTATATATTTATTATTTAGTGAGGCTGTAAAGGACGAAGAGGTACTTTAGTTAAGTGTCCTTTATACAAATTCGCTAACTCTTTTATAAGTTTAAAGATCTTATTACTTCCTTAGTTAAGATATTACCTCTAGAAATAAAGTAGACTTTAGGATCTCTTATCTTAGGTAATTATTTAGCATCTAATCCTTTTTAAAAAGAATTATAAGCTACTAAGCTTCCGTCTAATACTAACGGTCCCTTATTAAATAATAGCTTAATATTAAACCCCTCTTAAAATAGACTACGAATTACTAAGTTTCCATCTAATACTAACGATCCTTTATCGAACGACAGCTTAATATTAAATACCTCTTAAAATGGATTATAAGTCGCCAAGCTCCCGTCTAATACTAACGGTCCCTTATTAAATAATAGCTTAATATTAAACCCCCCTTAAAGAGAACTACAAATTATTAAGATTTTAAAAGGTATAAGATTTTAGTACCTACTAAAAATAACGCTAGAGTAGCTCTATATTAACCCTAAAATCTAAGAGTAGTATATAGGATAGACTAGTAACTAGACTCTCCTCTTTACTATACCTATAGCCTAGGTATAACTATAAGGAAATACTATTACCTACTCCTAACTATAAAGAAATACTATTACTAACTCCTAACTATAAGGAGACTTTATTATCTACTTATAACCTTAGGGAGTTATTAGTACTAGCTTAGGTACGCTATATAATGCTACTATACTTATTAAGTAGAATACTCTTATTAACTCTATCCGCTAGAGATTCCTTATAGTATTCTATAATAGACTATATAAAATAGTTAAAGATATAGAAGTACTAGCCGTACTTATCTCTAATAGCACTAGGATTAGGCTTAAGGAGGTAAAGGAAAAAATAGATAGTTAGGTTTTAGATAGTAGAAGGTGGCGTACTCTAGTATAATCTCTTAGTTAGGGTTCCTTATTTCTACTCCTAGAATTAATAAGTAGTAATTTATAAGTACCTAACTATCTAAGAAGGTTAAAATACTAATAATCTAAATAGCTTTATCTACCACTAAAGGGTTATAGCCGCAAGGCGGCAGTTAATATACTTAAACTTTTAGGTATTATAGAGAATATATAGTCTAAAAAGGTGGACGACTTAGGCGCGGATAAGCTAAGTACTAACGAGCTTAGTATAGCAATTAAAGACGGCTTACTAGAGCCCTTTAAAGATATTACTAAATCTATTTACTATTAAATAATAGAGGTAATAAATACTCTTAAGTAGAAACGGCGTTTTATTGCGAATAAAAGCTATAGGTCTAAAAAAGCCCGTTATAATATCCCCTCTACCGCTCCGGTAGTTGCTTAAGACACAATTTTAAGTATAGAGATAACTAGACCTAGCAATAAGAGCCACTACCTGGCGGACTACGGCTTAGTACTATACTAGGGCGGGCTATACGACTTTCTAAATCCGCAGCTCGCCCTAAACCCTTTAATTGCGGATTAAGATTTCTAAGGCGGGCTATACGATTTTCTAAATCCATAGCTCGCCCTAAAACGGATTAAGATTTCTAAGGCGGGCTATACAATTTTCTAAATCCGTAGCTCGCCCTAAACCCTTTACTTACTAGTTAAGATTTCTAAGGCGGGCTATACAACTTTCTAAACCTACTACCGGCCCTAAATTCTTTACCTATTAATTAAGGTTAATATAATAAGCTGTTAAGTATAATATTAGTAGATAGTAACCTTCCTATCTCCTATAGGAACAGTAGACTAGTAATAAATAACTATATCGATCCCTATTATCCTAATTACTCTATAAAGTATAATAGTACTTCTAATCTACAATTCTTAGCAATTGCTAATACTATAGCTGTTATATCTTCTATAAATTTCAATTACGTTTAAGCTTTTAACTAGACACAATTCCTATATACTCCTTACTTTTCTATAGTTACTAGTAAGGTAGTACCTATATAAACCTATATAGATATATAAGTAAGCCCGCCCCCCTTACCTTTTAAATTAT
>Ga0193728_1001531_pt1 | contig 11807 bp, 8 predicted proteins | sample U1c1metaG_FD_143037 | JGI IMG/M metagenome (GOLD analysis project Ga0193728, IMG submission 143037) | Soil microbial communities from a riparian zone of the East river system, Colorado, United States - U1c1 | ecosystem: Environmental > Terrestrial > Soil > Riparian zone | place: USA: East River...
GCGCGTCCGGCTTCAAATGATGGGGACAGTTCGCCGGCGGGTTCCAAAATTTATCAAGACACTATTCTAGTTATAGATGATGACGCTTCCGTTCGGGATTTGATGTCCCGCTTTCTGAGCAAATCAGGATTTCGTGTCGTGGTGGCCTCCAATGGTGAGGAGGGGTTGCGGCTTGCGAAGCACGAGAATCCGCTGGTGATCACTCTAGATGTGGTCATGCCGGAATTCGACGGCTGGTCGGTGCTGAAGAAACTCAAAAGCGATCCGGCGCTAGCGGAGATCCCCGTCATTATTGTGACTATCGTCGACAACGAACCGATGGGGCTTGATCTGGGAGCGGCCAGTTATCTAGTTAAACCGGTCGATCGTGACCGTCTCGCAGTGTTGGTTGAAAAGTACCGCATGGCTCGCTCGGGGGATGTCGATCGTCATTCAACGCCATCGATACCAGTGGCCAAGAAATCCAAGCGTCAAACAGAATTGAAATCGACAGGAGATGTACATCATGCCGACGATCTTGTTGGTCGAAGACAATGAAATGAATCGCGACATGTTATCCAGGCGTTTGCAACGCAAGGGGTACACGGTGATCGCCGCACACGATGGGGAACAGGGGCACTTGCTGGCGTGTTCAAAATCGCCCGACCTTATATTAATGGACATTAGCTTGCCGATGATGAACGGCTGGGAACTTACTCGGCTGCTGAAAAGCAACGAGTCCACGCGACACATTCCCATCATTGCGCTGACCGCGCACGCCATGGTGACGGATCGCGAGAAGGCCTTTGAAGCGGGCTGCGATGATTACGACACCAAACCAATTGAGTTCACGCGCTTGAGCGAAAAGATCGAAAATTTCCTGTTGGCGAAAAAACTATCATGAAACCGCAAACGAACCGCCTGCTGATTGTGGACGACAACGAGATGAACCGCGACATGCTTGCGCGGAGGTTGGCGCGCAAGGGCTATGACGTGCTGGTGGCCAATGGCGCTCAGGAATTAGTGGAGAGCGTCAAGCAGGACGGCATCGATCTGGTGTTGCTGGACATTGAGATGCCGGAAATCACCGGTCTCGACGCGCTACGGATATTACGAAAAGTGTACTCAGCGGCGGAGCTTCCAGTGATTATGGTGACCGCGAAGACCCAGAGCGAGGACATCATCACCGCTTTGGATTTAGGCGCCAACGATTACCTCACCAAGCCCATCGACTTCCCGGTAGCTGTTGCGCGCATCGGCACACAATTAGCGCACAAGCGCGCTCAGGAAGCGTTAAAGGAGAGTGAAGAGCGCTACGCGCTGGCGGCTCTTGGCTCCAATGATGGTTTGTGGGATTGGAATATTCCGGAGAACGAGGTGCATTTTTCGGCACGCTGGAAATCGATGCTCGGTTTTCAGGAAAACGAAATCAGCAACAAACCGGAAGAGTGGTTCGACCGTATCCACGATGCGGACCGCGCCAGGGTCAAAAGCGAAATCACGGCGCATCAAAGTGGCTCGACTCCCCATTTTGAGAGCGAGCATCGCATGCTGCACCACGATGGAACCTTTCGCTGGATGCTCAGCCGCGGCCTGGCGATTCGTGATCAATCCGGAAGACCGTTGCGCATGGCTGGTTCGCAGACTGACATCACCCAGGCAAAGGTGTCCGATCCCCTGACGGGATTGCCAAACCGCCTTTTGTTTATTGACCGGTTGAATCGGCTTATTAAATATTCCAAGCGGCGCAAAAACCATTCCTTCGCCGTGGTGTTCATGGACCTCGATGGCTTCAAAATGATCAACGACAGCATGGGTCACATGGTCGGCGATCAGTTGCTGGTGGGCGTAGCAGAGCGGCTGGAGAAATGTTTGCGGGCCACGGATACCCTGGCGCGCTTAAGGGACACCTACACGGTAGCGCGTCTCGGCGGGGACGAATTCACCGTACTGCTCGACGACCTGAAGGATCCCAACGATGCGAAGATCGCGGCGGATCGCCTGATGAAGGCGCTCAAGCCTCCCTTTCTTCTCGCGGGTAAAGAGGTATACACCTCGGTAAGCATCGGAATTGCGCAGAGCAATCCGGTGTATGAGGGACCCGACGAGATGTTGCGCGATGCGGACACCGCCATGTATCACGCAAAATCACTTGGAAAGGGGCGGTATGAGGTCTTCGACGCGAAAATGCGTGCCAGCGTCATGGCCCGTTTGCAGTTGGAGACGGACCTGCGTCATGCCTTGGAACGTCGCGAATTTCGCAATTATTATCAGCCTATTGTGAATCTTGCTTCCGGAGAAATTGCCGGATTTGAGGCTTTGCTGCGCTGGCAGCATCCCACGCGCGGCCTTCTCGGGCCGATTGAATTCATCGGTGTCGTGGAAGAGACAGGTCTTATTCGCGAATTGGGCTGGTGGAATTTGAGTGAAGCGTGCCGGCAAATCGGCGAATGGCGCGCGGTTTCCACTGCCAATCGCGATCTGATCATTAGCGTGAATCTCTCCGCGAAACAATTCCTGCAGCCCAATCTTGTCGCGGACATCGCAAACCTGTTGCGTGAAATAAAACTGCCACCGGACGCTTTAAAACTGGAAATCACCGAAAGCACCGTGATGAAAGATCCCTCCGGCGCGGTGGAGATGTTGCAGCAGATTAAATCGCTGGGAGTGCGCCTGGCTATAGACGATTTCGGAACCGGATATTCTTCGCTCAGTTACCTGCACCGCTTTCCTCTGGACACGTTGAAAATCGACCGTTCGTTCATCAGCAGCATGGATGACGACGGGGACGGCATGGAAATAGCGCGGACCATTTTGCCCATGGCTAAAAATCTCCGCCTGGATGTGGTGGCCGAAGGAGTTGAAACGTTAGAGCAGTTTGAACTATTGAAAAAGTTTAACTGTGCGTTCGGGCAGGGGTATTACTTTTCCAGGCCATTGTCAGCCGATGGCATCACCACATTACTGAAGGGCGAGTTGGCCTGGCAGGGTTTTGTACAGACAAAATAATTCGCAGCCCTTCGTATCCTTCACTTATTACGCATTTATTTCGGTCCGGGCGTTAAGGTTCACGTCCCATCCTGCGGAGTAGCTCCTGGTAGCGCGGGTCAGAGCGCAGGGGCGCAAATGCTTGCTCGATGAGTAATGAGAGAGTCAGGCTCTGCGAATGGTCCTGGTAAGCTTGGTCGAGCCACTTAAACGCGTTGTCCTTATCTCCTAAGCGCGCGTAAATAGGCGCGAAGGGGTAGGCATCACCCGGATTTTTTTCCCAGTCCGCTTTTAGAGACTGCAGCTGATTAACCCAGTAACCTCTTGCTCCGGACTGTGCGTACACCGCACGAAGTTTGGCGCTCTTGGCAGCCACGTCTTCGGGTTTCCCGCCAAACGCCAATGACACTTTACCGGCCGCGTCGATAGCGCTAGGAAAATCTCCCTTATCTTCGTAGGCAGTTTGTAAGTAAATCCATGGCAGGCCCGCGCCTGGAGCGAGTTCCACCACTTTGTGCAGATTCGCAATGGCTTCGTCGTATTTACCGCTGGCAATGAAGGGAGTGGCAGCGAGCGAACCTATGATCGGAGACAACGGGTCTAGAGTCTGCGCAGTCTTGAATTCTGCGATGGACTCGTCAACACGCCCAGCCTGCACTAGAAAGTTCGCGTACCAGAGATGAATGTTCGCGTTACCCGGCGATGATTCGAGAGCGCGTTTGAATTCCTGCTCGGCTTCCTTAAATTGCCAATCATAATCGTATTTAACCCACGCTAAAGCGTTGTGAGCTTCGCCCAGCGAGTCATCGATCTCTACGGCTTTCAGGGCAGCGGACTTGGCCTTCAGTAGAGCGTCGCGGTGGGGAAGAATGTAGGTGGCCGCGCCCCAACAATAGGTCTCGGCCATCTCTGCGTATGCCGCTGCATAGGTCGGCTCGGCATCGATGGCTTGCCGGAAGTAGTGAAAAGACTTCTCAAATCCATCAGGGGACAGCATGACGGCAAAATAGCGGCCCTTCAAAAATGCTTCGTGAGCCTCCGGGCTTACAGGATGGGCACCGGCGAGTTGTGTCTGCTGTTGCGGAGTGAGTTGCACGCGGATTTTCTGGGCGATGGAGCGAGCGACGTCATTTTGTAAGGATAGGACGTCTCTCAGGTCGCGCTCGTAGCTCTCAGCCCATAAATGTTTTTCGGTAGGAGCGTCAATCAATTGGGCAGTGATGCGGACTTTGTCGCCCGACCGTAGCACTGTGCCTTCGACTACCGCATCCACTCCTAATTCTTTGGCGATTTGGGCAATTGGTTTTTGCGTCGATTTGTACTGCATTACCGAAGTGCGAGCTATGACCCGTAGCGCGCTAATTTTAGCCAGGTCAGTAATCAGCTCATCGGTCATGCCGTCCGCAAAATATTCCTGCTCGGGATCATGAGAAAGATTGGTGAGGGGCAATACAGCGACCGAGCCGACGTGACCAACTGCATGGGAAGCGAATAATCGATCACGCATGCGACCGACATTCAAAGCGACCGCCAAGGCTAATAAGGCGACAAGAACTGCTGCCACCCAAAGACCTTGCCTCCGCGGCGACAACGCGGACTCGGAAACTTGTTGCGGCGTAACCACAGCGTCTGACGATTGCGGCTTCCGTGCCGAGCCGGTATCGCGAATAAGCCGCTTAAGATCGGCGCGTACTTCAGCGGCAGACTGGCAGCGTACCTCCCGATCTTTCTCCAAAGTTTTCATAATTGTGCGGTCTAATTCTGGAGGAATTTCAGGATTTAAACTGGAGGGCGGCGCCGGAGTATGGTGCAAAAGGGAATCGAACAGCAACGCTGAAGTTCGGCCCGCGAAAGGCGGCCGGCCTGTGGCCATTTCATAGAGCACAGAACCCAGCGAAAAAATGTCGGTGCGACTGTCTAGCTCCTCGCCGCGCGCCTGCTCTGGAGACATGTAAGCAATGGTGCCGAGCACTTCACCCGGACTGGTGAGATGTTGTTCATCGAGGGTTAGGGTGATTTCGCCATTCGGAGTGTTCGCTTGGCAGAATTTAGGTCGCGTCCTTTTCGCCAGACCAAAGTCAAGAATTTTAGCCCGGCCGTGAGAAGTAACGAAAATATTGGACGGCTTGAGATCACGATGAATAACGCCTTCGATGTGGGCGACCTCCAAACCGTCGGCGACTTGCACACCCAATTCCAGCAGCAGAGTAAGAAGTAGCGGCTTGCCGGAGATGCGCTCTCTCAGGGTCTGGCCCTCCAGCACCTCCATGGCGATAAAATATTCGCCTTCATTTTCACCGATGTCGTAAATAGTGCAGATGTTCGGATGGTTCAATGCGGATGCCGCTTGAGCCTCGCGGCGCAGACGCTCCAGCGCGGGGCGGTCGCGCGAATCTTCGGGCAAGAACTTTAAGGCAACGTTGCGTTTCAAACGCGGATCTTCCGCGCGGTAAACGACGCCCATGCCACCGCCGCCAAGTTTGGCTAAAATGCGATAATGAGAAATCGTGCGGCCTACCAGGTGTCGAGCATCATCGCTGGCGCCACCCGGACGATGGTGCTGGTTCGCCAAATCCCTCGCCATGACCTCCATGGCGGGACTTTCCATAAACATCTCCGCGCGCCCCTGGTTGTCCAGAAGCGATTGCACTTCGCGCCGTAGCGCTTCGTCGCCAGCACAGGAGTCTTCAAGGAAAGCAGAGCGTCTACTCTCTTCGAGCGCCAACACCGAGTGATATAACTGTTCGACCTGTCGCCAGCGTTCAGGTTTCATGCCTGTTTTCCTTGCTCAATTCACGCATGAGCCACACTTTTGCCAGCTTCCAATCGCGATACACTGTTTCGACCGAGACGTCCAAAACTTTGGCCGTTTCTTCCACGCTGAATCCTCCGAAGAAACGCAATTCCACTACTTGGGTTTTTCTCTGGTCCATGACAGCCAGGACGTTCAAGGCGTCGTCCAGGTCGACAATGTCGGGATGATCTTCGCGGCCGGGGAAGAGCGCTTCTTCAAATGGCACATGGATGGCGTCGCCTCCTCTCTTTAGATAGCGACGGGAACGCGCGAAATCTGTCAATACGCGCCGCATCATTCGCGCGCAGATCGCATAAAAGTGGGCGCGGCCCTGCCATTCGACCTTCTGGACGTTCACGAGCCTGAGATACACCTCGTTAACAAGTGCCGTAGTTTGAAGGGTGTGTCCGGTATTTTCGCGGGCCATGTAACGGTGTGCGGTGCGATGCAATTCGTCATAGACGAGAGGAGCGAGCTTAGCGAGGGCCTGTTCATCACCCGCGCTCCAAGCTTGAAGTAATGATGTCACTTCGTGATCGGGGCCTTCAGACATGGAGTGCTCGGCATTAACGAGGCTGAGGTCGAAATTGGCGGGAGCATAGCACAGGGCCTGGCTATCGAGTAGCGCGTAGATGAGAGACATGCAGTGCCCCGATCTGGGGCTCCACCGCATCGCCCAGCGGGAACTCACAAACCATTTTGGAGGCTCTAATGGTTGCTTGCGCCGGTGGAGTTGGCGGCGGTTTTGCGAAAGGCCATATGCCAGGTGTCGCCAAGGCTATCTACTACCCCTAGTTTGCTTTCTAGGTATTCGTACATTCAGTGAACGCGGCGGACCCAGGAGCGGTCGGAATTGCCTCGGTAGCCGGAATTGTTGGATTCCATCTCGCAACGCTCCAGAGTAAATCCCCGTTTAGACATGGCGGACTGGATTTCCGCGGGTGTATATAGCCGAATGTGCCCGAAGATACCTTTGCCGATCTCGTTGGGCACGTCCAGGATGCTTTTTCCCTTCATCAATCGCAGCCGATTTTCCAGCGAAGCTTGATTCGGAGATGAGGCAATAAGCACGCCGCCTGGCCGGATGGTCCTGGCTATTTCAGAGAGCACAAGGTTCACGCGGTCGGTGGGCAAATGTTCCTGAACCTCGGAAAAGGTGACCAGCGCGAAATAATCGTTGGGAAACGGAAACGGCTCACGGAGAAGGTCCGCAGTTTCCAAATGACAGTTGTAACTACGGAACATGGAGCGATAGCTCTCGCGGCTTGCGTGAGGTTGATCAGGATGTTCGATGGCGAACCATTGGATCTTAGGAAAGAGCGACGCCATCGGAAATAACAGGCATCCGTAACCACTGCCGACTTCCAAGCCGCGGCCGACGAAATCGCTACCGAGAACGGACTCAGCCAAAGAGGCGATGAGGGAGACACGACGAGTCTCGGGTCTTAGAGGCTCATCCGTGTCAGGCGAATCCTCGGTTTCGGAATAACCTGGCGCGAATTTCCTGCGGCATTTCTGGATGATGGGCTCAATGGTCTTCTCGATTTCAGCTCTATTCATATTGATCGTTGCGCGGTCCATTCTGCGCTAAGCCGAGAAAATCGCAATGAGAGACCAGATCCGGAATGGCCTAACTTGGCGCTCTGTGAATTCAAATGGCCGCAGCAGTATAGAGAACGGCCATAGTTACTTCCAGATTATGGTGAACCGGGCACGACTCGAACCTGCAACCCGCTGTTGAATCCAGAAACGCTATGTAGTTGGTTTTTCAAGCATTTCCTTGCGTCGTGTATAACGGTTTTTCATGGTGTTTGGCAGGGTTTTGTTCCTAGACTTGTGCCCAGATTTCCCAAGCCTTCAAAGTGTCGAACTGTTATGTGCGTGAGCTAGGGGCCGGCTTCTCACCGCACAACGATCGGATGGGCCAACTACTTCTATCTAGGACCAGCCAGCACGGCCTATCGGGCAATGGAGCAACCCGCTCGCAATAGCCTGCTTCTGCGGTTGTCTGCCGAGCACAAACTGAAGTGGCCGGCGGCCAAACGGTTTCCGGAGGCATGTCTGCATGAAGGGCCGGGCTTCGTTTGCTTTACCCCGCGAACGAGCAATCTTCCGTGGATGACATCGTGAGCCTTTCTCCGCAAGCCGGAAGCGGGGAATCCGCACATCCGGTTCGATGAGCGAGGTGTGAAGACGGAAGGATGGTCCGGCTCGTGAGGCACCGACAGACGAAAGAGTCGGAAACGAATGTGCTGAACCGAAACCACCGCGTCACACCTCGACTCCACACATTGAAAATTTAACGGCCGCGCTCTGGGAGAGGAGAATCTGATATGGCTAGTCGTCGGGAGGCGGCTAACCATGAAGCGCAAACTCAAGAGCGGGCGTGCCCGGCTGAAAACAAAGCTCGGCCTTCCCGATTTGGAGCACGCCAAGGTCGCTGTGATCGTAAGCTTGAGGTCGTTCGAATCGCAGCGCAGCTATCGGCATTCGATCGATGAATTTGTGGCTTGGTATTGCTCCGCTCCGCGACTGTCGTTCAACAAGGCGGTCGTTCTCCGTTACCGACTTCATCTCGAAGATCGCCACCTTGCCGCAGGAACCATAAACGTCAGGCTGGCTGCCGTACGACGGCTGGCATATGAAGCAGCCGATTCTGGATTGTTGAGCCCCGATCTCGCGGCGGGCATTCGCCGAGTAAAGGGCGCAAAGAAACTGGGCTGCCGACTCGGGAATTGGTTAACGGTCGAGGAAGCTCGCACGCTTTGGCAACTCCCTGATCCTGCCACTCTGAAGGGCAAGAGGGACCGCGCGATTCTTGCCTTGCTATTGGGCTGTGGTCTAAGACGTCGCGAACTGACTGAACTCACGGTTGATCACTTCCAACGTCGCGAGGATCATTGGGCCATCGTTGATCTGATAGGCAAAGGCGGTCACATTCGAACTATACCGGTGCCCACGTGGGTTAAGCGGACCGTTGACGATTGGCTCGCAGCTTCGAGCGTCGTGCACGGGCGGTTATTTCGTTGCGTCTGTAGGACGGGAACGATTTGGGGCACCGAAATGACCGAAAAGGTGGTGTGGCACGTCGTCAAGCAGTACGCAGGCCAGGTTGGAATCGTAAAACTCGCGCCACATGACCTTCGAAGATCGTGTGCCCGCCTCTGCCACAGCGCCGGGGGCGAGCTGGAACAAATTCAGTTTCTGCTGGGCCACGTCTCGGTGCAGACCACTGAGAAATATCTCGGCTGCAAACAGCGATTGCGAGAGGCCGTCAACGACAAGATAGGGATTGAACCCGGTCCGTGAAAATAGTGAACAGAAGGCGATAATCCCGCTATTCTTTTTCCGATAACACCCTGTTTGCTGCGAGGTCCCAGCAACTAGGAGGGAAAAAATGGAAATCGACCTTCACGGCTACCATCCCGCTGAAATCGTATTCAACGGAGTTCTTGGCAAGATTTTGCAACAAGCTTGGGAGATGGGGGAGAGTGAGCTGACGCTGATTCACGGCCATGGTCGTAATCGTGGCATCACACCCGGATTTGTGAACACCAACACCGGTTACTTTGGACTCTGTATTCGACGGGCGTTGCGCCACGACAATTCGCTGCGCCAATGGATCAGGTACACGACACTTGACTGTCGCCACATGGGTTGTACCTTGATAAGGCTCAAAGCGAATCCAAATCCGGCCAGAAAAAAACTTGATTGCTTATAGGTGATGATCAGCCGTCAACCTTCAGGTGATGAGAAAGGCTGGGGCAGATGTCCGGTAACGCGACAAATCAGGCACAAGCACTGAATACTCCGAAAAATTTAATCAAAGGTAACTCTATCCTTGGGTCATTTCAGATTAGCGAATTCCAATTTTGCAGCGATGAGGATAGGAACATCAGGGTCGGCGTCTTTCCATAGCGTAAGGAAATCCTGATACGCCGCCTTGGCCTTCGCGGTCTCGCCCATGAGTACATATGCCCGTCCCAACTGAAGGTGTGCCAACGCCCCAATTAGCTCATTCCTAACCAGACTACGATACTCAAGCACCTTTTGAAACTCGGCCGCTGCGGACGGTCCATCGTGCGCCAACAAATAGGCTTGTCCCCGAAGGTAAGCTGGGTCCAGACCCAGCCATAATCCTCGGGGTTCAAGCGTTTCCAGCAAGGCGAGAGCCTGGGCTGCATTACCCTTATTGACTTCCATACCTGCACTGAATTCTGTCCGTACACTCCACGGCTCGCTACTCTGCAATTCACTAAGTAGATGCTCGGCGCCAGCGTGGTCTCCGACACGCGCCAATGTCTCAGCCGAGATCCAAATGACCGACACGTCCCGCGAGAGTGCCAAAGCCGCAGCAACGTCCCGCATTGCTACTCGGGAGTTGCCAAATGTCGCCTCACGCGAGGCAGCAATTGCCTGCCAGTGCGCAGCGGTGTCCTTAAAGTCGGCACGAATTGCCGACTGTACAGCGCGCCGGGAGAACTCCCGCGCCCTCACAAGCCGGCCGTAATACGCTTCGGTGTCGGATTGCATATTTAAGAAACCCGCCTCGTCTCCCGGTTTGCCAGTGGCCCACTCTACCTGTTGCTGCATCCCCGCCGTGTCTCCATTCAGAAACGCCAGGTAATACTTATCGACGTGGAGGAACGAATGGTCTAATTGGCGCGCTCGCGCTTGCTCAAGAATTGAGTCTGCTTCATCTAGTCGATTCAGGTGCATATACATCAAGGCAACGATGCCATAAAGCCAAGCATTGTCCGGGTCCAGACGCATCGCGACTTCGTACTGGGTGAGGGCCTTGTCAAACTGTCCGAGCCGTCGATAAGCGTTGGCCAGCCCCTCATGTGCGTCCGGGTCTCGCGGATAGCTCTGCACCCACACCTGGGCAGCCTGTATTGCTTTCTCGACCTCGTCGGTGACAAGAGTGTAATGGTCTACCGACAACTTCCATTTCTCGCGCTCGCTGACCCGGCCACGCAGTTCGTAGGCCTTCTCGACGTTCTCGATGCGCAAGCGGTCTTCGTGGAAATCGCGATACACAGGTCCCATAGCTGCATAGGCCAGTGCGAAATTGGGGTCAAGTTCGACGGCGCGCTTGAAGTAAGGGAGCGACTCGGCACCCCCTTGCGCTCTAACTCCCATGCTGTAAGCCTTTAACGCTTCTAGTGAAGATGTTGTTGCCTCAACCGGAACATCAAATTTCTGCACCGTGGCCAGCGACTCGCCCAACTCGTCGCGGAGCTTGGACGACGCCTCGTCCAACGCTTTCAGCACTTGCTCCTTGGCAGAGGCAGTTACCTGTTCTTGCGCTAGCACGTCCCCACGTTCGCAATTCGCGGCTTTCAGTCCCAACACGTATTCGCTACCCAAACTTGCAATGGAACCCACAATATATGCCTTGCCGCCTGAACGCAGGCAAAGCTCACGGACCACTTCGGGCGTTAGTTTTGTGTTGCCCGGAAGGGTCATTTGTTGCAGCGTAGCTACGACTCTTCCGTCAGGAAGCACATTCAGGAACGGCGACTGTCGCAAGGCGACGCTTAGCCCCGTTTTCAGAGTGTCGTCGAAAACCGTGTCGCCTGTACTGTTTACGAAATCTGCGAGAACGATAGTGTCTGCGTCGGTCAGTTTTGAGCGCTGTAGGGAGTAAAAATAATAACCGCCTGCGGCGAGTCCCAACACTCCCACGCTGACTGCTACCATTGACTTCCAGCGCCATTCCCTGCGACTCGCAAGCGCGGCCGCACTTCGCACGTCTGCGCCCAACGAGAAGTCTGCCTCACTTGCATCCTGTAAGGCCTTAACCGGAGCAACGAAGCGGTATCCGCGTCGTGCCATCGTTTCAATGAACACGGGCGCATCAGCCGATTCGCCCAGCGCATCTCGCAGTCTCTTAATGGCGGCATTCAGGCTGTGGTCGAAATCGACGAAGGTGTCCACTGGCCAGAGCCGATTTCTAAGCTCCTCACGGGTGACCAGTTCACCGGGCTGGTCTAGGAGGGCGCAGAGAACTTGAAAAGGCTGTTCCTGAAGTTTCAGCTTCGTC
>Ga0193728_1001532_pt1 | contig 11807 bp, 16 predicted proteins | sample U1c1metaG_FD_143037 | JGI IMG/M metagenome (GOLD analysis project Ga0193728, IMG submission 143037) | Soil microbial communities from a riparian zone of the East river system, Colorado, United States - U1c1 | ecosystem: Environmental > Terrestrial > Soil > Riparian zone | place: USA: East River...
AAGCGGCGAGTTGTCCGTCATACATAGCATCGATCATGTCGCTGGTGGACCATGAATCGAGGTCAACGAACCGCGGGTTTATGTGCTCAGTCAGCATGTCTGCGCACCTTTCTCTGCCGCCTCGGCTCTGTCAGTGCGCGTCCGTCGCGACGGGCCAAAAACAGGGCCCCCGCTACTGCATCGCCTTCAGGCCGGGAAAGAAAATGCAGGACGTCAGGTGAAAGCCAATGAACCAGACGCGATGCTAGACCACCGAGCAGCGTGATACGCGGCGCACCGAATTCCGCCAGTGAACGAATGAGCACGTTGACATGCCGGGCACCTTCGGCGACGATCTCTTCTGCGAACGGGTCACCAGCCTCTGCGTAGCTTAAAGCAACTGGAGCCAAGCTCGCATACTCAGTCGCGGTCGCCTGTTCCGCCCACGCGACCAACGTAATTGGATCAGGCCCAAGCCTTCCCATCACTTCGAGCAAAAAGGGAGTCGGTCTGGCCCTGCCATCGTGTGCGCGAAGGGCGAGCCGCACGGCCTGCAGTCCGAGATCAGCACCACTTCCCTCATCGGAAATGGGGAATCCGTAACCTCCGATACGGAGTTCGCGGCCTTTCACCGTAGCGAAGCCGACGCTGCCGGTGCCCAGAACGACAATGCCTCCATCGCGGCCACTATGCGCCCCCAAGCAAGCAACGTTCGCGTCACTCGTGTAAACGACCTTTTGAAACGGATGTGGGAAGCTCAGAAGCGCTTCACGGGCCCCTTTCCGATCAATTCCAGCCAATCCCACGCCGGCGCTCGTCTGTGCAAGGGCGGCCGGCAGCAGACCGGCGTCGATTGGCGCCGCCATAGTCGCCGTGCGCACCGCCTGCATCGACCTATCAGCGCCGATTCGCGTTGCGGCAGGCCCAGCGTCACCTTGACCCAGAGGACGACCTTCCGCATCTTCGATGCGAGCTCGGCAGCCAGTTCCGCCGCCATCGACACCAATATAAAACTGAGCGTGATCCGATAAATCGTATTTGCTCATCCATTTACCCGCGAAAAATGCCAATGCTCGGTGCGCAAACGTTCGGTCTGCACCTTCCGGGGGTCCGAGCCGGGCATCGCTGCAGTTCGGTCGACGGATCGGTCGGGCCTGCCATCCGGCCAGTGAGGAAGTAAGGCGATGGGTCCAACACCAGCCGAACACGCGCGAAGACACCGGTTGGCAATTGCGGCTGACCGTATTTTCGATGGATATCGATGGCACAATAGCGCGGTCATCTTGATCGATCGTGGGGTGGTTCAGTGCATCGCGCCGCGTGATCAGAGCGGCGCAGGCTGGACTTCGAGAGCTTCGTCGCCGCGGCATTAATGCGTGAGCGTCATCCCGCTCCAGTTCAGCGTCTCCACATGCATCGCCCAGAACGCCTGCGCCGCTTGGTTGCGTTTGTTTGCCGTCAGTTGAACGGTCGCCCCCGCGTTGTCTCCGACGCTCGTCGCGCTCGGTTTCCGCAAGGCGCTCGAACGGGGCGGCATTCGCTCGCTGTTCAACGACACCGATCTGTTCGGCCAGTTTACCGGCGGTGCCTACGTGCTGCGCGACAAGTTCATCAAGGACAATCCGAACGCCTCCCGCAAGCTGACCGAGGGGATTTCGCGCGCAATCCAATGGGCCCAGATGACTCCGCCGGAGGAGGTGCGGGCCAGGTTCGACAGGATCATCGCCGAACGTAAGCGCAACGAGGACCCGTCGTCGATCAAGTACTGGAAAAGTACTGGCGTGGCGGCCAAGGGCGGCGTGATCAGCGATGGCGAGATCCAGGTGTGGATCGACTGGCTGGAGAAGGACGGCCTGTTCAAGCCGGGTCAGATCAAGGCTCGCGACGTCTACACCAACGAGTTCAATTTCTATCGTCCGGGCAAGACGGCGGAAGCGCGATGACGTCGGTCAAGATCAGCTTCCAGCAGGTCCGTAAGGAGTTTGTCGTTCGCGGCGAGGGAGGCGGGCCGTCGGACCGCTTCACCGCGCTGGAGGATATCACGCTCGACGTACGGTTCGGCGAGTTCCTGGCCCTTGTTGGCCCAAGTGGCTGCGGGAAATCGACACTGCTCGATCTGTTGGGCGGCCTGACGACGCCGACCAGCGGCCGCATCCTGCTCGATGGACGGCCGATCGAAGGGCCGGCACGGGACCGTGGCATCGTGTTTCAGCAATACGCGCTGTTTCCCTGGCGTACCGCCGCGCAGAACGTCGAGTTCGGGCTCGATATCGCGGGGCTGAAGGCAAGGCAGCGTCGCGAGATCGCGCGGCATTATCTCGATCTGGTCGGCCTCACGGCCTTCGCCGATCGCTATCCGCACGAACTCTCCGGCGGCATGAAGCAGCGTGTCGCGATCGCCCGCAGCCTGACCTACGATCCGGAAGTGCTGTTGATGGACGAGCCATTCGCAGCGCTCGACGCGCAGACCCGCGAGACGCTGCAAGGCGAGCTGCTGCGCATCTGGCGCGCCACGGGCAAAGACCATCATCTTCATTACGCACGGGATCGACGAGGCGGTGGTGCTCGGCCAGCGGGTCGCCGTGATGACCCCGCGCCCCGGCCGTATCAAGCATGTCGTCGAGATTCCGGAAGCGCTTCGCAACGAAAGCGAAGATGTCCGGTCGCTGCCGGAATTCGGTCCCGTGCGGCACGAGGTCTGGTCGTTGCTGCGCGATGAAGTGCTGAAAGCCCAGCAACTGGCTGGTGGTGCCGGCGCCGCCCGCGCGTTAGAGGAAATTGCCCATGTCTAGCCTTGAGATGCTGACGCTTCTTGAACTTGCGCAGGGACGGCCAGCCTCGCTGGTTCGGGCGGAACCGCAACCGTCGCCGGTTTTAGGTTTCGTTCGCCAACAACTCCGCTGGCTGGGTGTCTTCGGGCAGCGATCGCTGTTGCTGGTGGCGCTGTTGTCGGTTTGGGAGGCCGCTCCGAGGCTGGGTCTGATCGATCAAGTGTTCCTGCCACCGTTTTCGGAGGTGATCGCGGCCGGCTGGCAGCTGGCGCAAACCGGCGAGCTCTACGAAGACGTCTCCGCCAGCCTGCTGCGCGCCTTGAGCGGGTTTCTGATTTCGGTCGTGCTGATCGTTCCGCTTGGTCTGGTGGTCGGCTGGTATGCCCGGCTCGGCAATCTCCTGAACCAGTTCATCGAGATTTGCCGCAATACCGCACCGCTCGCGCTGTTGCCGGTATTCATCCTGCTGCTCGGGATTGGCGAACTGTCGAAGATCACGATGGTGGTCTATAGCTGCGCCTGGCCGCTGTTGCTCAACACCATTGCCGCGGTCAGCCCCGCAGCAACTGTTCCGCAAGGTGATCCTGCCGGCTTCGCTCCCGACCATCTTTGTCGGTATTCGCTTGGCCAGCGCCTCTGCCATGCTGGTGCTGGTCGCTTCCGAAATGGTCGGCGCCAAGGCCGGTCTCGGCTACCCCATCATCAACAGCCAGTACAGCTTCCTGATCCCGCTGATGTACTTCGGCATCCTCGGAATTACCGTCATCGGACTCGCCTTCAACGCCGTCCTCGAGGCGCTGGAAAGGCGCTTCATGCGGTGGAAGGTGACGGCATAACTCAGGAAAGAGCGATCACGGCGCGGCGGGGGTATTCCGCGCGGTCGCCTGTGTCACCACGCTGTTCGGCGGCACATCCTTTGTAAGCCAGACATTGCCGCCGATCGTCGACCCCTGACCGATCGTGATCCGGCCGAGGATGGTGGCGCCGGCGTAAATGACCACGTCATCCTCGACAATCGGGTGGCGGGCATCGCCCTTGATCAGATTGCCCTCGTCGTCGGTCGGGAAATGGCGTGCGCCGAGCGTGACCGCTTGATAAATCCGCACGTTGTCGCCGATGATGGCGGTCTCGCCGATCACGACGTGCTGCGCTTCACCGCGCGGCCTGACAGGAAGGACGATCCGCGGTTGAAAGCATTCATCCAGGTATTCAACTCACCGCAGGTCAAGCAGTTCATCGAAGAGAAGATCCCGGCGTTCATTCCCGCCGGCTTCAATAGCTAAGATGGTCGCTCGGCGATGAGATCGGCCAAACTCGCCTCGCTGACGTGGGCGAGTTTGGCGGCAAGCTCGGCGCATTGGTTGCGGATATCGGGGATCGCGATAATCTCCCAGAAGGCGGCCCGTGTAATCGGACCCACGGCAAACAAGCGTCGCGATGGAACGCCGCCATAGTTGACGATCGCGCAATCCGCGCTGGTCTCGATACCGATGTGCAACGGATCGACTCGCGCCAGGCCACGGTCGAACAGGCTGCGCACAGCCGGATTGGCGGAGGCGAGGGGATCCTTGACGATCCCGGTGCAATCGACGATGGCGCCGACCTGCATGCTGAGAATTTCGCTTTGGCCGCGTCGGCGGTAGCGCACCCGAGCACCGAATTCGTTGGGTTCGATGCCAGCTACCTTTGCCGCCTCCAGAGTCAAACGGCCATCATAGAGCGCATGCGTGATGCGTTCTTCCACTTCCGGCGCCATGCGATGGCGATGTACGTCCCACCAGGCGCGCGCGTGTTCGAGAAACCGGCGTTTGGAGGCAGGCGGAAGTTCGCGCCAGAGCCGTTGGGTGTAAGGCCTAAGACCGTCGATGACGCTGCGCCAATCCCCGCCCCCGGCGACATGCGCATCGACCCGTCCGCGCAACCAGCGCAGCAATCGGCTGATGCCGGCGCCGAACGGAACTTCCGTTTCCTGAATACGAATCGGATCCACGCGGCGATGAGGTTTCGTCAGCAGACCGCGGCGGGACATCGCAACGATCGGCCCACGGTGACCATCGTGGACGAGGGACTGGATGTAGTCGACCATCGTGAGCCCGGTACCGAGGATCAGTACGGTGGCCTCAGGATCGACGCCGGCTGCGGATGGCGGTAGCCAAGGGTCGACATAACCCAGAGAACAGGAGCGGATGTCGTGCCCGGTGGCGAGAACGGCGATATCCCCGACATAGCATCTGCCGTCATCCAGCGTGACCACCACCTCGCTCCGCTCGTCGCTGACATCGACGCAGGTGCCTTGCACAATGGAGAGGCGGTGCAATGAGCGTCCTTTGGACATCATCAGCAGGCTGGCAATGTAATCGCCGTAAATGTGCCTTGGCACGAAGCAGTAGGGATCGGGACAGGGCGGCGGCACGCCCTCACGCGAAGTCAGCCAGCGCCAGAAATGATCCGGGTCATCCGGCAGTGCGCTCATGTTTGCGACACGCACATTGAGCACGTGTTCGGGATTGCCGGTATGATAGGCCAGCCCACGCCCGATTTCAGGACGTTTCTCGATCAGCGTGATGCGAAAGTCGGGGGTTGAGCGCTGTAGCAACTGATAAGCCAGCAGCACGCCGCTGGCGCCGCCGCCTATGATGATCGCGTGCCGGCTTGCGAAAGCATTCATGCAACCGCCCCCCGTTGTCCGCCAAACAATTGGCGAACGCAGTATTCGTCTCGCCAGATCGTGGCTGAATTTCAGTCGCAAGTGCGTCGGCTGTCGGAAAAGAAAATCATTCTGAAATCTGCGAATATTGGAGTGTCGCGTTTCCGGGAACTCAGTTGTGCCCAGAGAGTTTTTGCAGGCGACGTTTGTCGGGATTACACGACACGTGTGTGCCGAACGTATAATCACGAACAACGCCTCCAGATTCTCTCGCTTGGCCGAGGCGCGTCCGGCAGAAACCGTTCCATTTCGTTTCTGTTGTCTGCATGGAACCGCGGACGCGTTACGACGACAACATTGAACACCCATTTCATTGACGTGACTGTCATCGTCAATACTATCAGCGCAGGGAATGGCCCCGCTCAAGGTTGCCGCATGGGATCTCATCGAACATCGGCTTCCGGATATCTGCACCAATGCGTGACGCTGCGATGTTTCTCCGCGGCAACTGGCGCCTGTCGCTGATCCTGTTCAAAGCTGAACCGTCATCATTGAACCAGACACGAGCACCGGATCACCCGGTGAAAGAGCAGGCATGCCGCAAGCTTACATCATCGAAATCGAGAGTCGGACCGCAGGCATCGTGGCGAGGGACGAGCAGGGATATCGCTTCTTTTCCTCGGATCGTACTTTCGACGGTCTCGAAGGCCGCGAATTTCGGTCCGCGCCCGACGCCGAGCGGGCCGCCAGAACGTTGCTGCAGCAGCGTCGCCATCTGATGGCCAACCCATCGATCGCTTCGGCGTTCCGATCTCACCAATCCCATCATTCACAAAGCTAACGGAGACCAACATGTCGTTTCGTTCTGTTCTGATTGCCTCGACGGTACTCGCCGCTTGGTCGGCGGGCGCCGCAGCGGAAGTCATAAAGGTTGGCGTCACGCCGGGGCCGCATGCCCAGATCCTCGAAGCCGTGAAGCCGATCGCCGCGAGGAAGGGGCTCGATATTCAGCTAATCGAGTTCTCTGATTATGTTGTGCCCAATGCGGCACTCGACGCCGGCGAACTCCAGGCCAACTCGTTTCAGAACCAACCCTACCTCGATAACCAGAAAGCCGATCGCGGCTACAAGATCGAATCTGTAGGCCTGACGGTCAATTTCCCGATCGGGGTCTATTCGAAGAAGCACAAGAGCTGGTCGGATATCCCGAACGGCGGCACGGTTTCGATACCGAACGATCCCACCAATGGCGGGCGGGTGCTGCTTCTGCTGCGCGACAAGGAAGTCATCAAGCTGAAGCATGGGGTCGGCTTCAAGCCGAAGATCTCTGACATCACGGACAATCCGAAGAAGCTCAAGTTCATCGAAATCGATGCCGCGCAGTCGCCGCGTGCGCTCGACGACGTCGATGCCGCAGCGATCAACACCAACTACGCCACCCAGGCGGGGCTTGATCCCGTCAAGGACCCGATCCTTCGCGAAGATCCGAAGGGGCCGTACGTCAATCTGATCGCGGTCCGGGCGAGCGACACGGACAAACCGTGGGTCAAGACCCTGGTGGAGAGCTACCACACGCCCGAGGTGAAGGAATTCGTCCTGGCCAAATTCAAGGGCGCCGTGTTGCCCAGCTGGTAAGTCGCGACCGAACCGAACGGGAGACAGATGTCGACAAACGTCTTCGTTTTCGCCTAATGAGGCGCCTATGCCGAGCGATACTTATGTACCCCAATTACTCAGCTACAAAGATGAACGCTTGCGTGGTAGCCGCCATTCCGACGAAGAGAAATTCCATAGTGATCTTGATCGTCCAAAAAGCTGCGAAATGCCCCAGCGGCCATTGAAAATGTTGCGAAATTCCGCGGACTTCCAAGCTGAATACCGTCCGTCACAAACGTTGAGTGGCTGCTCAAGCCGCTGCTTCGAATAGCTATTTGAGATGGTTGCGCCTCCCCGTGTTTTCCGGTCATTCGCTCCGGTGGGGGTTTTTGACTTCGGCAGCTGCCAACGGCGCCTCCATTTTCAAGATGATGGACGTATCCCGGCACAAGTCTGTCGACACGCTCGATGCCGCGGGGCTTGGCAAGGTACAGCGTCACTTATCCTTCAAACCGAGACTTTGCAGGAGCCCCGGTGGCTGAGCATTTTGCACGGGCTGGACCTCTGCTTGTGTATTTTGCTCCCGCCGCATTCGTGCCCGTGCATTTTTCAGGTGTCGGACCTTCGCTCGGGCATTATGCTCGGACCGCACATGTGCGCGGGCATTTTTTACGGGCCGGACCTCAGCACGGGCATTTACGACCCGTGCTTGGTCATCTTGGACCTGGGGTTGGGCATCTTGTACGGACTGCACGGGCCGGACCCGTGCATCTTCCTCTGCCGCCCAAGCCTGGAATTGCTTGAACATGGCTTCCGCTGGTGGCTGAGGATTTTCGGTCTGACTCTGATACGCAGAGTTAAAGGCGGCAGCAATTTCGGCGCCCGTCGGCGCCTCCCTTGCAGTCGGCGGCAAAGCCTGAGCGTCGGTGGTTGATTCAATTGTTGGCGTCGACTGGGCGCCATCCTGAGGCGCCGATGTGCCGACCAGGGAAGCCGTGGCGTTCGTAAACCGCACGAGTGGATTTCCCACCAATCGAATTGCGAACACGATCGCTGCCGCAGTTACAACCAAAATACTCGTCTTGAGGATTCGGGACGAAATAGCCGCTCTGTGCCAAGCCTTCCCAATAACCGGCGGCTCGGGTTCTTCGGTATGATCGGAGAGAAAGAGAGGAATAAGATTGTTCGCCATGAGTAATGCCTCCACGCTAAACGCAAAATCGGGCATCTTGGCATCAGCTTCTTATTGTTCTTGTTGGCCAGCACCCCGCTATCAAGGGCCTGAAAAAAGCAAGAATCACCGACACGAGTTAGGAGAAATCTTGATTTCATTGGGGCGATCGGCCGGAACCCAGCAGCCGGGTTACGTTCGCGACACGGAACTGTTCAAGGATCATCCAGGGGCCGGATCGCTTTGAACTTAGCCGGTGGTCTGATGAAACTCCGGTGACGTTTCATTTGCCGCTTAAAGAGCAGGAATTCAGGTTTTATCGCTACGGGCCACAGAAGAATGTGCTCGTTCTTGAGATCAATGAGTTTCCAGAAACGTCGCCGCTGGCGCTCCCAGGTTCCTAACAAATAGGTGCATCATGTCCAGATCGTTGGAGCTAACCCGACGAAATCAGAACCGGCGCCCTTGCTTGGTGGCGATTCTAAGGTGCCCCGTGGTCGTCGTCGGAAAGGTTTCCGAGCGTCCACAGTCTGGGCATCTAAACGAAGAAAAATCGGGCATCCCACGCTCGCTTTGAAAACCGACGAGCACGAGTGGCGAGCAGCATTTTGGGCAAACCGGCTGATCACCGGTCGCCAAGGGATAAAAAAGAAGGTCATCAATTCCGCTCATAAAACCGCATCTCTGGCGGGAACGGGGATGCTTCGCTCCGATCAACTCTTTGGCTAACGAATTACGGCTAGATTAGTTCGGCGCGGGGACCAAATGAAACGGCCCCAGCCTGGGGGAGCTGAGGCCGCCTATTAAACTCCCGATGAAGGGGGGCGTGTTCCATCAGGGTGTTCCTGCGCTCGACACCGCCAAGCACAGGCGAGTCCAAGTTGCCTGGCCGAGAGTCGTTCCCGGAACCTTTGCTGAACGTTCAGCGCGCAGTTGGCGAAGCGAGCCCAGGAAGTTGCAAGGCCGAAGAGAAACAGCCCAAGTAGCCCGCCCACTTCTCATCGTCCGGATGAGCACATCGGCGTGAAACCAGGGACCTTAAGCTACGGGGAGGCGTTGCTTGGAGTGTTGGGGCGATCCGGAACCGGAGCCCCAGCCATGAGCATTATTCCTCTTCACGTTCAAAGGCGCTTCGAGCAGAGATGGGCTTCTCGTTTCATACTCCCGGTTGCGTCAAACGTTCCAAAGAATGCCGGAACGAAAGTCATGCCATCAACGGGTCGCCGGGAGCGGCAAAGACCAAAGAAAACCCCGCCAAGGTGAAGCAATGACAAAGACGCCGGGCGAGGTTGAACGATTCAAACCGATGACCAAAGCGTTGCGCGATGCGCACAAGGCATTTCGCCAAGTCGACGCCGAAAAGGCAGTGACTGAGCACGAGATTGTACAGAAGGCATTTTCTGCCAACCGCGAGCGGCTCAAGGCTGAGCGGCTAGCGCGCGAGGCCGAGCTGAAAGCGAAGGAAAAATGACTGTCCGCGTCCTTCGCGACGTAGAAATCCTGCCTGGTCCGTGCCATATTATCAGGTATGGCTCAGTCCCCGCAACCTTATGAGCTTGTAACCCGGCCCTGCACGATTCACGCGGGTCGCTTTCGCTGGGACATCAGAGAGAACGGAAGACCTATTGAGTCTTTCTTGGAATCGTTCGCCACCGAGCTGGAAGCTCACGCGGACGGTCGCCATGAACTCGAAAAATTAATTCAAGTTTCGAGGTTGTAGCTACCCCGCATTATTGGATCATTTTCTGTATCGGCTTGACAACGGTCATACTGAGGACCGCGGAAGACCGTAACCGTCGGTTTGTCGTAACCGGCACTGGACAACGCAAAATGACCGCGAACGTCCTGTCCAGAATTTTCACAATAGAGATCGGTGACACACCGACGCTGACGTTCGAAGCTCAGAATCTTCGCGAGGCGCAAGAGCTATGCCACGAGCAATGGCTGAAGGACGACCTGGCAGAGGCCAAGTCCGATGGTGCCCCGTTGTGGGATGGGAAGGCCAAGCTACGGGCGCGGATCGCGCTGCCAGACGAGAGCGCCCTGTTTGCCGAGGTCAACAAAAATGGTCAGCCGTCTGACGGGCTGATGCGGGTCTGTCTTGTCGAACTAGACGGCGAAGAGCCTCCCGTCGATCCGGGCGCCTTTCCACCAGCCCGAACTGATACGTAAGGCGCGAACATTCCAGCACGCGACTATTTCGGATAGCCCTGCGCGTTCTTTGGAACCGCATTTGTTGGCGGTATCGAATTTTTTTGTGAAGGGCTGAGATTGGCGCTTCCGGTTGTGGTCGTATTCGTCGCAACTCCGGGTTGCTGGGTCCAGCCGTTGCTTCGTATTCCTGGTCCCGCGGGCCCGGCCGGTGCTCCGATGCCAGTCGATGTACTGCCGGTGCCCGCGCTGCCCTGAGCGAAGGCACTGAGTGGCAAAATGAGAGCCGCTACCGACACCACAGCTATGATTGATTTCTTGGCCATCGCATTCTCCTTGCCGAATGCCCTTCTCAACTTGGGAAAACCCGACTCGTTCCTTAGGAACGAATCCAGCCGCTCAGGCTTGAATCTAGGTTCCGTTGCGGTGTCGTGTCGTGGTCGGCGCGTTTTGCGTCGTGTCGTGGGTTCACCGATTTTCCGTATCCATCCCATTGCCCAGCGGGCAATCGCTGATCTCATTACGCGACGCCGGCACCTACATTACAAAAATACCGAAAGCAGAACACGACACGCCGGCATGCAAGCAGTCGATCATGGAGGGTCGATTGAATTTGCACAGTTCGGCGTGATGCAGGCGCTCGCGCGCAATGAGGAGCGCGTGTTCGATAGCTCGCGGAAGACAGCGACCTGTGGCCCGATCACACAAACGGGCCTAATCTGCTAGCACCTCGGCTAGAGCATCAGCGACGACGCGCTACGGCAATACCCAATAGAACGCGATCAGAGCGATCCGAGCGGGGCCTCACGAACCATGTTGCTCAAGATGCTCGATGACATTGCAGGCTAAAAGAAGGGGACCAATCATGGATACGGTGCTCTCGCTTTTAATCTCAGTAGGAATCATTGCCTTTGGTGTTTGGATTGTCGCCTGCACGCTCGCCGCTGGCTCGCCTTTGGCTTGGACGCTCATGGGACTACTTACCGTCATAGTCGGATTGATCAGCCTTTATGGGTCGGTTCGGGAGGCAAGAACGTAACTTTCTGACGGCGCCGCTGCCGTTTTCTCGAGCCCTCTACCTGGGTCATGATAATCCTCGGCTTCGCCGGCGTCGGCTTTCCTGGCGTATCGAACGAAGAACAAGATGGCGCTGAACGCCGCGTGGGCAATTCTATCGACTTCGGAAGGCCGCCTTCGCGGTCTTTTTGTTTGGCGGTTCCCGACTTAACCCGCAGTGCCGACATTCAGCTTAACGAGCGAGTTTCGTTGCGGCGCCCACTCGAAATTCTATCGTCCGCATAGTCGCGCGGCTTGGCCGACGCCGGCCATGCGTACCGCGTGATTAGGGGTCGCTGCTTCGTGATTGGAGGCAGCGGCCCCGCCCATTCCCCAACTCAACCCACCAGGCCTTCGTCTGATTGGAAAGAAACATGGCCAGAAAAACAATTTCGAGCACCGAACTGATTTGGATTTTTCACCAAAAGCTGAAAGC
>Ga0193728_1001533_pt1 | contig 11807 bp, 14 predicted proteins | sample U1c1metaG_FD_143037 | JGI IMG/M metagenome (GOLD analysis project Ga0193728, IMG submission 143037) | Soil microbial communities from a riparian zone of the East river system, Colorado, United States - U1c1 | ecosystem: Environmental > Terrestrial > Soil > Riparian zone | place: USA: East River...
CATCGCTTGGTCGGTCATCGACGAGAAGCGGTCTGGTGTGCTGCGCTATGCTGCGGCCAAGGCGATTCCGGTCGACCGCGAGGCGGTGGAGTCGCTGACATACGAGCAGATCATGGGCCTATCGGATGCCGTGCGGGAGGGCAAGGCCGAGCAGTTCGTGGAAGCGGCCGACGCGCTCGGCATCATCATGCCCGACGATACCGACAACCGTCCTGTTCGCAGGGTCGTCGCCGCGCCAAGCGACAAGGCAGGCACGCAGACACGGCAGAGCGGCAACGGCGTCGCGCAGACGGGCGACGGAGAGGTGCTGAGCGGCCAGGCAGCAGCCAGGAAAAGCGCAGCGGCTCCGGCTGTAACCAATGACGCTGACCGTAAGGCCCTGCTGGCGGAGGCGCAGGCGGAGCAGGCCAAGCGATCAGCGACGGCTCGCGCGGGAAAGGCCCCGGAAACTAAGCGCCAGGATGGGCCACCGGCCGGGCACCCAGCCGCCAACGACGAGGAGGAGGGCGAGAAAGCGGCGGCGCTGGCTATGAAGGTGTCGTCGGGGTTGGCATCACAGGCCGAGGCGGACCTTCAGGCGGCTAATGCAGCCATGGCAGGGGTCGGGCAGAAGGAGAAACCGGTCGAAACCAAGCCGGCCGAGGAAGAGGTGACAGGCTTCGACCACTACGGGCTGGACGAGTTAGGTGAGCCGGTCGTCGACGCCGACGGTGTGCTCAAGCACTTCACCGACCCGCGTGAGTTCGCGCTCTGGTACAACGAGGCTGTCTTCCACAGCTCCAATCAGGAGGCGGTGAAATATAACAACGCAGACGCACGGGCGGAGGCAGCCCTGGACGTTGCGGCCAAGGTGATCCTGGATGCGGTGGACAACCCGATCGACACGAGCAAGCCAGCCGCGGGCGAGCAGGAGCATGCGAAGCCAGACGAGACGCCGAAGCCGCTTGCTTTGAAACCATTGCCGAACGGCCGCACGAACTGGCCAGCATATGCCACCAACTGCGAGATGTCTCTGAAGGACCTTCAATCGGCTGCGGAGGTCGCCGACTGGGTGATGCTCAACGGCCCGACCTATAGGGGCAAGGCCATATCAGCGAGGGTCGATGCCCTGGTGAAGGCACGGCTGGAGCAGGTCACCGCGGCACCGCAGCAGGACGAGGACCTGGAGACGGCCCGGGATCTGGTCGCCCGGCTGAACGAGGTGAAGTTCGCCCACGAGTATGATGCGATCCTGGGCAACGCCGCGGTCCGATCCTGGGCCAAGCGCATGACAGAGAAGCGCCCGGAGATCCGCAAGATGGTTGGCGACGCCGATGACGCCGCCCGCGAGCGCACCAAACAGAAGCCGGCGCCACAGGAGGCGGAGGGGCACCAGGCCGATGCGGGGAGGCCGCCCGGCGAGGACGAGATACCCTGGGACAGGATGGGGGATCCGCAATGAATTTGTATGTTGATACTGCAACCAGCCATCGGTGGAACTTCCCGCGCGGCGGGGTTACGCCTCCTGATGAAGGCCAACCCCACATGGTACGGCTGGCGTTTCTCCTGGAGAAACCGGATGGCACCACGATCCGCGAAGCGTGCCACCTTATCAGGATGCCGCAGGGCGAGCGGATGAATAGTGAGGCGGCGCATCACCTGGGGCTGTACGACCACCATCTGCAAGAGCGCGGCAAGGCGATCGCCGACGGATTGACTGAGTTAGCCGAAGTGTTGGGCGAAGTGCAGCTGGGGCTATGCATGGGCGATGCTGGATGCGTCATTGCCCACAGTTGGGCGTTCCACCGGCAGGTGCTCGAACGGTCCTTCCGATACGTCGGGATGCCCGCGCGAGAATGGCCGCCGGCGGTGTGCGCCATGATAAGCGCCACCAATATTGTACAGATACCCAAGAACCAGCCTGGCGGTGGGTGGAAGTGGCCGGACTTTAACCAGTGCTGCGAGCGGTTCGTCGGATCTCCCTTGCGGCCGACGATGGACCCGGTTGCAGATGGAATAGCCAGGGTGCGGGCTGTAAGGATTTTCTGGTCGAATATCAGGCGACACCAGGAGATGTCTATAGAACGCCAAGGACCCAAAGGATCAGCGCCACGAGGATCCCAAGACCCATCGCAATGATACCCCACGGCCGGCGCGGCAGAGGGGCTTCGTCCGGCAGGTTAGGCTCCGCCGTCATCGGTTACCGGTCGCGCGGTGGAAGGAGTCGGTCCTCTCGGCTTCTTTGATGCGACGCTCGGCGCCGTCCTTGATCTGGTGCGCTTGGCCCTTGCTGATCCGGCCAGCAGCCAAGTCACCCAACACCTCGGTGACAGTCTTCTCGATGTCGGCGCCGGTCCGTGTGGATGTCTCTGACATATTTCTTCTCCGGTTTATCAAGATCAGTTAGATCAAACAGAGGATTAGCGCGACGAGAACGATGACCAGCCGGATAACAGGCAGCAGCAGCGGCGGTGTGGGCTGACCGAACGCCACGAGGCAGTCGACTAGCTTTAGCAGCAGCCATGTGACTACGAAGACGAAGACGTAAGGGACTGCTAATACTTGATGATATGGTAACATCCTTCGGCTCCTTTCTAGGCATCATGTGGAAATATCCTGAATACGCTAGCGCGAGATCGCCCAGACCGCGAGCGCCCACGCGAAAGCTAAGCCGACCCACATGAAGGCTTCGGGCCAACCCATCAGGCGTCGTCCAGCACAGGGCGCCTGGTGTCCGGAGACCGGGGGCTGCGCGGCGATGCGCGAGTGCCGTCGTCTTCGTCGTCGCCGGAGCAGATCATACTGACTTCCGGCATCCATATGCCGCCCCGGCTGTTCCATCGCTGGTGCACCTCACAGACCTCGCATCTGCGGCGGTCGGTGTGGCCCTTGATCCAGAGATGCTGTGGCATGGCGTATTTCTCCGATAGCGAATCGGTCATCGACTGTGACCATACTAGAAATGCAGACGCTCAACACGTGTTTGCATGGACGTTTCTCCCCATAAACTTAGCGGCCTGGCTTACCCCGGGCCGTTCTTTCGCGGCTTGCCCTGATAGGGCTGGGAGGCTATATATCCCTCCCGGTCATTCTTCGGAGCCGCTTGGCTTGTTGAGTGTCCATATTCGCAAAGCCTATCAAACTTACGGCCCGGCAGCCCACAGCAGGCCCCGGGCCGTTTCTTTTATCAGCCATCGAGCCCCGCCGACCGGATCATGGAACACAGCGCCTCGGGCGTCATTCTGGCTAAGTCAGGCGGGAGGCTGCCGAGGAACTGAGCGTGCATACGCGAGACGGACCAGATGCAGGCGCTGCACGGCTGCTCGGCGCCGTGCTCTGTTACGCGCTCACAAATCCATTTTGCAGAGTCGACCACGCAGGACCGCAGTCCGGTTCGGGGCATCGGATGTTCCTCCACTCAGTAGGCCATAATAGTCGTCACGCGCCACATCGTCGGCAATAATTCTCCACGTAGACAGACTCTTACCATGTTCTTGAACGACCCCATTGCGGACCCGGCTGCGGCCGGGCGGGCGCACCGTCCCATGGGACATGCCCGCGCTTAACACATCTCGATGCCGCAAACAACAAAAAGGCCCCACCAGCCGAAGCTGATGAGGCCCTTTCGGAGGTGGTCCGTGGCACAACTGGTCTGATATGCGCCGCGTCAGGCCAGTGACAAGGCCCTGGCCCGCAGCCAGCCATACTCGTACTGGTCGTCGTCGATGTTCGCCTCGGCAAGTTCGACGTAATAGAGCACCGCCATAGCACGTACCATGCCGAGGATGACGACGTCCCCGTCCTGTGCCGAGCGTTTCTTACGATAGGCCGCCAGCGCGGCTCTGGTCTGGGCGCCGCAGACACCATCGACGGCCAGTTTCGCGAACAGAACACCAGCCTCGTTCAACACATTCAGCGATCGCTGCAGGAACTTGCCCGCGGCCGCTGGGCCGATGTTGATGCCGATGTCCAACATGTAAGCGGCAAGTGTCGGGATGAGAGCATAGATCTGGTCGAAGCCCGGCTGCTGCCAGAACACCGAGCGATAGATCGCGACGGCCTGGTCCTCGGTCATGCTGGCCATGGCGCCGGAGTAGCCGGCGGCGCGCGCGGTTGCCTCGGTCACGCCGAAAATGGTGACGCCGCCCGGATCGCCGGGATCGTCGGTGAGCGTACCCATGCCCTCCTCCTGCAGGACAGGCAGGATCAGAGCAAGAAATGTGTCAACGAACGGAGCCGTCATGGCTCTACCCCGCATCAAGCGCCGCGCATCGCTTCCATGTCAGCCGCCAGTGTCGCCATGTCGACGCCGGCGGGGTCCTGGCCAGTCACGCTGAAGAAGGCGGGGTCGATGACGCAGACCGCCTCGTCCATTGTGTTCTTGAGGAAATCCTCTGTGGCCAGATAGTGTTCGCCCCAGGAGACGAGGTCATAGATCACGCCGATTGGCGTCTGCTCGTAGCCTACGAGCAGGATCTCGTGCCCACCGGCGATCGGGCCCGTGGGGTCGGCCCACACGTCGGGGACGGTGTCACCGTCGACGATGCGCGCAGGCAGCTGCATGCCGATCATCACGCTGCCAAAGAGGGCGACGGCCTGCTGCCATTCCACGGGATTGGGGTGCGTAATCTGGAGAAACGCGGTCGGCTTGTTCAGCACACCGCCGCAGGTAACGCCATGTGTCAGCCAGTATTGCATCAGCCCGCTCGGTCCGAGGACATAAGACCCCTGGTCGGTTCCTGGGATGGCCGGATCATAGCCTGTGTTCGCCGAGTAGAGGGCGATCGCCTCTTCAGTCGTGGGCAGCGGCGCCGAGGCGGGTGACACATAACTCGTCATCTGAAGGATCATGTGCAACACAGCAGCATCTACGCAGTCGCCCACTTCATCGTTGCCCAGCATGCCCCACACGGGAACGTCGGCGTACCAGTTCGATGAGGGCGGCGGCGGCGGCATCTGGCCGATGTGCTTTGACAGCCGGGGGACGCGCCTGTCCATGATGGGGAGCCTCTTGCCGAGATGGAAACCGACGGGCATGGGGCGTTACTCCTTAGTTCGCGACGGGGGTCACCTTCAGAGTCGTACGGGCCTGCTCCAGCGTCATGCCGTGTGCGGCCAACTTTGCCCTGGTAGCTGCTGGGGCCGGGGCTGGCGCGACGGTCGGCGGGATCAGGCTTGCCAAGTAGGCCTCGAGTTCGGGAGCGATAACGTTAGCAGCGACGACGATCAGGTTGTACGGCGAGGGGATCGGCAGGGGCAGCAGCGCGGCTAGGACGGCGTTGAAGTAGCCTTCGGCACGGGCTAGAACGGTGGCGCCGGTCTGCGCCGGGGTTGAGCTACTGATCGTGGCCATGAAGCCCAGGGCATCATTCAGGTCGGTCATCAGCGTCGCCGCGACCGTCTTGGTCAGCACCGGCGGCGTGGCCATCGCCAGGGCGGGCACTATCAGGGCCAGCTGGTTCAGAGCGCCCGTAACGTCGGCGAGGATCTGCGCGGGCAGAGTGCCCGGCGTGGACGGCGTGGTGGCGCCACAGGCAGCCAGGGCGGCACTGGCGGCCGCCAGGGCGGACGTGCTCAGCATCGATCGACGCAACATGGCAGGTTCCTTTGTTACAGGTGATGGCTGGCCGGACCAACCGCCGGCGGTGGAGTGGGAAGCTGATTGGAGATCACGATGTCCTTGGCCTGGCTCGACGAGCTGGAGCCGACATAGAACTGGACGACCGATGTAGCATTGGTGGCGATCACCGCAACCAGAGCGGTCAGCAGCGTGTCGTTCTTGACCAGGTAGGCGAAGCATAGCGCGACCAGCAGGAGCGTGAGCGAGTAGACCGAGACGATCGGCGCACCCCATGCGCGGGCGGGCGCCGGCGATGGCGGGGCCGGATCGACGGTGGGAACCGACGAACTCATGTTAGAACCGGCCGAAACCGCCGCCGAAGATCATGAAGATCACCAGCAGAAGGACGATGAGGCCGACAATGCCAAGGCCGCCGGTGCCGTAGTGGCCTCCGTAATACCCGTATCCGCCACCAAAAACCAGAAAGAGTAATACGATGATCAGGATCAGGCCCATGAGAACCTCCAGATATGCGGTGGTGCTGGGTGGTCCTCCTTATGAGGACACCAAACACGCGATAACAGACACTTAACGATTCGGTCCATTATTTAATCATTTTGCGGGCGGCTGCGGCGGCGTCAGCGAGTTGAGACGAGCCGACAGGGCGTCCATGCGGGATGTCACGTCGCGGTTGCGGTCTAATTGCTGGGCGATGAGATCGTCGACGCGCTTCGTGTCGACGCCTACCGCCGGATTGTTCTGGGCAATGGGCTGGGCAGTTGGGACGACCTGCGGGGCGGCGTGCGGCATGGCGTATGTGAATACCGCCACGATCAGCGCAAGAACGCCAACTGTCCCGGTGACCATCCCGACAATCGTGCCAGCCGCCATATGGTCTTCCTGGCGCAGTTCTTTCTGGCCGCGGGACATCCCCTCACCGCGGTCAAGCCGTTGCTTGAGGTTGTTGATTTCGTTGTTCAGGCCATCCTTGGTCGCGGAGATCAGCGTGTTAAGGGCTTCGAGATCATGTGATACGGACGCCTCGGCCTTTCCGATCGCTATCGCATTCGCTGTATTCTGAGAGTTGATCAACTCCTTGAGCGAATTCAGAGCGACCGAGACCGCCGTGGCAGCGGTGGCCTTGTCTTCGTGCGCCTGGTTATCGCGCTCCTTGAGCGTGTCCCGAAGATGACTCGTCTTCTCCTCGAACAGACCGGTCAGCCTGGCGGTTTCTCGGTCCAACAGCGTGGGAACCCGGTTAACATTGTCGGCCAATACAATCGACGCCCGGTCCATGGAGTCCAACCGGGAGGTCATGAGATCACGGAGGGCTTGGAGTTTGTCTTCCATCGCTGCACGCCATACCACCGCCTCCGACGACGGCCCGAGCAGCCTGGACGGGGGTGCCAGCGAAGTCATCGTGACCCGGCGGACGCGGCGAAGTGGACGGCTTCCCATACCGCAGCCTCCTCTCGTTCGCGCTCCCTGACGATGCTGGCCAGCTCCTCCACGTCAAGGTTACCGACATGGGCGATGCCGGGCTGGTTAAGGTCGCCCGGGGAAGCGTCCCGTATCGACAGCCACGAGATGAAGCAGGTCTTGCCGGTGTGGTCCATGGCGGAGCAGCGGCGCCCAGACGCGGTTTCCTCGAAGGTGTGGCCGGCAATCTTCTCGGTCATTGGCGGTTCCTCATGCGAAAAGGGCGGCCCCTTGCGAGACCGCCCCCCAACTACCTGACGTTGGCAGATGTTGTACGACTACGGCCCGGGTGCTGCAGGGACTGGCTGTGCGACGGAGGTGCCGTCGGCCAGATCAAGCCCGACATTTGTGGGCGTCACGTCGGCAACGATGTCGAAGGTGTAGACATTCGAGACCAGCCCGGCGGAGTCGGCGACGGTGACTGTAAGGCCGGGGCTCAGCTGCACCATCGGGGTGACAGTGCAAGTCCACGGGGCTGCTGTCGACGCCACAGCGGTCATGCTTGCAGCGTTCGAGGAGGTCACGGTCGGGGTATCGCCGGCCGGTACAGCCTCGAAGCTACCAGCCGCGTTCAGCGTCACGATCGGAAAAGTCCATACGCTGTCGTTAGGGATCTCAAAATTCGCCATGTAACGTCTCCTGCTAAGGCCCTTCCCGGGATGGGATAGGTTGTGGAACGTGGGTACCGTGTGCAATGTCCAAGCCGATTGCGGTCGGCAGGGTCATCTTATTGACGGCAGCAAGCAACGCGTTCAGCCGGGCGAGCACGGTCGCGTAGTTGGACGACTGTGCCGCCTGGATTTGAGCAAGTAGGCGAACAAGGATCGCTTGGTTGGCATTGGCAGTATTACCGGCGGCTGCCTGCCCGGCGAGGATCTGATCAAGCAGAGCGATAAGTACCCGCTGGTTGCCACCCCGAGCGTCGAGGTCCGCCTGTAAGCGAGCGATGGCTGAAAGCACCGGCGCGATTGATGCTGGCGGCTGGGTTTTGTAAGCGTCGAAGTCCTCCTGGAGCGCAGCTACGCGGAATAGCACCCGCTCGATCGCCCGTTCGAGCGCACCGATCGCCTGGTTGGTCTGGCCATTGAGCGGCGAGACCTCCGTGCCCCCAGGCGGCCACCACGGGTCCCCAGGATGCCGCTTCGACCACCATTTCAGGTCATTCGTCTGGCGCCAGATCATCTGGTTGACGAACGCAACCTGCATGATCTCTGCATCGTCACTGTCGACCTCACCGTTCGCGGTCGGGCGACGGCTCTGGCTGACACGCCAGACGTTCCCGAGCGAGTCCGTTATCGGCGGATCGCCGGGTTGGGAGATGGAGATGTTGTTGGGAGACTCCGGCACGATACGTCCTCGCTCCCTGGGTCTGGTTGTTGTGGGCGGTGCTTAGGCAGGCAGAAAGGATTCTGTCAATGACTGATGCATTAAGGTTGCGGGGATAGGATTCGAACCTATGACCTTCAGGTTATGGGCCTGATGAGCTACCGGGCTGCTCCACCCCACGAAGAGGCTATACGTCAAAGCGTCTTCACCTGGAAGGGGACGCTATAGTTGCTGATGCGGCCGGAGGCGAAGACGGCCATGCAACGAAGGTCGTACGTCACCGGCTGGACCGACGGGACCGCCAGGAACGGTCCAATCGTGACTTCGACCAGGGCGCCGTCGATGAACGCCGGCCCGAGGAAGTTCACGCCGGCTGGTACAGACGTCACGCTGGCGAAGACGATCGTGTCGTTCGGGTAGCCGCGCCGGCTCCAGTCGAAGGTGAATGTTTCTTCGTCGGCAGGATCGAACGGGCTGAAGAACGCCGGCTCCGGCCGGTGGATCTCATAGTCTGACAACTCATCCTCCTCCCGAGGCAGGACGACGCGACGGATCGAGCCAGGCAACATGACGGCCTGGCGTGGCGGCGGCAGGACAATCCGGCGGATAGAGCGCGGCAGCGTGGAGATGTCGCGCGCCGGCGGCAGGCGAACCACACGCCGGCGCAGGGCGAGCGGCAGGAAGCGGTGGTACCAGATGGTCTTGCTGGCGATCGACGGGCTGGCGACGCCAAGTACTCGAGCCACGCCACGAGCGAACCCAGCGATGTCGGCAGAGGTGCTGGAGAGCAACTTATGGAACGCGGCGCCGGAGTCGCGGAGCTGGGTCGCCGTCGGTATCTGTGCCTGGAGCGCGGCGAGCATTTGCCTGATGGTGCGCAGGCGCAGCAGCGATGACGCCTGGGCCGACGCGGCGGTCAGCCGGCGCCCGATGGCGAGAGCCCTGGCGGTGGACTGGCCGGCGACGGCGTGGCGGACGGCGCCGATCGCCTTGGCCAGAGCTGAGGCCTGAGCTTCGGCGGCCGATACCAGGTGCCCGATCTGGCGCGGTAGGGACGCAGCCTGGAGGCCGGCGGTGGCCAACGCGCCAAGGAAGCGCGAGGAGGGACTGGACAGCGCGGCAACCTGCGCCCCCGCCGGTATAAAAATATCGGCGGCGCGCGACGACGCGCCGGGCGATCCGATTGGCGGCAGGATCAGCGACGAGGGAACGGCGTTCTGTTCTGCCTGGGCACCCCCGATACGAACTGTGAAGCTAACCGCCCCCGCCGGGGTAATGGCATACAAGCACCGAATGCTCGCGGTGGCTGCATCCGGCAATGTCCACGTGGCATTGAACTGTTGTGTTGCCAGTCCGGCGCCGGTCGGGAACGGCAGCACGACCATCGGCGAACTGGCTATATTGCCCGCCGACGAATTGAACTCACGAATGGAGAATGAGACATTGGTCACATTCGTCCAGCTGCCGGCCAGTAGTTTGACGTACGCCGATACTGTCCAGGTCTGCCCCTGCAAAGCCGGAATACCAGTGGAGTTGTCGAAGGCGATGATAAACTGAGTGCTTGCGGTGCCGGAATAGGACAGATCAACAAAGGGTATGCCGTTTTCAGACCCGGTACCTAACAGCGTGATCGTCAATGTCGGGGAAGAAGAGCCCCAGAACGTCGGCATCAGGCCAGGTCCGAGGACACCACCTGACTCTACGACGCCAGCCGTTGATCCCTCGCACCCAGGATTGCGGATCCAGTTGGTGCTGGCTGCTTCAAGCAGGGGTCCGGTCAAGGCGAGAGTCGTCGGATTATAATTGGCGGAGCGCTCGATATTGATGCCAGCCGTCTGTAACGTGCCGTTTGCATCAAAATACGTGGCGGGGGAAGTGCGCGAAAATACCAAGCTTGCCGAGCGGACGATGCTGATCAGCCGCTGCAGCGAGGAGAATGAGGGCCCGGCGGCGGCTAGGACCCTGCCAGTTTGGCGCCGCAAAGCGGACGTGTCGGGGCTGACGGCAACCAAAGAGCGCAGTCGGGAGACGAGGCGCGCGAAAGCAGCCACGCCTGGCGATGCCACTGCGACCGCCATGCTCTTCGCCGCTGACCTCAGCATGGCCCCCGCTTCAGCGGACGCGGCAGACAATGCGATGCCCGTGTTTACGCCAGCGTGGGCGAAGGCCTCGACCAGAAACGCGAGCTGAGCGTCGATCGCTGCGAGGATCTTGCTGCGTATCGTGCTGACGGCCTGCGCTACCACCTGTGCATTGGTCGTGCGGCGGATGACCGACAGCAGGATAGATCGAGCTGTCGCTTCGGTGCTCACCACACCACGGGTGATCGACGCCAGCAGCTTGCGGCTGACAACCTGGGCGTCCACGGCGCTGTGGCTGATGAACACAGCGAGCGTGCGCGCTGTTGCCTGGGCATCCACAAGCCCTCTGGCGATCGACACAAGCAGCACGCGGGCCGCGGCCTGCGCGTTCGTGGTGGTGAGTGCCCTCGGATGTAGTCCGAACCGCGTCAGGGCCGTCGCCGGCGCATCGAACACCGACAGCACCTTGCTGGCCATCTTAGTGGCTGCCGCCACCTCGGCGCCGATCGCCGACAGCGCTAGGCCGGTGTTGATGCCAGCGTGGGTGAAGGCCTCGGCGGCAGCGGCAATCTGCACCTGGAGCGCCGATAGCAGCCGCACACGCGTGATCGCGGCCAGTCTGGACACGGCCTCGGCTTGCGCGACAGCCAGCGATCGGAAGTGCCCGGCTACAGCGGCGACCGACGCAATACCAGGCTGCAACAATCGGCGGACAACGGACGCGGTCAGCTTGCGGGACATCACCTGACCCTGCGTGGTCAAGCCGATGACGCCTAGGGCGCGGAGTGCGAGCGCGACGGTGGCCTGCCCCTGCAGGGCTGCAAGCAAGCGGGACGCTGACAGCATCAGCCCGAGGGAGGCTGCCTCTGGATCAGCGGCACCGAAGTTAGTGTCGGCGGCGCGGCTGGCGGGAGCCGTGGTCGTCGGGATGAAGCTGGTGGCAGTTGAGCCAAGTTCAAATTGGGCGCCCCATGCGTAAATTGTGTAGGCAGGTGCGGGAAATGTCTCGGTTGGGTCACGTGAGTCCCAGCCCAAGCTGAAAAAAGTAGACGAGACATTATCCAGCGCGGTGAAAGTGTACCGTTGCCATGATGTTGTCAGCGTTACCTGCGTGCTGAGGAACGTGCTGGCTTGCATTATCAGATAGAGGACTTCACCGCCGACAGCACCCTTCAGCCAAATCGAGAGAGTGTAGGTTGTTGAAGTTGTCGGGAAAAGCTTGTGCAGTGTCCCGATGCCGGTAGAAATGGCATTGAAAGCGAGTTTCGTGGCAGTGGTGGTGCCATCCGGTGCCACTGCATTGTTTGCAGTCGCGGATCCATTACTGAAATTCCAGCCGGTCCCTGGGCTACTGGGCCACGCTATGTTGGTGGCACCGGATG
>Ga0193728_1001535_pt1 | contig 11806 bp, 10 predicted proteins | sample U1c1metaG_FD_143037 | JGI IMG/M metagenome (GOLD analysis project Ga0193728, IMG submission 143037) | Soil microbial communities from a riparian zone of the East river system, Colorado, United States - U1c1 | ecosystem: Environmental > Terrestrial > Soil > Riparian zone | place: USA: East River...
ACCATGCTCGGCCTCGGTGCTGCGTGGTACGAGCGCGAGCACCTTGGCCTCGGCGTTCCGTATCCGCCGATGGGAGAGCGGTTCGAGCGCTTGGAGGAGACGCTGCAGATCTGCCTGCAGATGTGGAGCGACAACGACGGGCCATTCGCGGGAAAGCATTATCAACTCGCGGAAACGCTCTGTGTTCCTCCGCCGGTGCAGAAGCCGCGGCCGCGGATCATGGTCGGTGGCAGCGGTGAGCGGAAGACGCTGAAGCTCGTCGCGCGCTACGCGGATGCGAACAATCTCTTCGCCACATCGCCGCAGGAGATCGCGCACAAGCTCGAGGTGCTCGCCGAGCACTGCGCGAACGAGGGTCGCGATATGTCGGAGATCACGAACACGACGCTCGCGCGCGTCTCGCTCGATGTGAACGTGGACGAGTTCGTCGCCGGCATGGCGCGCTACGCCGAGCTCGGCATGCAGCATGTGCAGATCGTTCCGCTCGGCCCCGACCCGGCCGCGGTCGTGAAGCTCGTCGGCAAGGAGATCGTGCCGCGGCTCGCAGAGCTTTCCAGTACATGAGTCGCACCGTCATCGTCTCCGCCGTGCGTACGCCGTTCGGCAAGCTCGGCGGGGGGCTCAAGAGCTTCCAGGCGACCGAGCTCGGGGCGATTGCGATTCGCGCCGGTCTCGAACGCGCCGGGGTCGACGCGGCCGACGTCGACTACGTGATCATGGGCCAGGTGCTGCAGGGTGGCGTAGGGCAGGCACCCGCACGGCAGGCCGCCGTCGGCGCAGGCATTCCGATCGAGGTGCCGGCCGACACGATCAACAAGGTGTGCGCGTCGTCGATCCGCGCGGTTGAGATCGCCGATTCGATGATTCGCGCCGGCGACGCTGAGCTCGTCATCACCGGCGGGATGGAGTCGATGTCGAACGCGCCGTACATCCTCAAGCAGGCGCGCTTTGGGTACCGGCTTGGCGATGGGACCCTCATCGACCTGATGACGCACGACGGGCTCACGTCGACGTTCGACAACCTGCACATGGTGCAGCAGGCGTCGTTCGTCTCACGCGAGCTCGGCATCGCCCGTGAGGATCAGGACCGCTGGGCGCTGCGCTCGCACGAGCGCGCGGCGGCGGCACAGGACGCGGGTCTCTTCGACGACGAGATCGTTCCCGTCGGCGAGCTCGCCGCCGACGAGAGCATCCGCCGCGACACGACCTATGAGAAGCTCGCAGGCCTCAAGCCGGCGTTCGACCCCGAGGGCTCGACCACGGCCGGCAACGCGCCCGGCGTGAACGACGGCGCGTCGTGCGTCGTCGTCTGCTCCGAGGAGTACGCGAAGCGGCACGGACTCGAGCCGCTTGCGACTGTGCTCTCGCAGGGTTACGTCGCCGACGAGTTCGCGTACCTCGCACGCACGCCCGCGAAAGCGGGCGCGATGGCGCTCGAGCGCGCCGGGAAGTCGATCGGCGACGTCCAGCGCGTCGAGCTCAACGAAGCCTTCGCATCGGTCGCGCTGAACTCGTGCCGGCTACTCGAGGCGGATCCCGAGATCGTGAACGTGAACGGCGGCGCCGTCGCGCTCGGGCACCCGATCGGCGCGAGCGGCGGCCGCATTCTCGGCACGATGATCCACGAGCTGCGCCGCTCGGGCGGCGGGCTCGGCCTCGCCGCGATCTGCAGCGGCGGCGGCCAGGGCGACGCCCTCCTCATTCAGGTCTGACGGAACCCTGGCGGCGCCGGCGGTGTAGGAGTACCGTCAGCGTCGAAGGAGGAACGATGGTCCGCCGGCTCGGTTTCCTGCTCGTCCTCGTGGGAGCGCTCGCCCTCCCCGCCGTCGCCTCGGCCGCCTACCCGGCGCCGTTCGCCGTCCAGGGCGGTGCGGGCCTGCCGAACCTCGACGGCTCGGTGCGCTACGTCGCGCAGTCGGCAGGCGCCAACACCCGCATCACCGCGCTCAGCGCGGCCGGAGTCGAGTCGGCCCGGGCGTTGACGCTCCGCGGCGCGTACGGAATCGCGACCCTGACCCAGAACGGTCTCACGGGCGGCCTGTTCCACGACGGCAGCGCCTTCGTCGCCCAGAGCCTCGGCCTCAACTCGACTTCGAGCTTCGTGGTCATCGGGACGAAAGATCTCGTCCCGCTCCAGACGATCAAGCTGAAGGGGACGTTCGGCTTCGACGCGCTCTCGCCCGACGGCTCGAAGCTCTATCTCATCCAGCACACCTCGGCGCAGGACGTGCAGCACTACATCGTGCGTGCGTACAACCTCAAGACGCACACGCTTATGAAGGGCCGCGTGGCCGACAAGACGCAAAAGAGCTGGCTCATGCAGGGCTGGGCGGTCGACCGCGTTACGAGCGCCGACGGAAGGTGGGCATACACGCTCTACTCGAATCCAGGCGGTTACCCGTTCGTGCACGCGCTCGACACTGTGCGCGGCGTCGCGCACTGCATCGGGGTTCCGTGGCGCGGCGACCAGAACGAGCCGTGGAACATGAAGCTCGCGCTGAACGAGGACGGCCGCAGCCTCGCGGTGAACCGGAAGAGCGGGACGTTCGTCTCGATCGACGTCTCCACCTGGAAGCTCTCCTACCCGTAACGGGACGCAGGAGCGGCGCGCCGTCGTAGTACGGGTATCCGTCTAGGAGGGGGGACCCAGATGCTTCGCCGTGCCGCTCTTGTAGCCCTCGCTGCTTCCGCCTTGTCCGCTGCACCCGCCGCCGCGGCGGGCGGACCGATGCCGTTTGCGCTTCAGGGCGGCACGGGTGTGGTGTCGCCGGATGGCGTCACGCGCTTCATCGCCGTCGCGACGAACAGCGGGTGGGACACCGCGATCGAGCGCGTCGATACGAACGGCGGCATCGTCGAGGGCGTCTCAGATCTCACCGGTGCCTGGGGCGTGCCCGTCGTGACCTCGTACGGCGCCGACGGGGGCGGGCTCTCGCAGGACGGGAAGAGCCTCGTGCTCGGCGACGCGAACGTCAATCAGACGTATCCTCGGACGACGAGCCCGTTCGTCGTCGTCGACACGACCACCCTGCTGCCTGGTCTAAGGATCACGTTGAAGGGCGACTTCACGTTCGACGCGCTGTCGCCGGATGCGAGCCGGCTGTATCTCGTGCAGCACGTCGACGCGAACGACCTGAGCAGGTACGTCGTCCGTGCCTACAACCTCCGCACCGGACGACTGCTGCCTAGGCGCATCGCCGACCACGAGCAGAAGAGCTGGGTCATGCAGGGCTACGCGGTGGCGCGCGCGACGAGCGCCGGCGGGCGGTGGGTGTACACGCTGTACACGAACCCGGGCGGTTTCCCGTTCGTGCACGCGCTCGACACGGTGCGCGGCGTTGCGCACTGCATCGGGCTGCCGTGGCGCGGCAATCAGAACGGCTTCTACAACATGCGCGTCAGCCTGCGGAACGGCGACCGGACGCTCGCGGTGCACTGGCTGAGCGGCAGGCCTTGGCTCACGATCGACACGCACAGTTGGCGCATCTCGAACGAAACGCGCGGCTTTCCATGGCCGTGGGTCGTCGCCGGTGCAGTCGGCGCGGGGGCTCTCGCCGCTGCGGCGCTCGCGCTACTCCGGCGCCGCCGCCGTCAGGAATTCGAGCAGGAGCTCGTTGATCTGATCGGCATGCCTGAGCGTCAGATAGTGATCTGAGTCGAGCTCGACGAGTTGCGCACCGGGCACGCGGCGCGCAACCGCTGCGCCGACCTCTCGTTGCTCCGGCGGGTCGTGCGACGGCACGACGACGAGTGTCGGCACGCCGATCTCCTCGAGCCGCTCGTGCGCGTCGGGCCGGGGGAGAGGCTTGACGCCGTCGGGGACGCCGAGCGCTTCGGGGGTCGCGTGCCAGAGCTCGCGCATCGCGTCGTCGGCGCCGAGCGGTGCCCACACGTCGAAGTCGATCCGCATCGCAGTCTCGAAGTCGCCTGTCTCGACCGCTCTCTCGAACGCGGCATCCTGCTCGGGCGTGTACGGATCCACCGGAATGCCGGTGACGCCGCCCGCGACGTGGGCGATCGCCCACACCCGCTCGGGATGTGCGAGCGCGGCGTCGATCGCGAGACCGCCGCCGAACGAGAGGCCGACGAGCGCCGCCTGCTCGACGCCGAGCGCGTCGAGTACCCCGATCGCGTCGTCGATCCACGAGAACTCGACACCCCCGGTCTCGGAGCGGCCCCAGAGACGCCGGTCGAACCCGATGCAGTGGAAGCTTCCGGCGAGCGAGCGCATCTGCGGCTCGAACAACCGCAGGTCGCCGAGGCCGCCGTGCAGGAAGAGCACCGCGGGGCCTGAGCCTTCCTCTTCGACCCAGAGCCGGGCGCCGTTCACGTCAACGAGAGGCATGCGGCGACGATAGCCTGCTCCGCTGTGGAGTTCGAACACGTTCTCGTCGTCGGTGCCGGGCAGATGGGCGCAGGCATCGCGCAGGTCGTCGCCGCGTCCGGCAGGCGGGTGTCGCTGTACGACGCCGCGCCGGGAGCGGTAGAGCGCGGCGTCGCCGCGATCACGAAGAGCCTGACGAAGCTCGCCGAGAAGGGCGGTGCCGATCCCGCGGAGGTGCTCGCGCGGATCGAGCCCGCCGATGAGCTCGTCGCCGCGGATCTGATGATCGAGGCGGTCGTCGAGAACGCCGACGTGAAGCGCGACATCTTCCGGCAGTCGGACGAGCTCTTCCCCGAGGCCGCGGTGCTCGCCTCGAACACGTCGTCGATTCCGATCACGCTGCTCGCCGCCGCGACGTCGAGGCCCGACCGCGTCGCCGGCATGCACTTCTTCAACCCGGTGCCGGTACTGAAGCTCGTCGAGGTGATCCGCGGCCTCGAGACCTCCGACGAGACCGCCCGTTCCATCTCAGCGCTCGCCGTCGACCTCGGCAAGACGCCGGCTGAGGCGCGCGACCTGCCCGGCTTCGTCTCGAACCGGATCTTGATGCCGTTCATCAACGAGGCGGCCTATGCGCTGCTCGAGGGCGTTGCCGAGCCCGAGGCGATCGACACCATCGCCAAGCTCGGGTTCGCCCATCCCATGGGCCCTCTCGCCCTCGCCGACCTGATCGGCCTCGACACCTGCGTGGCGATCATGGAGGTGCTTCACCAAGGGCTCGGGAACCCGAAATACGCCCCCTGCCCGCTCCTCCGCCAGTACGTCCAGGCGGGCCGGCTGGGCCGGAAATCCGGCCGCGGCATCTACGAATACGCGTAGCCACCGCAAGTTTTCGGCCTGAAGGAGGTCTTTTCAGTAGGGGCCTCGAACGGGGGATCAAGTTTTGCCCGTCCGTGCCGACAGCGAAAAGTGAAGTGAAGGGGGGAAGACGTCCGGTGAGGATCCTGCTCGTCGACGACGAGCCGGCGCTCCGCGAGCTCCTGCGGGCGACCTTCGAGGGTGCCCACGTCCAGGTGGACGAGGCCGCCAGCGCGGTCGAGGCCGAGGCCCGCATCAAGAAGCGAAGGCCCGACGTGATCGTGCTCGACCTGCGGATGCCGGGCATGAGTGGCGCCGAGCTGTGCATCCGGCTGAAGGACGCCGAGCGCACCAAGGCGATCCCGATTGTCATGCTCACCGGCGCAGACGACGAAGAGGCGCGGCGCGCGAAGCGCTGCGGCGCCGAGGCGCTGGTGCGTAAGCCGTTCAGCCCGCTCGACCTACTCGGGATCGTGGAAGGGCTCGCGGGCGGCACCGGTTCGCCGGCGCCGGGCCCGAAGCGCTCAGGTGACCCCGAGGAAGAGGTGCTCCTGTACGCGCGCGACCTGCGGCATCTGCTCGAGATCGAGCGCACCCAGCGGTCGCAGCTCCAGGACTCCTATCTGGAGACCGTGACCGCGCTCGCGATCGCCCTCGAGTCGAAGGACTCGCGCACGCACTCGCACTCGTATCGCGTCGAGCGGTATGCGGTCGAGCTGCTCACCGCGATCGATGCGCAGCGCTTGAAAGACGATCCAGCGATTCGCTACGGGTTCCTGCTCCACGACGTCGGCAAGATCGGGATCCCCGATGGGATCTTGCAGAAGCCCGGCCCGCTGACGCCGGCCGAGCGACGGCGCATGCAGACGCACACAGTGCTCGGCGAGCAGATGCTCGGCGGGGTCGCGTTCCTCCAGGGCGAAGGGCTGCGCATCGTGCGCTCACATCACGAGCGCTGGGACGGCAAGGGCTATCCGGACGGCATCGCGGGGGCGGACGTCCCGCTCGGCGCACGAGTGTTCGCCGTCGCGGATGCGCTCGACGCGATGACGAGCCACCGGCCGTACCGCCGAGCGCTGCGCTGGAACGCCGCCCGCGACGAGATCGTCGTGCAGGCCGGGAAGCAGTTCGACCCCGACGTGGTCGAGGCGTTCCGCGAGCGCGAGTCGCAGTTGCGCGACGCGCAGCGCGAGCTCGCGGCGGCATAAGGCGGCACAGTTTCGTAACGGGGACTGTCCCCGTTACGAAATCCTCACGGAGGGACGGAAGCCGGGATGGTGGCTGGCTTCCGCGGCATCCTGCAGCCGCCCTCGCACACCGTGACTTGTGAAAGGCAGCACGGTTTCGTGAGGGGGACTGTCCCCGTTACGGGATCCTCGCGGCTTTCGGGCCGGCCGGCGTTGGCCCTGAATCAGGCGGGCAGCTTCCCGGCGTTCGGGTCGGGCACCGCGACCTGCTTCCAGAGCGTGATCTTGCCGTTGCGCACGACGAAGAGCGCGGCCGCCTTCACGCCGACCGCGCCACATTGATGCTTCGGCCGCCGGCCTAGGACGAAGGTCGCCGTCGCGCGGTTTCCGCGGACCTGGATCGCGACGATCCGGCCCGCGCAGGGGAGGGCGTTGTTGAAGCCGATCGCGAGCGCGCGGCTCGTCAGCACGACGTTCACGCCGGGCTGGACGACGCGCGCGTTCGGGGCGAACAGCCGGGCCGCGGCGGCGTTGCGGTTCGCGTTGAGATCTTTGCTCCAGGCGCGTGCGACCGCGGCGGGCGACGCGGAGCTCGTCGCAAGGATCAGCGAGGCCAGGAGAGCCGGCACCTGCCTCCAACTATAAGGTTCCTGCGTGGATTTCGACCTGTCGCCGGAGCAAAAGGAGATCCAGGGGCTCACGCGCGACTTCGCCCAGAAAGAGATCGAGCCGTACGCGGCGGCCTGGGATCGAGAGCACGCCTTTCCGCGCGAGGTTTTCGCGAAGCTCGCCGAGCTCGGCCTGATGGGGGCGTGCGTGCCCGAGGAATACGGCGGCGCGGGCGCCGACTTCCTTTCCTACATCCTCGTGCTCGAAGAGCTTTCGCGCGCCGACGCCGGCGTCGGCGTCACCGTCGCGGTGCACACGAGCGCGGCGACGCTCCCGCTGCTCACCTATGGAACGGACGAGCAGCGCGCGCGCTTCGTGCCGCCGCTCGCGCGCGGCGAGCAGATCGGCGCCTTCGCGCTGACCGAGCCCGAGGCGGGATCCGACGCAGGCGCACTGCGCACGCGCGCCGATGCAGAAGGGGACGGCTGGCGCATTACCGGCGCTAAGCAGTGGATCACGAACGGACGCTACGCCGGCACGTTCCTGCTCTTCGCACGAACCGACCAGGAGCAGCCCGGCTCGCGCGGCGTGAGCGCATTCGTGCTCGACGCCGAGCACGTGCGAATCACTCGCGACGAGGAGAAGCTCGGCCTCAACTCGTCGGTGACCAGCGACCTCGTCGTCGAAGGCGCACTCGTCGGCCGGGACCGGCTGCTTCACGAGGAGGGCAAGGGCTTCCGCGTTGCGATGGGAACGCTCGACGGCGGCCGGATCGGCATCGCGGCGCAGGCACTCGGTATCGCGCAGGCTGCGTACGACGTCGCGCGCGAGTACGCGAAGGAGCGCCACGCGTTCGGCCAGGCGATCGCCGAATTCCAGGCGATCCAGCACAAGCTCGCCGACATGTCGACCGAGATCGACGCTGCGCGATTACTCGTCTATCGCGCCGCGTGGCTGAAGGACAAGGGCGAGCCGCACACGGAGGCCGGCGCGAAGGCGAAGCTCTTCGCCTCCGAGATGGCGCGCCGCCAGACCGGCGAGGCGATTCAGATCCTCGGCGGTTATGGCTACACGAAGGAGTTCCCGGTCGAGCGGTACTACCGCGACGCGAAGATCACGGAGATCTACGAGGGCACGAGCGAGATCCAGCGGCTCGTGATCGCGCGCTCGATCCTCGGCCAGACACAGCGCACGCTCGCGCAGGGCTAATACAGCGTGCCGCGCGACAAGAACGAGCCCGTCCGGCTGAACCGCATCTACACGCGCGGCGGCGACAAAGGCGAGACAAGTCTCGGCGACGGCTCCCGCGCTTCCAAGCTTGATTCGCGCATCGTCGCATACGGGATCACCGACGAGCTCAACTCGCTGCTCGGCGTCGTGCTCGCGACCGATGACCTCCCCGCGACGCTCCGGCCTGTGCTCGAGCTCCTGCAGAACGAGCTCTTCGACCTCGGCGCCGACCTCTCCGTTCCATTCGCGGATGCCGATGAGCGGCTGCGCGTCACGCAGCCGATGATCGACCGGCTCGAGGCGCTCTGCGACGAGCACAACGAGACGCTGCCGGAGTTGAAGAGCTTCGTGCTCCCCGGCGGCACCAAGGCGGCGGCGGCACTGCACGTCGCGCGCGCCGTCAGCCGGCGGGCGGAGCTCGCTGCGCTGGCCGCGGCAGGGACGCAGGCGGTCAATCCGCTCGCGCTCGTCTATCTAAATCGTCTCTCCGACCTGCTGTTCATCCTCTCCCGCGCGGCGAACACCCTCGAGGGACGCGACGAGCCGCTCTGGCGGCCCGGCGGAACGCGCTAGCTCGCTAGCGGCGCGATGCGGGATAGCGCTGGCCGGCAGTCAGCGCCGCAACGACCTTGGCGAGCTTTGCAGCCGGCGTGCTCCTCGGCAGCGCGATCGTGGCGCCCGCGGCGATCGCGCGGGAGAGCTTCTGCGGGTCGTTCGTGAGCACGACCAGCTTGACGCCGGGGAAGACGGTGCGCAGATCGTGGACGAGGCCGAGGTTGTACTGGTCGGCGTTGACGACGATGACCTCGACGTTGAGCTTCGGGTCGCCCGTGAGTGAGAACGCCGAGTCGCTCGACGAGGCCACGAGGCGCACGCCGTTCTTCGCGTCGCTCGGACGCTGCGCCGGGAGATCGGCTCCGGCGAGCACGACGTCCTTGATCTTCTGCTTCTTCGCTGCGGCCGCGGCCGTCTTCGCCGAGCCGAGGATCTGCACGTCGAGCGACTTGCGAACGACGTCGCCACCCGAGGTCGCAGTCCAGAGGAGCTTGTAGAGGCCGGGCTTCTGCGCGGACTGCGGCAGCGTCAGCTTGGCGATCGTGACGCCTGCGCGCTCGGTGACGTGCCACGTGTAGATGTGCGCGCCGCGTGCGTTCACGAGCGTCGCGTCGAGAAGCGTCGCGCGCGTGGAGGAGAGGTGGACGCCGATGAAGTGGCGCTGTGTGAGGACGAGCCGCTTGGTGCCGACGACGGCGAAGACGAACTTCGTTGCGGACTGACCCGGGCCGGCCGAGACCCGGAGGCCGAGCGCCGATCCTGCTGCAGCCGTGACGAGGTCCGTCGGGCTGACGACCTCGCCTGCCGGCTGATCGGATTCGACCACCGTGATGTCGCCGACGCCGAAGCCCTTGGCGATGAGGGCGGCGCGTGCGTCATCGAGCGTCAGGCCTGCCAGTTGCGGCACGACCTTGATCGCCGCGCTGCGGGCGCTCGAGTTGCCGTTGCTGTCCGTCTCGACGATGGAGTAGGCGTGCGGATCCTTCGCATCGAACGGGCCGACGCGGTACTCGTACTGGGTCGCGCCGAGGTTCGCGACAGGCTGATCGTCCGAGAAGATGACGAAGTTGGCGATCGCGCCGCCGTCGATCGGCGCCGGATCCCAGCGCAGCGTCATGGTGCCGTTGTCGACGGTGCCGTTCAGGCCGGTCGGCGGCGACGGAGGCGTCGCCGGCGTCGTGTCGACAGCCATGCCGAAGATCGTCAGGTGGCGCGTCAGGACGTGGACGATGTTGCCGCTCCGGTAGTAGCCGTCCTCCCAGGTCGCGGGCAGCTGGCCGGCAGTCGGGACGCGCTGGATGAGCCGCCACGCCCCGTTGTCGACGGTGGCCGGGACGAGGCCGCTGCGCACGTTCTGGAACGCGATGTCGAGCGGTGCGTCGAAGTGGTGCAGCTGTCCGGAGCCGTCGGCCCAGCGGGCGATGATCTCGATGACGCTCTCCATCGGAGCCGTTCCGGCCGGCGACGCCGGGATCTGCGCGGGAACTGTCGGCGCGAGGCGCACGACGAGCCAGCTGCTCGGGTTCGACCCGGCGGGCCATGCACCGGCCGGCATCGTGATCGAGTAGGTGCCGTCGGGTGCCGTGACGGTCGTCGGCGTAGCGAGCGACATGTTGCCCTCGACCGGCGGCGGCGTGCCGGTCGACGGCGTGTAGACGGTGAAGTGGAGCTGCGTGAGCGTCGTCTTGCCGGCGAGGTCGTTCAGCGTCAGCTCGAGTGTGTGCGCGCCGTCGGCGAGCGAGCCGGTGGCGAAGTCGATGTGGGTGCCGGTGATAGTCGGCGCGACCGTTGCGAGGTTGTCGAGCGTGACGCCCGTGACCGTGACGATCTCACTGGCGTCGAGCTGGATCGAGCTCGCCGACGCGACGGCGGAGGCGTCGGCCGGGGTCGCGGTCGTGATGCTGGGTGCGGTGTTGTCGATCCGGATCCCGGTGCGCGTCGAGGTACCGACGTTGCCGAGGGCGTCGACGGCGGTCGCGCGGATGTCATAGAGGCCGTCGGAGACGGTGCGCGTGTCGAAGCTCGCCGTCCACGGAGCGGCGTTGTCGGTCGAGATCGTCTGCCACGTGTTGGCACCGGCCGGGCTCGACTGGAACGAGACGCTCACGGCGTCAGGCCCGGCCGTTGTCGCGGTCAGCGGTGTGATGCCGGTGAGGTTGGCGCCCGGGTTGTTGAACGTGACGGTCGGGGCGGTCGAGTCGACGTGCACCGTGATCGGCGTCGTCGTTTTCGTGTTGCCGGCGTTGTCGGCGATCAGGATCCGCAGGTCGTAGTCGCCCGTCGGCTGCGTCGCCGCGTTCCAGGTCGTGTCGTACGGGCTTCCGGTGACGGTCGCGATCGACGTCCAGGTGTTCATGCCGGTCGGAGTGAACTGGAACTCGACGCTCTGGACGCCGGAGCCGGATATGTCGGTCGCCGTCGCGTGCAGCTGCGAGCTCGGGCCGCCGACCGTGTTGCCGCTGTTCGGCTGCGTAATCGAGCCGCTCGGGAGCGTGTTGTCGACGACGACCGTGCGGGTCGCGCTCGTGCCGGTGTGGCCGGCGCCGTCGGTTGCGATCGCGCGGAGCTCATACGTGCCATCGGTGAGCGAGCCCGTCGAGAACGGAGCCTGGAAGGGCGGGCCGACCGTTGCGATCGAGACCCAGGTCGAGGCGCCCTGTGCGCGCTGCTGGAGCTCGACGGTCGCGGTGTCGGCGTCGCTCGTCGCGGAGATCGTCGGGGTGCCGTGGATCGCGGCGCCAGGATCGTTGACGGTCGGGGCGGGGGACTGGTTGTCGACGGTGACCGTGACGGCGGCCGACGTCGTTGCATTGCCTGCCGGGTCGGTTGCGCGCACCTTGAGCTGCACCGGGCCGTCGGCCACGCTCGTCGTGTCCCACGTCGTGCTCGACGAGGTCCCGCTCGCGATTTGCGAGCCGTTGACCAGGAAGGCGTAGGTGAGCGGGTTCGCGTCGCCGGAGGTCGCGGAGATCGTGACGCTCGAGCCGCTGACGTACGTGCCCGCGGTCGGCGCTCCGACGGCCGCGCTCGGCGCTGTGTTGTC
>Ga0193728_1001536_pt1 | contig 11805 bp, 8 predicted proteins | sample U1c1metaG_FD_143037 | JGI IMG/M metagenome (GOLD analysis project Ga0193728, IMG submission 143037) | Soil microbial communities from a riparian zone of the East river system, Colorado, United States - U1c1 | ecosystem: Environmental > Terrestrial > Soil > Riparian zone | place: USA: East River...
TTCATGGTGACGGCACTGGTGCTGCTGGCCGCAGTGGCCATCGATGCGCTCGCCCGCCGGAGCCGCACCTCCAGCTAAGGGCCCGCACCCGCCCTCCTCCGGTTGGCCGGAGAGAACCCCGCAACAGCCCCAACTGGCCGCGTAGGCGCGCCGGCGCTGGGCAACGATCGACTCCTCCCCCCTCACAAGGAGCACCGGCGGCCGATCGATATAGACGATCCGATATAATAGGGGCTCGTGGATGCTGCGACGATCATTCAGGCCGTTCGACGCCGACAGGGGCTGACCCAGGCAGAGCTGGCGCGGCGAGCGGGCACATCCCAACCGGTGATTTCGGCATACGAACATGGTCGGCGCGACCCGACCTACCAGACCTTGCGCAAGCTGGTGGAAGCTGGAGGTGAGCGGCTCCACGTGGACACGGTCCTTCCCGGACCCGACCTGCCACCATCCGGTGACGTCCGGGAACATGCCCGTCGCCTGCTCGAGGTGCTGACACTGGCTGACGCCATTCCCGTTCGTCGCCGCAGCTCGGTGCTGACAGCGCCTCGGCTCGTCTCGACGTGACCACGTTGACGCTGGCTCAACGGGTTCTGGCCATCGAAGGTGCCCTGTCCGAGGTACCTCACGCCTTCGGAGGTGCGCTGGCCCTGGCCTACTATGCCGAGCCGCGGGCGACGATCGACATCGACGTCAATGTGTTCGTCCCGCCTGAACGGTTCCACGAGGTCGCGGTACCTCTCGTTCAACTTGGTGCAGCCGCCGATGATCCATCGGTTGCGACGCTGATTCATCGTGACGGTCAGGCCAGAGTCATGTGGGATGCAACACCGATCGACCTCTTCTTCTCCTACGACGCCTTCCATGACGCCGCGGCCGCAGCACGCCATTCGGTGCCCTTCGGTGACGGGGCCATCCCAATCCTTGCCGCCGATCACCTGATCGTGTGCAAGGCGGTCTTCAATCGACCCCAGGACTGGGTCGACATCGAGGCGATGCTCGCAGCGCAGGCCACCATCGACGCGGCCGAAGTCTTGCGATGGGTCGCACGTATCGCTGGAGACGAGGACCCGCGCTACAACCGGACAGCGGCCATCCTCATGCGTCGCTGACTCGGATCGTGCCGCGTGGGTCGGGCAAGAAAGGTGAGAGCACGGGCCTACGGAGCGTGCTCTCGATCGTGACGCCGGGTGGGCAACTCGAATCGTGAAATGCCGAATGGACGGTATACCGTGACATTGGTCAGTCACTAGATCGACTACAACAAAATATCCTTTTGATCCATAAATCTGGCACACTGAGGGCGTGGATGATGCGATCGACTCACCTGAAGTCCTGATGCCACCTCCCCCTGGCCGACGAGAGCGGAAGAAAGCACAGACCAGGCAGAAGATCATCGACGCAGCTAGCCAGCTCTTCTGGTCGAAGGGCTACGACGCCACCTCGACTCAGGACATCGCCGAAGCTGCCGACCTGGCCACCGGCACCCTCTATCTACATTTCGACTCCAAGGCCGACATCGCCCTCGTTCAGTTCCGTCAGTGGATGGACGACTTCATCGCGGCCATCGAGTCACGTCCGAGCGACGAGTCCCCCGACCAGATGCTGGCGGCCACGCTCTTTGCCTTGAGCGACGCCGGCTATACCAGCAGCCAACAGCTCCGTGACGATGACGGTCGACCATTGCCGTCGGTCGTCATGGGGATCTTGTTCTCGGAAACCGCCCTCGAGATCGCCGGGCGTGTCTACCAAATCATGATCGAAACCGAGCAAGAGCTGGCCAAACTCTTTACTCGACGCCTCGGTTACCCAGAAGGTTCCATTGAACCGCAGATCATCGCCTCGGCCTTCGTGGCGGCATGGCGGGTAGCCGTCTACGGGTTCGCCAACATGGTTGGCGCTGGCGCGGACCCTCCATCCCCCGATGAAATCGGAACTCAGACCTTTGCTGCCTACACCAAGGGACTGGAACAACTCTGGACCCGGCCGCCGAAGGCTCGCAGTCGGTCATGACGTTTCACGCCGGCGGGTTGTTGAACGTAGGTGGAGCCCTCGTTGCCCTTGCATCGGGTCGCTCAACCACTCCAGGTCGAATCAGCTAGGGCAACGTGTGAGAACGCAGCATCGTCTAGAACAATCAGAGAGGCACTAAACACATGATCTTCCTTCCTCGAATCGCAAGGTCCCTTCACCATCCGGCGTTGGCGGTGCTGTTGGGGTTCCTCCTGGTGGCCATTGCCATCTACGGCCTTGTCAGTAGGGGCATCCCAAAACTCTGGGCCATCCTCATCCTGGTGGTGGGCGCCCTGAACGTCTTGAGAGCCGTTCCCCATCCCGACGGGGGGCGATCCGCCCAACCGGCGAGGGGTACGCAGGCACCGGCTGCCTCGAACTGACGCTCCGATTCCCGAACCTGTGACCGCTCCCAGCACAAGAGAGACGGTCCGCGTGGTCCAGTGGACGACCGGCAACGTCGGACGTCGATCGGTCGTCGCCATCATTGCCAATCCTGCACTGGCGCTGGTGGGATGCTACGCGTGGTCGGCTGACAAGGTCGGGCGAGACGTCGGGGAGCTATGCGGCATCGCCGACACCGGCATTCTGGCCACCGATGACATCGGTGCCCTCCTCGCTCTTCGGCCGGATTGCGTTGTCTATAACCCCAAGTGGCCTGACGTCAACGAGTTGGTGAGCATCCTGGAGGCTGGCGTCAACGTCGTGACGACGGCCTCGTTCATCACCGGACACAACCTCGGCCACAACCGCCAACTCCTGATCGACGCGTGTGAACGTGGGCAGAGCTCCATATTCGGGTCCGGGATGAACCCAGGATTGGCGAACCTACTTGGCCTCGTGTCGGCTGGCGTGTGCGATCGGGTTGATTCGATCACCGTCCTCGAGTCGGTCGACTCGACTGGGTACGACTCGCCCGAAACGGAACTGTCGGTGGGGTTCGCCCGTCCAATCGATGACCCGGCCCTGCCTTCGATGACCACGGCTGGGACCGCCATTTTCGGAGAGGCTGTACGGCTGATGGCCGACGCGCTCGGCATCGAGCTCGACGACGTCCGGTGCGAGGCGGAGTACGCGCAGACGACGCAACATCTCGACCTCGGGTCGTGGTCGATCGCTCCTGGCTGCGTTGCCGGAGTAGCCGCGAACTGGCAGGGCCTCGTGGCCGGTCGGCCCGTCGTACAGCTGAAGACGCGATGGCGAAAGGGCAGCCACCTCGAGCCGGACTGGAAGATCGAGCACGGCTATGTCGTCGATATCCAAGGTCAGCCATGTGTGAAGACCAAACTCGAGGTCTATCCGGCGGCCGACTTCCCGGCGACGACCTTCGCCGACTACATGGTCCTCGGGATGATTATGACGTCCCTACCGGCAGTCAACGCCATCCCCGAAGTGTGCCGGGCGCGGCCAGGGATCGTTACCTACCTCGATCTCCCGTTCATAGCGCCGCAGGGTTGGGTTCCTTCACACTGACCGTTGTCTCGTACGGCGGATGCCCTCCCATCCTCGGCCGCAGGAAGTTCAGTACCGCTCACTTCGGCTACGACGGGTGGCTGGCTGGACGTGATCGCCGCAATCATGCTCTGGGTTTCTTGGTTGGCAGTAAGTTCGCCGCCTTAGAAGCCGTCAATGCCGCCTTTCGCAACCGGGGTGAGGCATGGCCGATTCACCCCGGTCACGCTGTACACGGTCTTCTCTCTTCGGCAGCGGGGCTGAAGGCCGTACGAATCATCCGCTACCCTCACCGGCAGGCCTGCAGGATTGCCGGGTTCTTCTCGCCTACGAGCACGAGATTGATCGCTTGGCGCATCTGGTCAGGCTGAGCGTGCACGCCTAACCCGTACGGCTGATCGAGCATTGCTAAGACTGCCACGACAACGGTCATGAGCACAGCCACGGTGGCAAGCGCCGAGATCCGGCCGACTGGGCGCGTAGCGTAGTGGCCAGCGAGCAGAAGGAACACGACAAAGGCGCCAACGTAGATCACCACCCATAAGGCGACAGGGATCCGCGGTTCGGTGAAGAACAGCAGTCGTTGCCGGGATCCGCTGGCATCGCTGACAAGCGTGGCGGCGCGCCCATAGGCTGATCCTTGTGCCGGATTGCTGGTCGGCAGGGTGCGAAGGTCGGCGCGAACCTGGTCACCGAACCCGAGCGTGCGCGGCGCCTCCAGCGGACTCCCTCGCTCCATCGACGGCCACTCGTCCTGGACGATCGAACGCATGTAGCAGACGAGGTCGTGCCGAATGTGATCCCTCGTCTGGGACGGGTAGACGCCGGTTGTGTCATAGAGCGAGACGAGCGAGCTCGCCTCCTGTTGAGACTGGTTCTGGACGTCGGTGATGTGGCCCACAGCGAAGACCACCAACAGACCCAACAACAAGCCATACGACGCCCCGACAAAGGTCAACGCAGACTGATATTCCGGCGCCTCATCTGTTGTTCGTCTCCTGTGCAACACCACAGCCAGCGCGGCGGCAGCACCGAACACCCCCCAGAGGATCAGCACATGGACGATCACGGATGGACCTGATGGACGGATAAGCCAGGCCAGTGTGTTATGGCAGTCCGGCCGTCGTCAATGGGGGCATTGAGAACCAGCGGAACCGAAGGTGCATGAAAGTGCTGCCGCTCGACCGCCCTCAGCGCGGGCGGGAACTCGTCGCAGGAAAGGGTGCGTCCAGCCGATGGAGCGGCCGGCTGACTGACCCGGTGCCGCTGCTGCCCGTCACGGATGGCAGCGCCAGTGCGAGCGCCGAACAATTCGCTCCGCTGGTATCCCGCCGACACAACAACGGACTGTACTCGGTGTGCCACAGATCTGGACGACTCCTCCTCACACCAGAAAGGGATTCCGTAAGGTCCGCGCCGGTCGCACTGTCGCCGGTCGAGTGCTGCTCGATCACTACGCCGAGGGTCGGATTGAGGTTCACTCAGAAGGATCGGAACCGGCCAGCGAACTGAACCCTTCGATCGTCGCGGTTCTTCATGAACGTGGACCAGATGAGGAACTGGTCCGAGCGAAGACCAAGGCTCTCTGCTCCCGAAACCGGGCTCAGCCCTCGGCTACAACAAGAACGGGAGCAGGAACACCAGGAAGCCGACCAGCGTCTCCACTCCGCTCACAGCCGTGCTGCCGTCGGCCGCAGCTTTGGCACCCTTCTGAGTCGGATAGATCCATGTGAAGGCGCCGGAGTCGCTGACGATCTCCACCCCCTGCGTCAGAGCCGCGTTTTGTCCAGCGTTGACCAGTGAGTACGGCCCAATATTCTGGACCAGGTTCGGGGGGGTAGAGGCCTGCGCGCTGTTGGACGCCCAGACGACATTGTTTCCCGGCAAGTTTGGTGCGTAGATGACCAGGTTGCTATCGCCTTGCATGACGGCTACGCAGCCGGCGTATTCGCCTGGGTTCGAGTTGAATCCAGCCGGTGCGGGCGTGGACCACGCCGGATCCGTATTCCCCTGCGAGTTGGGCACGACGCTGTTGTAGTAGACGAGCTGGCAGGAAGGGGTCATCTCGAAGAGGTTCTGCGTGGTGTTGGTCGGCGTGCCAATGGCCGTCAGGTACTGGCCCGGGTACAGGACGCCATTGGTGCACAGGGTGGAGCCCCGGTCATTATTGGTCCCCGAGGCCCACAGCGGCGTCCCGTTGGCCGCGTAGACGACGACATTGCCGTCGCTTTGGACATAAAGCGCTGCCCCAGGGTTGTTGTACGTGTTACTGAGTGCGATGGTGGTCCCTGAGCTGGTCCCGGGATAGATGACCGCGTTGCCATCGGTCTGCATGGCCAGGTAGGACCCGGCGTTGAGGGAGGGCTTGTAGATCTCTTGGCCACCGTTGTTGGCCAGGCCTGTGAGGTCCAAGCTCCCATAGGGCTGCGACCACATGGGGCAGAAGTACGAGCCCGACTGGCCGACCGGTGCGGTCACATACGACAGCTCGAGCAGTCCGTTGGTTCCCATCGAGAGCTTGTATGTACCGTTCTGCGACATGAGGTACTGGCCCGGCGACAGGGTGCTGCCCGAAGGCAGGGACCACCCCCGGAGATTGGTGGTCCCCGTCTGCCACGCCGAATACGAGATGACCGCCAACCCGAGGGGAATGCTGTTGTTGCCGAATAGCTGAACGTTGCCGTTGTCCTGGAGGCCCAAGATGGCGTTCGGGACCCCGTTCATGGGATTCCAAATGAGGACGTTTCCGGGGCCTTCCAACGTCAGGCTCCCGTCGGGCCAGAGCCTGAGCTCTGCGCCAGGGTTGCCAGCAGTGTTGCTGGCCCACAACGGGTCGCCTTGGCTCAGGTAGTAGAGCACCAGGTTGCCGTCGGTCTGCATGATCAGCTCGTATTGACCGTTCGAGGAGCGCCGGCACCCACCGGGGGCGATGATCCCTCCGGCGCTGATCGTCGCCGGCGAAGTTGCATCGCAGGCCGTGACTACGGTGGAATTGGAAGCCCACACGGCGTTTGGACCGTAGACGACCAGGTTGCCGTCACTCTGCAGGGCGAGCAGCGGATTCGTTGCTGAGGTCGTCCCCGACTGCCAGGCCGCACCGGCCGGCCCGTTGACGATGAGGTTGCCGTTGGTCTGGAGGGTGGCGTAGTCGCCGGCGACGGCCGTGTTGGACGCCCAGATGGGATTGTTCTGGCTCTGCTGGTAGAGCACCAGGTTCCCGTCGGTCTGCATGCGCAGCTCGTATTGCCCGTTCGGGGAGACCAAGCACCCACCGGGCTCGATGTACGAGTTGCCGACAACGGAACTGGGTGACGAGCTGTCGCAAGTGGTGACCGTGACTGGGGCTATGGAGTTCTGAGCGGAGGCCGCGTTGCTCTTGGCCCCGGCGCCGGCGACCGCGGTGCCCCCCACACCGCTGGCGATCGACGCGATGCCGAGGGCGTTGCCGGCAGCGTCGGCGAGGGCGAAGACGTCACCGAGGGGGCCGGCCACAAAGGTGAAGACCAGACCCAGGGCATCGAACACATCACCGAGGATTTGGAGGAGGTTGCTCTTCGATGCCGGTGCTAGGGGATCACCGAGGGTGGTCCCATGTGCCGTCGTCACGAAGGGAGCTGTCGCAGTGCTGCTCAGTATCGGCATGGTCAGATAGGGTCCGATGGCCCCGAGATTGAAGGGCAACGTGCCGCTCTGTTGGGTACCAGACGACCAGAGGGCGATGCCGTTAGGGGTGTAGATCACCAGGTTGCCGTCGGTCTGCATGTCTACAGAACAGTTGCTGTAGCTCGAAGAGGTGCCCGAACGCCACATGGGGTCGCCGTTCTCGTAAAGGACCAGGTTGCAGTCGCTTTGCATGATCAGTTCGGAACCGTAGTAAGGCACGGGCTCGACGCCGCCCAGTGCCCATGGGACCAGGTACTGGTTCGGTCCGAGACTGGTGCCGGTGCACAGGATCGAGCCACGCAGATTTTCGGTGTTCGAGTCCCACCGCACCACGCCCCCGGGGGCATAGAGCACCAGGTCGCCGTTGGTCTGGAGGGTGAGGTAGTCGCCCGAGGAGCTGCCCGCTCCGGTCCAGCCAGTGGTCTGGCTGGCCGACCACCACGGATTGGTGGTGCCCGGCGAGTCGAGATTGAGGTTGCCCGAGGCGTCCATGGCCAGGTATGAGCCGCCTTGGGGCGTGGCCGAGTAGCCAGAGCCGCTCGCAATGGCGGGCGCGGTCCACAGCGGGCAGGCATAGGGCTGGGTGCTGTAGAGGGCCAGCACACCTTTGGTACTCAACTCCGCCTTGTACTGCCCGTCCGACGAGATGAGGAACTGGCCTGGCTGCAGCGTCTGGTCAGCCTGCAGGGTCGAGCCCCGGACCCCGACTGTGTTGGAGGCCCACGCCGGGTAGGCCCCGGCCGAGTTCGTTCCGTAGATGACGATGTTGGCGTCGTCTTGGAGGGAGAGGGAGGGTTCGGGCGTGCCCTGGGAACTCGACGTCCAAACGGCAACGACAGATGTTATGGGTGGGAACAAAAGTGGGTCAGCGGGGTTGGGAACCGCTTCGGTCATGTACACCACGAAGTTGCCGTCGGTCTGCATCGCAGCGTAGGGATTGGAGAAACTAACGGCGTACGGATCCTGGTTGCTCGGGTCCACCAAAGCGGTGTTGGAGCTCCATACTGCTTGGCTCGACGGCAGGTAGTACTGCATGATCAGCTCGTACTGGCCGTCGGGCGAGGTAAGGCACTGACCGACGGTCAGGGTCCCACCGGCGGCAAGGGTGCTGCCCGAGGAGGGGAGATTGCTCCCAGCCCCACAGGTCGGCGTTGCTGCTCCGGCCGGTGATGCTGTCAGCTGCGCCGGGATCACCACCCCGACCAGGGCGATGACCACCACTACGGCCATAGCCACGGTGGCCCCGGGCCACATCCGATGGCCCGCCCAGCGGGTAGTCAGGGGTGTTTTGCTCCAAGGTGCTGGCGCTGGACCGGCCCCCCACTTTTTGTAGCCGAGTCCTCGCATGCCGTGATGGTAACCTGTCGGTGAACGTATTTCAACAAAATAACATTTCTAACCTTAAAACTGGCATACCGGAATGGGTGACAACGTGACGGAATCGCCTGAGGTGTCGCCTCCGCTTGGGCGACGCGAGCGCAAGAAGGCCGAGACCAAACAGAAGATCGTGGAGGTAGCCGGCCAGCTCTTCTTGTCGAAGGGCTACGACGCCACGTCCGTCCACGAGATCGCCGATGCGGCCGACCTGGCCGTTGGCACCCTCTATCTGCACTTCGATTCCAAGGCCGACATCGCCCTGGTCCAGTTTCGCCAGTGGATGACCGACTTCGTCGACGCCATCGAGTCACGACCGGACGGCGAGTCCCCCGATCAGATGTTGGCGGCCACGCTCCACGAGTTGAGCGACGCCGGCTACAGGAGTAGCCAGCAGCTTCAGGCCGAAGATGGTCGGCGGCTACCGTCAGTCATCATCGGGATTCTCTTCACCGAGACCGCTCCCGAGATCTCCGGACTGATCTACCAGATGCTGATCGAGGCCGAACAAGAAGTAGCCAGCTTCTTCGGTCGACGGCTCGGCTACCCGGTTGGTGCGCTGGAGCCACTGATCATCGCCTCGGCATTCATGGCCGCCTGGCGGGTCACCGTCTACGGGTACGCCACCATGATCGCCGCCGGAGTCGACCCACCTGCACCCGACGAGATCGGGACCCGGGCCTTTGCCGCTTACGTCAAGGGACTGGAGCAGTTCTGGACGTGACGCCGGGCTCGGCTTCGGACCTGAGGAAAATCACCGAGTGCCGTACGCCTTGGAGAATCTTCGGACAACAGACTCGGACAAGCGAATCGGTCGAGAGCGAGATTGTCACCCTTGACCAGCACCACGGCTGAGCAGTCCCACCGTGGCATTGTGCGGACACCCTGGCCCTGGTCGAAGGGCCGCCGATTCGTGCTCACGCCCGCGAATAGCGTGCTCAAGCGGGGGTGAGGGTGACCGGTAGTCGATAGTTGGCAGGTTCTGGGTTGAGCTGACGGCTAGGCCAAAAGAGCAGGGGGCGCCAACCGTCGATCTGCTTGTCTCGTCCGCCTGTAGCCAGGACAATGATCGCGCTTCGATGGAGTGATCTGGGCGACGTCCAGCCGACTCGCGCAACACTGGTTCAGTGGCCAAGAAGGAAGTTGGCGCTGCGTACCCGACCAGTCTGAGCTAATCGCAGCTGCGCCGTCGGGTTCCTCCCTGCTACTGGTTGGCTGCGCTCGTCCTACCGGCGCGGTGCTTGCGGCCCGCACCGGTAGGAACGCAACAAAGAATGCCTCCGGTCTTCTTCATTTCTGCCGGCCAACGTCCAAAGCACTGTGGCATCCGGGCCACTCAATCGAGTCCCGCGGGCAGTCATGTTGGAGGACGTTCATCGCGCTGAGTTCGCCTAACACGCCACAGGTTCCACGGCCATGCGCCATCGATCTCAACTTCTAAGGAGAAGCTGAGGAGGATTCGGATGACCACGATCAGCCCCAGGACGGCCACGCTCTCGACTGTTGTGTCCACAATGATGGTTCGCACGATGTCGCCAACGATGAGGACCTCCAGGCCGAGGAGAATCGATTGACCAAGCCGTTGACGAAGCTGACGGTAGGCGGACTCGTGTCGCTTTCCCGAATGGACCATTCCGATGATGTAAGCGACGAGTGCCCACAGACCACCGATCACCATGATCCCAGCACCGATCGCTTCGACCACTTTGACAATGTCGCTGATGATGTTGTCGTAGGCCATCGGCCCAATAATCTCACGAGGACTTGCTATTGGCGTGCCATCGCAATCCTAAGATCGCTTGTGCTGTCGTCAATGAGATTGCCGGTCACATCGAGTGTGACCCGCTTTAGTGTTCCAGCGAATGGAAATGCGTCAGCATAAACATCTGGAACCACTCGGCTGCCACCGTCATAGCCACAGGTCAGACCCTCGGTGCTGAAGAGGACCGGGACGGTGTGCGGCATGTCGACCGCGCCGACCAACCGATCGTTGATGTAGAGCTGGCCTACTCCCGGAACGCCCTTGCCCGCGGCAAAGTCGGGCTCACCAGTTGGCTCGAACTCATAGCGAAGCGACCCATCACCAGTCGGAATGTCTTCGTTGGAATGAACCTCGAATGTGTCGCGTCCCAGATAGTTGTAGACGAAATGCAGCCTCTGGTCCTTCGTGAAGAATGCATATCCGCCGACCCGACCCCCCTGGGCGAGCAGGATGCCTTCGGAACCGCCAGGCGCGATCGTGACTTCGGCTGTGATGCTGAACGGTCGGTTGTAGAGCTTGGGTGTGGCCGCGAATGGAACAGGGGCACCGCCGGGATAGTAGACATATTTCTCCCGAGGTCGAGCAATCGTGGGGCGCTCAAGTCCCAGACGTGAACGGGCATCGCCGTCGAGGGGCATGACGCCATACTTTCCGGCTTCTGTCCACCACCGACCAACCATTTCGATCACCTTGGCCTGATTGCCGGCTGCAAGGTTGTTCGTCTCTGAGTAGTCCTTCGTGAGGTCGTATAGCTCCCAGTCATTTGCCTCGATCTCGGCGAGCACATCGGCAGAGATCGGCGAGCTAAAGGCTCGGCCCTTCTGCAACGCTTCAGTGAAGCTCGGGCCAGGCCATGGGCATACAGCCCGCCACCCTTCGTGGTAGATCGAGCGATGACCGAACATTTCGAAGTACTGGGTGTGATGGCGAGTCGGGGCATCGGTCTCGTTGAAACTATGGGCGAAGCTCACGCCTTCGATGGGAGCTTGGGTGACGCCACGGATGGCCGCAGGTGGATCCACGCCGAGCGCATCGAGCACCGTGGGCACGAGGTCGATGGCGTGCGAATACTGGGTGCGGATCTCACCCCGTGCCTTGATCCCGACCGGCCAAGAGACGACACACGGGTCAGTGCAGCCGCCTCGATACGTCTCGCGCTTCCACCGGCGAAATGGCGTGTTGCCGGCGTTTGTCCATCCCCAGGCATAGTGATTGAACATGTTGACGCCACCCAACTCATCGATCTGGGCCAGGTTCTCCTCCAGGGACTCCGGTGCGCCGTTGAAGAACATCATCTCGTTGAGCGAGCCCACTGGGCCGCCTTCCGCGCTTGCTCCGTTGTCCGAGATCAGAATGATGAGCGTGTTGTCCAGTTCGTCGATTTCTTCGAGGAAGCTGACGACCCGGCCGAAGTGGAGGTCGGTGAACGCAAGGAATCCGGCATAGACCTCCATCATCCGTGCATAGAGTCGCTGGGCCTCTGGCGGAAGCGATGCCCATTCCGGCACGTCAGGATCATGCGCGGACAGCTCTGTGCCAGC
>Ga0193728_1001537_pt1 | contig 11803 bp, 6 predicted proteins | sample U1c1metaG_FD_143037 | JGI IMG/M metagenome (GOLD analysis project Ga0193728, IMG submission 143037) | Soil microbial communities from a riparian zone of the East river system, Colorado, United States - U1c1 | ecosystem: Environmental > Terrestrial > Soil > Riparian zone | place: USA: East River...
GTCGTACGCGAGCGCGACGGTGGCGAAGCTCCGGTCGAGCTCGCGTACGACGTGTTCGGCGAGCGCGGCATGCCGCTCGTGCTCGTGATGGGCATCGGCGCGCAGCGGATCTTCTGGTCCGAGCTGCTGTGCGCGCAGTTCGTTGCCGCCGGTTTTCAGGTCGTGCGCTTCGATCACCGCGACATCGGCGAGTCGACGCGGCTCGATGCGCCGACGCCCAAGCCGTTTCCCCTGATGGCGCGCTCGTTGTTGAAGCTGACGGTGCGGGCGCCGTACTCGTTGTCGGACATGGCGGCCGATGTCGTCGGGCTATTGGATCACCTTGGCTGGGCGAGCGCGCACTTCGTCGGCGCATCGCTCGGCGGCATGGTCGTCCAGCACCTCGCGCTCGAGCATCCATCGCGCGTTCGCTCGGTGACGACGATCATGACCTCGCCCGGTGGGCGGCGCTACATGCCGAAGGTCCGAGCGTTCCGCGCGCTGTTTGCGCCGTCGCCGAAGACCTCCGCAGAGGCGGGCGCCCACGTCGCGAAGATGTTCCAGGTCATCGGCTCGACCGCGTGGCCGACCGATATCGCGCGGCTCGAGAGGACCGGTGCGCTCGCATTCGAGCGCGGACTCAACCCGCGCGGGTTCTTGCGCCACTTCGCGGGCGTGCTGGCCTCGGGCGATCGCCGGCCGAAGCTCGCGACGATCGCGGCGCCGACGCTGGTGATCCACGGCTCGTCGGATCCGATGTTCCCGCTATCGGCGGGCAAGAAGATCGCGACCGGCGTGCAGCGCGGAACCTGGTTGCCGATCGCGGGGATGGGTCACGACTTGCCGACCGAGCTATGGCCGACGATCGTGCGTGCGATCGCGAAGCATGCCGAGCGGGCCGAACATTCGATGTAGTGCGCGGGGCGGGACTCGAACCCGCACGCTCTTTCGAGCAGGAATTTTTAAGACTCCTCCGGCTACCATTACGGCACCCGCGCGCGACGACGCCTTGATTACTGCCTCGATGGGTCAGTTGCAAGCATCCTCGTCAGCGCGGCTGGATGGCCGTCACGAACAGCTCGCCGGCGAGGTAGTGCGTGCCCTTGGGCGGCCAGCGATTGCCGGTGCGCAGGAACGTGTTCTCGATCGCGCCGCTGTGGTCGCGGCGCTGCGCAGCGTGCGCGCGATCGAAGAAGCCGCGGCGGATCGCGCCGCCGGCGCAGTAGATGAATTCGGTGACGCCGCGCGCGTCGCGGCCGATCGCGAGGGCGACGAGATCGGGAGCGTCGTCGGACTCGGTGCGCGAGAACACGAGCAGTGCGCCGGGCTCGATCTCGTCGCTCGTGCGATCGTGGTCGCGCGCCCACGCGAGCAAGGTGGCGGTATTCGCGAGCGACGCGACGATCACGGCAGCCGCGCGCGTGCGACCCGACGCGTGCGCGGGAACGGCAGGTGCTTCGAGGTCGAGCGCGAGAGGCGCGCCGAGCTCGGCGGACCAGGCGAGCGCCGCGGTCACGGAGTCGTGCGAGTCGCGGTGGCCGACGAGCGCGCGCAGGTCGGAAGGCTCGTGCAACGGCGCGTGCGGCGCGTCGACCGCTAGCGCCTGCGCCGCCGGTAGGTGCATCCAGTCGAGGCCGGTCGCGATCTCGGCAGCAGCCTGTGCGGACGCGACGCGGATCGTGCCGGGACGCGGATCTTCGGCGGGCGTGCGCGGCGACGGGTGCAGACCGTTCTGCACGGTGATCGTGTCGTCGGGCCGCGGGCGGCGATAGCGCGCGTTCGGATCGCCGGGCTTCGCGGTGAACGCCGGAGGCACGTCCGCGCCGCCGAGCAGCGGCGACGAGAACCGATAGGGCTGAGCTCGCCCGACACACGCGCTCGCCGCGACAGCGAAGGTGCAGTAGGCGAGTGGCCGGACCGACATCGGCGAATTGTCCCAAGCCTGTGGCGCGACACGCCAATTTTTGGCGACGGCTCGGCGAATTTCGCGGTCGCCCGGGGCCGGCGTGCTAGAAGACAGCCGCGTGACCAGGAAGGACTTCATCCGCAGGCGCGTCATGCCGGTCGTGTTCGGCGTGGTGATCGCCCTGATGGCGCGCAGGTCGTGCAACGAATCGGAGCGTACGCACGCGACGTTCGTGCTGAATTTCGGCGCGGCCGAGCCGAGCGTGCAGGCAGTCGACGCCGAGCTGTGGATGAACGGCGACCTCGTCGCGCAGCTCCATCACGAGGCGCTCACCGACCACCTCGGCGCGGCGAAGTTCGAAGGTACGTTCCCCAGCACCGATGGCGAGATGCGCGTCGACGTCCAGCTGCGCTCCGGCGAGCACAAGAACGCGACCGTCACCGTGAATCTCACCGATCTACGGTAGTCCGGCAGCGCGATGATGAAACGGCTGTTGTGGCTATGCTTGCTCGCCGCGTGCGGCGACAACGTGCGCGGCGACGTCACGGTCGATCCGGGCCCCTGGGGCTTCGCGATCGGCGAGCTCGTCAGCATGACGCCGTACGGCGGCCTCACGATCGGCACCGCCGGCGCGTTCGAGATCGCGGTCGTCGACGACGACGCGGTGCCGCTCGAGGGCTATCGCGTCGAGCCGGACGCGCCGCAGCACTGGACGGTTCACGCGCACGACGTGCTCGGCGCGCAGTACGGCGTCGCCGACGCGCTCGAGAACCTCGGGTTCCGGTTTCGCCATCCGTACGATCCGTTCGTGCCGGGTATGCCGAGCGACCGCGGCACCGCGGGGCCGATGCACCAGCCGCAGATCCGCGTGCGCGGCTTCCAGCTCCACTCGCTGCACCCGATCGAGCCGTACTTCGCGTTGTGGGAGCCCGGCAGCCCCGACGACGCGCACCGCATCATCAACTGGTTGATCGCGAACCGCGGCAACTACCTGCAGTGGGCCGCGCTCGACGACATCCTGACCGCGCCGGATCGGTTCGCCGCGTGGCAGCCGTACACGCGCGCGCTGATCGACTACGCGCATCAGCGCGGCATCCGCGTCGGGTTGCAGATCGAGCTGTTCGGGCAATCGAACCTGCAACACGCATTCGACCTCTACGACGACACCAGCGGCACGATCCTGCTCGCCGACCAGATCGGCCAGCGCCTGCCGTTGATCACGAACGATCTCCCGTTCGATGTCTACGACCTCAGCTTCGGCGAGTTCTTCGACACCGACCCCGACACGTTCATCGCCGCGAACAACGAGGTCGCGAAGCAGCTGCGCGCGCTCGCACCGCAGGCCGAGATGCACGCGTTGATCCACGACGGCGCGAACCAGCGCGTCGAGTACATGGGCGAGTGCCTGATCTACTACTTCCTCGTCAAGTTCGCCGACCCGTCGATTATCCCCGACATCCACACCACGTTCTTCTTCAACCTCTACGAGCCGGCGGACGGCGCGTATCACCACGTCGACTTCTCCGAGCACCGCCAGTACCTGCTCGATCGGATGTGCGCGCACCAGAAGGCCGCGTATCACCCCGAGGACGCGTACTGGATCGCGTTCGACGACTCGGTGCCGCAATCGTTCCCGCTGTACATCCGCAGCCGCTGGCTCGACCTCCACAACCTCGCCGCGGATCCGTGCGCGCCGCTCGACGAGCACCTGCCGTTCTCGACCGGGTGGGAGTGGAGCTACTGGCTGCACGACGTGACGTCGATGCGGAACAGCTACGAGCTGCCGGACTCGTACGACGCCGCGATCATCGACGAGCTCGCACCGGATCTAGGGACCGCCGCCGGCGAGGTCGTCGCCGGCGTCGCCGAGGACCAGCACACGTACTTGATGGGCGAGCAGCTCGCCGCGTACCTCGCGAGCCGTGACGCCTCGATCGACCTCGGCCGCGGTGGCAACATCGTGTCGCAACCGGATCGGATCACGTTCGACGACCTCGTCGCGAGCGGCGACACCGCCGGCTTCACGACCACCGTGCTCGAGCCGCTCGCCGCGTACGCCGACGCGCTCGACGAGCGCCAGACCCAGCTCGACGCGATCGATCTGCCCGACTCGCGGTGGGGCCGCGAGCTCCGCGACTCGCTCGCGATCGATCGGCTGCGCGCGCGGTTCATCGCCGCGGCGTACCAAGCCGTCGTCGATCACCTCGCCGGCACCGGCGACGCGCAGGCCGACTACCTACTCGCGACCGGCCTGGCGAGCCAGGCGCAGGTGCTCGTCCGCGAACGCCACGCGGACCTCCACGACACGCACGGCCGGCGCCTGCTCGATCGCAACGCGAACCAGACCCAGTACCAGTACGGCTACCTGCGCAACGCTGACACGCTGTGCTTGTGGAACCGCGAGCTGCTCCAGGTCGGCGCGATCCTCGGCAACACGACGATGGTGCCGCCGAACTGCCTGTTCTAGCGGACGAGCCGCACGACGGTCTCGACCTGCGCAGTGCCCGGCATCAGATCGAACGGCTCGATCACGTCGGGCGTGTAGCCGTGCGCGGCGAGCGCCGCGAGATCGCGGCCGAGTGACTCGGGGCCGCAGCTGACGTAGATCATCGTCGGCGCGGCGAGGTCCGCGACGAGCTGGAGCGCACCGGCGAGCCCCTTGCGCGGCGGATTGACGACGACCACGTCGGGGCGCTCCCCGAGGCGCGCGCGGACGTCGGCCGCGATGTCGCCGGCATCCCCGGCGAGCGCGGTGAGTGGCAGCTTCGCGGCCTCGGCGGCACGGCGCAGCTGCGCGACCGCATCGCGATCGATCTCGACGGCGACGACCTCGGTGCCGGCGCGCGCGAGGTGCAGGCCGATGCCGCCGAGCCCCGCGAACAGATCCACGGCGTGCTTCGCACCGGCGGCGAGCTCCGCGACCCGTGCGTACATCGCGGCGGCTTGCGCGCGGTTGACTTGCAAGAACTCCGAGGCACCGACCTCGATCGGCACGCCGGCGATCGTCTCGACCAGGTGACCGTGGCCGATCAACACGCGCGCCGCGGAGCCAGAGGGCACGATCGCGCCGTCGCGGCGATCGTTCGTGATCGCGACGAGCCCGCGGACCGCCGGATGCTTCGCCAGCGTGTTCGCGACCTTCTCGAGCTTGGCGCGCGGCACCGCGGTCGTGACGACGAGGATCACCATCACGTCGCCCTCGGCCTCGCGCACGATCGCGTAGCGCAGCTCGCCAGCGCGCGTGCGCTCGTCGTAGGGCACGAGACCCGCACCGGTGGCAGCGCCGCGCAACCACGTCGCGACCTCGTCGATCACCGGCGCGACGACGCGACAACCGATCGTGTCGACGACGTGGTGACTGCGCGGCGCATACGCGCCGAGGATGACGTCGCCGTTCCCGGCCGCGCCGACGACGTACTTGCCTTTGTTGCGATAACCGAGCTCGGCGGGCGACGGCCGGACCTCCGCGACCGCGCACGGCACGGTGCCGAGCGCCGCGACGACGCGCGCACGCTTCGCGGCGAGCTGCGCGCCGTACGCGAGGTGTTGCCACGTACAGCCGCCACAGCTCCCGAACCCCGGGCACGCCGGCTCGACGCGCTCGGGGCTCGCCGGGCCGATCCTCCGCACGATCCGGCCCCACGCCTCGGGCTTGTGCGGGCTCGTGTGATCGATCGCGACCTCGGCCCACTCTCCCGGCAACAGCTCCGCGACGTGGATCGTGCGCCCACCGGCGGCACCGACGCCGCAGCCGGTGTCGTCGAGCGCGGTCGCGGTGACGTCGATCTTCACGGGAACCACCAGGTTAGCGCCGGGGCACGTTTGCGGCTATACCTCCGCCCCATGTCGGGTCTCGTCGTAGCAGCCATGTCCGGAGGCGTCGATAGCGCCACCGCCGCGGCATTGCTCGTCGAGCAAGGCCATCGCGTCGTCGGCATGACGATGCGCCTCTACGACGCGCGCGGCACGCCGGCGAGCTCGGGCCGGTGCTGCGGCCCACGCGATATCGAGGATGCGCGCGCGGTGTGCGAGCACCTCGATATCCCGCACTACGTCGTCGATCTCTCCGCCGAGTTCGGTGCCGCGGTCGTCGACGACTTCGTCGAGGCGTACCTCGCCGGCGAGACGCCGAACCCGTGCGTGAAGTGCAACCAGCACATCAAGTTCACGCCGCTGCTCTCGCGCGCGCGAGCGATCGGCGCCGCCACGCTCGTCACCGGCCACTACGCGCAGATCCTCTCCGACGCCGGCACGTGGGCACTGCATCGCGGTCGCGACGCGCACAAGGACCAGTCGTACTTCCTGTTCTCGATGCCCGGTGACGAGCTCGCCGCGGTGCGCTTCCCGCTCGGCGGCCTCACCAAGGACGAGGTCCGCGCGCACGCGCTGCGCCTCGGCTTGCCGAACGCGACGAAGGACGAGTCGCAGGAGATCTGCTTCGTTCCCGACGGTGACTACGCCGGCTTCGTCGCCGCGACCGCGCTCAAGCGAGGCCGTGCCCTACCGATGGCCGGCGCGATCGTCGGTCACGACGGCACCGTGCTCGGGCGCCACGACGGCACCCACAACTTCACGGTCGGCCAGCACCGCGGGCTCGGCAACCTCGTCGTCCCGCCCGACGCGACCGGCAAGGCGCGGATCCCCGACAAGCGCTACGTCACCGCGATCGATCCGGCAAAGGGCGAGGTCCGCGTCGGGCCGCGCGAAGCCGCCGAGCGCCGGACGTTGTGTGTGCGCGACGTGCGCTGGTTGTCGCCGCCGCGCGATGCGTTCGAGGCGGTGGTACAGGTGCGCCATCGCGGTCAGTCGATCGGCGTGAAGGCGAGCGTCGCTGGCGCGACCGCCCAACTCGAGCTTGCGACGCCCACGGTAGCCGCGAGCGGGCAGGCAGCGGTGCTCTACGACGGTGATCGCGTTCTCGCCGGCGGTTGGATCGTCTAGGCGCAAACGTAAACGACCTCGTGCGACTCATCCGCACGACGCGCCTCCGCTGGCTTCGAGTAGATGGATCCAAGAGCCGCCCTCGAGGTCGCAGAGCCGGGAATGGCCACTGAGGCAATCGAGATCGCGGACAAGGATCACGGAGCCGACCCGGTTCGCGGCTTCGCCGCACAACCGCGTTGCTCGTGATCGTCGCGTTCGTGATCCGATGATGCGGAGGTCGCGAGTCAACGCGGCGTCACGGCGAAGCCGTACGGCGGGTCGGCTCTGCGGCTCTGTCCGCGATCTCGACTGCGCTCAGTGGCCATTCCCGGCTCTGCGGACTCGGTCATCCTCCGCGAAGGTCCAGTCGATCGCGAATCGCGCGAAGTCGACACGTGGGCGATCTCGGCGACGAAGCAACCAAGCGCCGTTGGCGGCTTCGCCGCTCGGACGTACGAACGTACGCTCCGAGCGGGGCAGTCGCCGAAATACGCCTCGTCCTCTTCGTTGCCCAGATAGGCGCCTTCGTGTCGACTTCGTGGTGTGCGGCTACGTGTTCAGCAACGCCTTGCATTCGACACGGGCCGCATACGCCGCACGCCACGCCGGATCGGTCAACGCCGCCAGCTTGCGCTCGACTTCCGCGCGGCCGCGTGCTCGCACCACTTTCGCGCGATCGTTCGCACCGGCCAAAGCGAGCACCTCCAGACAATTCACGTACGCCTCTTCTTCGGAGCCCTCGAGGTGGCGCTGCTGATCGAACAACACGAGCGCGCGGTGGACGAGATCGCCGGCATCGCCGAGCGCCGCCTTGCCGCGTTCGCGGACGAGCGCGACCGCCTGGCGGGCGAGCCCTTGGATCTCGTAGCCGACGAGCGTCGCCGCGCGCGCGACGGCGACACCGTGCGCCGCATCGGCTGCCGCTTGCTTGTTCGCGCCGCGCTGCAAGTGGATCCCGGCGCGCGAGATCAGCGCATTCGCTTCGAGGTAGCGCGCGCCGATCATCGATGCCTCGGCGATCGCCTCGTCGAGCAGCGCGAGCCCGTCGCCGCCGCGCTTGACCGCGCAGACGCCGGCGTAGATCAGGCAATCGGCGCGGCTCCAGCGCGAGCCCGCGCGCTCGAGCAGATCGATCGCGGCCTCGAACGTCGCGGCTGCTCGGTCGTAGAGCCCGACTTCGAGGTAGATGATGCCGGCGACGCTGAGGCCGTCGCCTTCGCGCCCGCGATCGCCGTAGCGCCGGCACAGCTCGAGCGAGCGCTCCGCCGATTGCATCGCGAGCTGGTAGTTGCCGAGGCACATCTCGATGATCGCGACGTGGTTCTGGACGACGCGCTCGAGCCACGGGTCGCCGGCCTTGTCGATCCGCGCGATCACCGGCTTGTAGGCCTCGCGCGCGGCCTCGTAGTGCGCGCGCATCAGGTGGATGCGGCCGCGGCCGACCATCGCCTGCATTTCTTCCATCGCGGCGCCCGCCTTCGCGAACACCTGACGGGAGCGCTCGACCACGTCGAGTGCTTCGATGAAGCGGCCGAGCCTCTCGAGAATCTAGCCGCGCACGCGCAACGCTTCGCCGACGTGGCGCGCATCGCCCGCCGCACGGCCGAGGTCCTCGGCGACGACGGTCGCGACGTGCGAGCCTTGATAATCGCCGGTGCGCAAGAGGCGGTGCGCGCGGCGGATCGCGACGTCGGCGAGCCGGCGCGTGTCGCCCTCGCACATGCGCTGGAGCTCGTCGAGATCGCCGGCGTCGCTCACGAGGTCGCCGCGCAGGCGGTTCGCGAGCTCGCGGCCGGCGAGCGCCTCGCGGCGGCGCGTGCGCGACGTCGCGGTCGGCGGCGCTTCGCCGAGCTGATGATCGAGCGCCAGCGTGCGCGTGAAGTGGCCGACCGCCGCATCGGCATCGGACGCGGTCATCGCGAGCCGCCCCGCGCGCAACCAGAACGCCGCCGCACCGGCGAGCTCGCCGCCGCGCTCGAGGTGATCGGCGATCGTCGCGGGCGCCTCTTCGCGGCCGGCGAAGAACCGCGACGCGAGCAGGCGGCCGAGCCGCGCGTGATATTCGCGCTGCGCGCGCTCGGGCAGGCCCTCGTAGATGACCTCGCGGACGAGGCCGCGGGCGAACACCACCTCGCCGTCGGTTGCGTGCGCGGTGCTGTCCGGCCGCGCGAGCATGCCCGCGGTAATCAGCTCGTCGATCACACCATCGCTGTGTACGTCGTCCTCGGCGAGCAGCTCCTCGACGATGCGCGCGCGCACCGTGCCGTTCATCACCGATGCGAGCCGCAGTGCGAGCTTCGCGCGCGGGCTCAGCCGATCGACGCGCGCCGCGACGACATCGCGCGCGCTCGCCGGGACCTCACCGTCGCCGTGCTCGCGTACCGCCTGCGCGAGCTCCTCGGCGAACAGCGGATTGCCGCCGCCGCGCGCGAGCACCGTCGCGATGTTGAGCGGGGTCGCCGCGTCGCCGAGCCGATCCGTGATCAGCGCACGCAGCTCGCCGCCGACGAGGTCGCCGACCTCGAGCATCGCGTCGACCGCAGGCGGGGCAGGGCCCTCCGGCCGCGCGGTCATCAGCAACAGCTCCGGGCCCGCAGTCGGCAGCGCGAGCGCGTGGCGGAGCACCTCGAGCGACGGGCCGTCGGAGAGGTGGATATCCTCGACGACGGTGAGCAGCGGACGGTCGCGATCGGTCAGCGCGGTGCGGAACACGGCAAGCCCGGCCGCGACGCGCGGGCGGAGGTCGGCGACCTCGGGCGCGCCGACGCCGAGGCCGTCGCGTAGCTCCATCGCTCGATCGAGATCGGTGACGACGTCGCGCGCGCGGTCCTCGGGGATGCCGTTCTCGCGCAGCAGGTGGTGCATGCGCTGCAGGAACCGGCCGCGAGCCGCCCGCCCGCGCACGGGCGCGATGCCGAGCGACGCCTGGTAGTGATCGATCAGCAGCGCGAACGGCGTGTGACGCGTCGCCGGGCTCGCGGCGGTCAGCACCGTGACGGTGCCTTCGCGGTGCTCCGCGATCCGCGCGAACAGCTCGGCGACCAAGCGGCTCTTTCCGGTGCCGGCGGCGCCGACGAGCAGCACCGCGAACCGGCGATTCTCGGCGAGCGCGCGATCGAACAGCCGCATCAGCTCGTCGAGCTGGGCGCTGCGGCCGACGAACTTGCCGCGGCGCTCGAGCCGCGCGCGATCGCGCTCCTCGAACCGGCGCGGCCCGACGACCTCGATCACGCGCCGCGAGCTGCGCTGCTGGGGCACGTCGCGCAGCGTGTAGAGGTCGCTCGTCACGCGGCCGGCGACGCCAACGAACCACGGTCGCTCCGGGGGCGCCTGCTTCGCGAGCGCGCGCGCTTCGTCGATCGCCTCGGCCGGAATCTTCGCGGCACCTCCGGGCGTCGACGCGCTCGCGACGTTCGTGCGCGCGCCGATCCGCAGCACCGGTGCGCCGGCCTCACCGGTGTGGCGCTCCTTCGCGAGCGCGGCGGCGTCGAGCGCCCAGCCCATCGCGATCGCGACGTCGTCTTCACCCGCGACCTCGAGGCCGAACGCGACGACGAGCGCCTCGGACTCGAGCGCGAGCACGACGCCACCGCGCTGGTACGCGAGCTCGCCGAGCGCGCGCGTGATCGGCCGCAGCGTCTCGGTCGGCGCGCCGCTCAGCCCGCCGACCACGACGACGGTGCGCCGGCGCTCGATCGCGGCACCGGTCGCGAGCACGCCGAGGTCATCGTCGATCGGTTCGTCGGCGAGCGCACCGGCATCGAGCTCGCCGACGTCGCCCTCGGCCTCGACGATCAATTCGTCGAAGCTGGTCGCGTCGTGGGCCGAGGCCGGCGGCATCTGCGGAGCTGCGTGCTGCGTCGCCTCGTCGTCGAACCGCATGTTCGCGGGGCTCACGCCCTCGGCCATCACGAGCGTCGCGTACGACGCCCGCTCGATCTTCGGAGTCGACAGCCGCGAAGGGTCGTCGAGAGCGACGGTCTCTTCGCGCACGGGTAACGCATCGACGAGCTTGCCGACTCCCGCGGACGTCGCCTCGTTCGCGCCCCAGCGCGCGGCCTGTGCCGTCGCGGCGGTCGCGGTCGCCTGCGTCGGATCGCGATCGCCGAACCGTTGCGCGACCGGCGCGGTGGTCGGCGCGCGTCCCCAAGGCTGCTCCTGCGCCGAGGTCGTCGTGCCGTCGTGCTCGAACCCCGCGAACGGTGCGCCGGTCGTCGTGCGCGCCGGCGGCTCGATCAGCGTGCTCGACGGCCGGAACCCCGGCGTCCCCTCGCCGAAATCGTTCGGCGGGCCCGAGGCCGGCACCGCGACGGCCGCGAGCGATTGGGTCGCTTCGCGCACCGGGGCTTGCGCGGGGACCGACGTGCTCGCGCGCTGGACGCTGAGCGACGGGATCGAGATGCCCGGCAACGACCCGGTCGCCTCGTCGATCTCGATCAGCCACTTCGCGAGCGCGCTCGCGCCGCCTTGCAACGATGCCCGCGCGCACGCCGAAAGCAGATCCGCCGCGCTGCCGCGATCGGGCGGCTCGCGCGACAGCGCCTTCTCGATCGCGTCGACGATCTCCTTCGGCACTTCGGGGTTCAAGCGATCGAGGCGCGGTGGCACCGTGCGCCGTACCGCTTCGAGGATCGACTTGAGATCCGGCCCGCGGTACAGCGGCAACCCGGTGAACAGCTCCCACGCGATGATGCCGAGCGCGAACACGTCGGCCGCGGCGGTCGGTGGCTCGCCGAGCGTCTGTTCGGGCGCCATGTAGCGGGGCTTGCCGCGCAGGCGCCGCCGTTCGAGTGCGCTCGCGAAGGTCGCGCGCGCGATGCCGAAGTCGAGGATCTTGACGTAGCCGTCGAGCGACAGCATCACGTTCGACGGCGAGACGTCGCAGTGCACGATGTTGAGCGCGCTGCCGTAGAGGTCGGTCTTGCGATGCGCGTAATCGAGGCCGCTCGCGACCTCCGAGATGATGTACGCGGCGACCGGGATCGGAGCCGGCAG